>Ga0209721_1000017_pt1 | contig 150606 bp, 134 predicted proteins | sample TshhotsprinmetaG_FD_184139 | JGI IMG/M metagenome (GOLD analysis project Ga0209721, IMG submission 184139) | Hot spring microbial communities from South Africa to study Microbial Dark Matter (Phase II) - Tshipise hot spring metaG (SPAdes)... | ecosystem: Environmental > Aquatic > Thermal...
TCGGGCTTCCCTGGCGAGCTGATGGTTTTGTTGGGGGCTTACCAGGTTTCGCCCTGGCTTACCTTTTTGGCCTTCCTGGCGGTTATTGCAGCGGCGGCTTATGCCCTCACGGCGTACCAGAAGCTTTTCCAGGAAACCCCCCAGGCCCAGGCTGTGCCCGATATGGACACCCGCGAGTGGGGCTTTGCGGCCGTAACGGTAGGGGTGCTGCTTTTGATGGGACTGTATCCAAAACTCTTCACGGTGTATTTGGAACCCTTGGGCAAGGCTTTTGCTGCGTTGTTCGGGGGTGCGTCATGAGGCGCGGGTGGGTTGACTTGGCTTGGTTGAAGACCGGAAGCCGAAAGCCGGGGGGCACCAAGAACTTTTACCCTCGAGGCCTGAGCTTTGACCGTATGCAAGGAGGTGGCGCATGCTAACCCTATACATCCTGGCTGGCTTCGCCACAGTGCTCTCGTTGCTGGCCTTTGTGATCTCGAGGGAGGCCAACCGTTGGATCACGGTGGCGGGCCTGGGGTTGGCCGGCCTGTTCTGTGTGGTGGGATGGGGAGAGACCCTGGAAGCCTTTGGCGGGCTGTACCGCTTGGACACCCTGGCGCGGGGCCTGACCCTGGTGGCTATTCTGGGGGGCTTGTGGACCTTGCTGCTAGGGCCCGCCAAAAAGTTTGAGTTTCCGCTGCTGGTGCTCTACGCCGTAGCCGGGATGCACATCATGGCCAGCAGCCCCAACCTGGTGGTCTTGGTGATTGCGCTGGAGGTGTTTTCGCTGCCCCTGTATGTCCTGGCGACCTGGCAGCGCGACGAGAAAGGCTTCGAGGCGGGCCTGAAATATTTCTTGCTGGGGGCGCTGGGCGCGGCCATGTTCCTCTATGGGATTGCGCTTTACTTTGGCGCTACCGGCAGCTTTATGGCAGGGGCAACGGGCTCTGGGCCGCTGTACCTGGCGGGCCTGTTCTTGATTATGGCGGCTTTTGCCTTCAAGACCGCCATGGTGCCCTTCCAGTGGTGGTCGCCCGATGTGTACCAGGGTAGCCCCACGGTGGTTACGCTGTTCATGGCCACGGCGGTAAAAGCAGCGGTCTTTGCAGCCATGCTACGCATCTTCACCCCGGAAGGCTTAGAAGCCTGGGGCATCGGGATGGCCGCGCTGATTGCCCTCACCACCCTCTTTGGCAACCTGGGGGCCTTGTCGCAGACCGAAGCCAAGCGGCTTTTTGCCTACTCTTCCATCGCCAATGCCGGCTACATCGGGCTGGGGCTCTTTGGCCCTACCGGGCAGGCCACCATTCCCTTCTACCTGCTGACCTACGGGCTGGCCACGGGCCTCATCTTTGCGGTGCTCTCGATGCTTTCCAACCAGGAGGTGCCGCTGGAACGCCTGCGGGGTCTGTGGTACCGCAAGCCCCTGCTGGGCGGGGCGATGGGCCTTGGCATCCTCTCGGTGCTGGGGCTGCCCCCGCTGGCTGGGTTTTGGGCCAAGTACCTGGTTTTTCAGGAGGCGGCCAGGGCAGGGTTCTATGGGCTGGTGGTGCTGGCGCTCATCACCTCGGCCATTGGGGCTTACTACTACCTAAAAACCTTCTTCCTGGTTTTTAGCAAGCCCACCCCAACCCAGGAAGCCGAAGACCGCGAGGCCGAGGCGGCCCTGGCCCAGTTTGGTAGCTCGGAAGCCCCGGGCATTCCGGTGGCGGCGGCCCCATTGGGCATCACCCAGGCTCTGATGGCCCCGGCAGCGCGGACAGGCCTGCCTGCGCTGGGGATGCTGGTGGGGGCAATGGCCCTGCTTGGCCTGCTATCGGTTTTGCCTGGACTGGGCTTGCGGGCCTTTAGCACCGGTTTGGCCCCAGCGGTAGCGGCCGTTACCATCACGGCACCTACGGCTGGCGCGACCCTGGTCGCTGGAAGCTATACCCTCCAGGGCGCTGGTAAACCTGGGGAGACCCTCGAGCTCTTCGACAACGGCAACCCCCTCGGTACTGTTACGGTAGGCCCCGATGGGCGCTGGAGCTTCCCGCTCCCGGCCTCGGCCCTAACCGCTGGTGCACATACCTACGAGGCCCGCCGCCCCGGGCAGATGACCGGAGCCAGCATCCGCGTGAGCACCACACTTCCGAGGGAACCTGCTTTTGCTGCGCTTACCGACGGAGCCTTGGTATCAGCCGCTGGTTTTGTCCTCCAGGGTGTGGCCCAGCCCAACCAGACGGTGGAAATCTTCGAGGACGGGGCCAGCCTGGGCCGAGTCACTGCTGATGCCAATGGGCAGTGGCGCCTGAATGTGCCGCCTCCCCCAAGCGGAACCCGGGTGTATGAGGTGCGGCTCGAGGGGGCTGCCTCGGGGGCCCGCATCTCGCTACAGGTACCCGAGGCCCAGGCCGGGGCTGCCTGCAATCTGGACTTCGCCCTCTCCAACCTTCAGGCCGGCGGAACCGTCTCGAGGCCCTTCCGCTTTGGTGGGGTGGGTTCGGCCAGCAGCTACACCATTGTGATAAAGCGAGGCGAGCGGATTGTTGGCCGCAAAGAGATCGCCCTGAGCGCGGCCTGCGGCTGGAGCTACCTCTCTGACCCCGGCCCCGGCGAAGTCACCTACGAGGTGCGCGAGACGGGCCGGCCCGAGAGCGAACCTCCGCTCACCACCATCAGCCTGAAGGTGCAGTAGCGCTCCAGGTACAAAAGGCCAGCGTTGTCGTAGGGGCGTATGGTGCGCCCCTACAGACGTTTTTGGCGGCGCCATTGACTTTGGTTGCTGCGGGCCACTATCAAAAAGGCAGCTCGGCCCGTACGGTGGTGCCTTTATCCTCCGCCGACTCGACCTCGAAGCGCCCGCCCCGCGCTTCCACCCGCTCGCGCATCTGGGTCAGGCCAAACCCGCCCATCCCACCGGCTCTGGCGTTGGCCTTGAAGCCCTTTCCGTTATCGCTGATCTCCAGCACACCGCCCCGTTCGCCCAGCGGTGTGAGCCTAACCTGCACCAGCCCCGGCCTGCCGTGCTTGGCGGCGTTGGTCAGGGCTTCCTGCAAAACCCTGAAAAAGACCAGCTCGGAAGCCTGGGACAGCTCGATTTTTTCTGGCAGACTCAGGCGCACCCGGAAGCCGGCTTGCTCGGCAAAAGCGCTGGCATAGCGCCGTACCGACTCCAGAAAGCCGTAGCGTTCTAAGTCAATGGGCCTTAGGGCAAAGATACTGCGCCGAACCTCACGAATCTGGCTTCGCAGGGTCTCTTTGACCTGCTGCAGCTCTTCTTTGGCCCGTTCTGGGTCGGTTGCCAGGAGTCGCTCGGAAAGGTCGAGTTTGAGGGCCATAAACGCCAGGGCCTGGGCGATGCCGTCGTGGATCTCGCGGGCTATGCGGTTGCGTTCCTCGGTGAGGGCCAGCTCCTCGGCCCGCAGGTAAGCCTGGGCGTTGCGCACGGCCAGGGTGACCTGGGCGGCCAGAAAGCGCAGAAAGGGCAGCCGCTGGCGCAGGTTTTCGGCCTCGCCCTGTACCAACAGCAGCCCGATGGCTGACTGCTCGCGCAAGGGCACTGCCAGCAGGTTGTCCCGTACAAAAACCGGCGTTTGCAGGGCTTCTTTCCAGCGCTCTTCGGGCATGAAGGCGTAAAGGGGCAGCTCGAGGTTGCGCAGCACCTGCGGCTGCAAAAAGTTCTCTTCGTCCAGCAACAAGACCCCGCCCCCGCTGGTCCCGGCCCAGGCCAGGATGCGGTCCATCAGGCGCTCCAGCAGTCGGCCCAGATTGGCCTCGGCCCTGAGGGCCTGGTCTACCTCGTAGAGGGTGAGCAGATCGCGGCTGCGGGCGCGTACCGAGTCCAGCGCCCCGGCCACTTCGGCCACCAGCACTTCCAGGAAACCCTGCTCCTCGCTCGAAAGGGGCCGGGGCAGGACCACCTCGAGCCTCCCTTCCAGGCCCGGTAGCGGCACCTCGTACAAAGGCCCCGACCCCGCCTTGAAGCCGGGTGAGGTGGCCCGCACCCCCTCGAGGGTCAGCGAGGCCTCCATGCCCAGGGCCTGGGCCACCTCCTGCACCACCGAGGCCAGGGCCTGCTCGAGGTTGTCGGCCGCCGAGGCCCGCTTGAGGATGCTGCCAATGGCTTTTAGCCGCTGGTTGGCTACCTCCAGCGCAAGCTGAACCCGCTCGCGGTCCTGCACCTGCTGGGCGATCCATTCCAGGGTCATCCAGGTAACCAGCGGCCCCACCAGGCCATAAAAGCCCATCCGTAGCCAGAAAGCCAACGGCTGGCCCTGGTAGGGCTCGAGGGAAAGCTCAAAAAGCACCACCACCAGCGCAATCGCCAACGGCAGAATTAGCCGGTATAGCTTGATCAGACGATATAGGCTGGGGGTGGGTTCCATGACAAAAGATTATAGAGCGCTCTTCATTGTCCTATAGCCGCTTACCAGCTTTACTGCTGTGTCCGCGGCTACACGCGCTTTGCTTGCTGGGCCCGTGGTGGTCAGCACGGGCGCTACTCCTCTGGGTCGGTTTTGCGCTTGCCGTGCTGGGCATACCAGCGGCTTTGGTGCAGGAATCCCCGCAGGAGCTGAACCTCCCCGGGGGTCAGGCGGGCTTTGTGAAGCAGCCGACGAAACCGCCTGACCGCGTAGGGTAGGCGCTTCTCATCGCTAAATCCGATGCGCAAAATGTACTCGCTCAGGTCGTCGAAGAGCTGTTGCAGGGCTTCTTGCGTGGCGAGCGGGGTCTGGCTGGGCCTGGGTGGTGTGGCGGCAGCGCCAAAAATTTCGTAGCACAGCAACAAAACCGCCTGGGCCAGGTTCAGGCTGGGCTGCTTGGGTGAGGTGGGGATACGCACGATGAGCTGGGAAAGGTCTATCTCGGCGGTGGTCAGGCCCGAGGCCTCGCGCCCGAACACCACGGCCACCCTGCCCTGTGGCGCAACCTCGGCTATGCGTTTCGCCATCGGCTTGGGCTCCACCACCGGCCCGGTATAAATCTCCCTTTCGCGCACGGTGGTGCCCACCACCAGCCAGGTATCGGCCACCGCTTCAGGCAGGCTATCCACAATCTTCATATTGTCCAGCACTTCCTCGGCATGCACCGCCAGGCGGTAGGCCATCGATCCCCCGGGGTGTTGGGCCAGATCCTCCCGCACCCGCGGCTCTGGCGCTACCAGCCACAGGTCCGATACGCCAAAGTTTTGCATCGCACGGGCCGCCGCCCCCACGTTCATAGGTTCCTGACTGCCTACCAGCACAATGCGAACGTTGTCGAGCCAATCCATCGGCTCTAGCCTAAGGGCTTTTGCCGGTTGCGTCGAGGCGACTCCATGACCCGGCCACTGGCTCAGGCTTCGCGGCGCAGGCGCTCGAGCCCATCCAGCACAAGCTCGAGGCCAATGTGGAATTCCTCGCCGTAGTCGTAGCCCGGCCTCAGCACATGCTCGGTGGCCATCTCGACCAGGTAGGGGTAATCGCCCGCCGCCACCTCTGCCATGATGCTGTCCGCGGCGGGGCCGGCCTCCTCGAAGCGGTTGAAGGGCAGATTGAGTTGCTGCAAGACAAAGCCGTAAACGTAGCTATCCAAGAGCGAATAGGCGTGGGCGGCTGCCGCGACCGAAAAGCCATTGGTGCGCAAGCACTCCAGCACCGCGTTGTGGTGGTGCAGGGTGGCGGGGCCGGGCGAGGTGCGCGACTCCATCAGCCCCAGCGCCCAGCGGTGGCGCAGCAGGGCAGCCTTGGCAGAGGCGGCTCGAGCCCGCATCCGGCTTTTCCAACTGCCCTGGGGGGGCAGCTCGATCTCGGCGAATACCAGGTCAATCATCGCATCCAAGAGCCTATCTTTGCTGGCGAAATGGTAATAAAGCGACATCGCTTCCACGCCCAGCTCCCGGGCCAGGTGGCGCATGGTAAGGGCCTCGATACCCTCCCGGTCGGCGACCTCGAGGGCTTTCTGCAGCACCGCCTCGCGGCTCAACCTGGGCCTGGGCGGGGGCTTCGGGCTTTGCATTTTGGGGCTTTTTTTGGACATCGGGCGGCTCCTCTATTGACAATCTTACAATGTAAGGCTACTCTTGTTCCATTACCTTACAACGTAAGGTGTGGAGCCCGAAGATGAATACAGCCGCCCAACAGACCAGCCTCAACGCTGAGCGCTCGACACAACCAAGCACCATGAAGGCCGTCGTGCGCGAGATATACGGCCCGCCCGAGGTTCTGAAACTAACCGAACGGCCCAAGCCGACCCCCAAGGATCATGAAGTACGGGTCAAGATTCATGCCACCACCGTCACTTCTGGCGACTGCCGGGTACGCGGCCTCAACGTGCCCGCCGGCTTCGGCCTGATGATCCGCCTGGCCATGGGGGTGGTGCGTCCGAGGCAGACCGTGCTGGGGAGCGAGTTTGCCGGCGAGGTCGAGGCGGTGGGTAAAAACGTCACCCGCTTCAAGGTCGGCGACCGGGTCTTTGGGATCGACGGCCTCGGAATGGGTGCCCATGCCCAGTACAAGTGCTTGCCGGAGAGCGGGGCGCTGGCCCTGATTCCGCCCGGCCTGAGCTATGAGGAAGCCGCCGCTCTCCCTTTTGGTGGCGCCACCATGCTGGACTTCTACCAACGAGCCAGGCTGAAGGCCGGGGACAAGGTGCTGGTCAACGGGGCCTCGGGGGCGGTGGGGGTGGCCGCCGTGCAACTCGCCCGACACTTCGGGGCCGAAGTGAGCGCCGTGTGCAGCGGGGCGAACGCCGAGTTGGTGCGCTCGTTGGGCGCGGTGCGGGTGATTGACTACACCAAAGAAGACTTTAGCGCCAGCAGCCAAACCTACGACGTGATCGTGGACACCGTGGGCACAGCCCCCTTCGCCCGTAGCAAGAACTCGCTGCGTAAGGGCGGACGACTGCTACTGGTGCTGGCTACGTTGTGGCAGATGCTTAGGGCCCCCTGGGAATCGGCGACCAGCGGCAAGAAGGTGATCGCCGGGCCAACCAGCGAACGAGCCGAATACGTGCAGACCCTGGCAAGCCTCGCCCAAGAAGGCAGCCTTCAGCCCGTGATAGACCGTCGCTACGCCCTCGAGCAGATCGCCGAGGCCCACCGCTACGTGGAGACCGGGCGCAAGCGGGGAAGCGTGGTGGTTACGGTGAGCCACGGTTGAATTGAAACAAAGTGGTGGTGTACCTGCATGCGCGGGTTCGCTTGCGTGGCTCGGTGGACTGGGTTGACGGACGCTTTGCCGATGGCCTCGAGCGGGTGTACCGGGCGGAAAGCCGGACAGAGGCGTTGGGGGCTTTAGAAGGGCTCAAGGTCAATGAGGACAGACGACCAAGTAATTCAAAACCGAGAGCAATACTGGAAGAGAGTGCTTCAAACAAATGCTTTTGGCTACAATAAAAACTAGAAACCCAACTGGGCAGTGCACACGGACGCTGCGCGGATTTATCGCGCAGCGCTGGTGGCTTCTACATTAGGCGGTAAAGACCTCGAGCCTACGCTTCATCGCTTAGCTCATCCTCGAGCTCGAGGCTCGACTCGAGAATTTCAGCATGGCTCTTGAGAATGGAAGCTGCCACCTCGAGCTTGGCGCGGAGTTCGACCGTAGGATTTGCTTTCCACTCCCGCAAAATCTGCAAATACGCCTCAGCATGCTCGCCGAGTTCTTCGAGCAAGGTTATATTGCTGGCCCTGATTTGCTCGAGGCTGTGGATAATGGTCATTTCTTGCCTCCTGGAAGGCGCTTCTGCAATCGAACAACCATTTTCATGGCGGCTCTTATCTCCGACTCCCAGTGTACTACAAGCCCCATGTTGGGCTCTGGCTTGGCCAGCTCTTCGGCGATTTTGCGCTCATGGATGGCAATATGCTCGAGCCAGCCCTCGAGTTTGATGCGGGTCTTTTTGTTATCGCCCATCTCACTACGGCTTTAAGAGCACCGCACCTTCCCGCGCACTGCTCACCAGCGCGGCGTAGCGGGCAAACAGGCCGCTCTTGTAGTGGGGCTTGGGGGGTTTCCAGGCTTTGGCCCGTTTGGCGAGCTCCTTTTCCGAGACTTCCAGGTTCAAAATCCCCCTGTCGCAGTCAATCGAGATGATGTCGCCTTCCCTAACCAGGGCAATAGGGCCGCCCACCTGGGCCTCGGGGGCCACGTGCCCGATCATCAGGCCCTTGGTGCCGCCGCTAAAGCGCCCGTCGGTGACCAGGGCCACATAAGGCCCCAGCCCTTCGCCCACCAACGCCGAGGTGACCGAGAGCATCTCGGGCATGCCGGGTGCGCCTTTGGGGCCTTCGTAGCGGATCACCACCACGTCGCCGGGCTTGATCTGCTTCTTGAGCACGGCCTTCATGGCCCCCTGCTCCCCATCGAAGACCCGGGCTGGCCCCCGGTGTACTTTGGTCTCGGTTCCGGCCAGCTTGAGCACCGCGCCGTCTGGGGCCAGCGAGCCCTTCAGCACCCGCAGGCCCCCCTCTGGTTTGAAGGCTTTTTCGACCTTCACCACCACCTTCTGGCCTTTGGTTTCTCTGGCATTTTTGGTTTCCTGCCACAGGGTTTTGCCGGTAATGGTCATCTGGTCGCCGTCAATCAGCCCGCCCTCGATCAGGCGGCGGATGACCAGCGGAATGCCCCCGGCTTCCCACAGCTCCCAGGCGGTGTACTGCCCCCAGGGGCGCATATCGGCAATCACCGGGGTTTTGCGCGAAATTTTGTCGAACTCCTCCAGGGTGAGCTTAATGCCCGCCTCGCGGGCGATGGCCAGCAGGTGAAGCACCGCATTGGTGGAGCCGCCGGTAGCTGCCACGGCGGCGATGGCGTTGGTGAAGCTCTTTTTGGTCAGGAAGCTCTTGGGGGTGCGGCCTGCTTGGATGGCCTCGGCCAGGATGTGCATGGCCCGCCGCCCGGCTTCCTTCTTCTGGGGCACGATGGCCGGTATGGCGTTGTAGCCGATGGGGGAGAAGCCCATCACCTCCAGGATCATGGCCATGGTGTTGGCGGTGTACTGCCCCCCGCAGGCGCCGGGGCCGGGGATGGCGGTGCGCTCGACCTCGGCCAGCTCTTCTTCACTGATCTGGCCGGCAGCATACTGCCCCACCGCCTCGAAGACCGAGACCACGGTCTGCTTTTTGCCGTGCAGGATGCCCGGCGCGATGGAGCCGCCATACAGCACCAGGCTGGGCACGTCGGCCCGGATGACCCCCATCATGGCCCCGGGGTTGGTTTTGTCGCAGGCCACCAGCGCTATCATGCCGTCGTAGAGGTAGCCCTGGGCGATGAGCTCAATCGAATCGGCGATCACCTCGCGGCTTACCAGCGAGGCCCGCATGCCCACCGTACCCATGCTGATGCCGTCGGAGATGGCCGGGGCGCCAAACTCGAAGGTCTGGAAGCCGGCCTCTTTGGCCCCAATCTTGAGGTCGGCGGCCAGGTCGCGCAGGTGGAAGTTGCAGGGCATCCCTTCGGTCCAGGTGTTTACGATGCCCACCCAGGGAATCTTGAACTCTTCGTCGCCGATGCCCACCGCGCGCAGCATGGCCCGGGCGGGGGCTTGTTGAGGGCCTTTTTTGATGATATCCGAACGCATAGGTGCCTCTGTGGGGGTTGTGTCTAAGAATCGTGTACCGAAGCTATTTTACCGTGGTAGCGCCGGGGGTCGCCCTCGAGGAGGCGCACCAGGGCCCTGGCCGACTGCTCCGGGCTGAGGACGCGCCCCTGGCTCTGGTATCCGCGGAACAGGGGCCGCAGGGTCTCGCTGGCGCTTCCCTGGGCCTCGCGAAGCTGCCGCTGCATCTCGGTTTCTACAATGCCGGGCCGGAAGGTGAAACAGGTAACCTCGGGGGCCTCGATGGCGAGCTGCCGCGCGAGGTGTTCCTCGGCAGCTTTGGCGATGGCATAGATGCCCATGCCGGGTATGTTGTGCTCGGCCACACCGGAACCCAGAAACACCGCAACGCTGCCCGGCTGCTTTATCAGGTGGGGATAGGCAAAGCGGGCCAGCTGGTAGCCGCCCTTGACGTTGGACTCCATGATTTCGTCGTACTGGGCCTCGATGAGCTCGTAGGCCAGTGGGCCTGCATTCAGCACGCCGGCGTTGTGGATAAAGCCCACAAAGTTGCCCAGCCGCAAAGCCTCCTGCACCAGGGCCTCGGCCACGCGGCTATCGGCGGCGCTGCCCGCCACCGACTCGCAGCGCACCCCCAGGCCGCGCACCTCGTCGCGCACGAACTCGAGGGCCTTCGGGTTGCGGGCCCCAATGACCAGGTTGGCCCCGGCTCTGGCCAGCTCCAGGGCTAAGGCTTCGCCAATGCCCCGGCTGGCTCCCGTAATGATGAAGGTCTGTCCTTTTAGCTTCATATTCCTTGTATACGCTTTATTGCTTCAAATCGCCAGGGGCATGCGGACTGGGAGGCAGGGTGGCTTTCCCCACAGACTTTCAGGCCGCGACCCTTTGCAAAGCCTCGACGACCTGCTGGGTGAAGGCCTGGGTGCTGGCCGTACCGCCTAAGTCGGGCGTGGGGTTGGTGGAGAGGGCCAGCGTAACGGCTTCCTCGACCTGCCGGGCCACCTCGGGGCGGCCCAGCGCATGGGTCAGCAACATGGCCGCCGACAGAATGGCCGCGGTGGGGTTGGCGATGCCCTTGCCGGCGATATCGGGGGCGGAGCCGTGGACGGGTTCGAACAGAGGAGTTTTTTCGCCCAGGCTGGCCGAGGGCAGGAGGCCCAGCGAGCCGGGCAGCACGCTGGCCAGGTCGGAGAGGATGTCGCCAAAGATGTTGCCCGTTACCACCACATCAAACCGGCTGGGCCGGGTGACCAGGTGCATGGCCATGGCGTCCACGTACTGGTGCTCCAGGGCCACCTCGGGGTAGTGCCGGTGCACCTCGTCTACGGTCTTGCGCCAGAACTCGCCCACCTCGAGCACGTTGGCTTTGTCCACGCTGCACACCTGGCCCCGCCGCTTGCGGGCGGCCTCGAAGGCCACCCGGGCGATGCGCTCGACCTCGAGCTTGCTGTAGCGCTCGGTGTTCCAGCCCTCGGCCTCGCTCATGCCGCGCGGCTCACCAAAGTAAATCCCGCCGGTCAGCTCGCGGATCACCAGCACATCCACCCCCCGGGCAATCTCGGGCTTGAGGGGGGAAAGATGCTCGAGGCCGGGCAGCACCCTGGCGGGCCGCAGGTTGGCATACAGGCCGTGGGCTTTACGCAGGGCCAGCAGGCCGGTCTCGGCCCGCAGGTGCCGGGCCACGTTGTCCCACTTAGGCCCGCCGATGGCCCCCAGCAGGATGGCGTCGGCAGCCAGGCAGCCCTGCTGGGTTACCTCGGGGAAAGGCTCGCCATAGGCGTCAATGGCGTTGCCACCAAAGGCAAAAGCCTCGAACTCGAGGTTCAAACCATAGACCTGGTCGGCGGCCTTCAAAACATCTACGGCGGCATAGGTTACTTCGGGGCCGATACCGTCACCGGGAAGTAGTGCAATTTTGGGCATGGTTCTCCTTCTCGTGCTTGCGAATGCTGGCGCCTTCGACCCTCACCCTAACCCTCTCCCTTAAGGGGAGAGGCAACAGACTGAAGGGTGGCCTTGGGCAGCCGGGCCGAGGCTTGCTCGAGCAGCTCCCCGGCTTCCAGCAGGTCGGCGATGGGGTCCCAGCGGCCTTCCACCAGGGCTTTTTGTGCGGTGGCGGGCAGGTTTACCTTGAAAGAGGCGTTGCCGTAGCGCACCTCGAGCCGCTCCACATCCACCGTGACCTCGAGGCTGGGGTCTTGCTCGATGGCCTCTGCCAGCCTCTCGATATCGCCCCTGGCTGCAGTAACACAAGGCATCGAGAGGGCGGTGGCGTTGCCGAAGAAAATCTCCGCGAAGCTCTCCCCAACCAGAGCGCGGAAGCCCGCCCGGTAAATGGCCTGGGGCGAGTGCTCGCGGCTGCTGCCACAGCCAAAGTTGGCCCCCACCAGCATGATGGTAGCCCCTTTGAAGCGGGGGTCGTTGAGGGGATGGGGCTTTTCCGAGCCGTCGGGGTTGAAGCGCTCGTCGTAGAACAAAGCCTCGCCCAGCCCGTCAAAGGTCACTACCTTCAGGTAGCGCGCCGGGGTGATGCGGTCGGTATCGATGTCGTTGCCGGGGATATGTACGGCCCTTCCCTGCACCTGTTTGATTGGTTCTAAAGCCATTTACTTGCCCTCCTTATCTCTGAAAAAGCCCAGGATACTCCAGACCCCGATGATGGCCGCCGCAGCGCACAGGGCAAACCCCAGCACAAAAACCATCCAACTTATGAGCGGGTTGGTTTGCAGGTTGCCGAGCCAGAGCCCCAGCGTAGCGATGGACAGCAGCACCGAGGCTGCCACCAGTGCCACCCCTCGTACCAACTGCATCGTTCCCACAACCAAACCTCACGCCGACAGGGGTTTTCCCAGAACCTCGTCCACCCCGACTTCTACACCGCCCAGGCTTTCAAGCTGGATGCGCTCGCCGCGCCCGTATGCTTGGATATGCGTATAGGCACCCCCAGCAGGATGGCGGTACACCCAGACCCGCTCGCCGCCTAGATCCGCTACCCAGACCTCGGGCACACCCTGCCGGGCGTATTTGGGCACCTTGACCTCCTGATCGGTTTTGAGCGAAGACTCGGCCACCTCGATGAGCAGTAGCACATCCTCTGCATTGAAATGCTGGCCTTCGTAATAATCCGACCTCGGTCGCAGCAAAAAAACATCGGGCGTCAGCTCATCACCACCCACCACCAGCGGCTGCTGGCTCTCGAGCTGGGCTGTCTCTGCCAGGCGTTTGCCCAACACCCGAACCAGCCGGCTCACACAATCCTTGTGGCGAATGCCCACCGGACTCATCTCGACAATCTCTCCATTGATCAGTTCAAACCGCCCATCTTGTAGCAGGCCGACCTCACCCAGGCGATGGTACTCCTGCAAACTCCACTTCTTGGTACTAAGATTTGTAACCATATAAATAGCCTAGCACCGAACAAACACCCTGGAGCTAAGTGCCCACCAGGGCTTCGCCAAACACCTCCCTGGCATCGCTGATGCGGCCCGTAACTGCTGCCGCCACCACCATCACCGGCGACATCAACACGGTGCGCCCGGTGGCGCTACCCTGACGGCCTTTAAAGTTGCGGTTGGAGCTCGAGGCGCACAGCTCGTCCCCCACCAGCTTGTCGGGGTTCATGGCCAGGCACATCGAACAGCCCGCACCCCGCCACTCAAACCCGGCCTGGCGGAAGATTTCGGCAATGCCCTCTTCCTCGCACTGCCGGGCCACCTGTTGCGAGCCCGGAACTGCAATGGCCCGCACCCCTGGGGCCACTTTGCGGCCTTTGAGGTACTTGGCGGCCTCGCGGAAGTCGGAGATGCGCCCGTTGGTGCAGCTTCCCAAAAAGGCCACATCCACCTTCACCCCCTTGATGGGCTGGCCCGGCTTCAGTTTCATGTGTTTGAGGGCCTCTTCCAACGCGGACCGTTCGGCCTCGGGGTAGAGGGCCGGGTCGGGCACCCGCTCGGTGATGGCGCAGCCCTGGCCGGGGTTGATGCCCCAGGTTACGGTGGGGGCGATGTCCTCGGCCCGGAAGTTGACCACGTCGTCGTAGTGGGCGTCGGGGTCGGAGGCCAGGGCCTTCCAGCGCTGTACCGCTTCGTCCCAGGCCGCACCCTTAGGGGCATAGGGGCGGCCTTTGAGGTAGTCGAAGGTGGTCTGGTCGGGATTCACATAGCCGATGCGGGCCCCGCCCTCGATGCTCATGTTGCAGACCGTCATGCGCTCTTCCATGCTGAAGTGATCAAATACGCTACCGCCGTACTCGTAGGCATAGCCGATGCCCCCGTTTACGCCCAGCGCTTTGATGATGTGCAGAATCACGTCCTTGGCGTAGACCCCTGGGCGAAGCTGGCCGTTTACGTTGATGCGCCGCACCTTGAGCTTGCTGACGGCCATGGTCTGGGTGGCCAGCACATCGCGCACCTGGGTGGTGCCAATGCCGAAGGCAATCGCCCCAAAAGCCCCGTGGGTCGAGGTGTGGGAGTCGCCGCAGGCGATGGTCATGCCGGGCTGGGTGATGCCGTTTTCGGGGCCAATTACGTGCACGATGCCTTGCTGGCCCGAGGTCACATCAAAGAAGGTGATGCCAAAATCCTGCACGTTTTTGCGAAGCTGCCGGATCATCTCGTCGGCTTGGGGGTCTTCGAAGGGCTCCAGGAGCGAGTGGGTGGGCACGATGTGGTCTACGGTGGCAAAGGTGCGCTCGGGGAAGCGCACCTTAAGGCCCAGGTCGCGCAGCATACCGAAGGCCTGGGGGCTGGTGACCTCGTGGATCAGGTGGGTGTCAATGAAAAGCTGGGTCTGCCCGTTGGGCAGGGTTCGAATGGCGTGGCTCTCCCAAACTTTCTCGTACAGACTTTTGCCCATGGAAGCTCTCTCCTTTTTTGTGCGCCTCAAAAAACCCCAGCGGCTTTAGCCCTGGGGTCGTGCGGTACAGCCACTAGACCCCTGAAGCGGGGCTTAGTAGGGGCTGCTTTACCCGAGTCGGCATCGCCCAAAGTATAAAGTTTGGTATACCAAACGTCAAGCGATTGGGCCAGGGCTCAAATGCCAGCTACCAAAATATGACCACTGTTTGGTTCTGCTGTTTGGAGGCGCGCGGGCAAATGGGTATGCTGTGAATTGATGTTGCTGATGCGGCTGGGACAGGGGCGCGAGGCCGAGGTGTTTGCCTGGGCCGACGGCTACGTGCTCAAACTGTTCTGGCCGGAGTTTTCGCAAGAGGATGCCGAGCTAGAAGCCCGCCTTACCCAGCAGGTCTGGCTTCTGGGGGTGCCATCGCCCAGGGTGGAGGATGTGCTCGAGTTTGAGGGGCGGTGGGGGCTGGTGCTCGAGTGGATTCGGGGGGTTCCCCTGACCGAATACATCCAGGCCAATCCCGACCGACTGCGCTTTGCTGCCCAGATGCTGGGGGCCTTGCACCGCCAGCTGCACAGCAAGGCTGCCGGACACCTGCCTTCCCAGCGGCTGCACCTTATTCAACGAATCCAGGCCTGTCGGCTGCCAGAGGCCCAGCGGGAGGCTTTGCTGCAACACCTGGAGCAGTTGCCCGACGGAAGCGTGCTCTGCCACGGCGACTTCCACCCCGAAAACGTACTGCTGGGGGAGCAGGGTGTGTTTGTGGTGGACTGGCCCAATGTGACGCGGGGCAACCCTATGGCCGACATCGCTCGAACCACCCTGCTGATGCTACACAGCGAGCTTCCGCATGACCTGCCTGCACGCGAAGAGATTATGCACCAGCGTCAGCATTTCCACCAAACCTACCTCGAGCACTACCAAAACTTTTCCGGGCTCGACATGGCCCAGCTTCGCGCCTGGATGCCGATTGTGGCCGCCGCGCGCCTGCGGGAGAACATCCCCCACGAGGAGCCCCGGCTGATGCGGCTGATTCAGGAAGGTTTGCAGGAACGTTCGGCATAGCCCCTGCCATTTGCTACACTGATACCTTGCGGAGCCCCGGAATCCCTCCGGTCGGCCCAGAGGTCTGCATGAAAACAAACATCATCACCTACGGCTGCCAGATGAACGAATACGACACCCACCTCGTGCGAAGCGAGCTGGTTTCGCTGGGCGCGGAGTTTGTGGACACCTGGCGGGAAGCCGACTTTGTGCTGGTCAACACCTGTGCGGTGCGGGGCAAGCCTGTCGAAAAGGTGCGCTCCCTCTTGGGCGAACTGCGTAAGGAAAAAGAGAAGCGCCCCCTCTTGGTCGGCATGATGGGCTGCCTGGCCCAGCTCGAGGAGGGCCAGCAGATGGCCCGCAAGTTCGAGGTGGACGTACTCCTGGGTCCTGGCGCCCTAACCGAAATCGGTAAAGCCCTGGAAGCCAAAAGCCGCTTCTGGGACCTTAGCTTCCGTGAAGAGCTGACCCACCACCTGCCCCCGGCCCCCCAAGGGGCCCTATCGGCCTTTGTGAGCATCATCCGGGGCTGCAACCACCACTGCACCTATTGCATCGTGCCCACCACCCGCGGCCCCGAGGTGAGCCGCCACCCCGACCTGATCCTGCGCGAGGTGGAGCAGCTCAAGGCCGGGGGGGTGCTCGAGGTTACCCTGCTGGGCCAGAACGTCAACTCCTACGGCAAAGACCAGCCGGGCTTCCCCAGCTTTGCCGAGCTGTTGCGCTTGGTGGCCCAGGTAGGGATTCCCCGCATCAAGTTCACCACCAGCCACCCGGTCAATTTCACCGACGATGTGATCGCCGCCATGGCCGAAACCCCCGAAGTGTGCCGCTATATTCACCTGCCGGTGCAGTCGGGTTCCAACCGGGTTCTGCGCCGCATGGGGCGGGAGTACCGGCGGGAGTGGTACCTCGACCGCATCCGGGCCATCCGAGAGGCCATGCCCGAGGTGGTGCTCTCCACCGACATCATTGTGGGCTTTCCCGGCGAGACCGAGGAGGACTTCCAGGAGACCCTTTCGCTCTACGACGAGGTGCGCTACGACAGCGCCTACATGTTCATCTACTCCCCCCGCCCCGGAACCCCCAGCTACAAACACTTCCAGGACCTGCCCCGCGAGGTCAAGGTCGAGCGGCTGCAGCGCCTGATTGAGAAGCAAAAGGACTGGAGCTACCGGCAGAACCAGCGCTGGGTGGGCCAGACCGTAGAGGTGCTGGTGCGCGGGGTCGCCAAGGACGATAGCTTTGCCGAAGGCCATACCCGCGGCAACCACCCCACCCTGGTGCCCGCGGCCCAGGCCCCCCGCCCTGGCCTGTACCAGGTTCGGGTGCAGCAGGCCACCCCGCACATGCTGCTGGGAGAGGTGGTCGGGGCCCAGACGCCCGCTACCATTCCCTTGATGATGGCTTAGTGAGTCGAAGCGTTGTTCGGCATTTGACCCGAGTGCGGAGTTTATGAGTATAAAGGTTCAGCCGCACGCGGAGCGAGTGTAGCGAGCAGAGCTTATCGGCTGCAACCGCTTGTTAGCCTGCATTTTCTTGGGAAAGGCTAGATTCTGGCATAACAAGGTATGTGAATTGGTTCGGCGTTTTTATCGCCTGTTACAATCTTTTTGAGAATATCAGGTAGTCGAGGCAAGTCTTCAGCCATAACAAGAACTGTCTGACGTTCTCTAGCCCACTTTTCGTAATTTTCCAAATCTGTGTTTGTTCTACTGCTTTTGGAAACACTACTGACCAACATTGCAGAACACATTCCTCTTCCTAATTGCTCGACCTTCGAGTGCAACTCTTCAAACCAAGTTCGCTTGATACCATCTTCCGTTTTGCAAGAGGCAACAATCATTTGTCCACTAAAGATTCCTGCGAAATCTATCTCGCCTTTACCAGAAGTATCCTCTACTCCCCATCCGCATTCATCAAACAAAGGAACACCTTGGTCATTTTTCAATTGAAAAGCGATTTGGTAAACGAGAAATTCTAACCAGTCGCCAGTTAGTAGAAATTTAGCATCTTCATCACTATTGATAGTCCATATTGTTTCATTGCCAGTACGTCGTAAATTGCTTACTATCTGTAACTCTTCTATCTTTTGTAGAATAGCAAACTCATCATTGTTCAGGCAACTTTTGTTGGTGCGCTTCCCTTTCCCTTTGTCGTCACTTCTTAGAGTGCGAAGCAAACGGTGAGAGACTGGCAAGTTTTGAACCAGCAACGAAACCAACTTTTGAAACCTTATGTCTGGTTCTGGTTTTTGTTTTATTATCCAACCATAACTAGCAAAATAATCGCTTAATCCAATTTTTATTTTTACAGGCTCGAAATTGTCGGCATCTCGGAAAACCCAAACTAGCCCTTCTCTAGACAAATAGCACATATCGATGTGTCTGCCTTTCTCCCGTAATCTCTTGACGACATCATACGCGCCAAAGCCCATAGTTTTTGGCTCTGATGCTGATACGACAGTAATCTGATCATTTTGATGTTGATCAGCAATCTCTTCACAACACTGAATTGTTTCTGATAAGTTGTATGGTTTTACAGAGTAGGGTTGGGATGGCTTCAAGTGGTCAGGCAAAGCAGAAACCAGTCTTTCGTAATTTTCTAGTGAGTCCTTTGATACGACAACATACAGGCAGTCAGGCTTTAGGTGTAATATTGCTGACATATTTGGCACTGGGCGACCACCCAGTAGCGAGATCATCACCTCCGCCATTGAAACTCCTCAATGCCTATGAAGAGTAAAGCAGGCTAGCCCAGATATTAAAGCCGTACTTGCGGGATGTCTCTCCAAAAAAGTACAGATAAGCCACAGTGTCAGCAGCCGAGGGTTCGAAGAAGTGTTTCATTTGGTCGCCTCCTTTATTTAAACGAGGTGCACAAAACCATGCGATTGCTCCACATGTGGTATAACCAAAACCTCGCACTTAGACCACATTGTAGAGTTCATCAAGTTCCACGGCAATGGTGCTGTGTATGACCGAGCGGTGCTTCGTGCGTCAAAATCAGGGATGTGAGCGCGGCTGAAGTCGTCGTTATTGGAGCTGGCATCGCTGGGTTGTGTGCGGCCAGGGTGCTGCATGAGGCCGGGAGGGAAGTGCTGGTGGTGGCCCGCACGCTGGGCGAGGCCAGCCAGGTGCCGGATGCGCTCTTGAACCCGGTGCGGGGCAAGCGCGGAACGGTGGCCCCGGAGGCGGAGGAAGCCCTGGCTGCCCTGTGGGAGTTTTATCCGGCCTTTGGGCCGGTGCGCCAGGGCATTTTGCGGCCTGTACCTGAAAGCGATAGGCCGGTCTGGCGGGAGAAGCTACAGGGCCGCCGGGTTCCGCACCAGTGGTTGGAGGAGGGGCTCTATCTGGAAACGGCGGGCTGGCTCGAGACCACCCCCCTGCTGCATCGCCTGGCCGAGGGGCTCAACATCCTTTATGCCGAGGTAGAACGGCTCGAGGCGGGTGTGGTGTGGCTCGAGGATGGACGCAGGCTAGCCAGCAAGGTGCTGGTCTACGCCGGTGGTGCGAGCGGGGCGCACCTGGTAGGGCTGGGCGGACGCTTTACGCCGGGGTCGGTGCTCGTAACCCAGGAGCACTTCAAGCAGGCCCGCTCGTATGGGGTGTATGTGGCCGGGCACAGCCTGGGGGGAAGTTATCTGCCCCATCAAGACCGGTATTCGCCCCACCAGACCCAGTCCCATGAGGTGGAGTGGTTGCTTGGGGAGGCGCAAAAGCTGCTGGGCTACCGGCCTGCCTTTACTTCCACCTGGGCGGGGGTGCGCTACCGGCTGGACCGAGACCATCTCAAGGAGATTCCCGGCGGCTTTGCCCTCACCGGCTTTGGCTCGGCGGCGTATTTTTATGCCCCCCTGTACGCCCAGCGCCTCCTCAAACGTCTTTGCGGCAAATCCTGATACACTATCCGCCATGAAGCAGTACCACGACCTAATGCGCCATGTGCTCGAGCACGGGGTAGACAAATCCGACCGTACCGGCGTGGGAACCCGCTCGGTTTTTGGCTACCAGATGCGCTTCGACCTGGGGCGATCCCTTTCAGGACTCGCTGGCGCTCGTGCACCAGACCAGGGTTTTCCCCTGGTTACCACCAAGAAGGTGCATTGGAAAAGCGTGGTCTACGAGCTTCTGTGGTTCTTGCGGGGCGAGACCAACATCCGTTTTTTGCGCGAGAACGGGGTGACCATCTGGGACGAGTGGGCCGACCCGGAAGGCGAGCTGGGGCCGGTCTACGGCAAGCAGTGGCGAAGCTGGGAAGGCGCAGACGGCCAGACCATAGACCAGTTGTCCTGGGTGGTAGAGGAGATCAAGCGCAACCCCGACTCACGCCGCCTGGTGGTGAGTGCCTGGAACGTGGCCGACCTGCCCAAAATGGCCCTGGCCCCCTGCCACATCCTGTTTCAGTTTTATGTGGCCCAGGGGCGGCTTTCCTGCCAGCTTTACCAGCGCAGCGCCGACATTTTTCTGGGGGTGCCCTTCAACATCGCCTCCTACGCCCTGCTGACCCTGATGGTGGCCCAGGTTACGGGGTTGCAGCCGGGCGAGTTCATTCACACCCTGGGCGACGCCCACCTCTACCACAACCACTTCGAACAGGCCCGTTTGCAGCTTTCCCGCGAGCCCCGGCCTTTGCCCACGGTACGGCTCAACCCAGCCGTGCGGGATTTATTCGCCTTCACCTACGACGACATCGAGCTTCTGGGCTACCACCCCCACCCGCGCATTCCCGCCCCGGTGGCGGTTTAGCATGGCCCGGAAGATTGCTCTGGTAGCGGCCATGGACAAAAACCGGGCCATTGGCCGGGCCGGCGCGCTGCCCTGGCACCTGCCCGACGACCTCAAGCGTTTTCGTGCGCTTACCCTGGGCAAAACCGTTTTGATGGGGCGCAAGACCTACCAGAGCATCGGGCGGCCTTTGCCCAGGCGGCGCAACGTGGTGCTCACCCGCGAGGCCACCTTTGCGGCGGAGGGCCTCGAGGTGGTGCACACGCTTGAGGAGGCCCTGAAGCTGGCCGACGAACTGATGGTGATTGGCGGGGGAGAGGTCTACACCCTGTTTTTGCCCCTCGCTACCCACCTGCACCTGACCCTGGTGGACACCGCCATCCCCGATGCCGACACTTTTTTCCCAGAGTGGAACCCGGCCGAGTGGCGCGAAACCCATCGGGAGTTCCACCCCGCCGACGAACGCCACCTTTTTGCCTTCAGCTTTGTGGACCTCGAGCGCAGCGAAAAACGCAGTTGAGCCGCACTACTCTCCGCCCCCGCCGCCATCCGCGCCAGCATCCCCCGCCTCGAAGGCCAGATCGATTTGCTGGAAGGCCTGTTCGATGGCATTGAATTCTTTTGAAGAATCGCCCGCAGAGTAGAGGAGGGGTATATAACCACCATCATCACTGTACTTCTTCATGAGGTGGTTTATTTGTTGGAACTGAGACACAATTTCCGGAAGCAGCAAAAGAGCAGCACCCAGGCTCAGCAGCAGCGGAACCGCCTCGGCATCGTCCTCAGCGAGCGATGGAACCAGCCGACGGGCCTCGTCCATGCGATGCTCGAGCCGAATTTTCATGTCTGCCCCGTCTGGGGTGGGCTGGTAGTGGGTTTGCGGGAAGAGGCCCAACGCTTTTTGCGAACGCTTTTCCAGCAAACCGCGCCGCAGCAGGCTGGGCAGGATAACCTTATTTTTGAATAGCCCATAGCCAGGGCCGTATTCTTTTTGCAGTCGCTGCAAGACCTGGTTGATCTCTGAACCGTGCCTGCAAGCAGTTTGCAGGTCGCCCCACAAACTACGCAGAACCGGGTTGAGGAGATGCAAACCCGGTTCGAGCAGTAACCGCACCTGAGCAGGCTGGAATCTGCTTTTTGAGGGCATTTGCTCGATGCGCAATATGCCCCTGGCGATAAGTTCTTTGAACCCGACCTTCAAGGCCTCTGGTGCTGCTACGTCAGGGTCAATCAACACGAGAAACTCGGGCGCACTCAGATCGTTTTCGATAAACTCTTTTGCGTTCAGCATTGCCGGATCCAGTATCGAAATTGAGTGTCAAGGGAATTTCAGCAAACCCCCTCTGGGAGAGGCGTGAAGCTGGGGTTTCCTTATACCAGGCCCAGGCTCAGCGCTTCTTCTTCGAAGGCGATCTCGCCGTCTTTGAGGGTGACGAAGAGGGTCCGGCCAGGGCGCGAGAGGAGCTCGAGCGAGAGGGGGTCTTCGATTTTCTCCCGTATCAGGTTGCGCAGGATGCGGGTGCTGCCCTGTTTGGGGGCCTGGCTTACCAGCCAGGAGGCCACCGAGGGGTCGAAGCGAACCACTTTTTCGCGGGACTCGAGCTCTTTGGCGATGTCCTCGAGCATGATCTGGGCCACCTGTACCAGCTCGGGTTCGCTCAGGTTGCGGAATCGAATCACTTCGTCGAGGCGGTCGAGAAACTCCGGTGTAAAGATGGCCTTGAGGGGGCTCTCGGTGTCCACCTCGCGGCTGGTGAAGCCAATGGCTGGCCCTACGTTGAAGCCGGTGTTGGAGGTCATGATCAGGATGACCCGGCGGAAGTCCACGGTGCGGCCCAGACCGTCGGTGAGGCGGCCCTCGTCGAGCACCTGCAAGAAGGTGTTGTAGATGTCGGGGTGGGCTTTCTCGATCTCGTCCAGGAGTACCACACTGAAAGGCTGGCGGCGAACCGCTTCGGTCAAGCGCCCGCCTTGCTCGTAGCCCACATAACCCGGCGGGGCCCCAATCAGCTTGGAGATGGAGTGGGGCTCCTGGAACTCGCTCATGTCAAAGCGGATCAGGGCCCGCTCCGAGCCGAAGAGCACCTCGGCTAAGGCCTTGGCCAGGTGGGTTTTGCCCACGCCCGAGGAACCCACAAACAGGAAGCTGGCCGCAACGCGGGTGCGCCCGCCCAGGCCCACCCGGCTGCGCCGGAGGGCGGCAGCAAGGGCCTCGACGGCTTCTTTCTGGCCGATGACCCGCTTGTTGAGCTCCTCTTCCAGGCCAAACAGCTTGCTGTCGTCCTTGTCGTCTACGTACACGCCGCCCCAGGAGTCCACCACGCTTTCGATGTCCTCGCGGGCGACCAGGGGTGTGCCGTCTTCGTCCACCGCGACCGGCAGACCCAGGGAGTCGTTGAGGCGCACCCGGCTGGCGGCCTCGTCAATCAGGTCAATGGCCTTGTCGGGGAAGTTGCGCCCCGGCAGGCTGCGAATCCCAATCTTGACCGACAGGCCCAGGATTTCGTCGGGGATGACCACCCCGTGGTGGGCCTCGTAGCGGGGGCGCAGACCCTTCAGGATCTCCAGGGTTTCCTCCGGGCTAGGCTCGAGCACAATCACCGGCTGGAAGCGGCGTTCCAGGGCGGCGTCTTTTTCGATGTAGCGGTGGTACTCGCCGGTGGTGGTCGCGCCGATGACCTGAATCTCGCCCCGGCTCAGCGGGGGCTTGAGGATGTTGGCAGCATCCAAAGTGCCCTCGGCCCCGCCTGCCCCAATCAGGGTGTGCAGCTCGTCAATAAAGGCCACCACTTTGGCGTTTTTGAGCTCCTCGATGATCTGCCGCAGGCGCTCTTCGAACTCGCCGCGGTACTTGGTGCCGGCCACCACCCCGGCCAGGTCTACCGAAACGATGCGGGCCCCCCGCAGCACCGGCGGCACCCGGCCTTCCACAATGGCCTGGGCCAGCCCCTCCACAATGGCGGTCTTGCCCACGCCGGGGTCGCCCACCAGCACGGGGTTGTTCTTGGTGCGGCGGGCCAGAATCTGGATGACCCGGTTGATCTCCTCGGCCCGGCCAATAACGGGATCGAGCTTGCCCTCGCGGGCTTCGCGGGTCAGGTCGCGGCCATATTCGTCCAGGAATGGGGTAGCGACCGCTTTCTCCTTGGTCTGCTCACCGGCCTGCGACAGCACCCGCCAGCGGATGGTATCCACATCCTTGGCGTAGTGGGTCATGATGCGGTAGGCGATGCCGTCGCCCTCGCGGATGATGCCCAGCAAAATGTGCTCGGTGCCGATGACCTGGCTGGACATGTTGCGGGCCTCGGCCCCGGCCAGCTCCATCACCCGTCGGGCGCGGGGGGTGATGGCGGGTGGCTCACCCGTGCGGCTGCCCTCACCCCGCCCCACCAGCTCTTCAACCATGCGCCGCATGGCCTCCAAACTGGCCCCGTACTCCATCAGGATGCGCGCGGCTGTACCTCCTTCGCGCATCAGGCCCAGTAGCAGGTGCTCGGGCCCGATCATGCTATGGCCCAGTCGGCTCCCTTCCTCCCTGGCGTAGTGAAACACCAACCTGGCGCGGTCGTCGTACCTGTTCAAGCGCGAACCTCCTGGTGTGTCGTACAAGTATTCATAGCGCCGCTTTCTTCCTACCTCAATATTACAGTATGACGGACTTACCCTGGGTGTTTGCGCCACACGTTACTAAGCGTTGCTGACCTTTAGTCTGAGTCTAAAGAAAAGATTAGCCCATCTGCAAATCATGCCTCAGGGGCATCGAACCTTTGTGCACCAAGCCCGCTGGCGGGTTGTTGCGGCCTTGCGCTGCTGGGAACAGGAAGGGGCTGAAAAGCCCCTGTGGGCGCTACCCCAGGCGGGTGTAGATGTCCTCGAGCGCAATCTCCAGGTCTACGCAGGTCAGCTTTAATGTACCGCTCTCGATTCTCTCGTAAAACCAGCCCCCCTCCACCCGCCGGAACACCTCGGCCCGGATGGTGTCTTGCTCGAGCAAAACGTACATTTGCAGGCTTGCAATGGTCTGGTAGTTGAGCCACTTTTCGCCCCGGTCTATTTCGGCTGTGCGGTCCGATAAGACTTCCACAATCAGGCAAGGTTTTTTGACCACGCGCAAGTCCTCTTCGGGTTGGCAATAGACCATGACGTCGGGATAGTACAGGGCATCTCCGGCTTGGACAATGGTATCGGCAATTGCCACCAAACAGCTTGTTTGTTGAGCCTTGTTCTCAATTGAGCTACCCAACCGAACCGCTATGCGATTATGGCGGCGAGTCCCACCGGCCATCAAAAAAATTTGGCCCTGGACGTACTCGTGCTTAGCATTCGAACCAGCCTCAAAGTGGAGGAACTCCTCAAGCGAGAGGACGGTTTTTACCGGGGGCTCTTGCCGTGGCATCCCCTACAGGATAGCAAAATCCTTGATGGTAAAGGGCCTCTGTGTTACCTTATAGCTTGCGTTGAACCGCAGGAGTAACCCGGCGTTCCGCTACAGCGAGCCTGGGAGGGTGTGAGCCAGGCAGCCAAGAACCGGGTGAAGGGCGGCGGAGTAAACCTCAACGCAGCTCAAAGGGCCTCGAGCGACCTCGAGGAACTGGGGTGGAACCGCGGAAGCCTCAACTTTCGTCCCCAGGCATGCGTGCCGGGGGTTTTTTGTTGTACGGCACGGGTCAATACACACGGAGGGAAACGTATGCCTGCCGAAACGATGGAAGAACTGGTGAGCCTGTGCAAGCGCCGGGGGTTTATCTTCCCTGGGTCGGATATTTACGGTGGTCTTCAGGGAACCTACGACTATGGCCCTTTGGGGGTCGAACTCAAGAACAACCTCAAAGCTGCCTGGTGGCGGGCCAACGTCTACGAGCGCGACGATATGGAAGGCCTGGATGCCAGCATCCTGACCCACCGGCTGGTGCTTTTCTACTCCGGCCACGAGGCCACTTTTTCTGACCCTCTGGTGGATAACCGCATCTCCAAGAAACGCTACCGCCTGGACCATCTGCTCAAAGAACAAAAACCGGGCGTGCTGGAAGCCCTGTTTCAGGCTATGGGCCTGCACGATAGCGACAACCTGGCGGCCCTGGTCGCGCGGCTGCTGGCCGAGCCCGAGAAGGCCGCCCTGGCCATGCACACCGCCCGGGTGATCGACCCTGCCGACGGTGCGCCGGGTGACTGGACACCCCCGCGGCCTTTCAACATGATGTTCAAGACCCAGATTGGCCCCGTAGCCGATGAAGATTCCTACGGCTACCTGCGCCCCGAAACCGCCCAGGGCATCTTCATTAATTTTAAAAACGTGCTCGACGCCACCAGCCGCCGCCTGCCCTTTGGGGTGGCCCAGATTGGCAAGGCTTTCCGCAACGAGATTACCCCGCGCAACTTCATCTTCCGGGTGCGCGAGTTCGAGCAGATGGAGATCGAGTATTTCGTCAAGCCCGGCACCGACGAAGAGTGGCACCAGCGCTGGCTCGAGGCTCGAGTGGCCTGGTGGGAGGCCCAGGGCATCCCCCGCGAGCAAATCCAGGTGCTGGACGTGCCCAAGGAAGACCTTTCGCACTACTCCAAGCGCACCTTCGACCTGATGTACAACTTCCCCACCCTGGGTTTCGAGGAAATTGAGGGCATCGCCAACCGCTCCGACTACGACCTGGGCAGCCACACCAGGGGCCAGGCCGAGCTGAACATCCAGGCCCGGGTGCTGGAAAACCACGATTCCACGGCAAAACTGGCGGTGCAGGACCCCGACACCAAAGAGTGGTTCGTGCCCTTCGTAATCGAGCCTTCGGCGGGGGTGGACCGGGGGGTGCTGGCGGTTTTGTCGGAGGCCTATACCCGGGAGAAGCTGGACAATGGCGAGGAACGCATTGTGCTGAAGCTAAAACCGCACCTGGCCCCCATCAAGGTGGCGGTCATCCCGCTGGCCAAAAACAAAGAGGAAATCACCCGCTATGCCCGCCGCCTCAAGGCCGATTTGCAGGCCCTGGGCTTTGGCCGGGTGCTCTACGAGGACACCGGCAACATTGGCAAGGCCTACCGCCGCCACGACGAGGTAGGCACGCCCTTTTGCGTTACGGTGGACTACGACACCATCGGCAAGAGCCAGGACGGCAGCACCACCCTGCAAGACACCGTGACGGTGCGCGACCGCGACACCATGCAGCAGGAGCGGGTGGCGGTGAAGGAACTGCCGCAGTACCTGCTCGAGCGCCTGAAAGGCTAATGCGCCTGGCTATCTGTACCGGCTGCCACGCCCGGGAGGGCGAAACGCATTTTGCGGGCTGGCTCGAGCGCCTTCAGTCCTGCCTGGGGGTGGGTTATTTTGGCGGGGTGGGCCAGGGGGTCGAAGTGGAGTTCGTCCCATGTCTTTCTTCTTGCGAGAAAGGCTTTGCAGTGGCAGTAGAGGACGAGGTGCTGCTGCTGGAAAATACAGAAGATTTTGCGACTTTTTTAGAGCGGCTTAAGCGGGTGGCCTCGGTTGGCGGACTGGACCCGGCAACCCAGCGCAAGCTAACCTGAAGGGTTGCATTTGTCACTGGTTCGGCATTTGTATAACCCTATGATGGTAATGACCGAGAAAGGAGGTATCGTGAAAAACTATTTTTTGGTCCTCGTCGTAGCCGCTCTGGTGCTGGCAGGCTGCGGCACGCAGCCCCAGCCGGGCCTGAGCCTGTCCTTGAGCCAGACCACTCTAAACGTAGCTCAGGGCAACTCGGTGGAGGTTGACCTGACCCTTACACCCCAGAATAACTTTAGCGGCACGGTCAACCTGGCTTTGCAGAGCCCGCCGGCTGGGGTTACGCTCTCGCCGACCTCGGTTGACTTGAGCGGCACGGCCCCGCGAACCGTAACCCTTACCCTTGCCACCACCAGTGCCACCCCTACTGGCACCCACACCCTGACCCTGGTCGCCAGCCAGGGCAACTTTAGCGCTTCCGTTACCATTCAACTGAGCGTGGCGCCTGCGTCCCAGCCCGACTTCACCATTGTCCTGACCCGCTCCAGCACCCTGCGCGCCCAGGGCCAGAGTTTCTCGGACTTCAACCTCACCCTCACTCCGGTGGCAGGGTTTAGCGGCTCAGTAGAACTGAGCCTGCAATCGCCCCCCAGCGGCATCAGCATCGGCCCGGCCAGCCTGAGCGCTTCCGGCCCGGTGACGCTAACGGTGGCCCGCACCGTGCCGGAGGGGGTCTACAACCTCACCGTGCAGGCCAGTAGCGGGAACCTGATCCGCACGGCCCCCCTCACCCTGCGGGTACTGCGGGCCAACACCCTGGCAGCCGGGGGCTACTTTAGCGCGGCCGTCAAGCCCAACGGCGAGGTCTGGTCGTGGGGCGACAACACCTACGGACAGTTGGGCCGAGCGACCACTGGGACCAGCGATAGCACCCCAGCCTGGGTCTCACCAAGCGACGATGTGGTCTCGCTATCCCTGGGCGAGTACCATGCCATTGCCCTCACCAACGATGGCCGGGTGGTTACGGTGGGGCGGGACAACTTCGGGCAACTGGGTGATGGGCCAGTAGACTCGAGCGGCACCAGCTCGGCGCCCAACTTGCGCGACAACATCCTGCCCGCAGGCGTCAAGGCAGTGGCGGTAGAGGCCGGTCGCTACTACTCGCTGGCTTTGACCTCCGAAGGCACCGTATATGCCTGGGGGCGCAACGATGTGGGCCAGCTTGGCCTTGGCACAACTGCCCAACAGGACTCGCCCGCGCTTATTTCCGGCTTTAATGGCGTGATTGCCCTGGCTGCCGGCGACGACCACACCCTGGCCCTTAAGGCCGATGGTACCGTCTGGGCCTGGGGCGACAACCCCAACGGCGAGCTGGGCACCGGTAACCTCTTACCGTCCTATGTACCGGTGGTTGTGGCGGGCCTCTCGGACGTGAAGGCCATTGCCGCCGGGGGTAACCACTCGGTTGCCTTGCTGGCCGACGGTACGGTGCGTACCTGGGGTTACAACAACCACGGCCAGCTTGGCAACGGTAGCACTACAAACAGCAACGTACCCGTGCAGGTTACGGGTCTGACGGGCGTGGTGGGCATTGCGGCAGGCTACGAGTTCACCCTGGCCGTTCTGAGCAACGGCACGGTGAAGGCCTGGGGGCACGACGATAGCTTCCAACTCGGCAATGGGGCTACTGCGGGCGACCAGACGACCCCGGTGGATGTACAGGGCATACCCTCAGGCTGGAGTGTGCGGGGTTTGGCGGCGGGTATCTTCCATGCCCTGGCCCTGCTGGACAATGGCTCGGTGGTGGCCTGGGGCAGCAACGTACAGGGCCAGCTGGGCGATGGCACCATCAACTCTTCTGACGTAGCCAAGCTGGTCAACATCTCTGGCGTGCAGGTTCCGCCAGCCTCGCCGTAGGATTTCCAGTCCATATGCTGCCTGGGCACCCAGGCAGCTTTTTTGTCTGGCCTATGGGGGTGCTTTATCGTGGCGAAAGCCAGTTGGGCAGGAGCCGGGGTGCTCCCGGCGGTTGCAGGCGCTGGGCCGAGAGGGCGTGGGGGTTGTATATGCCCCCGTCGCTGGCGGCAGCAAAGCTAAAGCCGTCCAGGTTAAGGCCGGTGGGTGGGGTGCTGCTCTGGGCCAGGGGCAGCCATTCGCGCAGGGGCAGGCTGACCTGCACGGCGCTGAGCGCCCAGTCGAGCTCTATGTTGCTCTGCAAACCCCAGGCGGCCTGCCAGCCGTTGGCGGGGGCGTTGGAAGGCGCAGGGGCGCAGGGGGTCTGGGTGGCTGCACAGGACTGGGCCAGGTCGGGGACGGCGTAGCGGGTGGCGCTGCCCAGCCAGCCTTGTGAGAGGTGCAGGTGCCATTCCAGGTTGGTGCTGGGAGCAACCGCAAGCTGGGCCAGTTGCAGGCTAAAGAGCCGAGTACCGCTGCCCACCCAGGTGTGGGCCGCGCTCCAGGAGGCCTGGAACTGGTTGCCCAGCCGGGCCAGGGTGGCCCCCGGCGGGTTCAGGAAGCTGGCGCTCAGGTTCTGGGGGTTGGCCAAACCCCGCACGACCTGGCGGGTGTGCAGGTTCAGGTTGCTGAAGGTGGTCTCGCGGGCGTTGAAAATGTAGAACTCGTGGGGCTGCCGCCGGGCCGCGGGGATGGCCCGGTAGGTCAGATTGGCGGCTTGCTGCTGGCTGTCGGCCAGGTAGAGGGTTGGGGTGGTGGGGGTTAGGTAGGCCAGGTAGCTCAGGCCCTGGGCTGTGGGGTTGGGGTTGGTCAGGGTGGCGGTATAGGAACCCTCGAGGGCGAACGAGTCGGGGCCGATGGCATCGAGGTCGAGGGTCTGGTTGCCCCCTACGGCATAGTTGCGCTGGAATACAGCCCGATCCGCCTGGAATACGGTGCCGGGGGGGCTGGGCGGCAGATACCGCACGGCCATCAGGTCGGCGCTGCCGTGGCGCACCCCTTGCAGCAGGTAGCCAGGGTAGGCCGGGGTGGGGGGGAATGCGCCGGTGCGGGCCGGGTCTACCAGGTCGCTGGCGGTTCCGTAGGCCACCAGGCCGTAACCGCCGCCCAAACCGTTCAACTGCCCGCTCACATTCGAGAACGAACCGCCGCCCGCTGGCGAAGGGCAGGACAGGCTCAGGTCGCGCACCTCGCCCAGGGTGAGCTGGTAGACACCCACCTGATGGGTGGTAAGCCCGGCCTCGGTCTTGCTGCATACCACCGCCCAGCCATAACGCCCGGCGGCATTGCCCACGCGCAGCAGGTACTTTCCGGCACTGGGGGCAACCACCTGCCAGGCGCCGCTGTTGTCCTGACCAGCAACCCAGGCCGCCCCGCTGGCGCTTAGCTCGGCCTGGTCGAACACATTCAGGAGCACCAGCGCGGTACGAACCAGGCTACCCTGGGCCCCCCTGACCCGCAGCACATAATCTCCCTGCGGGAGGTCGGGGGTGGTGGCGATGGTAAGGGTGGAACTCGTGCCGTCCACCACCTGCGGTGTAAAGGTAGCGCTGATGCCTTCAGGCAGTGGGCTTCCGTTGAAGCGCTCGAGGCTCAGGGTAATCGGGCCGACCAGGTTGTTGCGGACGATGGTGATGGTTTCGTTCAGGCTGCTGCCCCGCCGCAGGCTCAGGTTTTGCTTAAGGCTCAGCTGGAAATCGGGGTCGGATGATGCAGGCAAGACCGTGAGGGTGAAGTTCAGGGTGCGCTCGAGGCTTCCCAGGGTGGCCTTGATGCGTAGGGGATAGGTGGTAATGGTGGCCGTAGGGGCAACCGAAAGCCGCAGAATCGAGATGCTGCTGCCCGGCTGACTGGGGCTGAAGGTTGCGCTCAGGCCAGCGGGCAGGGGGCTGCCGTCTTGCTGCTCTAGGGCCAGCACCACCGTACCCCCAATGTTGACGCGAACCACGTCTACCAGGAGGTCTTCGTACTGCCCCTGGCGGATGGAGGGGGTGCGGTTGTTCAGACTAAGCTGCAAATCGGGCTGGTTGATTGGTTCTATCTGCAAGGGCAGGTCTGCAGTTCGGGAAAAAGACCCCACTGAAGCCCGCACGCGTAAGGTAAAGCGGCCCACCTCTGCATTGCCCTGGGCCTGAACCTGCAGGATCGAAGTATCCTCCAGGGTGCTGTCGGGTGAAAAGGTGACATCAACCCCAGTGGGTGGAGGGCTTGCCAGGTCCAGCACCACCAGGCCCGGCAGGTTGCTGCGTACAAGCTTTATATCGACTGTTTTGCTCTGGCCCTGATGGAGCGTGAGGCTGTTGGGGGAAAGGTCAATGTGCAATTCGGACGCCGGCGCGGGTTTGCTGCACCCGCTTAGCAAGGCCCAGGTTGCTGCTAAATAAAACCAAAATTTGAGGCCTGTAATTAAACCCTGCACTTTCCTCATGGCCCATCCTCACGCTTTGACGATAGCATCCGTCCAGATGCTGTCAAGTTGCCGGGCGTTACATGCGAAAGGCTCGAGGGGATGCAATATCATGAGAACTTGCTCAAGGGGTCTACATGCCACGCCCATAAGACCCTGATTGGGCGGTATTCTAATAGGGCTGTCTATGCTGCGCCACCTATGGATTCTGGCCATCGCCATCACAGCCTGTGGAAGTACCCTCGATGTGAGCAAGCCCAGCCCTACTCCCCCCAGCAACCCAACCCCGCCTCCCCCTACCCCCGGCGGCTGGTGGAAACCTGGGGTTGATACCACCTGGCATATCCAGTACACCGGAACCCTCGACAAAACCCGAAGGGTAACGGTATACAACGTTGACCTGTTCGATACCCCGGCCAGTGTGGTGCAGGAGCTGGCGGCACGCGGCGTTAAGGCGGTCTGCTACCTGAGCGCGGGCTCCTGGGAGAACTGGCGGCCCGACAAAAACCAGTTTCCCCCCGAGGTGCTGGGCCGCAACTACGAGGGCTGGGCAGGTGAGCGCTGGCTGGACATCCGCCAGATTGACAAGCTGGCTCCTGTGCTGCGGGCCCGCCTCGACCTGTGCAAGCAAAAAGGCTTTGTTGGTGTAGACCCGGACAACGTGAACGGTTACCAGAACGATACTGGCTTCCCCCTAACGGCCCAGGACCAGATTCGTTTTAACCGTTGGCTGGCGGCAGAAGCCCATCAGCGCGGGCTGGCCATTGGCCTCAAGAACACCACCGAACTGCTCCCGCAACTCATCAACGACTTCGATTTCCTCGTGACCGAAGAGTGCTTTGCTCAGGGCTGGTGCAACCAGACCCGTCCCATGGTGCAAGCGGGCAAGCCGGTGCTCAACATCGAATACACCGACACCCGCATCAAAAGCGCCTCGCAGTTTTGTAGCAGCACCACCAGTCTGGGTATTTTCTCCATCCTCAAACGGCGGGAACTCGATGGTTGGGTAGAGGAGTGCAGGTAACTCCTCCGTTAAGTCGAAATACCGCGTTCCAGAGGCAAAAAATCCCACCGGGCTAAAAGGGCTCGAGTGGGATTTGCACATCTTCCCGCAGGTGAATGGGCCGCCTGGTGTAATGACCGTGAAGTGCGTCCCTGGACAGCCTGGCGATTTTTTGTGAAGCTATTAATGGGTGGATTTTGCCACCTTCAATGCCCTCACTCTAGACCTCGCTGCGCCAGATGGACAATTAATGTAACGAAAGGTAACAGGCCGGGTGCCCTGTCGTGTTTCGGGTTCTTCTTCTACCCTGAGGTCTAGAGAACATCTGCGTTTTAGCTATATTCAGAAGGGGGGCCAAGAGAAATGAAATTCAACATAAAAACCACCACCCTCATCCTGGCCGCCTTATTTTTGCTGACAGGGTGCAATCTGCAAAGGGGCAACGAGGCGGGTCAGGCGCCGGAAGGGCCGCCCCAGGCCCCCTCCATGCCCCGTTTCGAGGGCGCACCGGTTGCCTTGCCGCTTCATAAGGCCGATGCCAACCGTCCCTTGCCCGATGTGCAGATTCCTGGTTTGCTGCGCCCCCAGCGCGGGGGGGTGCAGTTCCAGGCGCTTCCGCCAAACCGGGTGGCGCTGCGCATTTTGGTGATTGGCCCTACCGCCGAAGACCCGGGCCTGCAAGCCTGGCGGGCCTTGCTCGACCAACTGGGGGCCAACTACCAGGTATTGCTGGCCGCTACCGAGGAGCTGACCAGCAGCATGCTGGAAGACAGCACGGGTGGGCGCTTTCAGGCCATCTTGCTGGCCAGCAACAACCTGGCCTACGAGGTCTCGCCGGGGGTTTTTGCCAGCGCATTTAGCGGGGCAGAGTGGAGCCGGTTGTGGGACTACCAGCGGCGCTACGCGGTGCGTTCGGTCTCGCTGTACACCTTTCCAGGGCCGGGAACCCCCAACGATCGTTTTGGCGAACCTGAAGACTACTGCATCCGCTCGGTGCGGCCAGCTGGAGATGAAGGGGTACGCACCGATAACCCCGCCACCAATCCGCCGGGCAGCCCGCCGCCTTATCCCCCCATTCGGATGACCCTCACGCTCGAGGGCCGCGGCCTGTTTAGCTACCTCAACCCCAGCGCAGAGATTCCCATTCAAAATGCCTTTGTCTACCCCGCCCGTCTGGCTACGGCCGAGGAGTCGCCCGGTTGTGTGGTGCAGCCGCTGTTGCAGGACTCGAGCGGAAATGTGCTGGGGGTATTTAGCCGCAGCGCCGATGGACGCGAGCGAATTGCCCTGACCTTTGCCAGCAACCCCTATCTGCTCCACACCCAACTCTTGGGCTACGGCCTGATTCGCTGGGCTACGCGGGGGCTTTTTATCGGCGAACGGCGGCACATTCTGGCCGTTGATGTGGATGACTGGGGCCTCGAGTCCGACTGGTGGGACCATACCCTCCAGCCCGGCGATCCCCTGCGCTACCGGCCCCAGCCCTTTAAGCTTTCGGCCCAGGATGCCTGGTCGCTGTACCTGCAGCAGCGCCAGCTCAACACCTTCTATCCACTCAGCAACGGCTTCATGCTCAACCTGGCCTTCAACGGGCGGGGGGTGAACGCCGGCGTGGCGGCGAGCTGCAATCCAGGGGTCTCCAGCGGTGACCCCCTGTCCAGCCTGACCAAGTGTCTGGCCAGCCGGATGCGCTGGGTCAACCACACCCGCGACCACCCCTCCATGGACAACATCACCGACGCGGTCGCGCTGCGTTTCCAGATTGCCGAGAATACCAGGCTGGCAGGCCAGATGGGCCTTTGGTACAGCAGCAAGACCCTCAAGACCGGTGAGCTCTCTGGCCTGGGCTGGTACCGTAGCCCAGCTCCAGAACCTGTTCTTTTGCCCAGGCTGCCTTCCGAGTGTCCGCCGGTGGCCGGCGCCTCGGGCCCCGGTTCAGATGAGCCACGCAAGGATTTTGGCCTGGTGTGTGCCAACCAGGCCCTGCTCGACCGCGCGGTGGAGCTGGGTATCCGCTATATCCACGGCAACTACTCGGTAGCCAGTCACAAACCTCCCTGCCCAATTTGTGGGATTGCCTTGCGCCCGGATTTGCTGATGATTCCAGTGTGGCCCACCAACATTGCCTACACCGTGACTACCCCGGAGGAGGCCACCTCGTTCTACAACTACATCTACGCCCCGGGTGGGCAGCACCCCTACTGGCCCAGGCCGCTTACCTACGAGGAGATCCTCGAGCAGGAAACCAACCTGGCCCTCTACCACCTCCAGACCAGTGCCAGCTCGCACTACTTCCACCAGGCCAATTTGCGCGAGTTCGCGCCGGGACGCAGCCTGGTTTTCGATTACCTGAACCGCCTGATGCAGAAATACACCTCGTATTACAAAATCCCAGTGCTTAACCCCTCCTGGGACGAGATCGGGGAGTACGTGGCCGAACGCACCCGACACAGCGCGCTTCTCAAAGCCGGTGTTACTGCCACCTGGGACCGCAGTACAAATCGGGTTGATATCGCTCCGGCGCAAAGTTCTGGTGTACTGTTCTTTACGGGGGCTGCGCAGGGGGTCAGCTGGGTATATGGGGGCGATATTGTTTCCAGGGTGAACCTTTCTGCAGGGCAGGTCTTGAGTTTTACCTACCCTGCTGAGTAGGGTACACGGACCATTTTCTATAGGGCATGACCATGAGAATCGCACTTATCACCGAAGGAACCTACCCATTCGTGCTGGGCGGGGTGAGCGTGTGGTGTGATCAGCTCATTCGTGGTCTGCACGATTTTGAGTTTGAGGTGATTGCCCTTACCAGCAATGGCCTGGAAAAAGCAGCCTATCCTCCACCTGCAAACCTCAAAGGCGTGGTCAATTTTCCCTTGTGGAATAGCGTTCGCCGGGGTCGCTCGAGGCAGCGCGCGTCCCGCTGGTTCGAGCAGGTGCACCACAGCTTTGTAAGTGCCCTGGTCAGGCCCAATTGGGGCACAACCTATTTTTTGTGGGCCTTGCGGGCCATGGCTGGCTATGCGCAGAAAGCCAATCTGGGAGAGGCCTTGTTGAGCGAAGCTTCCCTTGGCCGCTTGCTCAAAGTCTGGAAGGAGCATCAGCCGCAAGACCCCTCGATGGCTCCACTGCCCAATCTGACCCTCCAGGATGCCCTGCTGGCCTCGGAATTGATTGAGCATTTGCTGCGTCCCTTGCAGCTGATACCTGATAAAGCCGATGTTTATCATGCCGTTTCTAACGGGCCTGCGGCTTTGGTAGGAATGATGGGCAAGTGGCACCACCGTGCCCCATTTGTTCTAACCGAGCACGGCGTTTACCTTCGAGAGCGCTACCTGAGCTATCTCCAGGCACCTTTTAGCCTTTCGGTGCAAACCCTGATCTTGAACTTTTTTCGCCTGCTCTCGAGCGCTGCTTACCGCATGGCCGACCTAATCGTGCCGGTTTCGGAGTACAACCGCCGCTGGGAGGAGCGCAACGGGGCTTTTCCAACCTCCATTCGCCCCATCCACAACGGCATTGATCCGGCCCTGTTTCCGCCTCCCGAAGCGGAGCCCGAGGTTCCCACGCTCACCTTTGTGGGACGCATTGACCCCTTCAAAGACCTCCATACCCTGATTGAGTCGTTTGCCTATACCAGGGAACATGTGCCCAATGCCCGCCTTCGAATGTTTGGTCCGACGCCTGCAGGCAATGAGCGTTATCGGGAAAGCTGCGAAGACCTAATCGTAAAGCTGGGCCTGGAGGGAGCAGCGACCTTTGAAGGTCGAATCTCACCGGCTGCACGGGGCTATCAGGCTGGGCACGTAGCCGTGCTGAGTAGCGTCTCGGAAAGTTTTCCTTATGCCGTGATTGAGGCCATGTCGTGTGAACGGGCCACGGTTTCAACCGATGTGGGGGGGGTGGCGGAGGCGGTAGGCGATGCAGGTATTCTGGTGCCTGCCCGTGATCCGGTGGCGATGGGCAGGGCCTGCGTCGAGTTGTTGCTGGACGATGAGCGCCGGATTGCTATGGGCAAGGCGGCGCGGGCGCGGGTACTCAAGTACTTTACCCTCGAGCGTTTTCTAAACGACTACCGCAAAATGTACCATGATGTGGTCATTCTTTCTCGGGCGGCCAGGTCTTCTACGCTGTCGGAAATACCATACCCGACCCAACCTTTACCGACTACGGGGAGCTGAGTGAGACCTGCCAGAAAATTTGTGCCATTAAGCCCGATTGCTGGCCCTCGAGCCGTCTGGGGTGTTGGGGACATGCAGCAGGGGGGGTTGTGCGCACACCTGGATGGCTTGAACCTGACCAGATTACCGCGAAACACGCAAGCTGCCGCTGAAGCCTCGAGCGGCCCTTATTTACCTGATTGCCAGAGCACGGGGGGTGGGTTGTTGGCATGAGCCAGCGGACGGAGTTTTATGACGACCGAGGGGTGGCGGTGCTGCCCAGCTATACTCGAACTGGGCGCCAGCCAAGCCTCTCTAATCGTCTGGCGCCGTTGGTTCAGCATTTGGGGTCGGTGCTTGAGACTGCGGTGGACGCACAGCAAATAGCAGCCGTGCTCGAGGCCCATGGATATAACGACCGGATGGTGTTAGAACGCTATGGCTACCCCAATGTGTTTGAGCTGGCCGAAGCCCTTTATCGGGCGGTGCCGCGCAAGCCGGCAGCTACCAAGCGCAGAGTCAATCCCCTTTCGGAAACCTTGCGAGAGCTTTCGCATGGGCTTTTTTACGGTATGCCGGGGCTATTTTTTCCGGCGGTTTTTGCCTGGGCTGGCTCCCAGGAAGCCACCCTCGGCCTGATTCTATCGGCAGTTCTGGGCTGGTCCTGGAGCCAGGGCATGATTCGGCTGGCCTATGTCCTGATGGGCCGGGGCTTTGCTCCGGAAGCACGGGTGTTGCTTCGCAGTATGCTGTTTATGGGTCTGGGGCTGGCAACCCTGAGTGCCATACTTCTACAGGCAAGCCCGGCTTTAGCTGCCCTTTTGGTTTTGCAAATGGCCTACCACATGGCCTCGAGCATTTTGCTTTTATACAAGCAAGAGATGTGGTTGCTGCTAACTGCCTTGCCAGGGGTGATCTCTGGGGCAGGGTTCTTGCTGTTTCCAGACTTGCTCGGCGCAGCCCCCGCGGTTCTGGTGATGATGGTGTCTGTACTGCTTAGCTTTACGGCTGCGCTCCTCAACCTCAGAACCAAAGCCAACCACTCACCCTGGAAGATATTGCAAAAGGCCGACTGGATGGACACCATTCCGCTCATGCTGTACGGCTTTCTAAGCGCGGTATTCATATTCCTCAATCCATTCTGGCACTGGATTACCGGTACGCCCATTGCAGCAGGTCTGGCGGTGGTTCCGCTGGTGCTGAGCATGGGGGGGCTCGAGTGGCAGCTTCGAGTTTTCCTGCAGCGTATGAGCTTGCTGTTGGCCAGCACCAGCGACCTGCGGGTGTTTGCCCGAAATGTCAACCGCATTTTTTTGTCGGTGCTGGCCTCCTACGCGATGTTGCTGTTGGCACTGAGCCTTCTGGTGAGGGCATTTTTCAACCTTACCAGCATGGAGACCCAGATCTTCCTGCTTGCGAATTTCTTGCTTGGTCTCGGGTTTTTCGTGGCTTTTACGCTCACCACGATGAACCGCACCGTAGAGGTACTGCTGGGGATGCTGCTGGCGCTCAAGGTGTATGCGGCCGTCTTTGCCCTTTCGTTGCAGGGGGTGTTGCCTTTAGATGGATCGCTGAGCTACCTGATTGGATGTGGGTTTTTTACCATTTATGTGCTGTTGGCGGCATTGCCGGTTCTGCGTGAATTGCGTAACTACCAGTAATATGTTCGGCACCAGTAAATCTAAAGCCCTGGCCTTCTATTACGGCAGGGGGCGCCTGTCGCGGCTTTACAGGTATGCGAAAGTGGTACTGCAAACCTGGGCCTATACCCCTCAAGAACTCCAGATTCTGCGTAGCCGGCAAACCCTGCCCCTGGCCTACCTGAGCCTGGGGGAAGATCAGCTGGTTCCTTCACCCTGGCATCGCAGCGCACGAAACCTGGATTGGAATACGGTCTATGTGGATCCGTCCCACCCCGGCTGGATCACGAGCCGCCTGGATGAGGCTCGAAGGGCGGTAGAGATGGGGTTTGAGGGATTATTTCTGGATACGCTGGACACCGTAACCCTGTACCCCCAGGACCGGGGGGCCTTGCTGGAACTTATCACCCAGCTGCGCCAGCTTCTGGGTTCAAGGCTTCTGTATGCCAACCGTGGCTTTCATCTCCTGCCCGAGTTATCTGGCCTGGTAGACGGTGTGGTGCTGGAGTCGTTTTCTACTACCTGGACACCCTGGGGTTATCGGGTGTTGCCTGCATACGAGCTCGAGTACAACCTCAGCTGCCTGTTCAGGCTTCAAGGGTATGTCCTCGAGATTTACGCGCTGGACTATGCCGACCAGTTCTGGCTCGAGGGCTATGCAAGGCTGCGGGCGCTGTACTATGGCCTTCCAACTTTTGTCAGCAACCGCGACCTGACCCGTATATAGAGCGCTCTTCACAATTGTTGAGCTGCTCAAAACTTGATTGCTTTGTCCAACACAGCACAGTTGCCTCCCGTGTGAAGAGTGCGATAAAGCGGTCTTCAGCAGAAAATCAGGAGGGCGCTAGAGGCTTACTTTTTGCCCGGCCCGTCCAGGTATTGTCTGGTAAAGGCATGGGGCAGAAGCTCACCCAGCGTGGTGTGTAGCTCGGGGCCATCTGCGCTCAGGCAGTGCACCGGTAGGTTGGGCTGGGCAAACTCGCTCAGTACCTGCCGGCAGCCGCCGCAGGGGGTTGCCGGTTGCTTTCCCCGGCTCATCACCCAGACCTCGACAATCTCGCGCTCTCCTGCCGAGACCATCTGCAAGGTGGCCGACTGCTCGGCGCAGCGCGAGAGGGGATAGGCGGCGTTCTCCACGTTAACCCCGCCATACAGTCGGCCCGACCGAGATTTAACCACTGCCGCAACGGCAAAACCGGAGTAAGGCGAGTAGGAGTGGGCCAGGAGCTGCTGGAGTTTTTCTATTATCTTTTTAGGCGTCTTGGGCACGGCTTTAGCATACTGCACCGGCGGCTATGCTTCTTCTGAAGTTACCGACTCGCTAAGGGTTTCGTCGTCGCGGGGTTCTGGGGTTTTCTTCTGGGCCCGCACCCGCTCGATGCCCCGTGGATCGGCGGTTTCGACGGTAAAAATATAGCCAGCGTACTCGAGCTTTTCCCCCACCTCGGGTATACGCCCAAACTCGTTCATCAGGAAGCCGGAGAGGGTGTCGTACTCACCCTCGGGCAACTCGATGCCCAGCTTTTCCGAGGCATCTTCCAGCGGGACCGAGGCTGCCAGCAGATAGACCCCCTGAGCTATCTGCTGCACCGGGGCCACCTCTTCCTCGTCGGACTCATCGTAGATTTCCCCAATGATCTCTTCGATGATGTCCTCGAGGGTAACCAGCCCTGCCGTACCCTTGAATTCGTCCACCACAATGGCCATATGGGTTTTGCGGCGGCGCATCTCGCGCAAAAGCTCCCTGGCCCCCATGGTTTCGGGCACAAAGTAGGCGGGGTGGCTTATGCTGCCAATCTTGATGCTGTCTAGCTCCGGGCCTTCGTACTCGAGTAAGTCTTTGGTGTAGGCCACCCCAACAATGTTGTCGATGGTTTCCTGGTAGACCGGGACTCTGGAATAACGATGCTCGCGGGCCATTTTCCAGAAGTCGCGCAGGGTGGCCTCAGCCGAAATGGCCACCATGTCTACCCTGGGCACCATTATCGAGCGCACCGGGGTTTCTTCCAGATCGAGAATCTGGCTGATAATCTCGCCCTCGCTCTCGTCCAAGACCCCTTCCTTTGAGGAGGCCTCTACGATGAGCTTGAGCTCTTCTGCGCTGCCCACCATGGAGTGCGAGGGGGCTTCCCTAAGGCCCAGCGACCTCAGAAAGAAATTGCCGCTCCGACTGAAAAGCCAGACCAACGGGGCGGTGAGCCGCTGGAAAAGATTGAGCGGCAGAATGGTAATGACAGCGACCTGCTCGGTGCGCTGGAGGGCGATACCTTTGGGGATCAGCTCGCCAAAGAGCACCGTAATAAAGGTTATGAGAATAACCGAGAAAACAAAACTGATGGATAAAAGCAGGCTGCTTTCTGCTGCAGCGGCAGCCTGTGTTTGACCAAACACTGCTGTGATGCCAGCCACAATCAGCCGGGTAACGTAGGGTTCCCCGAAGGCACCCAGGATCAGGTTGGTGGCGGTGATGCCCAGCTGGGTGGTGGCGATGTAGGTGTCGAGCTTGGCCATGGCCTCTTTAAGCAGCCTGCCCTGCCAGGAGCCAGTATCGGCCATCTGCTCGACCCGACTGCGCCGAATTGCCACCAGGGCAAATTCTGCGGCGACAAAAAAGGCATTAATCAGGATGAGAAGAACGATGATTCCAAGACTGCCAGGGATGCTTTCCATAGGGTTCGCGTCAGGCCCAACCAAAAACTAACTCGCCCCGGAGCTTTCCAGGGCAATGCCAGGGCTACGTTTGGAAGGGGAGTCCATACGCTACTAGGCGGAAGTTTACCACAGCCCCAGGCGGCCCACAAGCGGCGGTAAAAATAGCAAAACACCGATTAGGGCAGCAATTACGCTGGCTACCAGCACGCCCGCTGCGGCAACGTCCTTGGCCGCTTTGGCCAGGGGGTGATAGTTGGGTGAGACCAGGTCTACCACAGCCTCGAGGGCGGTGTTGATGAGTTCAAGCCCCAGCACCAAGGCCACCAGCAGCAGCACTGGAACCGGGTTGACCTGTAGCCACAGGGCCAGGGCCAGGGCCAGGGCGCCGATGTACACCTCGAGGCGAAAGTTGCGCTGGCTTTTCCAGGCGAAACGAACACCGGCCCAGGCATACGCAAAGGAAGCCCGCAGGCCCCGTAAGGGTAGGGGGTCGCTGCCGGGCCTGGGGGGTGGGGTTCGGGGGGGCATAGGACTAAAGCTCGAGAATGCGGGCCTGCACCCGACGGAACCCCGCCCACTCATCCTCGCGCTGGTGGTCGTGCCCCAGCAAGTGCCACAACGAGTGGGCCGCCAGCACCTTAACTTCGTTTTGCAGGCTGTGCCCAAGCTCGTTGGCCTGGCGGCGGGCGGTATCGAGGCTGATCACAATATCGCCCAAATGTGGCGGAATGAAGGGGTCGCCCGGTTCGTAGGTAGGAAACGACAGGACATCGGTTGGGGCATCCTCGCCCCAGTGCTCCTGCTTAAGGGCTCGAATCTCGGCGTCATCGGTCAAAATGAGCGTGAGGGATTTGTCGCCATGGCCCAGCTCCTCCAGCAGCAGCTCGAGGGCTTTGCGTACTGCGGAGCCCAGGCCGGGGGGAAGTTTGGTGTGTGAAACCAGATCTACCTGTCCCATTGCCCTGGTTTAGCGTTCGCTTTCGTGCTCATGGGACTCGTAGGCTTTGATGATGCGGGCTACCAGCGGGTGGCGCACCACGTCGGACTCCAAAAAGCGCTGCTGGGCAATACCCTGGATGCCCTTCAGGATGCGCATGGCCTCCACCAGGCCGCTTTTTTGCGCTTTGGGAAGGTCAATCTGGGTAATGTCGCCGGTAATCACCACCCGGCTGTTGAAACCCATACGGGTCAGGAACATTTTCATCTGCTCGGGGGTGGTGTTCTGGGCTTCATCAAGAATGATGAAGGCATCGTTCAGGGTACGACCCCGCATAAAGGCCAGGGGTGCCACCTCGATCACACCCGACTGGATGTACTGGTCAAAGCGCTCGGCGTCAATCATGTCGAAAAGGGCATCGTAGAGCGGGCGCAGATAAGGGTCAATTTTGGCCTGGAGGTCGCCCGGCAGAAAGCCCAGGCGCTCGCCCGCCTCTACGGCGGGGCGGGTCAGGATGATGCGCTTAATTTTTTTGGCCTTGAGGAAGGCCACGGCCATGGCCACGGCCAGGTAGGTTTTCCCGGTGCCAGCAGGCCCCACGCCGAAGGTAATATCGTGGCTGCTGATGGCCTCCACGTACTGCCGCTGGCCGGGGGTTTTGGGCTTGAGCCGGCCGGGCAGGGTGATCTCGCCACCCAGGGTCGGCACGGCGGTTTCGACCGGGAGCGACTGTCCGTTTTCTGCAACCAGGATGACCTGCTCGAGGGTACCCGCATCAATTTCGGCGCCCTGGCGCACCAGGGTAACCAGGTCGCGTATAACCCGTTCGGCCAGGCGCACCTCGTCTGGGTCGCCCGAAATTTGCACTTCTTGCCCGCGCACCACAAGTTGTGCGGGCAGCAGCTTGCGCAGGGTTTTCAGGTGCTTATCGCCATGGCCCAGCAAGGACAGGGCTTCTTGGGCTGAGCGAAGGGGAACTACCGCCTTAATTTGCGTGCTCTTCTCCAATATTGGCTCCTGGGTTCGGCCAGCACTTGATGCCAAACCACACCGTTAAGAATATCACGTGTTGAAGTGGAAAAGGCCCAGTGCTCAGCGGTTCTGCCTCTGCTTTCCGGCTGGGCTTTGCTGGGTGTTGGCTGAGGAGATTCTTTGGGCAGGCGCGCGCTGGAACGGGCCAGGCGTTCGCGCTCGACTTCCTCGAGGGTTCGCGGTCGCTTTGCCGGGGGTGTCCGGGGTTTTGGGGGTTGAGCAGACTGACTAACCAGCGGGCGGGCGGGCGGGGTGCTGGCCGGTGGGGGTGGGGGGGCGGCCGACGGAGCGGGCTGGGCACTCGAGGGCCGCGGGGGCGGACGGCGCTCCTCACCCGGTAAGGGAATCTCGTCGGGCTCAAAATCGGGGGGCATTTGCTGGCCCCGCCTGAGCAGGCCTTGCAAGGCAGGCAGCACAATAAAGAAAAATAGAAACAGCAGACCCAAAAGATCGTCTAGACCCATGAAACCCTCCGGGTAGCGGCTGAAGCCCCAGATGAGCCGTAGAAAGCCCCTGGTTGCGCCCGCTGGGGCGTGCGGCGAGCCTTCTGTCCGCCAATACCCCATCCAGTTGTTGTACGGGTCAAAGTGGCGAGCGCAACCGTGGCAACTGCCAGAGGGGTGCGTTTGGCCTCAACCACAAGCAGAGATGGCAGGAGTACAGACGAGGTTTTTTTGTTCAGACCTCTCCTGCCGCTGGGCTTGTGCTGGCCCGGTGTGGTGCTGGGCGCTCCCCTCAAGGCTAAAACCCCTTTGCGTGCCTTACCGTTGCGAGCCACCAGCACCGCCGTCGGGGGTTCCACCACCGCTGGCTTTACTGATAGACTCGCGCATATCGGTGTCGGCCTCGATGTTTTTGAGCTGGTAGTAGTCCATTACACCCATGCGACCGCTGCGGAGCGCCTCGGCCAGGGCCATCGGTACGGCCGCCTGGGCCTCGACCAGCTTGGCCCGCATGGCCTCGACCAGAGCAGCGTTTTCCTGCTCCACAGCCACGGCCATGGCCCGGCGTTCTTCGGCTTTGGCCTGGGCAATTTTCTTATCGGCCTCGGCCTGGTCGGTGCGGAGCTGGGCCCCGATGTTTTTCCCTACGTCCACTTCGGCGATGTCCACCGAGAGGATTTCAAAGGCCGTGCCAGCATCCAGGCCTTTGGCCAGCACGGTTTTGGAGATGCGGTCGGGCTGCTCGAGCACCTGCTTGTGGTCTTCCGACTGACCGATGGACGCCACGATGCCCTCGCCAACCCGGGCCACGATGGTTTCTTCGCCGGCCCCACCTACCAGGCGGTCAATGTTGGCGCGGACGGTAATGCGTGCGGTAGCCAGCAACTGGATACCGTCTTTGGCCATACCGGCGACCATCGGGCTGGTAATTACCTTGGGGTTGACGGAAAGCCGCACCGCCTCGAGCACGTCGCGCCCAGCCAGGTCAATGGCGGCGGCGCGGTCGAAGTTGAGCTTGATACCGGCTTTATCGGCTGCAATCAGGGCATCAACCACCCGGTCTACATTGCCCCCTGCAAGGTACTGGGCCTCGAGCTTGGCGGTTTCGACCGGAATGCCGGCCTTGAAGGCTTTAATCATGGGATTGACAATCTTGGCCGGAGGGATGCGCCGGAAGCGCATACCAATCAGCGAGGTAAGCGCTACATTGACGCCTGAAAACAGCGCCGTGATCCACAGTGGAACGGGTACGAGGTAAAAAAACAGGAAAACGGCTAGTAAAGCGATGCCAGCGATGATTAAAGCTCCAAACTCCATGAGATCCTCCTCGTAGTTATGCTAACGCAGCTTCTCCAAAAATCTGCCATCTCTTCTGGCTGTGTCGGATATTCATTGGGAACTGCTCGAGCCGATGTCAGACACAGCAGCGCTATAAGCGTACATCATGGACAGGAAAACGAGTAAGGTGTAGCCCATGCAATAGAGACCCTTCAAGTCGCTGGTGATGGCCTCTTTATAAGCAACCTAGCCCTCTACTTTCCGAACCACCACCCGGGGGCCTTCTACCTGGATAACCCGAATGGCCTGGCCCCGCTCGATGAACTCCCCCATGGTGACCACATCCACGCGGCGGTCGCCAAACTGGGCTGTACCGGCCGGGCGCAGGTCCGTGATGGCGCTGCCGATGGCCCCTAAGAGCGACTCGAGTTCGTTTTTGGGAGGAGCCACCTCTTCCACCGCGCTGCTCAGCACAAAGGGCCGGGCCACCCGTCCTCTGGGCAGGTAGCGCAGGATCAGGAACAGGCCCAGAGCCAGCCCGATGATGGCAAAAGAACCAACCTGCAAAGCCTCATCGCCGAAGGTAAAGTAGATCGAAGCGCCGATTAGCCCCAGCCCCAACAGGCCAGGTATACCGAAGCCGGGGGTAACAAACAGTTCGAACACAACCAAAAGCAGACCAGCAAACAGCAGGATGATGGTCAGCGCACTGGAAAGGCCCGCCAGATAGCCCCCAAGAAAGAACAGACCCAGCGAGGTCAGGCCGATAATGGCGGGGATAAAGGTGCCGGGCGTGAAAAATTCCAGAATGAGCCCCAGAACCCCCACCGCCAGCAGGATGGCCGCGATGGTGGGGTCGGTCAAAAAGCGGGCTACACGTACCTGGGGGCCAGGCTGGAGCTCCTGGGCATCGGTGTTGAAGCCGGCTTTCTCGAGGGCCGCCCGAAGGCTGGGCACCTCGGCATCGGCAATCTTGAGCTCCACCGCCTTTTTGGCCGAGAGGGTCAGGGGCTCGCCCTTGGTGGTGATGCCCCGGACCTCGGCTTCGGGGTCTACCATGGCCTCGGCGATGTTGGCAGGGCGGTTGCGGGCCTCGGCCACTGCCCGGAATTTGCCCTTAAGGGCCGATATGACCTTGCGGTCGGCTGCGGTGGCGTTGCCCACCACCGGCGTGACGCTGATGGGCAGGGCAGCCCCGATGTTGGAGCCGGGCAGCATCATGATCTGCTGGGCGGCCAGCGAGATGAGCGCCCCTGCCGAGAAGGCGTTCTCGACTACGGCCAGGGTGGGCACGGTAGAGGCCAGAATGCGGTCGGTGATACGGATCGCGGCATCTACCCGCCCGCCGGGCGTGTTGACCCGAAAGACCACCCCGCTTGCACCCTCGCGCTCGGCCTGATCGAGGGATCGCTCGATGAAAACAGCCAACGGCCCGTCAATCGTCCCCTCGATGGGGATGATGTAGGTCTTGGCCTGCGCTATCGAGGCAACCAACAGGAAAACGAAAAGTAGGTTTCTCACCAAGGTTATCTTAGCAAGTCAGGCCTGGGGGAGTGTAATGTGCGGGGGCTTACTGTACAGCAGGGCTCGAGGTCAGCAGCTTTTTCGCCGCTTCTCTCTCCCACGGCCCTCGCGCCCCAGGGCTTAATGTTGGAACTGGGACGAGTCCTGGGCGGGCACAGAAGCCTGCCCTCAAGGAAGGAGCTGGGAAAACTGCTTTAGGGGGCTTAAAATCCAGGTGTGAAGCTTGGTTTGATTGGATTTCCGGTTGAGCATTCGCTTTCTCCAGCCATGCACGAGGCTGCCTTAAGGGCGGCGGGATTGGAAGGTACTTACCTGGCCCTCGAGACCCCCCCTGCATTGCTGCGAGCCCGTTTGCAGGAGGTTCGGCGGGAGTTTGCCGGGGTCAACGTTACGGTTCCGCACAAAGAAAGCGTACTGGACTACCTGGACGAAATAAGCCCCGAGGCCAGGGCCATTGGGGCAGTTAACACCATTGTCTGCGCGCAAGGCCGCCTAATCGGCCACAATACCGATGCCCCCGGGTTTATCTCTGGTTTGGACGAAGCCGGCATCTCCTACCGCAACAAAAAGGCACTGGTGCTGGGGGCAGGAGGGGCTGCGCGGGCGGTTGCCTATGCCCTGAAGGAAGGGGGTGCACAGGTAGCGGTGTACAACCGCACCCAAAGCCGGGCAGAGGCCTTGTGCAACGCCATGGGGCTGCGCCTGGTCACCGAGCCTTTACTGGCAGCGGCGGTGCACGGCTGCGATTTGCTGATCAATACCACCAGCGCAGGGCTCAAAGACCCCTCCAGCTCCCCCTTGCCGCCCGGTTTGTTGCCCCGTGGGGTGGTGGTGGATATTGTCTACAACCCACCAACCACCCGGCTGCTGCTCGAGGCCCAGCAAGCAGGTCTCCCCACGCTGGGTGGGCTGCCCATGCTGGTGTGGCAGGGGGCGCTTGCTTTCGAGCTCTGGACTGGGATTAAGCCAGATGTCCAGGTCATGTACAAAGCAGCCCGGGCCAGGCTGCAAGATGCCGCCTTCTTATAAACCCCCTGGGTAGGGCCCCTTTGGCGCTCAGCCTTCAATCACAATGGGCAGTATGACCGGATTGCGTCCGGTGTTTTTGGCGATAAACTTCTTGACCGGGTAATAGATGTCATCGCGGATTTCCTCGAGGCGTTTCTTTTCACGCACCCCTTTGTAAAGTGCCTCCGAGGCCATCTTGCGCACCTCGCCCAGCAGGCGTTCCCCAGCCTTGACAAAGCCCTTGGAAATGACCTCCACCAGCGGATCGCGGCTGACCAGGGCGGTGATGATGACCACCCCCTCGGCGGCCATGTGTTTGCGGTCTTCCAGGATTTCGTCGGTAATGTCGCCCACCCCCAGCCCATCCACGTAGAGCTGGCCGTGGGGCACGGTTCCGTTGAATTCGATGTTGTTGGCGGTGAGCTTAATGAGGCGCCCGTTTTCGGGAATCAGAATTTTTTCGGGCGGATGGGGAATGCTCTGGGCCAGCCACTTGAAGTTGATCTGCTGGCGAATCTCGCCGTGCCAGGGCAGCAGGAACCTCGGGCGGGTCAGGTTGAGCACGGTCTTGATCTCTTCGTGGCTGGCGTGGCCGGAGGCATGCACGCGGTAGCGTGGTGGGTAGAACACATAGGCCCCCAGGGCATAAAGCCGATTGATGACGGTGTTGACCGCCTCCTCGTTGCCGGGAATCGGGCTGCTGCTCAGGATGACGGTGTCGCCCTCCTTAATGGACATCTTGCTGTGCGCTCCAGCCGCCAAGCGGGCCAGAACGGCCTCGGGCTGCCCCTGCGAGCCGGTGGTAATAACCAGTACCTGTTCGTCGGGCAGGTCTTTGATTTCATCGAGGGTATAGAAGCGGTCTTTTTGCCGGAAATAGCCAAGCTCGAGGGCAATGCGGGCGTACTTGAGCATCGAGCGCCCTTCCACTGCAATTTTGCGCCCATACTTTTCGCCCGCCGTGACCACCGACTGGATGCGGTGAATGTGCGAGGCAAAGGTGGTCACAAAAATACGCCCTTTGGCAGCGCCAATCACCTTATCGAGCTCTTCTGCCACCTCGGTTTCGCTGGGGGTAACCCCGGGGCGCTCACCGTTGGTGGAATCGGCAATCAGGCACAAGACCCCCTCGGCTCCGGCCTCGGCGATTTTCTCCAGGTGGGAGGTCTGTCCATCGATGGGGCGCTCATCGAGCTTAAAGTCGCCGGTGTGCACGATTTTGCCAATGGGGGTATGAATGATCATGCCGAAGTTATCCGGAATGGAGTGGGTCATGCGGAATAGGTCGAGCTGGAAGTAGCGCCCAATGGAGATGCGGTCATCGGGGGAGACCTCTTTAAAGTTGTAGTCGCCCACTGCGAGTCCGAACTCCTCGAGCTTGCCCTTCACCAGGCCCAGGGTAAGCTTGGCGCCATACACCGGAACCCGCGGCAGTTGCGGAAACAGGTAGGGCAAGGCCCCGATGTGATCCTCGTGGCCGTGGGTCAGCACCCAGCCCCGGATGAGGTCTTTGTTTTGAACTAGATAGTCTATGCGCGGAATTACGATGTCTACACCGAGCATCTGCGCATCCGGGAAGGCCAGGCCGCCATCGATGATGAACATCTCGTCTTCGTAGCGGATGGCGGTGATGTTTTTGCCAATTTCGCCGGTTCCCCCCAGGAAAACAATTTCCACGGCGCCATCGGGCTTGCCTAAGATGATGGGCCCCTTGGGTTTGGGTCTTTCTTGCCGCCGCCGGGGGCCCCGGGGACGACTAAAAGGTGGATTGTTGGTCATGTTTACTCCAAAGCGGTACGGGAAGCATGGGTTGGCTCTTTACTGGCTCAGGTGCGGGTTACGGGTGGCTTTGACCACACCCCAACCAAACTCAATACCAACCCAGTTGGGTGTTATCGTCGAGCGGGTGGCTTGCGCGGGGCGATCAGGCCCTCGAGCTCCGGGCGAATCAGGTCAACCCGACCCTGCTCGTCAATCTTGTTGACCTTAACTTTAATCTTCTGCCCCAGCGAAAGCACGTCTTCGACTTTTTCTACCCGCCCCTGGGCAAGCTGGCTGATGTGCAGCAGGCCATCTTTGCCAGGTAAAATCTCAATAAAAGCACCAAAGTTGGTAATTCGGGTAACTGTACCCTCGTAGATTTCACCCACCTTGGCCTCGGCGGTCTGGCCCAGGATGCGGGCTTTGGCCTCCTCGGCGGCGGCTGCGTTGGCGCTGTAGAGCCGGATGGTGCCGTCCTGCTCGATGTCGATCTGTACACCCAGCTCCTCGAGCTGGCGGATGTTCTTGCCCCCAGGCCCAATAATGCCCCCGATTTTCTCGGGATTAACCTTGAGGGTCAGAATGCGGGGCACCTGGGGTTTCATCTCAGCGCGATGGGTGGGCACGGCCTTTTCCATCAGGCTCAGGATGTGCAGGCGGGCTTGGCGGGCCTGGTACAGCGCCGAACGCATGATTTCGGGCGTCAGGCCCTTAATCTTGATGTCCATCTGCAGCGCGGTAACGCCGTCGCGGGTGCCCGTGACCTTGAAGTCCATGTCGCCCAGGGCGTCTTCCAGGCCCAGAATGTCGGTCAGCACCACCGCCTGCTCGCCTTCTTTAACCAGGCCCATGGCCACACCAGCGACATGCTTTTTGAGTGGAACCCCGGCATCGAGTAGGGCCAGGCAGCCCGCGCACACCGTGGCCATACTGGAAGAACCGTTCGACTCCAGCACGTCGCCCACCACCCGGATGGTGTAAGGGAACTCCTCCCTCGAAGGCAGAACCGCCCGCAGACCCCGCTTGGCCAGGTTGCCGTGGCCTACCTCGCGGCGGCTCACCCCGCGCAGGCGCTTGACCTCGCCGGTGGAATAGGGGGGGAAGTTGTAGTGCACCAAGAAGGGGTCTTCGGTCTCGATGCCGAGGTCGTCTACCAGCTGGGCATCGCGTCCGGTGCCCAGCGTTACCACACCCAGCACCTGGGTTTCGCCCCGGCTAAAAATGGCCGAGCCGTGGGGTTTGGGCAGCACGTTGTGCTCGATCCAGATGGGCCGTACCTGTTCTGGGGTGCGACCGTCGGCCCGCTTGTTTTCCTGCAAGATGAGCCGGCGCAGTTCTTGCTTGACCACCTCATCAAAGCCGTCTGCCAGCAGCCTGCGCCGCTCCAGGTCAACCGAGCCATCCTCCGCAGGGGGGACGAACTCTTCCAGCAGGGCCTGGGCGAAGGCTTCCAGGGCGGCCGAGCGCTCACCTTTGGAAGCGGTTTGCAGGACGCTCGAGAGCCCTTTTTCCATAGCCCGCTGATAAAGGGCGGCCTGGGTATCGGGGTCCAGTCTGGCCGGGGGCTCGTAGGCAAACTTGGGCTTGCCCAGTTCTGCGCGCATCTGCTCTTGCAGCTCGAGGATGGGCTGCATGGCCCGGTGGGCGAACTCGAGGGCCTCTACCAAGCGGTCTTCCGAGACCTCCTGTGCCCCTGCTTCCACCATGATGATGGCCTCCTTAGAACCGGCCACCACCAGGTCGAGCTGGCTATTCTCCTGGGCCACAGGGTTCAAAACCAGACGCCCGTCCTGTAAACCCACCCGCACCGCGGCTATAGGGCCATCCCAGGGAATATCAGAGAGCATCAGGGCCGCACTGGCCGCAATGGGCCCCAGGATGTCCGGGGTGTTTTCCTGGTCTGCCGAGAGCACGGTAAGGAGAACCTGTACCTCATGGCGAAAACCTTTGGGAAACAGCGGACGAATAGGGCGGTCGGTCAGGCGGGCCGATAAAATGGCCTTTTCCCCCGGTCGCCCTTCGCGGCGCATGAAGCTGCCCGGAATGCGCCCTACGGCATAATGCCGCTCCTCAAACTCCACCGTTAGGGGCAAGAAATCGGCCTGAATGGGTGCATCGGAAGCCTGGGCGGTGGCCATCACCACGGTCTCGCCGTAAGTAACCCAAACCGAGCCAGACACGTGCTTGGCATATTTGCCGGTCTCGATGGTTAGCGTGCGGCCCCCGACGTCTACGCTGTAGCGGCGTGCTTGGGGTATTGGATTTTCCTCGTTCATAGCTGCTCCTAAATGCCCAGTTATAGCGCTGGGTACGCTGTGAAGACCGTTTTGGCGTTCTACGCATGGGTCGGCTTCAAAACACCAGGAGCCGACGCCATGGCTATTCCTGCACCTGCCTGCCATGCCTTGCAGGTGTTAAGCTCACCCTTTTTCACCAGGACGGCGTGCGCTGCATGCGGTGTTGCTGCTGGCAGAGCACCAGATGCGCTACCAACCCTGCGAGAAAACTGCTCTAGAGCGAAGAGTTGCGCACACCACTCGTTTGGGGGGTGAAACAGGCCAGATGCGGGGTGGGACATATTCCAGACGATGGTTTGCAATTGAGCCCAAAACAAAGAAAGCATGTTTTAAGGTTTGAGCGGAGCCAAACCCCCGGCCCCGCTTACCGAGTCCAACATATTGTACACGAAAGAGAACATCCGGGGCTGCCCCCGGAGATTCTATGTTATTTACGCAGCCCAAGCTTTTCGATTAGCGCCTTGTAGCGGGCCTTGTCCTTGCTCTCCAGGTAGCCCAGGAGCCGCTTGCGCTGGCCCACCATAGTCAGAAGCCCCCGCTTGGCCGCAACGTCATTCTTGTTGGCCGTGAGGTGGGCCGAAAGACGGTTGATCCGCTCGGTGAGCAGGGCTACCTGCACCTCGGTGGAACCGGTATCGCCGGGCTTGTGGGCGTGCTTTTCGATAACGCTGACTTTTTCTTCTCTTGTGAATGGCATCGGTATCTCCTTGTCGGGTGAGCCGCAGTCTGTGGACCGGGGCTTCCTCCTGGCCCATAAGAGGGGCCAGCTATGAAGTATAGCTGCGCTTGAAGGTAGGGTCAAGCCAGAACAACACCAGAGCCGAGAGTGCCAGGGCGGCTCCGCTAAAAAAAGCTACGCTGGAACCAAAATGTTGCCACAGAAAGCCAAAAATAGCGCTGGCCGGAAACAACAGCACGCCCACTAAGGTATGGTATAGCCCAATGGCGCTGGCCTTCTCGGTTGCTGGAATAACCTGGGCCAGGTAGGCCCGGCTGCTACCTTCGAAGGCCGCGCTGTACAGGGCATACAGCAAAAATAGAAGAATTCCCTGCCAGCCAGTGCTACTTAGCCCGAACCCCAGGTAGACCAGGGCGTAGGTCAAGAAACCTAGCATTACCAGAGCTCTAGCCCCCACCCGGTCGGCCAGTGTTCCCAGCGGATAGGCCATAAGGGCATACAGCAGGTTGTATGCAGTGTAAACCAGGGTGGCCTGGGCCGCACTTAGCCCTAAATCATTCAAACGCAAAATCAGGAAAGCATTGGAGGAAAGCCCCAGTGTAGCCACCCCCGTCACCAGCAGGAACCAGCGATACCGGGGCGAGAAAGCCGAAAGCCGCAGGGGGGGTAGTGGTCTGGCCAGGCCGCGCTTTTCGCGCAAAAAGAACAGGATGACCAGGGTGGCTAAAACAGCAGGAATGGCTGAAACCCAAAAAACCCCCCGAAAGTCCAGCAACGGCAGAAGCAAAAAAGCCAGCAGGGGCCCGATGGTAGCGCCCAGGCTGTCCATGGCGCGGTGAAACCCATAGGCGCGCCCGTAGCTATCCTGGCTGGCCACCTCTGCAATTAAGGCGTCCCTGGGAGCCGTGCGAAGACCCTTGCCCACACGGTCTAAAAAGCGATAGGCCAGCACCTGCCAGGGGGCCATTGCCAGGGCCAGCACAGGCCGCAGCAGGGCCGGGAAGCCATAGCCCAGCAAAATGAGGGGCTTTCGCGCCGCTATTCGGTCGGAAATGCGCCCCCCTGCCACCTTGAACAGGCTGGCGGTGGCTTCGGCAATGCCTTCAACCAAACCTACGACCGTGGTGGAAGCGCCCAATACCCCGGTGAGAAAAAGCGGGAGAAGTGGATAGACCATCTCTGAGGCCATATCCGTAAAAAGGCTTACCGTTCCTAAAACATAAACTTCAGGGGGCAGCTTCTTCATCGCCTACAATCTACCCCCTGCGCTTTGCTGGACAAAAAACAAAAAATACCCCTGACTATAGCCAGGGGTATACCTCGAGGGAGGGGCTACCAGAGCCGCTGGCCTGGAACCGGGTTCATGTTGGTAAACAACTGGAAGAGCACCGGGCCATAAGCCAGCACCACCAGCACCACCGCGATGCCAAACCAGAACCAGACCCGCTCGGTAAGCTGGGCAAGCCCACTGCCCTCAGGCTTCGATATCACCTCGGTAAAGGGTACTTCGGCCATTACCTGGCTGGGCTCCCGGCGGCTTTGCAAGGCGGTGGCGAATATCACGTAGAAGAACAGGATGGCCGCAATGAGCAGAATGACCCCAGAAACGATGTTCAGGACCATCCAGGCCGAGCTTTCCTTATAGGCTTCCATGGCGACGGGGCTGCCGGCGATATGGGTGCGGCGGGGTACCTGGTAGAGGAAGCCCATCCAGTGCATAGCAAAGGTCATGATGAACATGCCCAGGAACCACAGCCACTGTGAGGCCACGGCCATTCCTCTGGCTACCAAGGGTTTGCCGGTCAGGTGGGGAATCAACCAGAAGGCCGTGCCCATGGCCGCCATGGTGACCAGGGTGCCCACTTGCAGGTGGAAGTGACCAGGAATCCAGACCGTGTTATGGACGTTCTGGTTGAGGTTGAAGCTGGCATTAACCATGCCCCCTGCGCCCCCTGGAATGAAGGCCAGAAAGCCGAGCAGGAAGGCCAGAACTGTGGGGTTGTTCCATGGCAGTGCGCCAATCCAACCCAACAGACCCTTGCCACCGTTGGCCCGCCCTGCGACTTCCAGCGAAGCTGCAATGGTAAAAGCGGTGATGAGACTGGGAACCGCTACGAACATGGTCAGGACGGTGTGGATCATTTTCCAGTAGGGGGCGATTCCGGGGTCGGCGAACTGGTGGTGGAACCCTACCGGTACAGAGAACAGCAGGAACAGCAGGAAGACCAGCCGCGAGAGGGGGTCGGAGACCAGTTTTCCGCCTGCCAGTTTGGGGAGGGTTAAGTAAGCCAGGGTGTAGGCGGGCAGCAGCCAGAAATACACGATGGGGTGGCCTGTGTACCAGAACAAGGTACGCATCAGAAGCGGGTCTACACCAGCTACCAGCCCCAAAGACCAGGCGATCAGGAACAAGGCCTCTACCACCAGCCCCAGGCTTGCCAGAAGCCACATTAGCCAGAAGGTTACGGCCATGTAGGTGGCGATAGGGGTGATTTTCCCCGGGTTGGCCTTGCGCCAGCGCAACCAGAGCTCGAGCGCCAGGTAGATGCTTACGTAGCTCGATAACACAAAAATGGCGGCTCCCACATAGAAAGCCCAGTGGGCCTTGAGGGGTGCGTAGAAGGTGTACAGCACCGAGGCCTCGTTGAGCAAGAGGGGTATGGCGGCGATAAACAGGCCACCAAAGGCCATCCAGAAGGAGACCCAGGCCAGCTTCATGTTGGGGCGAAGGCCCAATTCGCGCGCTGGTAAGTAAATCATGATGGCCTGGGCAAAGAGCTGGGTGAAAACAATGGCGTTCAGTACACCGTGTAAACTGAGGCCCTGGTAGTAGTTCTGGAAGACCGGTTTAAGCAGCGGGTAAAGGTCGAGGCCGCCGTAGTTGAAAGCTTGCAAGGGGCCAAATAAAGTACCCAGAGCCAGCGCCGCAAAGCCCAGCATGATCATGTACAGGGCGTACTTTTTTTCTGGGGCGGCAGCGTAAGCGTCGAAGTTGGAAATTGATTTAACAGCCATTCGGCACTCCTTTTAGGGTTCCACGATCAGCTTGCTGATCATATTGGCGTGGCCTATGCCGCAGTATTCGTTGCAGATTATCCGATATTCACCAGGTTGCTTGAAGGTGTAGCTAACTTTGGCAATTTCGCCGGGGATGACCTGGACATTGATGTTGGTGTTTGCGATCTGGAAGCTGTGCTGAACATCGGGTGAAGTGATGTAAAAGGTCACTTTCTTCCCTGCCTTGAACTTCATCTCTGTGGGCAGGTAACCAAAGGCGAAAGCTTGTATATAGGCCACGTATTCGTTGCCCACCTGCTCAACCCTGGGGTTGGCAAAGTCGCCCTCGGTTCGAACCTTGGTGGCGTCGATGCGCCCCGTGCTGACCGGGATGGTATTGCCCATGGTCAGCACCATGTAGCCGATCAGGATAATAAAAACTGTTATCATTGCCAGGCCGAAGAAAATCCAGGCCCGCTCATAGCGCTCTATGATGTGTTCGTTGTGTTCCATGTTTCAACCCCTCGCAAGATGCGTGAAGAAGTGAAAGATCCAGAAGGCCAGGATAAAAACCGTGACCACTCCGACTACCAGCAAGGCGCCAATGGGTCGTTGTTCTTTTTCTTCCATAGGTTGCTTCCCCCTTTCGGGGAGTCTAAGAACTTGGTTAGAGGACATGTGTCCTTAGGAAGAATGTCCCGGTGTTTTGGGCGAATCAAGGACCTTTCTTGGTGAGCCAACTGCTTCAACGCTTTGTGTCCAGAGGCTTTGCTTGCTTTGGATGCGGCATGTGAGGCGCTGGGCATAGCGATCGGCGCATGATAAAAGCCTGACCCTGAACCGGATGTCGGTATGCGAGGAGGCGGTATGATTGCTGGGTATGACCCAGATACCCCCCATTGCAAAAGTCTCGATTGACGCCATTCGAATGCTGGCCCTGGATGCCGTCGAGCAGGCCAGGTCGGGCCACCCGGGGATGCCGATGGGCATGGCCCCAGCGGCTTATGTGCTCTGGACGGAGTTCCTAAAGCACAACCCCAAAGACCCTGGCTGGCCCGCGCGTGACCGCTTCGTGCTTTCGGCGGGCCACGGCTCGATGTTGCTGTATGCGCTGCTGCACCTGAGTGGCTACGACCTGCCCCTGGAAGAGCTCAAGCGCTTTCGCCAATGGGACTCCAGGACGCCCGGACACCCCGAGTATGGCCACACCCCTGGGGTCGAGGTGACCACCGGCCCCTTGGGGCAGGGGATTGCGACCGCGGTGGGTATAGCCATTGCCGAGCGCAAGCTGGTGGCCGAGTTTGGCGAAATTGCCGAGCATTACACCTATGTGATTGCTTCCGATGGCGACTTGATGGAGGGGGTGAGCGGGGAGGCCTCCTCGCTGGCCGGGCATTTGCGGCTGGGCAAGCTGATTGTGCTTTACGACGACAACGAAGTCTCCATTGATGGCAGCACCGAACTGGCCTTCACCGAAGACCGCCTGAAGCGCTACGAGGCCTATGGCTGGCATGTGGTGCCTGGCGTGCATGGGGAAGACCTCGAGGGTATTCGTGCGGCGCTTCTCGAAGCCCAGGCCGACCCCCGGCCCAGCCTGATCTCGGTGCGCTCGATAATTGGGTTTGGCTCGCCCCTGGCCGGGCACCACAAAGCCCACTCCGATGCCATGGGGCCTGAAAAAGTGGCGGCCACCCGACAGGCTTTAGGCTGGCCCTACGAGCCATTTGTAATTCCCGACGAGGTGTACGCCCACTACCGGCGGGCGATTGAGCGGGGCGAAAAGGCCCAGGCCGAATGGCAGGCCAGGCTCGAGGCCTATACCCAGAGCCACCCGGAAAAAGCCGCCGAGTTTCGCCGTCGGCTCGAGCGCCGGCTGCCCCAGGGCTGGGAAACCCACCTGCCCAGCTTTGCTGCTGGCGAGAAGCTGGCTACCCGGGCGGCCTCCGGCAAGGTGCTGGAAAAGCTGGTTCCAGTGCTGCCGGAGTTGGTGGGCGGTTCTGCCGACCTGACCCCCTCCAACAACACCCGCACCCCCGATATGACCGATTTCAGCGCCAGTAACCCTGGCGGGCGCTACATCCGCTATGGGGTGCGTGAGCACGCCATGGGGGCTGCCATGAACGGCATCGCCCTGAGCCGTGCTTTGCGCCCGTATGGGGGCACCTTCCTGGTCTTTTCGGACTACATGCGCCCGGCTATTCGGATGGCGGCCTTGATGGGAACCCCCACCATCTTTGTCTTTACCCACGACTCCATTGCGGTAGGGGAGGACGGCCCCACCCACCAGCCCATCGAGCACGTGATGAGCCTGCGGGCCATCCCCAACCTGTGGGTGATACGGCCCGCCGACGCCAACGAGACCGCGGTGGCCTGGAAGATGGCTTTGGAGCGTACCGACGGCCCCACTGCCCTGATCCTGACCCGCCAGGCCCTGCCCGTGCTGACCGATGTGCGGCCTAAAGGGGTGGCGCGCGGGGGCTATATCCTCTCCAATCTGCCCCAGGCCAGGGCCGCCATTGTGGCCACTGGCTCGGAGGTTTCGCTGGCTTTAGAGGCCCAGAAGCTGCTGGCGGAAGAAGGGATACCGGTGCGGGTGGTCTCGCTGCCGTGCTGGGAGGCCTTTGAAGCCCAGCCCGAGGACTACCGCCAGGGGATTCTGCCCAAAAGCCTGCCCACCCTGGCCCTCGAGGCCGGTACGCCCCTGGGCTGGGAGCGCTACGCCCATCGCACGCTGGGCCTCGAGCGCTTTGGTGCCAGCGCCCCCTATGCCGATGTGTACAGCAAGCTGGGCTTCACCAAGGAGCGGGTGGCCGCCGAAGTGAAGTCCCTGTTGGGGGTTTGAATGTTTCAGGCCATCTTCTCGAATCTGCCCGCCCTGCTCTTTACCCTGGCCCTGGCGGCGGCCTTGCTGGGCCTGTTGGTCTGGGCCCTGGCCGCCCAGGGAGCGGCCAGCAAGCGAACGGCCCGTTACTTGTGGGGTGCGGCGCTGGGTCTGGCCTTGTTAGGCTTGCTGCGGTTGATCGCTGCGCCCTGAAGGTGTTTGTTGTCGCGCCAACCTGCACCGTGGCCCCCGGAATACCGGCAGGGGGAGCGCTCGAATGCAGTCGGCTGTGACCGGATCCAAATCGAACGATGGGGGGATTCAACTGCGATTGGAATCACTTTGGCCTGCCCGTGCAATTGGGCCGGGATAGTAGACTGTGAGCCATGCCCAAACACGTGGTGAGTGTTTCGATAGGTTCATCCAAGCGAAATTCCAGGGCCGAGGTTTATGTGCAGAGCCTGGGGGAGACCTTTGTGCTCGAGCGCATCGGAACCGATGGGAGCTGGGAGAAGGCCATTGAGCTGGTCAAGGAACTTGATGGCAAGGTAGACGCTTTCGGGCTGGGGGGCGCCGATTTGTATGTGTATGCGGGCCGCCGCCGCTACACCTTTCGCGATGCAAAGCGCATGGCCAGGGCCGCCCAAAAAACCCCCATGCTGGACGGCTCGGGGCTCAAGCACACCCTCGAGCGCAACGCCATCCGGCTGCTCGAGGCCCAGATGGGCTGGAAAGACAAAAAAGTGCTCATTCCCAGCGCGGTGGACCGCTTCGGGCTGGCCGAGGCGCTCGATGAAGCGGGGGCCCGGGTGCTATATGGCGACCTGATTTTTGGGCTGGGGCTACCCATCCCGCTCTACCGCCTGTCGCTGCTGCAAAAAATTGCCTACCTGCTGCTCCCCATCATTACCCAGCTGCCCTTCCAGTGGCTCTACCCCACCGGCGAAAAACAGGAAAAGCAGGTGCAGGACTGGCGACAGCGCTATTTTGAGTGGGCCGATGTGGTGGCGGGGGACTGGCACTTTATGCGCCGGTTTATGCCGCAGGATATGCGGGGCAAGGTTATTCTGACCAACAGCACCACCCCGGAGGACATCGAGTTTATGCGGGCGCGGGGGGTTGCCAGACTGATTACCACCACCCCCCGCCTGGAGGGCCGCAGCTTTGGCACCAATGTGATGGAGGCTTTTATTGTGGCTGCGGCAGGAAAATACCCCCTGAGCGAGGTGGACTACCTCGAGTACATCGCCCGGCTCAACCTGCGGCCCGAGGTAACCGAACTACAGCCCGCCGCAGGATAAAAAAACGCTCAGGACGGCCTGCGCCTGGTGGTGAGTTTTTTCTTGTAGGCCACAAAGCCCCGCTCATCGCCTCTGGCCAGGTAGGCGGCCTGTTTGGCCCAGCTGCCAAGGCTGGGGGCCAGGCGCAGCCCGGCGGCGCTCAGGGCTGCCCGCAGGGTTTCTTCTTTGGCCTCGGCGAGATGGGCGAAGGTGGTGAGGCCAGCCGCTTGCAGGGCCGCCGATACCTTGGGGCCAATGCCCCAGATGCGCTCGAGGTCGTCGGGGCCAGGGCTCCGGGTCTTTGCCCTGCTTTTGGGCTTCTTTGCGGCGGGAGATTTGCCCTTTGCGGGTTTTGCTTCTCGGGACTTGCCTTTTGGCTTCGGTTTAGCGCTTCGGGCGGGTTTTTGCGCGAGGCTTTGCAGGTATTTATCCAGCGTAAAGCCCGATTTCTCGGCAGCCTGGTTGAGCTTTTCGCTCAGGGCCGACCAGGCCTTGCCCACCTTCTCGACCTGCGCGGGGGTCTGCTGCTGGGCAAAGGCCAGGGCCTGGGCCAGCAGGCGCAGCCCCTCGAGCCAGGCCTGGTGGGCTTCTTTGTTGAAGTAGACCTGGCCCTCGAAGCGGTTGACCTGCAAAAAACCTTGCAGGTCGGGGTCTTGCAGTAGCTTGGGCAGTTGCTGGGCCAGGCGGGTGGGCTTCTGGGCCAGCTCGCTCTGGCGGATGAGCAGCCGGGTCAGGTCCACTGCGCGCCGGGCCGCTTTACCATCCAGCCCTAGCTCGGTCAGGGTCTGCTCGAGTACCCGCCCCAAACGCCACTCCTCCAGGTGGGCGCGGTTGCTATCGGGCATGCCCAGGCCGTGGGTGAACACCCAGCCCAAAAGCGCGCCGCTGGTTACCAGTTCGTCCTGTGCGGCCACCCTGAGCACACCTTCCAGCCGGTTCAGCACCTGCTGCACCGGCAGCAGGGCCAGCTTGCGGGTGGCATGGGCATCTATTCCCTGGTAGAGGGCCAGTAGCTTCTCCTGTACCTCTTCGCGCAGGGCTGTATCCAGTTTGCCCTGGCTGGCTAAGAGCCGCTGGAACAGGCCGGGGCTGGTCAGCGTGCGGTAGGGTTGCAGGATGGGTTCCAGCCAGAGCTCCTGCAGGGCTTCGTCCATACTGGGTACCCCGCGCCCGCCCAGCACCTGGGCCAAGCGGGCATAGGTGCCGTGGTGGTCGTAGACCTCGCGCCAGTCCAGGAGCACCCTGCGCTGGTAAGGGCCGAGCTCGAGGTAGAGCCCGTGCTCGTGCAGGGCCTGGTTGTTGTGCAGGTACTCGAGGCCCGTTACCAGGTCGCGGAAAATGCTAAAGGTGCGCCCGTTGGGGGTGAGTTGCAAACCCTGCGCCAGCCCCAGCCTCCGGGTTTCACGCCCTTGTGGACGATCCCCTGGTGGCTGTTCACCCGCTGGGGTCTTGAAGGGCTGGGCAACCGACTGCCGTACCCAGACCTGGGCCAGGGCGTTTTTGTTGTGGTAGGCCACCAAAGCCCGCTCGTTCCCGGCACGGTTGGAATAGACAAAAACATCCTCGTTGACCGGGTGGAGACTCTCCTCCAGGGGCAGATCGCTGCCAGGGCTGTTTGCTGGGTCGGCGGTGTGGGCGTCGTAGAGCACGAAGTTCTCCACCTCGGCAAACAGGTAGCGCTTTTTGAGCAGCGGGAAGATCTGCTGGTGGTGGTATTCCACCAGGCCCAGGTCGGGGGTTTCGTCGTAATAGGCCCGGCGGTATTCCATGCCGTAGCGTTCGGCAAAGCCTTCTACCTGCCCGTGGCCCAGCATGGGCAGCCCCGGCAGGGTCGCACATAAGGTCATCACCCCGAAGTATTTGTCGCCCTTGCCAAACTGCTCCACGGCGGTTTTTTCGTCGGGGTTGTTGAGGAAGTTCACGAAGCGCTTGAGAATCTCCGGCTCGAACTCGAGGGTATTCTTCATGATCTGCCGGTACTCGGCGTTTTTCTCGTCGCGCAGCATGTTCATAAAGGCCGAGTTGTAGACCCGGTGCATGCCCAGGGTGCGCACAAAATAGCCCTCCATCATCCAGAAGGCCTCGGCCAGCAGCAGCGTGCCCGGGGCCTCTACCGCTACCCGGTCCACCACCTCGCGCCAGAACTCCTTGGGCATGGCCCGATCGAACTCCTCTTTGCTCATGGCGAAGGCGGCCCGGCTGGGAACCGAGGCCCCCCAGGGCGAGCCCCCTGGCTCGGGCCACCACAGCCGCTGGATATGGCGCTTGGCCAGGGTCATGGCGGCGTCGAAGCGGATGATGGGAAACTGCCGGGCCACGTGCAGGATGGTCTGGATGACCGCCTCGCGCACCTCGGGGTTGAGGTAGTTGAGCTGGGCGGTGTCGTTCCAGGGCATGGCGGTGCCGTCGTTGCCGTGGTAGATATAACGGGTATCGCCGGTCCAGCGGTCCACCCGCTTGAACACCACGGCTGCATCGGACTTGTCGTAGTAGTGGTCTTCCAGAAAGATGCCCACCCGCTCGTCCTCCGATAGGTCGGGCCCGTTAAAGGTGTAGTTGGGGTAGGGGGGGTAGGGCAGATGGATAAACCAGTCGGGGTGCTCCATCACCCAGCGCCCGTCGATGCCCACATGGTTGGGCACCATATCCGAAGCCAGCTGGATGCCGTACCGACCGGCCTTTTGCCGGAGCTGCTTTAGGGCAGGCTCGCCGCCCAAGTCCTGGGCAATTACGTAGTCGTAAAGCGAGTAGGCCGAGGCGACGGCGTCGGGGTTGCCCATCATCTGCTTGATGCGCCGGGAGGCCTTGCTGCGTTCCCACAGGCCAATCAGCCACAGGCCGGTTACGCCCCAGCTTTGCAGGATTTCAAGCTCTTCCTCGGGAATCTGGTCGAGGGTTTTGATCTCGCGGCGATATTTTTTGGAGAGCTGATCGAGCCATACGTAGGTGTTTTTGGCGATAAGCACCAGGCGGGGCATCCAGTCCAGGTCGGGGCTGAAGGCCTCGGGTTCGGGCTCCTGGAACAGCCGCTTGAGGTTGAGCATCTCGCTCTGGCCGCCCCCGCCGCCCGGTTGGTCAAACTGGACGGGGGCCGCAAAAGAGCGGGCCGATTCGCGAATTACGTCCAGCGCCACCAGCAATTTGAAGTAAAAGCGCCCCAGGCTGCCGCCAAAGCGCCTGAGCAAGAACTCGAGCTGGGCCTCGAGCGAGTCGGGGTGCTGCAACGCGGGCAGCCGCAGGGTTTTGAACAGGGAAAGACCCGTTTCGGTAAAGGCCGGCTGGCCCTCAAAGAAGGCCTCGAGGTTCTGGATGATGGACAGGTAGGCTGTGGAGCGCTCGAGGCGGCCGTCATCGAACAGCTCGGCAAAGGGGCCGAAGGCCGGGTTGGCATTGGCCATCCAGAGCATGAGCATTTCTTCCAGCACAATCTCGCGGTTGGAGCGGCCTTCGGTGGTCTCGGCCAGGTAGGCCTCGAGCGCAATCTCGCCCCGGTAAACCCGTATGGGCGGAAACTCCTCGGCAAAGGTGTGCAGGGTTTTCTCGAGTTCCACAGAACCCAGGCGCTCCTCCAGCGCGGCCAGCGCTTGCCGCATAACAGCCGGATGCTGCTCAACATACTGCCGCACGATCAGGTGTAGCATCTCGTCGATCAGACCCATGGCGTTGAGCTGGCTGGCACTCACGGCCTGCTCGGGGTGGTTAAGCAGGTCGCGCCTGGCGTTCATGGCCTCAGCAAAGCGCCGGGCTGCTTCAAAGTCGGCAAAGATCACATTCCCACTGAGGGAGAATAGCGAGAGGTCGAACTGGTAGAAATCACGTGCGCTTTTAGATACGTGAAACTCAAAAGTACCCGGGCTGGTCTGATGGCAGCTCACAAAATCCCTCCGCTCTGCCCCAAGTTTATCAGCCGCTCGCTTAGGGGGCTGGAGGGCTGCGCCTTTGGCCGACCAGGCGCCCAATCAATAAAGCAGAGCTCAATCCACCCACTCCCCGCCTCGCATCAGCGCTTCAACCTGGCCGGTTTGGGTGATTCCATCTACCTCGATCTGACCCGAGCCAATCATCCAGTCGATGTGGATCAGGCTGTTGTTGGCGCCAGCGGCCTGCTTTTGCTCCTGCGAGAGGGTATGGCCTCCTTCCAGGCACTCATCGTAACTGGCGCCAAAAGCGATGTGGCTGGCGGCGTTTTCGTCGTAGAGGGTTTCGTAAAAGAGCAGCCCCGACTGCGCGATAGGCGAGCTATGGGGCACCAGGGCCACCTCCCCCAAGCGCCTTGCCCCTTCGTCGGTCTGGAGAAGGTGCTCCAGTATCTCCTGGCCTTTGCGGGCGTAGACCTCCACTACCTGGCCCTGCGCGAAGCGAACCCGGATGCCCTCGAGCAGGTTGCCATGCAGGCTCAGGGGTTTGCTGCTTTGCACCCAGCCTTCTACCCGTTCGCGGTGGGGGGTGGTAAACACCTCTTCGGTGGGCAGGTTGGGCACACAGCGGGCCCCGTTTTGTGCCCGGCCCGCCCCACCTGCCCAGAGGTGCCCGTCGGCCAGCCCCACCCGAAGGTCTGTACCGGGACCCCGGAAGTGCAGGGCGGCGTAGCGCCTGGCGTTGAGGTGCTGTACCCGGCGCTCGAGGTTTTCGATATGGTTTGTCCAGGCTGCCACAGGGTCCTTTTGGTCTACCCGGCTGACCCGGAAAATGGCCTCCCACAAATGCGCCATCTGCTGCTCCGGGGGAAGATGGGGAAAGACCATCTGGGCCCAGCGCGGTGAGGCCGCTCCGATGATGCACCAGTTGGTAGCAAACCCGCTAATGCGCTGTGAGAACGGCTTGCTGTGGCGCGCGGCTGTTTGGCTGGCTTGACGGATTAGTTCGGGGTCTTGCCCCTGTAAAAGCTCTGGATCGTCGGCCAGAATGCTGAGCCAGGCGTAGCCTTCGTCCAGGGCCTTGAGCCGGGCCTCCACCATAAAGGCGGCGTACTCCTCAAAGGAATCCCGTGGGGCATGGCGGTAGCGGGCCAGGTTGAGCTGTTCGTCATACAACTGGGTGACCACCAGCCTCGAGCCCGCCTTATAGGCTTCCTCCACCACCAGACGGGTGAGCGGCAGGGCCTCCACGCTGGCGCTCACAAAAAGCTTCTGGCCTGGTTGTAAACCCACCCCCACCTTGATGGCTACCTCGGCGAAACGCCGGAGCTTTTCTTCAAAAGTCGACATGCCCAAAGCCTACCCTACCAGGGCGGTATTGCAGCAGGGTGATCTGGCCTATAGAGGCTGTAAACTAGCGCTATGCCAGAAGTGATCTCCGAACTGTACATTCCCAAGCCCCCCAAAGAGGTCTATGCCGCTGCGCGAGACCTGGCCGGCCTCAAACCCTACCTCAAGGATGTGGAAACCCTCGAGGTTCTGGAAGACCACGGAACCACCTCGCGTACCCGCTTTGTGGCGGTTGCGATGGGCAAAAAAGTGCACTGGATCGAGGACGAGCGCTGGTTCGATGAAGAGCTGCGCAACGAGTTCGACAGCAAAGAGGGCGATTTCGATGTCTACCGGGGTTCCTGGACCTTCCTGCCCGAGGGTGAAGGCACCCGGGCCGTGCTGAAGCTCGAGTACGAGCTCAACATCCCCATCTTTGGCGGCTTGCTGCAAAAACTGGTCAAGAAGCTCATGCAAGAAAACATCGACGACCTGTTGCGCGGCCTAAAGGAACGCTGCGCTGCGGCTTGAGGTGCTATACTTCGGGCTATGATACTGGCCCCACGATGTTAAGGGTGTCCTGACGCCGGGGTCCTGGTGTGCTTCGAGCCTCCATCCCGGCTTTTTTCATAGCACGGATTGGACAGGAGACCCGATGCCTAGACCGTGGCGCAGTGCGAAAGCCAAACGCGCTTGCTCCAGAAAAAAGTACCCAGCCGTGCTGTTGATTTTCGCCACGGCGGCAGGGCGCCAACCTACCGAACCATCTTCAGCGGAGCCTTAGTATGCCACTGCAAATTTATAACACCATGGCCAGGGCCAAACAGCCTTTTGTTCCGGCCACGCCCGGATACGCTGGAATCTACGTCTGCGGCCCTACAGTTTACTCCGAGCCCCACCTGGGGCACGCCCGCGGCCCCATCGTTTATGACGTGTTGCGGCGCTGGTTGCGGCACCAGGGTTACCGGGTGCGTTTTGTGTCCAACATTACCGATGTGGGCCACCTTACCGACGATGCCGATGAGGGTGAGGACAAGATTCTGCGGCGGGCCAGGCTCGAGCGCTTAGAGCCCATGGAAATAGCCGAAAAATACATGTGGAGCTACTTCGATGAGCTGCAGGCCCTGAACGTTCTGCGCCCCGATATTACCCCCCGGGCTGCCGGGCACATTCCCGAGCAAATCGAGCTGACAGAAGCTTTGCTAAAGCGGGGGCACGCCTATGTGGCGAATGGCTCGGTCTACTTTCGGGTCAGAAGCTGGCCCGAGTTCGGCAAGCTCTCCAACCGCGACATTGAAGACCAGGAAGCGGGGGCAAGGGTAGAGGTGCGCGAAGAGAAAGAAGACCCCCGCGACTTTGCCCTGTGGAAGCGGGCCGAACCGGAGCACATCATGCGCTGGAACTCGCCCTGGGGGGTGGGATTCCCCGGCTGGCACATTGAGTGCTCGGCCATGAGCCTCAAATACCTGGGCGACGGCTTCGACATCCATGCGGGCGGGGTGGACCTGCAGTTTCCCCACCACGAGGCCGAAATTGCCCAGGCCGAGGCCGCCGGACACACCTTTGCCCGCTACTGGATGCACCACTACCACGTGCTGCTCAATGGTCAGAAGATGTCCAAAAGCACCGGCAACCTCATCACCCTGGCCGAGCTACGGGCCAGGTATGAGCCCATGTACATCCGCTTTTACTTGCTTGGCAGCCACTACCGTAGTGTGCTGGACTTTACCGACGAGGGCCTCGAGGCGGCCAAAAACGGCTACCTTCGCCTGCTAAACGCCTACCGTGAAATACGCCGCTTGCTTCACCATGCGCCCCCTGGTCGGCACACCGGGCTAGAGCGGGCTGCCACAACGCTGCGACAGACCTTTGCCGAAGCCCTGGACGACGACTTGAACACGGCCCAGGCCATTGCTGCGTTCTTCAACTTTGTCACCGACCTCAACAAAGCCCTGGCCGAACGGCCCGGTCGGGAGAGCCTGCTCGAGGCCGAACGGGTTTTTGCCGAGCTGGGAGAAGGTGTGCTGGGGCTTTTCCCGGCGCGGGTGCTGGAAAACCAGCTTGGTGGGGCCTTGCTCGAGGGCCTGGTTTCGCTGCTGCTGGAGATTCGCGAGGAGGCGCGCAAAAACCGCAATTTTGCCCTGTCGGATCGGATTCGCGACCGCCTGGTCGAGCTGGGGGTCGTGGTCGAGGACACCCGCGAAGGTCCCAAGTGGAAGGTGAGCGTATAGGGGCCAAACACAAGGCCCCGCTAAGCGGGGCCTTTAGCTGGTTTCGCTGCGGTTACTCGCGTTGCGAGTTCATGATGGCTACGTAGTGCAGGATGGTAGCCAGGGAGTTGGCCAGTGCGGCCACGTAGGTCATGGCGGCGGCGGTCAGGACCGCTCGAGCCCCGCCAATTTCGCGGTTATCCAGAAAGTTCATCTTCTTGAGGATGCTCAGCGCACGGTTCGAAGCGTCGAACTCTACCGGCAAGGTTACCAGCTGGAACAGTGCGGCGGCGGCGAAGAGCCAGATGCCAATGTTCATCAGGCCAGCGGCCCCCATGAACATCCCGATAAGGAAAATCCAGGGTCCCCACATGCTGCCCAGGTTGGCTACCGGCAGGATGCTGTGCCGCACCCGCAGCCAGGCATAGCCTTTGGCGTCCTGAAGGGCATGACCCACCTCGTGGGCCGCTACCGCCAGGGCGGCTGCCGAGGGGGAGTGGAAGTTGGGCTCGGATAGGCGCACAGCCTTGGCAATGGGGTCGTAGTGGTCGGTCAGGGCGCCCGGTGTCATTTCTACCCGCACGTTGTGCAAGCCGTAGGCATCCAGGATCGCCCGGGCCACCTGCTCACCCGTGACCCCCCGGCTGTTGGCTACCCGGCTGTAGCGGGCATAGGTCCGCTGCAGCCAGAACTGTATAAACAGCGTGGCCACAAAAACTGCAATCATCAGAATGAACGTTATCGTCATCATCTCCTCCTACACGTATAAGGTAGCAAACTGTATATGAGCGCTCTGAGTCTTGGGTCACCAGGGCCTGCGAAGCATCAACAGCTCCCCCCGCTGCCCAATCTTTGGCTTGAAGGCCAGGGTAAACCGCTTAGGGCTATGGTTGCAGGGGTTGGCTGCGCACGGTGAAGCGAAGCGCGGTGCGCTCTTCGCTCTCGAGCTCGAGCTTCACAAAGGCGGGTTTTACAACCAGGTCCAGGTTATCTGGGGCGATGTAACCCCTGGCAATCGCAATGGCCTTGACGGCCTGGTTGACTGCCTCGGGGCCGATGGCCTGCACCTCGACCTCGCTCTGGGAGCGCAGCAGCGCAGCGATAGCGCCTGCTACAGAGTTGGGACGTGACTTGCTGGATACACGCAGCGTTTCCACAAAACCTCCTAGTACACCGTCCACAGGGTTAGCGAAAAGGACACTTAAATATACGAAAGCTGCTTGATGTGCTCCATGCTCGGCCCCACTTTTGCCCTCATGGGGTTTGGGCGTACCACCAGGTGCAACGCTCCTTTCTGCATTGTAGGAGCAAAGGCAAGGCAATGTCAATAAAATGCGTTGTTGAAGGATTATTCTAGACCAGCTGCAACCCGCCCAACGCCCACCGGTGAGGCCGTGGGTATTTTTGTCCTGTACTGCGAATTGCGCGAGTTTTGCACCGGCAGCTTGTATTGACTGGGGCCAGGGTGGTTCGTATACTGCTTCAAATCTTCGCAAACTTATGCGAAGGTTCCCCCCTACATCATGTTCAACCCCGGAGGTCTGACAAATGAGATTTAGTGAGGCATACCCTGGTATACCAAATGGACGCGACGCTTGCGGAATTATCGCAATTGCCGAAAAGAGTGCGCGCCCAAGTCATGCCAATGTGCAGCGTACCATCGAAAGCCTCTACAGAATGGCGCACCGGGCGGGTTTGATTCGGGGGGAAGGCGATGGCACAGGCATTCAGACCGACCTCCCGCGCGAGCTTTGGGCGGGCTACCTGTACGAAGCTGGCCTCGATAGCAACCTGGCACAAAACCCCCGTTTCTTTGTGGGGCACCTTTTTATACCTAAGAGCGAAGGCACTCGCATTCAGGAGCTATTTGACCTATTCAGGGTAGAGGGTTCCAGGCGGGGCATCAAGCTGCTTTTGGAGCGAAAAGGAGAGACCAACAGCCGCGTGCTGGGGCCGGTGGGAAAGCGCACTGAGCCGCTGTTCTACCAGGTGGCCGGCCTATCCACCGATGGCGATGGGCCCCTGTGGGAGCTGGGCTTGCTGCTCGAGCAACGCTTTCCGGTACACGTGGTTTCGCTTTCAACCGCCACTGTGGTTTATAAGGTGCGGGGTTCCGCCGAAATTCTCAAGCGCTACTTTCCCGAGCTGTCGCGGGCGGAGTACAAATCCACCATTACCCTGGGCCACAACCGCTACTCCACCAACACCATGTCCACCTTCGAGGCGGTACAGCCCTTTGGCTTGCTGGGACACAACGGCGAAATCAACACCATCGAGCGCCTGCGGCGTGAAGGCCGCTTTTTGGGCATACCGCTCACGGGCGGCTCTGATTCGCAAGACCTGAACCGGATTCTGGAGGGACTGCTGTACCGATTTGGTCTTTCCCTCTCCGAGGCCATGGACGTGGCTTTTCCGCCCATTTTGGGCGAGATTAAAAATTATTCCCCGGCCCTGCAAGACCTCTACATGAACCTGCGCCAGCGCTTCGGTCCACTGGCCCAGGGGCCTGCCGCCCTGGTGACGCGCCACCGCGAAGAGGCTGTATTCGGCACCGATGCCATGGGGCTGCGTCCTTTGTGGTTTGTCGAGACCGACTCGGAATACGTCTTTAGCTCGGAGCGTGGGGTCTTTACCGTGGAGGAGTTCGTTTCTGAACCGCGCCCCTTTGCGCCCGGCGAAAAGATGTATCTTCGCCTGACCCCCGAAGGGACACGCCTTTTCCCCTTCGACCGCCACCAGCGACAGGTGCTCGAGCGCATCCTGACCAAGACCCACAACCTCGAGGGCTATGCAGCTCACCTGGCCGGGCCCCGCTACCACGGGCTTCCCCCGGTGGCCGGAGGCAGCGAGGCCCAGGTGGAAGACAAGCCCGCGCCGCCTTCCTTGAACCTCGAGCGGGCCTACGGTTGGGACCGCTGGGATGCGGGCTACCTCGAGGCCCTCGCAGAAAGCGGCAACGAGCCCATTGGTTCGCTGGGCTACGATGGCCCGATTGCGGCCCTGAACCCGGAGAAACCCAACCTCTCGGAGTTTTTTAAAGAGACCGTGGCGGTGGTAACCAACCCGGCCATCGACCGCGAACGTGAAATTGAGCATTTTTCCACCCGCAGCATTCTGGGCCGACGGCCTTTGCCGGACGGACGTGGGGCAGGCCACGTGGAAGAGCTGGTGGTGCCGATTCTGCTCGAGGAAACCTCGCCTGCCACCCTGGCTATTGTCCAGGGGCACGGCACCCTGACCTATGAGGAAGCCCTGCGCCGCTTCAAACATGCGGTGCTGCCATTGCAGTTTTCGGTTGAGGAGGGGATTGCTGCGGGGTTGCAGCGTTTGCAAGAGGCTGCTGTAGAGGCGGTTCGGGGGGGCGCCGAACTGCTGGTGCTCTCGGACCGGGGCGCGTTTGAAGGCGGGGTCTGGCTGGATGTTTACCTGGCCCTGGCGGCTATTGGCAAGGCCCTGGAAGAGGCCCGCGACGAGGAAGGAATTTCCCTGCGTCGCCGCACCTCGATGCTGGTGCACTCTGGCGGGGTGCGCAACCTGCACGACCTGGCGGTCTGCCTGGGGCTGGGAGCCGATGCAATAGCCCCCTGGCTGATGCAACACAAGGCCCAGGCCAGCAAGGGTACCCTGGGCCTGCAGAACCTGCTCGAGGGTCTCAAAAAGGGCCTGGAGAAGGTTATATCTACCATGGGCATCCACGAGCTGCGCGGCTACGGGCGTATCTTCAGTGCCATTGGCCTCAAACCCGAGCTGGCTGAACATTTTGGCATTCGCAACTTCCTGGGCTCGGGAAAGGCAGGCTACGGCTTGCTGGAGCTCGAGCGCACCCTTCTGGAGCGGCTCAACCTGCTCAACGCCGAGAAAGTTCCTCCAGCCAAGGACTTCCGCTTTAACTCCCGTATTTTTAAGGCGGCCATGGACGTTTCCTCGGGCCAGTCCCCTTATGAACACTTCCAGGAGAAGGTAAGGGGGCTCGAGCACGAATCGCCCGTGGCAGCCCGGCAGCTTCTGGGGGTCAAGTTCCCAGAGAAATCCGAGGTCAACCCCGAAGAAGTAGACCTGAGCGTGGGGGGACACTCCCTGCCTTTTGTGATTACGGCCATGAGCTTTGGCTCCCAGGGTGAGGCCAGCTTCCGGGCCTACATCGAGGCGGCTAAGAAGCTCAACATGGTTTGCATTAACGGCGAGGGGGGCGAAATCCCCGATATGCTGGGTAAATATACCCACTGGCGCGGCCAGCAGGTGGCCTCGGGCCGCTTTGGGGCGCATGCCTACATGCTCAACTCGGCGGGCTTCATCGAAATTAAAATCGGCCAGGGGGCCAAACCGGGCGAAGGGGGTCACCTGCCGGGCAAAAAAGTAACCGCCAAAGTGGCGGCGGCCCGCAACGCCGTTCCGGGGGTAGACCTGATCAGCCCCTCCAACAACCACGACCTCTACTCCATCGAAGACCTGGCGCAGCTCATCGAGGAACTCAAGACCGTCAACCCCAAGGCCAAGGTCTCGGTCAAGGTGCCGGTGATCCCCGGCATTGGCACCATCGCGGTGGGCATTGCCAAGGCCGGTGCCGACGTGATTGCCCTCTCGGGTTTTGAGGGGGGCACGGGGGCGGCCCGCTGGCATGCCCTCAAATATGCCGGTTTGCCGGTGGAAATTGGCGTGCGACGGGCCCACCGGGCCCTGGTGCGGGCCGGTATGCGCGACAAGGTCGAAATATGGGCCGATGGGGGCCTCAAAACCGCCTACGATACCCTGCGGATGGTGCTCCTGGGCGCAGACCGGGTGGGCATGGCGACCATGGCCATGGTGGCGATTGGCTGTACCATCTGCCGCCAGTGCCAGATGGACACCTGTCATGTGGGCATCGCTACCCAGATCGAGACCACCGAGCAAGCCCAGGCCCACGGACTCAAGCGCTTTGTACCGCAAGAGCTCGAGCGGGCGGTGGAGCAACTGACCACCTTTTTTGGGGCCAAGGGACAGGAGTTGCGTCGCCTGGTTGCCGCCCTGGGGGCTGGAAGCCTGCGCGAGCTGGTGGGCCGCAGCGATCTGCTGGTGCAAGAAGGCCACACCGACGAACTCGATCTTGGCTACTTCTTTGAACCTGTCTCGGCCCCGGAGTGGCTGGGCGAACGCTCGGCGCATGTGCTGCGCAAACCCCTGAACCAGCTCACCCGCTCGATTACCGAGGTGATTACCCAGGCCTATGCCGAGGGTGGACGGGAGCTGCTGTTCCAGGAGGGGCCGGTAGGCTCGACCGACCGGGCTTTGGGAACACACCTGGCCGGTGAAATTGCCCGCCGTCGTCTGTACGGCAAGGGCTGGGATGCCAGAGTAGAAATCCGCTTCGATGCTGGGAGTGTGGCCGGTAACGGCGTGGCCGCTTTCAACGTCGAGGGGCTGGATATCGTGGTGGAGGGTGGTGCCCAGGATGGCATCGCCAAGAACGCCTATGGCGGCAAGGTGGCCATTCTAAAAGGCCGCAACCCCTTTGGTCAGTATGTGGACGGTTCGGTAGGAAAGTCGTTCGCCTATGGGGCCATTGGGGGCTTGTTGATTGTGGAAGGGCAGGCCGACAGCCGTTTCTGCATCCGCCTTTCGGGGGCCGACGTGGTGCTGGCCGGTGAGCCCGACCGTCCAGTGCAGGACGAACTCGGCAACATTGCGGCCCGCGCTCAGGCCAAGGGCTTTGCCTTCGAGTACATGACCCGTGGGCGTGCGGTGGTGCTGGGCGACCCCGGCCCCTGGATTTGCTCGGGAATGACCGGGGGACGGGTCTACCTGCGCTACTGGCCCGAGATGGGCCTGAACGAAGAAGCCATGCACCGGCGGCTGGCCAAGGGGGCCAAAGTGGCCATCCAAAAGCTGGACGAGCGGGGCATTGCCGATGTGCGCGAACTGATGAGCGCCTATCTCGACGCCCTAAGGGCTGCCGAGCGGGAAGACAAGGCCGAGCGGCTGCTGCGGCTGCTGGCCGACCCTGCGTCCCACTTCCGCATGGTGCTGCCCATCAACCAGCAAGTGGTGCAGGAAGTCAGCACCGAGTAGAGCGGTCTTCAGAGAGAATGATACAACCGCATCATAAAAAGAGCGTCCTGGGCTTATTTTTGCCGCTGGGAAACTCAAAAACATGCGTCTGGGCCAGGTTAGTCACGAGGTGGCTATGGCGCACGCCACTCCCTGTAGGTTAGCCACGATGTGGCTATGGCGTACGCCACTCCCTGGTAGACGCTTTCTCGTCTTTGTGCAGCGGAAAAAAACCAAGACCGCGGTAGGTAATATGAAATCTCGCTGGGTTGTTCCTTTGATGGAGAGAGCCTGAACGATAGCGGGTGTTCCCTGAGCCTGTGGCAGGGAACACCATGTGATGGATGCCAGTATTGACCGTTGGGGGGTTGGCTGAGCTTGTCGAAGCCGGATAGGGAGGAGCGCCTTACCGAAAAGCCTGGGGTGAGCCTTGTATAAAGTTGGGGCCTATTCAGAATTTTTTTGTCAAGGTACAATCGTCCCCAATGGAAGCCGGATTGCTATTGGCTAAATTGATTAGCCGCACGGGCCTGCTCGAGCAGCACGTCCAAACACTGTGCAGGATCGAGCCCCTGATGGCCCCCATGGCTTCGGAAATTGCCCTGGCCTTTTACGACTACCTGGGACGGGACGAGGAGATGCGGGCCATTTTGTGGGAGGTTCCCGGGAGGGTCGAGCGGCTGTATCAAAGCTTTTCCGACTGGTACCGGGAGCTTTTTTGTGGAAAATATGACGCGGAATATGCGGAGAAGCGGGCCCGCATCGGGCTGGTACACGCTGCGGTAGGGGTTAAGCCCAGCTTCATTATGCCCGCTTTTGGCATCGTGCAAGAGCTGTCGCTCGAGCACCTGCGCAATACCCTGCGTTCGCCTGAAGTTTTTAGTGCGGTGGAAGCCTTCGAAAAAATCATGTCCATCGAGGCCGCTCTCATGCAGGACAGCTACATGCAGGCCATGGAGTATGGCTACCGCCTGGGCGTGGCCGCCGACCAGGAAAAAGCCCTGGTAGTAGGGGCGAGGGCCATTCTGGGAAAAATCAACTGAGCCTGCTTTTTAGCGGGCGGTTGGCTATGATGCCAGCTTTACTGAGTTACCTGTCAAACTCTTAACCGAGGTGCGTCTCCGTGAAGCCCGGTGCGCCCCCGTGGGTGTAAGGACATCGCCCGTCCTGAAAGGGATCGACCCTTCGGTCGGGATGAACAGTTGCTACTGTGGGAGACTGTTCACCGTTGCGTACTGTAAAATCGCGGGGATGAAGCCCGGAGAGCTGCTACAAACCCTGGTGCGCCGCACCGGCCTGACCGAGCAGCATGCCCACACCTTGCGGAGCCTCGAGCCCATCGCAGGCCCGCTCGCACCCGAGGTGGCCCTGGCTTTTTACGACTACCTGGGGCGCGACCCCGAGATGCATGAAATTCTATGGAGCGTACCGGGCCGGGTGGAGCGGCTGTACCAGTCGTTCGCGGCCTGGTACCGTGAGCTTTTTTCCGGCCAGTACGATGCCCAATACGCCAGGCGGCGAATGTATATCGGGCTGGTTCATGCCCGGGTGGGGGTGCGTCCTGCTCACTACATTCCGGCTGTGGGTATCGTGCAGGAGTTGACCCTCGAGCACCTCCGCAACGCCCTGCGCGGGCCCGACATCCTGGCTGCCATTTCTGCCTTCGAAAAGATTATGGCCATCGAGATTGCCCTCATGCAGGAGAGCTACTTTCGCGCGCTGTGGGAAGGGCTCAAATACACCCGCGACGAGCAAGAAGCCCTGGTCGAGGGGGCGCGGGTGTTGTTGGAAAAAGCCCGCTAAACACAAGGACAAGCGCAGCTCTTGTAGAACAAACAAGCGAGAGGCGCCTTCAGCACCCCTCACGCGCTGAGGAGGTACTTATACCAAATAGTGACTATTACAGACCCTAATGGGTCGGAGGAGGCCCTCGGTCGCGCCATTTGGCGCGGCAAGTGAGGGGTGCATTCAGCACCCCTCACGCGCTGAGGAGGTAATAAGATTGTGGGGTGATTCAAGCGATTTTGTTCGACCTGGACGAGACCCTAATCCTAGACCACCCGGTATCGCTCCACGCCCTGCGCAGTTGTGCGTTTTATGCGGCTTCCTGGTACAGCCTGGACATTCCCCGTTTGATCCAGGATGCCGAGGAAAGCGCGGTGCGGCTGTGGAAGGCTTCGCCGGTGTTTGACTATGCCCAGCGCATCGGCCACAGTGCAGGGGAGGGGCTGTGGGCCCGCTACGAAACCCAGACCCATCCTGCTCTGAAGACGCTCTACGACTGGGCCCCTGCCTTTCGGGTGGCCGTCTGGGGCGAGGCCCTGGCCCAGCAGGGTATACACGACGACGCCCTCTGCGAGGCCCTGGCGCACCGCTACTTTGCTGAGCGGCGGCTATACCCCCGCTACCCCGAGATAGATGCACTGCTACAGGCCCTTGCGGGCTACAAGCTGGGCATCGTGACCAACGGCGTGCCAGACTTGCAGCGCGAGAAGCTCGAGGGCTTTGGACTGCAAGACCGTTTTCAGGCCGTGGCGGTGTCGGGCGAACTTGACGTGGGCAAGCCCGAGCGTGGCATCTTCGAGCACATCTGCCAGACGCTGGGCGTAGAGCCCCAAGCCTGCGTGATGGTGGGGGACAACCCCGAGCGCGATATTGCGGGTGCAGCAAACGCAGGTATGAAATCGGTCTGGGTGGCGCGGGGCTTCAAGGACAAAGACCCCGCACACCCTGCTGACCTCGAGGTCACCAACCTTTTGCAGATGCTGCCCTGGCTGGAGACTTTGAGCTTCTGAGCGGTAGCATAATGCCTGTGGACTTGAGGCTTCGCGAGCATACCTTAGACCTTTCGCGCCCCCGGCTGATGGGGGTGCTCAACCTGACCCCAGACTCTTTCTCCGACGGGGGGCGGTATCAAAAACCTGAAGCAGCCCTGGAACGTGCGCGCCAGATGGTCGCTGAGGGGGCAGACCTCATCGATGTGGGGGGTGAGTCTACCCGTCCCGGTGCAGCGCCCGTAAGCGTAGAGGAGGAAAAACGCCGGGTGCTGCCGGTACTGGAGGCCCTCCTCTCGCTCGAGGTGCCCATCAGCATAGATACCCGTAAACCGGAGGTGGCTGCCGAGGCGCTGGCCTTGGGGGTACACCTGCTGAATGATGTAAGCGGTTTGCGCGATGAACGAATGGTAGCCCTGGCAGCCCGCTACGGCGTGCCTGCCGTGATCATGCACATGCCCCATCCCGACCCCGCTACCATGCAGCAACACGCTTGCTATGCGGACGTGGTAGGGGAGGTGCGGGCCTTTTTGCAGACGCAAGCCCACAAAGCCCTTATGGCCGGGGTGCCTCAGGTGGTGCTCGACCCCGGCATTGGTTTTGGTAAGACCCTGGAGCACAACCTGCAGCTTATTGCCCGGCTGGACAGGCTGGTCGCCCTGGGTCATCCGGTGCTGCTGGGGGCTAGCCGTAAGCGCTTTATCGGGACGCTAAGCGGGGTGGAGCAGGCGGAAGGGCGAATCATGGGCACGCTGGCGGCGCACCTCTTTGGGGTAAGCCAGGGGGCCTGTATTCTGCGGGTACACGATGTGCGGGCCCACCGGGAGACGCTTGCGGTCTGGAACGCCATTGAGGCCCACCAACACAGGCTTTCTGGAGAAGCTTAGAATGGGAAAGGTTGTGCTTGCTGGTATCGAGCTGTACGCCCGTCACGGCCTACATGCTGAAGAAGAAAAGCTAGGTGCGCGGTTTGTGGTAGATGTGGAGATGGAGGTGGCCTTCGAGGGAAAGCCCGATGCCCTTGGCTCCACCGTGGACTACAGCGCAGTTTTTCGCCTCATCCATAAGGAGGTAACCGAGCAACGTTTTTATTTGATAGAGGCCCTGGCCGAGCATCTGGCCGAGGAGATCATGAGAAACTTCCCCGAAGTGCGGGCGCTGTTGTTGCGGGTACACAAGCCCCACGCACCGTTGCCGGGGGTGGTTCGGGATGTGTTTGTAGAAACCTCGAGGCAGCGATGAACTACACTGAGGCGCTGGGCTATACCACCTCGCTGGTCAAATTTGGCATCCAGCTTGGTCTGGATCGCTTCCGGGAGCTTTTGCGGCGGGTGGGCAGTCCCCATACTGCCTTCCGTGCGGTGCATGTGGCGGGAACCAACGGCAAAGGTTCTACCACCACCCTTATCGCAGCGGTGCTGCGTGAGGCGGGTTACCGCACCGCTTGTTACCTTTCTCCGCACCTTTTTGACTTTCGTGAGCGCATCCAGATCAATGGTGTGCCTATTCCCCCTGAGGCTTTTGCCAGACAGGTTGCCAGGCTCAAGCCCGAGATAGAGGCGCTGGCCCAGGACCCGCGCTATGGCCAGACCACCGAGTTTGAGCTGATTACCGCAGCCGCCTTTGGCTACTTTGCCGAACAAAAGGTGGATGTGGCGGTGCTCGAGGTGGGTCTGGGGGGTCGGCTGGATGCGACCAACGTCATTCCACCGCCTTTGGTTGCAGTCATCACCAGCATTGGCTTCGATCATCAGGAGGTGCTGGGCCACAGCCTGCGCCAGATTGCCCGGGAGAAAGCCGGCATCCTGAAGCCGGGTGTGCCGGTGGTGACTGGCGTGACCCAGCCGGAGGCCCTGCAGGCCATCGAGGAGACCGCCCGTGACCTGGGCTGTACCCTGCACACCGTCGCAAAGGCAGCCCCTGCCTATGCGCGGTACACCACCGATGCCAGCGGGCTTTCGCTTTTGTGGCCGGGGCGGCCACTACGCGGGCTGCGCCTGGCCCTGCGGGGCCCTTTCCAGCAGGCCAACGCGGCCGTGGCCGCCACAGCCCTGCGGATACTGGCGGAGCAGGGGTTGGCGATTCCTGAGGAGGTCTTGCGCCGGGGTCTGGAGCAGGCCCGTCTGCCGGGCCGTTTTCAGGTGCTGCGCCTTGGGCCTCCCCCCCGTGTCCTGGTGCTCGATGTGGCCCACAACCAGGATGGAGCCCGGGCCCTGGCCGAGGCGCTAAGGGACACCTTTCCCGAGCGGAAGGGTCTTTTTGTGGTGGGGATGAAAGCCAACCACGACCCTGCGGAGTTCCTGCCGCCCTTGCGCGACCGGATAGACCGCCTGTGGGTAAGTCAGCCGCGCCACAGCCCCCGTCCGGTTGAGGAACTGCTGGCAGTGGCGCGTGGGCTGGGGCTCGAGGTCGAGGCGCTGCCGGATATCCCTCAGGCCTTGGCCCGGGCCCTGGCCCAGGCTGAGCCCGACCAGCCGGTTGTGCTGACTGGCTCGCTGCTCACGGTGGGGGAGCTTCCCGAGCCTTACCGCAGCCTGGCGATGGCTGGTTAGGGATTACCAGCGCAGATCTGTTGGGCGTACCCCTGCACGGCCAACCCTGGCCAGCAAAGCCGCCACAGACCCTCGTCCTGGAACCACCCAGTCGGGGGCGATTTCGGCCAGGGGGGCCAGCACGAAAGCCCGCAGGTGCATGCGGGGATGCGGAAGGGTCAGGCCAGGCAGCTCTAGCTCTAGCCCATCGCACAGAAGCAGATCGAGATCCAGGGTGCGGGGGCTGTTGGGGTAGAGCCGTACCCGCCCTTCCTGCTCTTCGATGTGCAGCAGAAGCGCCAGCAGTGCGGCGGGCTCGAGCGAGCAAAAGAACACTGCTGCGGCGTTGAGGTATGCTTCCTGCTCGAGGGGGCCACCCACCGGCTCGGTCTCGTATATACGGCTCAAAACCAGCCCCTGTACATTGGCGCCATGCCTCAGGCGGGCTACGCCCTGCCGCAGGTGTTGGAGGCGATCGCCCAGATTGGAGCCTAAAGCCACTGCGTAACGGTACACGCCAACAAGGTACCACCCGCGGTAGTATGGATGGGCGATGTTTGAGGGTGCCACTGCCCTTTATGCCAGCGCCCGGGCCCAGGGACTGTACCCGGCCTTGCTCGAGTCGGCGGGGGAAATTACCCCTTTCGGACGCCTGACCTTGTTGGGGGTGGGGGCCACACGGCGGCTGGAGGTCTGGGAGGGTCGTACCTACCTGGATGGAAGGCCGGTGGGCGATGCGCTAAAGGTGTTCAGCTTCTTAGAGGAGGGGCTTGGGGAGGGTTACTTTCCAGCCTGGATAGGTTTTTTTACCTACGAGTATGCCCGCTACCTGGGGTTACCTGTGCGAGCCTCTCTGCCTGGCCTGCCAGAAGCAGCTTTTTACTTTTATCCCAAGGGCTATGCCTGGCTCGAGGGGGTTTTGCTGGAGGGCCCGGCGGTGGGCCCGCTGGAGAGCTTGCCGCAAAAGACCCTGAGCGGTTTAAAGCTAAAGAGCGACTATTCCCGGGAGGCCTTTTTGCAGGGTGTGGCGGAGGTAAAAGAGCGCATTCGGGCGGGCTGGGTTTATCAGGTTAACCTGTCCCGTCGCTTCCGCTTCAGCGCCCAGGCGGTGGACCCCTTGCAGCTGTACCAGGCCTTGCGCAGCCACAACCCCAGCCCTTTTATGGGCTTGCTCGAGAGGGAGACCTACGCAGTGCTCTCGGGCAGTCCCGAGCGGCTTTTTAGCTACCGAGACGGCATCCTCACGGCCCGGCCCATCGCCGGAACCCGGCCTCGAGGTCTGAGCGAAGCCGAGGACCTGGCCCGGGAGGAAGAGCTGCGCAACAGCAGCAAGGAGCGGGCCGAGCACGTCATGCTGGTCGATCTCTTGCGCAACGACCTGGCAAGGGTTTGTGCGCCAGGTAGCGTGGAGGTAAGCGAAGCTTTCACCCTCGAGCGCTACTCCCATGTGATGCACCTGGTCTCGGAGGTGCGCGGCCTTAGCCGTGCCCCTTTGCAGGAGGTTTTCGCCAGTATTTTTCCCGGTGGAACCATAACCGGTGCCCCCAAGGAGAGCGTGATGCGCACCATTGCCGAACTGGAGCCGGTGCCTCGTGGGGTTTACACCGGTTCAATGGGCTATGTATCGGGCAGGGGCTGTGATTTTAACATCCTCATCCGAAGTTTTGGCTTTGCCAAGGGCACCGGTTATTTTTCGGCGGGGGCTGGTGTGGTGATTGCCAGCGATCCTGAGCGGGAGTATCTCGAGACCCAGGCCAAAGCAGAGGCCTTGCTTTTTGCCCTGGGGCAGGGCCAGCAAGGGAGGCCTGTGGCTTTGCCGCGGCGGGATAGCGCCTGGAGGCCCCCAAGACCCGCCAAGCGCCAGGCGGCCCGGGTGGTTTTTCTGGAAAACCACGACTCCTTCAGCTACAACCTCGTTGATTACCTCCGTGCCCTGGGGGCGGAGGTGCGGGTGGTGGACCACCAAGAACCCCCCGACCTCTCCTGGCCGACGCACCTGGTGGTGGGGCCGGGGCCGGGTGATCCGAGCAGCGCAGGACGCTGCCTCGAGTGGACGCGGGCAGCGCTGGCAGTCCGCCGTCCCTTCCTGGGAATCTGTCTGGGTCACCAGGCCCTTGGGATGGCCCTGGGCGCCCGCCTGAAGCGGGCCCCTGAACCGGTGCACGGCGAGGCATGTCCGGTTAATCACCTGCAGGAGGGGATTTTTAGGGGCCTGCCCAGCCCCGCCCGTTTCACCCGCTACCACTCCTTGCTCATCGATAACCTGCCCCCTTCCCTTCGCCTGGAAGCCTGGACTGCTTCGGGGTTGTGCATGGCGGTCTCCCACCGGGATCTCCCGGCCTGGGGGGTGCAGTTTCATCCTGAAAGCATGCTCTCGGAGTATGGCATGGTCCTGCTCAGCAACTTTCTTTCCTTGGGTGAACCCCTGGTGAAAGCCGTGGAAACTGACCATGTTGCGCATTAACGGCAGGCCCGCCCACCCACTGCCCGAGGCTTTCTGGCACGGTTTTTTTGTGTTTACCACCCTGCGTCTGTTGCAGGGGCAGCCGCTCTGGCTGCCAGCGCACCTGGAGCGCTTACGCCGGCATGCAGCGGCTTTGGGCCTGGCTTTTCCAGGGTTTGCTGCGCTCGAGCAGGAAGTCATGCACTTTAGCCTGGCAAAAGCCGACCTGCTGCTGCGGCTGGTGGTATTTCCCGAGGGGTATGCCTCGAGCGCACGCCCATTCGTTCCACCCCCGGCGGCGGCCTATACCTCTGGGGTTCGGGTCTGGCTGACGGCCCGACAGATTCATCCCGATCTGGGTAGGTATAAGACCGGCAGCTACCTTGCGTACCGCCTGGCCCGCCTCGAGGCCGAACGACATGGCTGCTTTGAAGGGCTGCTGCTCGATAAGGACGGGTACCTGGCCGATGGCAGCCGTACCAGCTTGCTGCTGTACCGCGAGGGGGAGCTATGCGCGCTTTTGGGTGGACTCGAGGGGATCACCCGCCAGAAAGTGCTTGAATGTGCGGCTGGCATGGGCTTTCGGGTGGGAAAGGTGCGCCTGAGGCCAGATGAGCTTACAGGCCAGCTGCTGCTGGCTGGAACCGGCGTCGGCCTGCTGCCGGTGGGCCAGCCTACCGATGCTGCACTGCAAGAGCTTATCGCGCGTTTTCGACCGTAGCGCTGCCAGGAGGCCTGTGGCGGGGTTATCGGGTCAGGATAAACTAAAGGGTGACCATGCTTCTAGCGATTGACATTGGCAACACCAACATCACCCTGGGGTTGTACCGGGGAGAGACCTTGAGCTCGAGCTGGCGCATTTCCACCGACCTGCAACGGATGCCCGACGAGTACGGTGTCGGAATTCTCAACCTGCTGGCCTACCGCGGCCACTCAGCCGCCGAGGTCAAGGCGGTGGTCATGGCCTCGGTGGTTCCACCCCTGACCAGCACCCTGGTGCAGGCTGTGCAGGATTACCTGGGCCACAGGCCGCTGGTGGTGGACGCCAGCGTTCAGACCGGGGTGCGGGTACGCTACGACGACCCTTCGCAGGTAGGCGCGGATCGGATTGTGGACGCTGCAGCCGTACACCGGCTTTACGGCGGCCCTGCTTGTGTGGTGGATTTTGGCACCGCGACCACCTTCGATGCCATTACCGCTGAAGGGGATTACCTTGGGGGCGCTATTGCCCCAGGAATTGGAATTGCTGCCGAGGCTTTGTTTCAAAGGGCGGCAAAACTGCCAAAGGTGGAGCTAAAGGCCCCGCCGACGGCCATTGGGCGCAACACCGTGCATTCGATGCAGTCGGGGCTGCTGTTTGGCTATGTGGGGCTGGTGGAGGGTATGGTGGCCCGCTTTCGCAGAGAGCTGGGCCCCCAGATGAAGGTCATTGCTACCGGTGGTCTGGCCGAACTCATCGCGCGGGAAACACCGGTCATCGAGATTATTGCGCCCTGGCTAACCCTGGATGGTTTGCGCATTATCTGGGAGATGAACCAGTGAACCCTTTGCTAAATAAGCGCATCGTGCTGGGGGTTAGCGGCTCGGTGGCGGCCTACAAAGCGGCTGAACTGGCCAGCAAGCTGACCCAGGCCAAAGCCCAGGTGGATGTGGTTTTGAGTGAGGGGGCCGAGCGCTTTATTTCGCCCCTGACCTTCGCCTCGCTTACCGGCCGCAAGGCCTACAGCAGCCTGTGGGACAGCGATGCACACGTGGTGCACGTGGGTCTGGGGGAGGCCGCCGACCTGTTTGTGATAGCCCCTTGCAGCGCCAACACCCTGGCTAAACTGGCCACGGGCCAGGCCGATAACCTGCTCACCCTGACCGCGCTGGCTGCCCGCTGCCCGGTGCTGGTGGCGCCTGCTATGGATGGGGGTATGTTTGAACACCCGGCCACCCAGGCCAACATTCAGACCCTGCGCCAGCGGGGCGTGCAGGTCTTGGGCCCGGCCCAGGGTCGGATGGCCTCGGGACTGCTAGGGTGGGGGCGGATGCTGGAGCCAGCCGAAATTCTGGGGCAGCTGCGCCTGGTTCTAAGCCGGGGTGGCCCCCTGGCTGGCAGGCATGTCCTGGTCAGCGCAGGGGGCACCCAGGAGCCGCTGGACCCGGTGCGCTATCTGACCAACCGCTCCTCTGGCAAGCAGGGTTTCGCCCTGGCCCAGGCGGCGCTGGACCTGGGGGCGCAGGTGAGCCTGGTAGCAGGGGCCACGGCTGCATCCCTGCCCACGCCCTATGGGGCTGAGCGTATCGATGTGGAGACCGCTGCCCAGATGGCCGAGGCCATACTGCAACGGGCTGGCAGCGCCGATGTGCTGATTATGGCCGCAGCGGTGGCCGATTTTCGCCCTCGCCAGGTTCAGCCGCACAAAATCAAGAAGAACCTGCTGCCCCAGGTTGAACTCGAGCCCACCCCAGATATTCTGCTGGCCGTGGCCGAGCAGCGCCGACGGATAGGGCGGCCTGCGGTGGTGGTGGGCTTTGCCGCCGAAAGCCAGAACCTGCTGGAAAACGCCCAGGATAAGCTAGCGCGCAAAGGGCTTTCTATGGTTGTTGCCAACCAGGTCGGCGTTCCCGATGCGGGGTTTGCGGTGGATACCAACCGGGTCAGCCTGCTCTGGCCAGGGGGCGGGGTGGAGCACCTGCCGCTTCTGAGCAAAAGCGAGGTCGCGGAAGAAGTCCTCAGGCGGGTGGTGGCCCTTTTGCAGGGTTGATACGGGCTTACCGCAGGGCCTTCAGCGCCAGCTTGATGAGCTCCTGGGTGGTGGCCTCGGGGTTTTTCTGGGCAATTTCGGCCACCACGCTCTTTACCTGGCCTTCCCGGAAGCCCAGGGTGATGAGGGCCAGCTCGGCCTCCTCGGTATGGCTGGTGCGAACCAGGCTTCCCCCCTCGCCCATCAGGTGGGCCGGAACCTTGCCGCGCAGCTCGAGGGCAATCCGCTCGGCCAGTTTTTTGCCCACGCCCTGGGCTGCAGTGAGCAGGCGCAGGTCGCCCTCGGCCAGGGCTCGAGCCAGCAGGGCGGGGGTTTGCGAAGAAAGCAGGTTGAGGGCCACCCTAGGCCCCACCCCGGACACCGAGAGCAGAAGCTCGAAAAGCTCGAGGCTGCGCGCCTCGGCAAAACCAAAGAGCGACAGATCGTCCTCGCGCACGATCAGCCGGGTGTGCAGGGCGGCTTCCTGGCCCTCGGTGAGCTGGGCCAGGGTGGAAGCTGGACAGCCGACCTCGAGGCCGAGGCCCCCCACCAGCAAGACTGCACTGCTGGGGCCTTTTTTGAGTACCGTTCCTCTCAAATAACGAACCACGAGAAAAGTCTACTTTCCCTGAAAGTGCGGGGGGCGCTTCTCGTAAAAAGCCCGCACGCCCTCCTGGTGGTCCTCGCTGCGTCCTGCCACTTCTTGCAGCAACGCCTCGTACTCGAGCATCTCCTCCAGGCTGGCACTGGCGCTACGCCGCAAGGCCCGTTTGATCAGGCCGTAGGTTTTGGTGGGGCCCTGGGCCAGTTCGCTGGCCAGGCGGGCCACCTCCTCGGCAAAGCTCTCTACCGCTACCACATTGTTTACCAGACCCAGGCCCAGGGCCTCCTCGGCTTTTATTCGACCGGAGAGCACCTCCAGCTCGAAGGCCCTGGCGTACCCCACCATGCGCGGCAGGTGATAGTTCATGCCTGCATCGGGAATCAGGCCAATTTTGCTAAAGCCGGTGGTCAGCACCGCGTCGGCAGAAGCGATGCGCAGGTCACAGGCCAAGGCCAGCGACAAACCCGCGCCCGCCGCTGCCCCATGAATCGCGGCAATCACCGGTTTTTCCAGACCGGCCAGGCCTTCCACCACCGAGCGGTAGTTGCGCAGGTGGTTTTTGTAGGAGATGCGCTGCCCTTCAAACTCGCGCAAATCCTGGCCCGAACAAAAGCCACGGCCCGCACCCTGCAGCACCACCACCCGAATCTCCGGTGCGCTGGCCTCTTTGATGGCCTTGCCCAGTTCGCGCAGCATCTCGGTGGTCAGGGCGTTGATGGCCTCGGGCCGATTCATGGTGAGGGTCAGGATGCCGTCTTTGACCTCGCGTAGAAGTACGTCCATGTTTCCTCCAGTTAGCGCCCTTTCCACTGGGGCTTGCGTTTTTCCAGAAAAGCGCTGGTGCCTTCTTGTTTATCCTCGCTGCCAAAGGCAATCAGGAAGTTGCTGCGCTCGAGGCCCAGCCCATGCTCCAGGCTCATATCCTGGGCCCGGTTGATGGCATCCTTAGCCAGCCGTGCCGCTAAGGGGGCCCGTTCGGCGATGGTTTGGGCGAGCTCGAGGGCTTCTTCCAGGTAAAGCTCTACCGGAACCACCTTGTTAACCAGCCCGTGCTGCAGGGCCTCCCAGGCCGAAAGCACCCGTCCGGCCAGAATTACCTCCATAGCCAGGTACTTGCCTACCTGCCGGGTCAGGCGTTGGGTGCCCCCGCCACCCGGAATAATGCCCAGGTTGATCTCGGGCTGGGCAAACCGGGCCGTATCGGAAGCCACAATCAGGTCGCAAAGCATGGCCAGCTCGCAACCCCCCCCATACGCGTACCCCGACACCGCCGCTATTAGGGGCTTGCGAACCTTGCGCAGAACCTCGTACTGGTCGGCGCGCAGGCCCCGCATAAGCTCGGCCAGGCTGGTCTGTTGAAACTCGGCAATATCGGCCCCGGCGGCAAAAACCCGCTCGCTGCCGCTGATGACCATGGCCCCGATGCCCCCGTCCCGCTCAAATTCGCCGATGGCCTGGGCCAGCTCGCTCAGGGTGGCGGTGTTGAGGGCGTTGAGCTGCTTGGGCCGGTTTAGCCGAACCAGCCCTACCTGCCCGTGGGTCTCGACCAGAATGTTCTCGTACATAACAACCTCTTGCTATTTGAGCCGGCTGGCCGGAAAGCGCTCGTTTTCCCACACGTCAATAAAGGCCGTTCCGGCGGCCAGCTTCGCGCTGTGGGGAACGCCCGCAGGAATGTGGTAGTAGTCGCCTTTGCGAAACACCTTGGTCTCGCCCCCCATCACGAACACCACCTCACCCTCGAGCACCACCCCCCACTGGCCCTCGTGGGCGTGTTCGGGCACCAAGGTTTCCTCGGCTACCTGGGCAAACCCCACCTGACCCTTATGGCCGGAAAGCACCGCCATGTCCATACCGGGCCAGATTTCCACCTGTTTGAAGGCCTTAAACCACTCGGGAAAGACGTTCATATTTTGACCTCAGCTAGTAGCTTATCGCCTCTGGCCTGGTGCGGGTAGCATGTCCGGAGGGGCTTTCCCCAGTTTTCCCGCCCAAACACCGACCGGTGGCTGTGCCAAAAGGAGATACTGAAGGCCCCACAATTGTGTTGGCAGCTAGCCCTTCGGGATGCTATACTTCCTAGGCTGCCGAGTTTAAAGACCCCAGCGCGGGGCACTCGAGCCGCATACAGGAGCAGACAATGGCCAAGATGAAGACCCATAAGGGCGCCAAAAGCCGTGTCAAGATTACGGCTACAGGCAAAGTGGTAGGCAAAAAGCCGGGAAAGCGCCACCTCAACTGGCACAAGTCGGGCAAGAGCCGTCGTCAGAAAGGGCGTGACTTTACCTTTGCCAAAGGTGAAGAGCGCCGTGTCCACCAGCTGATGCCCTACGACGTATAAAGGAGAGGTGATTTAGAATGCCACGCGCAAAGACCGGTGTAGTTCGTCGCCGCAAACACAAAGCAATTCTTAAACGAGCCAAGGGCTTCTATGCGCTGCGCTCGAAGAGCGTTCGTAAGGCCCGCGAAACCCTGCTTAGCGGCGCCATGCGCTCCTTCAACGACCGCCGCAAGCGCAAGGGCGATATGCGCCGCTTGTGGATTGTGCGTATCAACGCTGCCGCTCGCCAGCATGGCCTGAGCTACAGCGTGTTTATGCACGGCCTCAAGAAAGCCGGAATCGAACTCGACCGCAAGATTCTGGCCGATATCGCTGTGCGCCAGCCCGAGGCCTTCGCCGAGCTGGTCAGCAAAGCCAGAGCGTAAGGGAACTGCGCCCTCAAAAACACCCACCAGGCGGTGGGTGTTTTACTTTTTCCAGTTGCACAACGAGAACAGCCCTAGTCATCCAGTAGAACCGGGTCTTCCCTGGAGACTGTTTTATCTTCGGCCAGCGAGAGCTTGGCCAGCGTCAGGGCCAGCACGTAGGTGCCTCTGGCGATATCCTCGGGGGAGGCGTACTCGTCCGGACGGTGGCTAACCCCTCCCCGGCAGGGGATAAAGAGCATGGCGGTAGGGGCAATCCGGGCCATGAATAAAGAGTCGTGGTAGGCCCGGCTCACCATCAGCTTGAACTTGACCCCGGCCTCGCCGCAAGAGGCCACCAGCGCTTTTAGCACTTCAGAGCCCGCTTTGGCCGGGGGGTCTACGTTGATGATGTCTACGCTGTATTTTATTTCGCGCCGGGTGCAGACCTGCTCCACCCCCTGAATCACGTTGCGAATCACCTGATCCCGGCGAGACTGTTCAACATCGCGAATGTCTATCTCGAGCCTGACCCGGCTGGGCACGCTGTTGACGGCATTGGGGTAGACCTCGCAAAGGCCGGTGGTGGCTACGGTATTGATGCTGCCGCTGTTTTTGGCAAAGGCTTCCACGCCCAGGATAATTTCGGCGGCGGCGCACAGCGCATCGCGGCGGTCGGGCATCAGCACGGTTCCGGCATGTCCGCCCTCACCTTCCAGGTTTACCCGCAGGGCAGCCGGAGCCGCGATGGCCGTCACGATGCCCAGGGGCACCCGTTCTTGCTCGAGCAAGGGGCCTTGCTCGATGTGCAGTTCCACAAAAGCCGAGTAGTAGCCCTGGGGGAGCTGCACATCCTCCAACCGGCCCATATAGCCCACTTCCCAGCGCACCTCCTCGAGGGTACGTCCGTCTTGGTCCTTCAGAAGGCGCAGCGAGTCGGGGCTCAAAACCCCGGCCAGGGTTCGGCTTCCCAGGCAGCCAATGCCAAAACGGGTGGGCTCTTCGGCGGTGAAGATGAGCAGTTCGATGGAGCGGTAGGGCTTAAAACCACTGCGCTGGAGCGAACGGATGGCCTCCAGGCCCCCCAGCACGCCCACGGTGCCATCGTACATGCCGGCGTAGGGGATGGCGTCGAAGTGGGAGCCCGTGCCCACAGCCGGTAGATCGGGGGCGGAACCCTCCCAGCGGGCAAAGATGTTGCCCAGCCCATCTTCGCGCAGGTTCAGGCCCGCTTCCTGGCACAGCCCCTTGAGGTAGGCCCGGGCCTCGAGGTCGGGCTTGGTGTACAGGATGCGGGTAATGGCTGGCTTGGGTGTGTCGGAAAACTCCGCCAGGGCCTCGAGTTCGCGGATAATTCGTTCCTGATCTACCAGTGGTCGGACAATCATGGTTGCTCCAAAAAAATCTTTCAGCGGTTTATACGGGGATGTGCCAGGTTTATCGAAACAACTCGAGCGCCGCTCGGCTCAAAAGAAGCTAAGCACTTCATGGGCCCTGCCGTCAGGATAGCATCTCCAGCGAATGGCGGTTTACATCTTTGTAGATGAGGTATTTGCTGGGAGACTTGCCTAAAGCGCCGAACCACTGCGGGCAGTATGCGGCCATCCAGATCACATCGCCAGCCTGCACGGTGTACCAATGGTCACCCAGGCGGTATACCCCGCCGCCTTGCAAAAACAACAGGCCATGCTCCATGACATGGGTTTCTACCAGGGAGAGGTGGGCCCCAGGAGCAAAGGTCATGGTATTAACGGCCATATCGAAGGAGAAATTGTCGGGCAGGAGCAGGCGCACCTGCAGGGCTTCATCGCCCATCAGCGGGCTGCTGGGGGTATCTGGTTCGTGTCCGAGCACCACCTGGGGTACGTCCATGCCGGCCAAGGCCTGGTAGGGTTTGTCGAAAACCACCAACCGGCAGCCGGATGCCGCTGCAAAATGGTGTGGGGTGTTGGCAGGCAGGTACACGTAGTTGTTGGCCCATAGGGTATGCCGGGATCCCCCTACCTCGAGCGCCACTTCGCCCTCGAGCACATAGGCAAAGCGCTGGATGTCCAGCAGGCTCATCTGGCCGGTACTGCCAGACTGCATCTCTACGGTGTACATCATGAAGCGGGCTCCCATCTCGGGGGAGATATGTACGATGCAGGCAGCCTGGCTCCAGCCGGGCAGGCTCGAGCGCACAAAGGTATCGGGGGTCAGCAGGGCGTGGTCGGGGGTTACGCGGGTGCGGGTAAAACCGGTCAGACTCATAAATTCCTCATAGGTGAACAGGCCCGCCAGGGCTCTGTCCCGAAGGGGATCGTCCCCCGGGTGAACAGGCCCATCAGGGCTCTGTCCCGAAGGGGATCGTCCCCTGGTGAACAGGCCCATCAGGGCTCTGTCCTGAAAGGGATCGTCCCCTTGAGTAAACGAACCCCACGGGGCTTTTCTATCTTACCCCCGGCATACACCCGCTGCCCACGCAACCAGGTCTCCTGCACCACCCCGACAAAGGTACGGCCCAGATAGGGTGAGATGGGGTGACGGTAGAAGAGGTCTTCCTGTCTCAAGGTGTAGGTTTGGCCCAGGTCTACCAGGGCGAAGTCGGCATCATAGCCTTCGGCCAGGCGGCCTTTCTGGGCCAGGCCAAAGCGCTTTGCGGGGTTGGCTGCGAGCAGGGCGGCCAGCCGCTCTAAGGCCAGGCCGCGCTGGCGCCAACCCTCGCTCAGCAGCACCCCCAGGGTAGACTGCACCCCCGCAATGCCGCCCCACAGGCTGAAGAAGTCATGGCCCTGTTTCATCTCGGGTGGGCTGGGGGAGTGGTCGGAGCCAATGATATCTACCTGCCCTTGCAGCACCTGCACCCACAGCAGAGTTCGTTGCAGCTCGGAACGGAAGGGCGGGGCACACTTGCCCAGCGCTCCCAGCCGCTCCAGGTCTTCTTCGGTAAAGGCCAGGTAATGGGGGCAGGTCTCGAGGCTCACGTCCACCCCCTTGGCCCTGGCCTCGGCGGCCATGACCACCCCTGCGCCCGAACTGATATGTACGATGTGCAGCCGGCAGCCGGTCTCGCGGGCAAACAGCAAGGCCCGCTGGATGGCCTCGAGCTCGGTGTAGACCGGCCTCGAGTCCAGGTAGTCGCGCCAGGTGGTCTGGCCCTTCTGGCGCTTCTGCTGGGCCAGGTAGGCGGTCAGGGCTTCCGACTCGGCGTGTACTGCAACCGGTAGCCCAAGCTGGGCGGCCAGGCGCATGCCCACATACAGGGTGGCGTCGTCGCAGGCGGGAAACTGGGGCAGGCCGGAGTTGCACATGAAGGCCTTGAACCCGATTACGCCGCGTTCGGCCAGATCGGGCATATGCTGCAAGTTGTTTGGGGTCAGGCCACCCCATAGCGCAAAATCGGTGTGGGAGTGGGCCTGCATGGCCGAGAGCTTCTGGTCGAAGGAGGGGCCATCCAGGGTGCAGGGCAACGAGTTGAGGGGCATATCGAAGAAGGCCGTGCCGCCGCCTGCCGCCAGGGCCGCGCTGCCCGAGGCGATGCCCTCCCAGTGGGCCTGTCCCGGCTCGTTGAAGTGCACGTGCACGTCAATCAGGCCCGGAAAAACGTGCAAGCCCGAGGCATTGATCTCCTGCCGGGCCGGTTCGGCAATCTCCGGGGCCACCTGCACGATCTGCCCCCCCGAGATGCCCAGATCGGCCTGCCGCACCCCTTCCGGGGTTACCAGCTTTCCACCACGCACAATTAGCTCGAGCATCGCAACTCCTTACGTAACCAGGGACGTGGGCTAGTGGGTTGGGCCTGAAGCGCTTGCCAGCCGCTGCAAAAAGTCTAACCCCACCCGCAGGGCGGCTTCTGCGTCCTGCGGCCAGACCGACTCTTCCGGGTGGTGCGAAAGGCCGCCCGGACTTCGCAGAAACAGCAGGGTGGAGGGGCACAGCGCGCTCATAATCATGGCGTCGTGGCCGGCCCCCGAGACCATCTGGTGCACCGGGTAGCCCTGGGCCTGGGCCGACAGGGCCAGCATCTCGGAGAGCTCGGGGTCGCAGGGAACGGCGGCCTGCTCGTAGCGGGTGAGGTAGTCGAGCTCGAGCCCCCGGCGCTGGGCCACCTGCTGGGCCCGGGTCACCAGGTTGGCTACCGCCAGGCTGCGCACCTCGTCGTAGGGGTGGCGCACATCCAGGCTCATGCGCACCTCCCCCGGAATCACATTGGCGGCTCCGGGCAGGGCCGTAATCAGGCCCACCGTAGCCACCAGGCCGGGTTCCCCCCGGGCCTCACGTTCGACCAAAACCATCCATTCGGCAGCCCCGGCCAGGGCATCCCGGCGCAGGTGCATGGGGGTGGTGCCGGCGTGCCCGGCTCTGCCGCGGAAGGCCACCTCGAGCCGGCTCTGCCCCACAATGGCCTCCACCAGGCCCAGCGGATACCCCAGGGCCTCCAGCACCGGCCCCTGCTCGATGTGAAACTCCAAAAAGCCCTTAACCTGAGCCGGGTTGTAGGCGGCCTGCGGTATATGGGCGGGCTCGAGGCCAAAGGCCCGGATGGCTTCCTCGACCGTCTGCCCCTGGGCGTCTTTGAGCCGGAGCAGATCCGGCTCAAACTGACCGGTCACCGCTTTGCTGCCCAGAAATGGCACCCCAAAGCGCACCCCCTCCTCTTCGGAAAAGGCAATGACCTCGAGGGCAAACGGCAGCCGTTTTCCGCCCAGGCCCTTAATCAGGGCCAGGGCCAGCGTAACCCCTAAGGGGCCGTCGTAAGCGCCCGCGTCGCGCACGGTGTCCACGTGCGAGCCCAGCAGAAACAGCGGGGCATCGGGGGAGTGGCCGGGGTAGTGCCCAATCAGGTTGCCCACTGCATCGGTGCGTACCGCCATGCCCAGCTCCCTCATCCAGCCGGTCAGGGATTCGTGTACGGCCCGCATGGGGGGTGAGAGAAAGGTGCGGGTCAGGCGGCCCGGCTCTTCCGAGAAACGCGCCAGCACACGGCAGCGCTCGAGGGCTTCCAGGGCCAGTTCGGAGAAGTCAACATCGGAAAGATTCATGATCGGGTCAGGTAAGGTGGAGCCTTTGTCACAGTTCTTGTGGCTTGCGGGCCTGAGTGTCGCACCCCTGATATTTATTCTGGAGCCCCCGCGGGAAGCGTAAAACTTAGGTATACGGGCAGGAAGGGGTACTCACAAGAAATCCGCTCGAAGCGGTCGTTACCGATGGGCTTTTTCTTGCGCTTGGCGGAACGCTTCGGGTGGGGCTCATGTTAGCTACCCCGGTAGGTGCTGTAGCCGTAGGGCGAGAGCAGGAGGGGTACGTGGTAGTGCCCCCTGGCCTCGGCGATGCCAAAGCGGATGGGCACCTCGTCCAAAAAAGGCGGGTCGGGCAGGGACACCCCCTGGGCTTTGAAGTAGGCGGCCACGTGGAAGACCAGCTCGTAGATGCCCAGCGGGATGGTCTCGCCCGCAAGCAGGGGCTGGTCGGTGCGGCCATCGGCGTTGGTGCTGGCGGCGGTGATGAAGGTGCGCTCACCCGCAGGGCCGATGCGGTAGAGCTCGAGGTCGAGCCCTGCCGCCGGGCGCCCTTGGGCGGTATCCAGAACATGGGTCGAAAGCCGAGCCATACCTTATATCCTACGGCCCCCTGGCCCCCTGGGCCACCCAGGCCCCCAGCCTGGCCCGCTGTTCGGGGGTCATGGCCGGAACCCCCGGCACCAGCAGGGGCATGTACTGGGTGTCCACCGAGACCTGCTTGATTTTCTGGGCATGCCCCACAATCTGCTCGGGCGTATCCAGCATCACCCCGCCTGGAGCCGAGGCAAAACCAGGCTGGGTGGGGCGGGCGGCGTGGCACATCTGGCAGTGCTGCACGATAATGTCCTGCACCTCGGCAAAAGCCACCGGGGGCTCTTTGAGCGCTTCTGGGCTCTGGCGGGGCGCGGTCAGGTAAAAAGCCCCCAGCAGCAAGGCCGCCGCCAGCACCAGCAGATAGGGCATGGCCCCACCTTCCACCAGGGTGCGGTGGTGTTCTTTTTCGGTCACGTTGATAAAGTGCCGCACCGCCACCCCGGCCCCAAAGAGCAGAATCAGGATGAGCCAGTGGGCCCCGCCGCTGTAGGTCATGGGGAAGTGGTGGGCAATCATGGTGAAGAGCACCGGCAGGGTGAGGTAGTTGTTGTGGCGGGAGCGAAGCTGCACCCAGGCCACAAAATCGGGGTCGAGGGTTTCGCCGTTCTGCGCGGCCCGCACCAGCTTCTTTTGCGAGGGGATAATCACGAAAAAGACGTTGGCCGCCATGATGGTCCCCAGCATGGCCCCAATGTGCATGAAGGTGCCGCGCCCGCTAAAGACCTGCCCCAGCAGGTAAGCCGCCAGCGTAACCAGCACCCCCCCCACCAGCAGAAACAGCGCAGGGCGGTATAAGAGCTGGGTGCTGGACAGTCCTACATAAATCAGCCAGCCTGCGATGAGGCTTCCTACCGCTACTAAAATGGCGGCCCAGCCCGGCAGGGTGCTGCCGGGGACCAGCAGAATGGTGCGGGGGTCGGCGTAGTAGACGATGACGAGCAGCAAGAACCCCGTGACCCAGGTCAGGTAGGCGTCCCACTTGAACCAGTGCAGGTATCTGGGCAGCTCTTTGGGGGCGGTTTTGTATTTTTCCAGGTAGTAGATGCCCCCGCCGTGGATGGTCCAGATGTTGCCGGAAAGCTCGGCCCGCACGCCCTGGCGCTCGAGGGCGTTCTCTAAAAAGATGAAGTAGAAGCTGGCCCCGATCCAGGCGATGCCGTAGATGATGTGCAGCCAGCGCACCACCAGGTTGAGCCATTCGCGGGCGTGGGCCTGCCAGCCGCCCGCCAGGGTGAGGGCTAGAGCCACGGCAAATAGGGCCAGGATGGCTAAAATCCAGGGCCATTTGACGATGCGGAGGCGGTCTTGGTCGAGGAGGTTCATGGCTGTTACGCAGATTGAGTCTAATCTTGGCCCAGCAGCTCGGCAAGGCGAAAGCGCGCGATCTTGTAAATCTCCTCCAGGGCGGTCTCGAACTCGAGGTCGGGGGGGTTGGGGAGCCTTTCCTCCATAGCCTTAAAGACCTCGGCTTTGCTTTTGCCCCGCACCGCCAGAATGAAGGGGAAGCCGAACCTGTCGGTATAGGCCCGGTTTAGGGTCTGGATGCGCTCGAACTCGGCGGGCGTAAGGGCGTCGAGGCCGGCGCCCTTTTGCTCCGAGACCGAGGCCTGGGCCATGCGGGCGCGGCTGCCCAGGTCGGGGTGGGCCCGGATCAGGGCCAGTTGGGCCTCTTTGGGGGCTTCTCGCACCACCTGCACCAGCGAATGGTGCAGGGCTTCGAGGCTGGCCCAGGGGCGGCGCTCCCAGGCTTTCTCGGCCACCCAGGGGGAGTGCTCAAAGACCCAGCCCAGTTGCTCAACAAAAGCCTCTTTGGAGAGTTGGTTTAGCGTGGCGAGGTTCATCTTCAAACATTCTGGCTGCGGTAAGCCCAGCCCACCAACCGGCGCTCCAGGATGGCGAAGAGCGCATAAAGCGCAATGCCCATCAGGGCGATCAGCAAGAGCCCGCCAAAGACCAACGGCACGTTGAACTGGGAGCTGGCCGAGGTCATCATGTAGCCGATGCCCTTTTGCGAGGCGGCAATCTCGGAAATAACGGCTCCTACGAAAGCCAGCGTGATGGCCACCTTGAGCGAGGCGAAGAAGTAGGGCAGGGAGAAGGGGATGGAAACCCGGGTGAAGGCCTCGAGGCGGCTCGAGCCCAGCACCCGCAGCACCTCCCGCAGCTCCGGCGGCACTGCCGCCAGGCCGGTAGCTACGTTGACCACGATGGGGAAAAAGGAGATCAGAAAGGCAGTCAGGATGGCCGGCACCGTGCCGATGCCAAACCACAGCACCAGCACCGGCACCAAAGCGGCTTTGGGCACGCTGTTGAAGCCCACCAGGATGGGATAAAGCGCCAGGTTCAAAGGCCTCGAGGTGCCCACCGCGGCCCCCAAAAGCACCCCCGTTGCCACCGCAATTCCAAAGCCGGCCAGGGTGGTCCAGAGGGTCTGCCAGGCATGCCCCATCACCACCCCCCAGACCGGCAGCAGCGACTCGATGGCCTGCGAGGGGGCCGGCAGCACAAAGGGGGGAATCTTAAAAAGCCGCACTGCGAGCTCCCAGACCACGAACAAACCCACGCTGGCCCCGGCCGCAACCAGGGTATCGCGGCTTCGCTTCATGCCCCCACCCCCTTCAAACCGCTAATCGGGGTACGCATCCCGCCAATCTGTTCGCGCAGCTCCCGCACGATGTGGGCAAAGTCGTCGCTGTAGGTGAGCTCGAGCGGCCTGGGGCGGGGAAACTCCACCTTGCGCGAATAGGCAATTTTGCCAGGGCGGGTGCTCATGGTGTAGATGGTGTCGGACAGGTAGACCGCCTCGCGCAGGTCGTGGGTGACCAGGATGACCGTGGGCTTGCGGCTCATATACAGCACCTGCATGGCCTGCCACAGCTCCTCGCGGGTAAAGGCGTCCAGCGCCGAGAAGGGCTCGTCGAGCAGCAGGATCTCGGGCTGGTGGATGAGGGCCCGGCACAGGCTGGCCCGCTGCTGCATCCCCCCCGAAAGCTCCCACACCTGCGCGTTTTCGAAGCCGGAAAGCCCCACCGAGGCCATCAGCTCGCGGGCGGCCTCGATGTAGGGCTTGGGGTTTTGCCGGTACTGCCGCTTGTGTTGGGCACAGACCTCGAGGGGCAGCAGGATGTTTTGCAGGACGGTGCGCCAGGGCATCAGGGTGGGGTTCTGGAAGGCCATTCCGATGCTGGCTACAGGCCCTCTAACCACCTGACCATGCACAGTAGCGCTGCCGGTGCTGGGTGGGCGCAGCCCGGAAATTACCCGCAAAAGCGTGGACTTTCCGCAGCCCGAAGGCCCCACCAGGGCCACAAATTCGCCCTGGGCGATGGAAAGGTTGACCCCCTCTACGGCCAGGTAACCGTTGTCGTAGCGCAGGCTAACGTTGCTGAGCTCAATAAAAGACATGCTTGTCCCTTGGCCTAGAGTTTAATCCGCTTGGGATAAATGGTCAAAAGCCTGCCCACCCATCAAGCCCTTATGCGCGTGAGCAACAGCGCCCCAGGGCCTGCCTTAGTTCATTACCGCGCCGGGCCGGTTACCCGCCGCTCGGCGATGGGGGGCAAAAAGCGCTCGCTCCAGACCTGTTCTACCTTCAGGGTGGTGGCCAGGTCGAAGGCCTTGGCTACCGCGCGGATGTTGCGCTCTACCCGCTCCCGCCGCACCGAGCCCAGCCCAAAGGCCCGGCTGTCGGGGGTAAGGACGTGGGTATTGAGCGCCAGGAGCAACCGTTCGCGCTCGAGGGCCTCGTTAATCAGACCGTCCCGCCGCTTGACCGCCGCAATGCCCTCGTCGGGGTTGGCGATTACGTCCTTGAAGCCCTTGACCAGGGCCCGCAAAAAGGCCGCCACCGCCTGGGGGTTGGCCTGGGCAAAGTCGCGCCGCACCACCACCGCATTGCCGTAAAGGTCCTGGGTGTAGTCGGCATACCTGAAGATGAGCATGTCTTCGGGCTTGACGCCCACGTTACGCAGGTTGAGGAAAGAGGTGAAGTAGAAGCCGGTGATGCCGTCGGCCTGGCCGCGGGCCAGCGTAGGCTCGCGCAGCGGCACGTCCACGTTGATGAAGTTGACCCTGGCAGGGTCTATGCCCACCGCCTCGGCAAACACCGGGAAGAGCCTGCGGCCCGCATCGCCGGCGGGCGCGGCCAGGGTTTTGCCCACCAGGTCGGCAGGGCGGGCAATGCCTTTGCCCTTGATGGCAAAAACCGCAGCCGGGGTGGTGTTGTAGACCATAAACACCGCCAGAAGCTGATTGGCGGGGTTGCGGGTGTTGAACTCGATCAGGGAGTTGAAGTCGGCAAAGCCCATGTCGTAGTTGCCGGCGGCAATTTTGCTGATGGCGTCGGCAGAACCAAAGCCCCGGTCAATGCTCACATTCAGCCCCTCGGCGGCATAGTAGCCCTTGTCCTGGGCCAGCAAAAAAGGCGCGGTGGGCCCCTGAAAAGCAAAGTCCAGGGTGAAGCGCACGTTGGTGCGCGGCTGGGCCAGGCCCAGGCTGGTGAGGAAAAACACGGCCAAAAGCAGACCTCGAGTCCACATAGCAAAACCTCCCCGGTGTTGTAGAACACCTGGGCCGAGTATAGAAACACGGATGGTGCAGTGTCAACGGCAGTATGAAATGCAGGCTACTCTCCAATAGACATTTTTCCTGGCAAAAGCGAATGAGCGGCTTGTTGTTGCTAGAAAATAGACCGTGTGTTTACTTTTTGATGCACAGTTTGCTTATTTTGACTCAATTGACTGGTGAAATCAGGGCCGGGCGGTTCAACTGTGTGGCAAATGGCCCCTGCCCAAAAGATTTACCTTGTCGCAGGCAGCTTTAGGGCCTGTTCTGCGGCTTCCAGGGTTTTGGCAAGCTCATCCTCACCGTGTGCTACGGAGAAGAAGGCCGCTTCGAACTGGCTGGGGGGCCAGTAAACGCCCTGTTGCAAAAGGCCGTGGAAGAAAACCTTGAAGCGCTCGGTGTCGCAGGTAACCGCATCGGTGTAGGTCTGTACGGGCCCTTCGCGGAAGAAGACCGTCAGCATGGAGCCTACCCGGTTGATGGCTACCGGAACCCCGGTGGCGGCAAAAAGGGCCAGCAAGCCCTGTTCCAGGGCCTTTCCGTAGGCCTCGAGGCGGGCGTAGGGCGGGTCCTGGAAGAGGGTTTCCAGGGTGGCCAGCCCGGCCGCCATAGACAGGGGGTTCCCGCTCAGGGTGCCGGCCTGGTAGACCGGGCCCAGGGGGGCTACCTGCTGCATGATTTCGGCCCGGCCCCCATAAGCCCCCACCGGCAGCCCCCCTCCAATAATCTTGCCCCAGCAGATCAGGTCGGGCTTCAGGCCCAGAAGTTCCACCGCGCCCCCTTTGGCCAGGCGGAAGCCGGTCATCACCTCATCGGCAATGAGCAAGGCCCCGTACTGCTGGGTGAGCTGATGCAGGGCCTCGAGGAACCCGGGTGTGGGTACCAGCACCCCGGCATTCCCCACCACCGGCTCGAAGATGACCGCGGCGATCTGCTCGCCGTACTGCTCGAACAGGTCTTTGAGGGCCTGGGGCTCATTGTAGTCGGCCACCAGGGTGAGTTGGGCAAAAGCCTGGGGCACCCCGGCGCTCGAGGGTGCGCTTCTGGCGGTTCCCCCACCACCGCTGAGCAAACCCGAGCCAGCCTGCACCAGCAGGCTATCGGCGTGGCCGTGGTAGTTGCCACGAAACTTCACAATCAGGTCGCGCCCGGTGTAGCCTCGAGCCAGCCGCAAAGCGCTCATGGTGGCTTCGGTGCCGCTGCTCACAAAGCGCACCAGGTCGGCGCTGGGGTAGGCCTCCCGCACCCGTTCGGCCAGGCGTACCTCCCGCTCGGTGGGGGCTCCGTAGCTCAGTCCTTCGGCGAGGGCTTCCTGCAAGGCGGCTATCACCGCCGGGTGGTTGTGCCCCAGAATCATGGGCCCCCAGGAGCCGATGTAATCGAGCAGCGCGTTGCCATCGGCGTCCCACAGGTAGGCCCCCTGGGCCCGCGCGATAAAGCGGGGCGTGCCGCCCACGGCCTTGAAGGCGCGAACGGGGGAGTTCACCCCGCCGGGTATCACTTGCTGGGCTTGGCGAAAAAGCTCCAAAGAGCGTGCGGTGGAATGACCCATGTGCAGAACTTAGCACCGCAGGCCCCCAAGTACAAGCCACTGCCCTGATTGGGGTGGTCGGGTCTGATGTTTTCCAACCTGACGGCTTACCATGAGGGCCTTTAGGGTGGGGCCAGTGACAATTTCATGACACTTTTCTAAGCGTTTTACTACTGATAATCATTTGCGTATGGAGCGGCTAGCCCTGATTGGGGTTTCACAGCGGCGGGGGGGCGTCGAGGGCCTGACCCTGTGGAGCACCTGGTGGCAGAACCATGCCCCGGCCATTTCCACCCTGGCCGAGGAATGGGTGCCCATCCTCACCTGTAACCGCTGTGAGGTGGTGCTGGCCCTGAAGGAAGGGTTATCGCTCGAGCAGGTGCGTCAGGCCTTGATTCCACCCCAGCTCCCCAGGGGCTACGCCTACCTGGGCGAGGCCGCGCTCGAGCACCTGGCCCGGGTGGCGGCCTCGCTCGACTCGGTGAACCCGGGCGAAGACCAGATTATGCGGCAGGTGCGCCAGGCCTTTGAAGCCGCACAAAACGCCGGAAGCGTGGGCCCCCTGACCCGCTTTGCCTTTCAAAGTGCGCTCAGAGTAGCCAGGCGGGTGCGCCGGGAGGTAGCCCTGGCCCCGGCCAACACCTCGCTGTTTAGTCTGGCCCGGCCCGCCCTGGAGGCGCTTCTGCCCCGGCCTGCGCGGGTGGCGGTGGTGGGAACTGGCGAGATGGGTAGCCTGGCGGCCCGCAGCCTGGCGGCCTTGCCCGGAATTGAGCTCTGGCTGGTGAACCGCACCCCCGAAAAAGCCCAGGCTCTGGCGGGTTCGCTGGGGGCCCGGTTTATGCCGTTGCACGACTTCCTGAAGCATCCTCCGCAGCTAGACGCCCTGGTGACGGCCACCCCGGTAGAGGGGCTTTTGGGTACTGGCTTTTTTCAAAAGCAGCCCCGGCTCAAAGCGGCGGTAGACCTGGGCATGCCCAGAAACATAGTCCCTGAGGCAGTTAAGGGGGTGGTGCTGTTCGACCTGAACCTGCTGGAAGGCCTGGGCGAAGAGCGCCGCGCACGCCTGCGGGCCGACCTGGCCCAGGCCGAGCGGATTGTGGCTCAGGAGCTGGAGCAGGTCCTGGTGGACTGGGCCGAACGCGCCATCGCACCCGCCATCACCCAGATGCGCCAGGCCTACCACCGCACCCTTACCGAGCTGGTGGGGGAGCGGGTGGAACCTGAACTGATCGAACGACTGGCCCACCGTTTTGCCCACTTCCCGGTTAAAGGCCTGCGCGGGCTGGCCCGGCGACATGGCCCCGAAGCCGCCGAGGCTTTTTTACAGGAAGCGGGTCTTTGGGAGGTGGAGCATGGTTAAGGTACGCATTGCCACCCGTGGCAGCCGCTTGGCTTTATGGCAGGCCGACTGGGTAAAGCAGAAGCTCCTTCGGCAAGGTGCCCAGGTCGAGCTGGTGGTGGTGGAAACCCAGGGCGACCGCGAAGGCCTGCCTTTTGCCCAGATGCAGGGCCAGGGTTTTTTTACCAAAGCCGTGCAGGAGGCCCTGCTGGTGGGCGAGGCCGACCTGGCGGTGCACTCCTACAAGGATCTGCCCAGCGCCCGTCCAGAGGGTTTGCAGATCGCAGCCGTGCCTCCACGGGAAGACCCCAGCGAGGTTCTCTTGGCTCGATTGCACGCCCTGGATGAACAGGCCCCGGGGCTGCCCCTGCGTGCTGGGGTACAGGTAGGCACCAGCGCTGTACGGCGCCAGGCCCAGCTAAAGCAGCTTCGGCCCGACCTAGAGCTTAAGGAACTGCGCGGCAACGTGCCCACCCGGGTAGATAAGCTCCGGCGTGGTGATTACGACGCCATCCTGCTGGCCCAGGCAGGCCTCAAGCGGCTGGCCCTGGACTTGAGCGGGCTATACCTCCAGGTGCTACCGCCCGCCCTGCTGGTGCCTGCTCCGGCGCAGGGGGCCCTGGCCCTGGAGTGCCGCCAGGACGACCACCGCCTCAAAGCCCTGCTGGAGCCCCTGGACGACCCCCAGGCCCGCCGCACCGTAGCGGCTGAGCGGGGGCTGATGCAAAAGCTGGCCGGGGGCTGCCAGCTGGCCCTGGGCGCACTGGCCCAGGAAACCCCGCAGGGCCTAACCCTTCTGGCCTGGTATGGAGGCAAACGCTACCAGGCCCAGGCTCCCTCGCCTGAGGCTGTAGCCCAGGCGGTTTTCCAGCAGATCAAGGCCGATAACCCGGAGGTGGTATGCGAATTGCCCTGACCCAGTCTGAAGGCCGTCTGGCAGGCTTGCAAGAACGCCTCGAGGCGATGGGCCTCGAGGTCGTGCGCCAGCCGCTCATCCAGACCCAGGTGCTGCAGGCCGACCTCAAGCCCCTGTCGGACTGCCGTTGGTGGCTGTTTACCAGCGTGGCCGCAGTGCGGGCCCTGCTTGCGCTGGGGGGCAGCCTGAAGGGCCGCAGCCTGGGTGCGGTGGGTCAGGCCACCCGGCAGGCCCTGGAAGAGGCCGGGGGTAGGGTAGACCTGGTCTCGCCCGATGAGACGGCAGAGGGGCTGGCCGAGGCTTTTCTGGCCCAAAGGCCCTTTGGTTTTGTGGGCCTGCCCCAGGGCAACCGGGCCCGACCGGTGCTGGCCCAGCGCTTGCGCGAAGCCGGCTACGTGGTGCAGAGCGTGGTGGTCTACCAGACCCAGACCCGGCCCTGGCCTAAAGACCTCCCGGCCCCCGACCTGGTGCTTCTGACCAGCCCCTCCGGGGTCGAAGCCCTGCCGGAGTCGGTGGGTGGCCAGGCCCGCTTGCTGGCCCTGGGCCCTACCACTGCTGCGGCTTTGTCCGAGCGAGGCCTGCTGTACACCCTGGTGCCAGGGCCCAGCGTGGAGGCGGTTTTGGAGACCATAGCGCGCATTCGAGGTGAGCGATGTCCAGCCTGAAAAACCCCGAACTTCTAAAGGCCCCTGAACTTCTTGAGCGACCCCGACGGCTGCGCTCCAGCGCCGCTTTGCGCGAGAGCGTGGCCGAAACCCACCTGCGCCCTTCCGACTTCCTGGCCCCGTTTTTTGTGATGCCGGGCAGAGGCCAGAGCGAACCCATTGCCGCACTGCCGGGGATAAACCGCTACAGTGTGGATACTTTTTTGCTCGAGGCCGAGCGTGCCTTGAAGCTGGGTGTGCGCTCAGTGCTTTTGTTTGGGGTTTTGCCCGATACCTGGAAAGACCCCCAGGGCCAGAGCGCCGCCGACCCCCACGGCCCGGTGCCGGCGGCCATCCGCGCGGCCCGCAGGGCCTTTGGGGACGAGGTGGTGATTTACACCGACGTTTGCTTGTGCGCCCACACCTCCCACGGCCACTGTGGGGTGCTAAAAGAAACCCCCCGGGGTGTGCACATAGACAACGACCGCTCGCTGCGCCAGCTTGCGGCCATGGCCCTTACCCATGCCGAGGCCGGCGCCGATTTTGTGGCCCCCTCGGACATGATGGACGGACGGGTGGGCTACCTGCGCCGGGCTCTGGACCAGGCCGGCCATACCGAGGTGGGCATCCTCTCGTATGCCGTCAAGTATGCCAGCGCTTTTTATGGCCCCTTCCGCGATGCCGCCAAAAGCGCACCCAGCTTTGGCGACCGGGCCAGCTACCAGATGGACATCCGCAACGCCCGCGAGGCCCTGCGAGAGGCCGCGCTCGACGAGGCCGAAGGGGCCGATATGCTCATGGTGAAGCCTGCGCTGGCCTACCTGGACATCCTGGCCCGTCTGCGCCCGCAAACCCAGCTACCCCTGGTGGCCTACAACGTGAGCGGCGAGTATGCCATGCTCAAGGCGGCGGCGATGGCGGGTGCGCTGGAGGAGGCTCGGGTGGTGCGCGAGACGTTTGTGGCCATCAAGCGGGCCGGGGCCGACCTGATCATCAGCTACCATGCCCTGGAAGCACTGGCCCAGGGCTGGATCTAGGGGGTTTTCGAGTGCAGCCGCAGGTCGGGGAAAAGCAAGAATGCTGTTTCAAGCTCAGGTTTTGTCTCTTGAAAACGAGCACCCGCATCCAAAGGCCAAATCGAAGCATCCCTCCGCCTTTGTCCTTTGATCTTCAACAGCGGCAATCCGGTGGGCAACACGATGAGAAGCGTTTTTAGGAGGAGGACTTGTTGCGGAAGTTAGACAATATGCGTTCTTCTCGGGGTCGGGTCTGGCTGGCCTTTGGCTTGGTGGTGGTTTTTTTGCTGGCCCAGGTGGCCTGGTGGCTTATCTTTCAGCGCAACACCATCCAGCAGAACATCGAATACGCCGAAACCGCCTGGCTGCAGGAAGCCGCGCTGGTACAGCAGCTCTGGGCGGCCACGGCCCCGGAAAAGCGCGCGGCGCTCCTGTCCGAGCTGCGCCAGGCTTTCCCGCACCTCGAGGTCGAGGACGACCGGGTTTATGTCAACCCCGAGCGGCTAAAGGCCTACCGCACCGAGCAGATGCGCCATTTGCGTATGTTTGCCTACGAAGGCCCTTTTTTCTTGCTGGTGATGCTTTTGGGACTGTACATCATCGGGCGCAGCCTCAAAAGCGAGCAGGAGCTTAAGCGCCGCCAGCAAAACTTCCTGATGGCTGCCTCGCACGAGTTTCGCACCCCCATCAGCACCCTGCGGCTACTGGCCCAAACCTTGCAGATGCGTGAGCTTTCCCGGGAAAAACAACTTGCCTACCTGACCCACATGTCCCACGAGATAGACCGTCTGGAAGACCTCTCGGAGCGGCTGCTGGCGACCTCGAGGCTGGCGCAGGGGATGGGCGCGATCAAACCCGAACGCCACGATTTGAACCAGGCGGTAAGCCGCTGCCTGGCCCAGCAGCAAAACACCCTGGTGGCTCGAGGGGCTACCCTCTACCTCGAGCCCTCACCCACCCCGCTTCCGGTAGACCTCGACCCCGAGGCTTTTAGCCTGGTGCTTTCCAACCTGCTGGACAACGCAGTCAAATATAGCCCAGCGCCACAGAAGCCGGTCTGGGTGCGCCTGCGCCGCGAGGGCAGCCAGGCGGTGCTCGAGGTTGAAGACCGGGGGGTGGGGCTTTCCAGGGGTGAGCTGCAACAGATTTTCGAACCCTTCTACCGTGTGGGCGACGAACAGACCCGCAGCACCCGGGGGCTTGGCCTGGGGCTTTACCTGGTCAAAAGCATCACCGAGCTGATGGGGGGCCGGGTCTGGGCCGAGGCCTTGCCCCAGGGCAGCCGCTTTGTGCTCAGCCTTCCTCTGCTCGAAGCCCAGGGCCTGGCCCCTGAAAGGAGCCTGGCATGAAGCCCCTGGACACGCCACCAGCGGGACGGGCCATTAGGGTACTGCTGGTGGAGGACGAACCCGCCCTGGCTGCCGCCCTGGCCGACAACCTCGAGGGCGAGGGCTACAGCGTAGAAATTGCACCCGACGGCAGCGCGGCCCTAAAGCGCTGGGCTTCCTGGGGCCCCGACCTGGTGGTGCTCGACGTAATGCTACCGGGGCTAGATGGCCTTCAGGTCTGCCGGCAGATGCGTGCTCTGGGCCACACCACCCCCGTGCTTTTCCTCTCGGCCAAAGGGGCCCCCGAGGAGCGGGTAGAGGGGCTACGGGTAGGCGGCGACGACTACCTGGCCAAGCCCTTCCACCTGCCCGAGTTTCTGCTGCGGGTTAGAAATCTGCTGCGCCGTCGGGCCGAGACCCCTTCCGCAGTGTATGAGTTTGCCGGGCACCGCATCGACTTCAGGGCCTGGACGGCCTACCTGAAGGATGGCCGCAAGGAAGCCCTGGGCGAGCGCGAGATGGCCATCTTGCGCCTGCTGGTGGAGCGGTCGGGTGAGGTGGTCAGCCGCGATGAAATTCTCGACCGGGTCTGGGGCCAGGAGGTTTTTCCCAGCAGCCGTACCATCGACAACTTTGTAATGCGCTTGCGCCGCCTATTCGAGCCCGATCCGGCCCATCCTGTGCACTTTCATACCGTTTGGGGGGTGGGCTACCGCTTTACGCCCAGCCCCGAACCCCGACCCGAAGCCTCGCCTACCAAGGAGCCAACGTGAATACCTCGCAAACCGCCACCTCGCTTTTCCTGCGGGCTGCCTGGGGCCAGGATACCCCCCAAGCCCCGCTCTGGCTGATGCGCCAGGCCGGGCGCTACCTGCCCGAGTACCTTGCCATCAAGGCCCGTTCTAGCTTTTGGGAGATGGTACGCACCCCCGACCTGGCCGCCGAGATAACCCTGCAACCCTTGCGCCGCTTCCCGCTGGACGCGGCCATCCTCTTCAGCGATATCATGACCCCCCTGCCAGCCATGGGGGTGCAGGTCGAGTTTAGCCCAGGGCCGGTGGTGGCTGAGCCGCTGCGTAACCCAGCCCAGATAGAGGCTTTGCGGCTGCCCGAAACCCAGGAGATGGCCCCTTTCGTGGCCGAGGCCATACGGCTGGTGCGGCGCGAACTAAGGGGCAAACCCGTGGCCCTCATCGGTTTTGCCGGGGCCCCCCTGACCCTGGCTACCTACCTGGTGCAGGGCAGTGGCTCAAAAGACTACGAGGACTTCCGCGCCTTCCTTCGCCAGGAACCTGCCCTGGCCCACCGGCTGCTGCACAAGCTCACCGAGCTGACCATTCGCTACCTGCGGATGCAGATAGAAGCCGGGGCTGAGGCTGTTCAGTTGTTCGACTCCTGGGCGGGCCTGCACGACGGGGAGGTCTACCGCACCTTTGGACTGCCCTACAACCAGGCCGTTTTTTCGGCCCTGGCGGGCCTGGGCGTGCCGCGCATCTACCTGGCGGTGGGGGCTGCCCACCTGTACCCCCTGCTGGCCCTTCTGCCCTGCGAAGTGGTGAGCGTGGACTGGCGCATGCCCCTAGACCAGGTGCGCCGGTTTTTGCCGCACACCCTGCAGGGCAACCTCGACCCGGCGGTTCTGCTGGCCCCTCCAGCGGTCATCACCCAGGAGGCGCAAAAGGTGCTCAGGTCGGGTCTGGGAGGTGCTCATATCTTCAATCTGGGCCACGGGGTAATCCGAACCACGCCCCCAGAGCACGTAGCCCACCTGGTTGAGGTGGTTCACCAGTTCAACCGACACAACAAGGAGTCTGCATGAACGAGAAAGAAACCCGCGAATACAAAGAGAAGGAAACCCGGCGCATGGTCGAGCTGGACCCGGCTGGCCTGATTAGCCGCAAGGCCCCGGATCAAGCCAAGCGGCAGTTCATGAACTACGCCTTTTTCAAGCTAAACCCGGAGTTTCGCAGACAAAGCCCCGAGTTCGTGGAGTCCGCCAAGGCCGAGTTCGCTCAAGTCTGCGAGCGCTGGGCCAGCCGGGGAGAAGGTTTTATTCTGCGCAGCTACAGCCTGGTGGGCACCAGGGCCGACGTAGACTTCATGCTCTGGCGCATCAGCTTTAACCTGCCCGACTTCCAGGCCATGCAACGCGAACTAAACCGTACCGCCCTGGCCGGGTACTTAAGCCAGCCTTACTCGTTCCTCTCGATGCAAAAACGCTCCATCTATGTAGACCGCTTTAACCCCGATGGCGAAGGGGTGCACCTTTTGCCGGGGCAGGGCCAGTATTTGTTTGTGTATCCATTTGTAAAGACCAGAGCCTGGTACAATCTTTCGCCCCAGGCCCGCCAGGGCATGATGGACGAACACATTTACGTTTCGGCCCCCTTTACCGGAGTTACGCTCAACACTTCCTATTCCTATGGCATAGACGACCAGGAGTTTGTGGTGGCCTTCGACTCGAACTACCCGCAGGAGTTTGTGGACCTGGTGCAGCGCCTGCGCTTCACCGAGGCCAGCCTCTACACCCTCCGCGATACCCCCATGTTTACCTGCATAAGGAAGGACATCCGCGAGGTACTGGAGGATCTGGCCTAGCCAGCGACGAGACAAGCCTATGAACGTACTTCTAATGGCCTACGGCACCCCCTACCGACAGGAAGAAATCGAGCCCTACTACACCGACATTCGCCGCGGGCGGTCCCCTAGCCCGGAGCTACTGGCCGAGCTGGCCGAGCGCTACCACCTGATTGGGCGCAGCCCCCTGAACGAGATTACCTTTGCCCAGGCAGTGCGCCTCGAGGCGGCCCTCAACGCTACTTTGCCCCTGTATGCCCAGCCTTTGCAAAGCTCCCCCGGCCCTCGCGTAAAAGGCCCGGCGCGGGTCTACCTGGGAACCAAGCACTGGCACCCTTTTATCGCCGAGGCAGTACAGGCCATGGCTTTGGATGGGGTCAAGCAAGCGGTAGGCATTGTGGCTGCACCGCATTTTTCCTCCCGTAGCATCGCCGAGTACCGCGAGAAGGTGGAAAAGGCCCTGGCCGAGCTGGGCCGACCCTTTGCCTTCAAAATGGTGGAGGCCTACCCCGACCATCCGGGCTACATTCAAGCCCTGGCAGGGCGGGTGCTCGAGCAGCTCTGGCGGCTGAGTGAGCCAGGGCGGGCACTTTTCCTCTTCACGGCCCACTCGATTCCAGAAAAATCGGCCCAGGACGGGGTTTATCAGGCCCAGGTGCACACCACAGCCGAGCTTGTGGTGCAAAAGCTGGGCCTGGCGCACTGGGATATTGCCTGGCAGTCGGCGGGCCGCACGCTTGAGCCCTGGATTGGGCCCGATGTGAACGAAAAGCTCGAGCAAGCAGCCGCCCAGGGCTTCCGCGAGGTGGTGGTGACGGCGGTGGGCTTTCCTTCGGATCACCTCGAGGTCTTCTACGACCTCGACTACGAAGCGCAAAACACCGCTGCCCGGCTGGGCCTGCGCCTGCTGCGTACCCGCAGCCTCAATGCCGACCCCGACTACATCGAGGTGCTGCGCGATCTGGTGCTGCGGGCGTGGGCCCGCTTTTCAGCAGAGCCGGTGGGCCAGAATGGCTAGCGTGGTGGTGGTGGGAGGTGGGGCCGCGGGGCTTTCGGTGGCCTATTACCTGCATCAAGCAGCACCCCATCTGCGCATTACCTTGCTGGAGGCCGACGCGCGCCTGGGTGGGAAAATTACCACCGTGGCCGAGAACGGCTTTTTGCTCGAGGGCGGCCCGGACGCGGTAGTGCGCTACAAGCCCTGGGCTTTGGAGCTTGTGCACCAGCTCGGGCTGCAAAGCGAGGTGGTGGGAACCCTACCCGCCCACCCCTCGGCCCTAATTCACGATGGGCGCCGGGCCTTGCCGATTCCCGCGGGCTTGCAGATGGTGATACCCAGCGATCTGGGGGCCCTGGCCAAAAGCCCATTGCTGAGCCCTTTTGGTAAGGCTCGAGCGGCCCTCGAGCTGCTCATCCGCAAAGGGCCGGCGGACGACGAATCCTTTGGGGCCTTCATTGAGCGCAGACTGGGTCGGCAGGTCTGGGAGCGGCTGGTGGCTCCCCTTTCAGGCGGCATCTATGGCGGCGACCCCTATGAACTCTCTACTCTGGCGGCCTTTCCTCAACTTAAGGCCCTCGAGCAGCAGTACGGCAGCCTGATCCGGGGGGCCATGAGGCAGCGCAAAGAGCGCGGCAGTCGTGAAAAAGGACAACTTTTTGCGTCGCTCAAAGGGGGCCTGGGCAGCCTGGTAGAGGCATTGCGGGCGCGGCTGAGTGAAGTGGAAATTCGACTCAATACCGCCGCTCAGGCCCTCGAGCGCACCAACGAGTGGCGAATTCACACCACCCAGGGCACGCTCAAAGCCGACGCGCTGGTGCTGGCTACGCCTGCAGGCGTGAGCGGACGCCTGCTGGAGCCCCTACACCCTGCGGCTGCCTCTGCCTTGCGGCAGATTCCCTACGGCGCTTCTTCTACCGTTACGTTTGCCTTTGCTCGGGAAAAACTGCCCCCAAGGGTGGGCCATGGCATGCTCATGGCCGCGCAGCGGGGCTTTAGCGTGCGCGGTTTTACCTGGACTGACCAAAAGTGGCAGGGACGAGCCCCGGAAGGCTACAGCCTGGTGCGCGCCTATTTCTCTGGCCTGGAAGCCAGCCAGACCGAGCTTGCCCAGCTGGCTTTGCGCGACCTGGCCCGCCTGTGGGGCCAGGTGCCACAGCCCGTACATACCTGGGTATTTCACTGGTCAGAGGGACTTCCTCGCTACACCCTGGGCCACCAGGAGCGGGTGTCCAGAGCACTCCGGGCCGAAGCGTTGCCGGGCTTATTTCTGGCCGGCGCTGCCTACCACGGCGTAGGATTGCCCGAGGTGATCCGAATGGGTAAGGCGGTGGCGATGCGGGTACTGGCCTATACAGGCACGCCCGCCCATGCCACCTGACGCTCTGGCTACTCCGCTGGTCCTCCAAAGCTCCCCGACCATGCCCCATACGGTCTGATATGAACCCCACCTGAAGCTTTCTGTTTAGGGCAGGTCTTGGCCAACCGGATGCAAGGGCAGCTCCTGGCACAGCTTCCGGTGGGGACCCCAGCAAAAAGGACAAAGCAAAGACATTGCTTATGATGGTGCTGCCCGACCCCCGGAAGTAGTTACGGATGGGAATTGCCTTGGATGCGTGGCGTTACGCGCTTGAAGAAGGGGGCTGTGACGAACTGCACTTCGGCAAGCCCAGAGCCCAGGCCTGAAACTCTGCTGCTGTCAAAAAACCAAAACCGGAGCCCTGGCAACTCCGGTTTTTTGCATCCTGGACTTGGCGCGCCCGAGAGGACTCGAACCCCTGACCTACCGCTTAGAAGGCGGCTGCTCTATCCACTGAGCTACGGGCGCATGCAGGCCCAGGTCGGGCCAGCGATAGTTTAGCAGACTTATCAAAATCGTAAAAATCGGCCCTGGCCTGCAAAATAAAGCCGCCCCTCTGGACGGCTTTTTGGAGCGGGAGACGGGATTCGAACCCGCGACATTCAGCTTGGAAGGCTGACGCTCTACCAACTGAGCTACTCCCGCGTGCTGCGTGCACTTCCAGGGGTTCCTGGAGCGCTTGGTCGGGGAGACTGGATTCGAACCAGCGACCCTCTGCTCCCAAAGCAGATGCGCTACCAGGCTGCGCTACTCCCCGTTGTGCGCCTGACCATCTCGCCAGAACGCGAAGATAAAGATAACATGTCCGGGCGAGGTCGGTCAAACACAGCGAGATATTGACAGAAAGCGATTCTGCCACTATATTTATGTGTTGCTTGGGCTGTTAGCTCAATTGGCAGAGCAACTGACTCTTAATCAGTGGGTTGCAGGTTCGATTCCTGCACAGCCCACCAGGCAAAGCGGGAAGCCAGGGCTATTTGCCCTGGCTTTTACGTATTTTTGAGCAAAAAACATTGCACAAACACCCGTAACGCCCCAGGCACTGCCTATGAGCTATAAGGCGGCAAATAACCCAAGCCTGCTTGTCGCCGGTGCTAGATTTAGTGCAGCGTGCGTGCTATGGCGATCTTCGACAAGAAAACATCGCGGTATCAGATTTTCCTGAGCGTGCTGGCTTTGCTCGGCTGGGGCACTGCTTCGATTGTGTACCTGCCAGATACCTATCAGGCTTTCAGCTTCTTGTTCTTGATACCCTGGGTCTGGAAAGATGGGCCGCGAAGCCTACCCTGGGTGGCGCCGCTGCTGTTTGCCTATACCCTGGTACAGCACCTTTACCCAAAGCCAAACCTGAGTGTAGACAGCCTGTTGGTGACCACGCTTCCCGGGCTGGTTGCCCTGGGCCTGGTGGCCTGGTTGCGCGAGCGTGATAGGCACACCCACAAGGAACTGCAGGAATCCTTGCGCTTCATGCACCTGCTGGAAGAGGCCAGTCTTAGCATCAGCAATGCCAACGACCCCCTCGAGCTAACTGAAAGCGCCATGACCTACCTGCACAGCCTTGAGATGGCCCCACACCTGGCCTTTGTGCGCTTCCGTGAGGGCAAGCCGGTGGTGGTTAGTGCAAGGGGTGCCCTCGAGCGCTACCGCGGGCGGCATCTGCCCCAGCAAAAGCTGAGCACCCACGCCTCGCTAACCGACACCTTCACGGTGGGCAACTACCTCGAGGGTATCCCCGAGAGTGCGGGCTGGTCTACCGCGGCGGTTCCAGTTTCGGCGCGACAAAAGCGCCCCCTGGGGGTGGTGATTTTGGCCCGTGAGGGGAATAAGCCCTTTCAGTCCGACCAAAAAGCCATTGCCAACTCGCTGGTTCGGGTCATGGGGGCACAACTGGGGCAGATGGAAGCCCTCAAGCAGCTCGAGGATGCCTACGACGGCACGCTGCGCGCCCTGGGTCTGGCGCTGGAATTCCGCGACCATGAGACCCAGGGCCATACCAAACGGGTGGTGGCCTGGGCCGACCAGCTTGCTCAGGATGTGGGACTCGACGCCTCCATGCGCAAATTCCTGCGCTGGGGGGCTTATTTGCACGATATTGGCAAGCTTTCTATTTCCGATAACATCCTGCGTAAGCCCGGCAAGCTCGATGAAGAAGAGTGGGAGATTATGAAAGGCCACGTGTTGAAGGGTTGGGAGATGCTCTCGCGGGTGCCTTTTCTGCCCCAGGAAACCCTGGAAGTGGTGCGCCACCACCACGAAAACTGGGATGGCAGCGGTTATCCCGATGGCCTGAAGGGGCAGGATATTCCCATCCTGGCTCGCATTTTTGCGGTAGTAGATACCTTCGATGCGCTCTATAGCGCCCGCCCCTACAAACGGGCCTGGAAACCTGCCGAAATTATCGAAGAGCTGAACCGCCTCAAAGGTAAAAAGCTCGACCCCAAGCTGGTGGATATTTTCGTCAAGCGCATTACCTCCCCCTCCGGCAAGGAAACCATGGAGGCTGCCAACCCCAGTAAGTCCAATGTCAGGGCATAGCGGCGGGCTCGAGGGGTAAAGCAGCCCGCTTGAGCCGCTCACAACTTGAATCGCTGTGTTCTGCACAGGCCTCCCGGATGGGAGGCAAGGTCTGTGACGAGTGCGATAAGCTGGGCGTGTCCAACCTGGTCAGGAAAGGTTTTGGGTAACTGCCCCCTGGTGAGGCTTACTGGACACACTGGGATAAAATAGCCAGCAATGCAGCTTTTCCCCCCCTTACACCAAACCCCGCTGGCCGAACTCTTTCATGCTCGAGTACCCCGGGGCGAACCCTGGGCCTGGGTGCTTAGCAGGCGCATACTGGCTGATGAGACCCTGGCCCGACGGCTCTTGTGCGAGCCACTGAGCCCTGGACTGGCCGACTGGATTGACCAGGAGCTTATGCGTCTGCGACGGGAGCTGGGGCACCTCAAAAAGCAGTATCCCTTTTCCGAGTTTGGGCACCTCGAGCCCAGCCCGGCCGAGGCCGCGGCCTTAGATGTGCTGCAGAGGGGTTCTTCTGCAGATGTACAGGCGCTCTACCGCAAGCATGGGTATGGCATCTATGTCTACCATAGCGCTTTTGTTTTCGACGGCCAGATTGGGGCGGTGGAGAGGCCCGACCCAGCTTGTTTCGACGATCTGGTGGGCTATACCCGGCAAATTAGCACGCTGCGCGCAAATGTAGAGCGCTTTGTGGCAGGTAAGCCGGCGGTTCCAATGCTGTTGTATGGGGCTCGAGGTTCTGGTAAATCAACCTCGGTGAAGGCCTTGCGCACCCACTATGCCCAGCACGGCCTGCGGCTGGTGGAGGTTTTGTCGGAAGGGTTGGATCAACTGCCTACCCTGATGGAGACGCTGGCCCCGCTGCCTTTTCGCTTCGTGCTTTACATGGACGACCTGGCCTTTTCCGAAGGCGATGAGCGATTTCACCGGCTCAAGGTGCTGCTCGAGGGCGCTGTCTATGAGCGGCCTGCTAACGTGCTGGTGGTGGCTACCTCTAACCGTCGCAACCTGGTGTCCCAGCACTGGTCGGAGCGCCCCGACCCAGATGCCAGCGACCCCGCTTCCTGGGACACCTTGCAGGACAAACTGGCCCTGGCCGACCGCTTTGGGCTGGTGATCACCTTTCCACCTTTCGACCAGCAGCTCTACCTGGAGGCTGTGGCCCACCTGCTCGGAAGGGCGCTAGACCCCGAGACCCGCGCAGCCGCGCTGAAGTTTGCCCTCGAGGGAAGGGGTTTTTCGGGCCGTACAGCCCGGCATTTTGCCAATCAGCAGTAGTCTGGTCGGGCCGACCGCCCAGCAGGCTCAAAACGATAAGTGTCTCCAGAGTTGAAATGCAAGATGCTGTTCCGAAAGATCGCTTTAGGAATTGCGCCAGGTACGCATAGACTCATTCCACGGGTTTTGCCAACCTACCCTGGCGCAACTTAACCATAGGCCGGGTATCTACAGCAGGCCTTGCCTCAAGGCTTTGATGGCTGCTTGGGTGCGATCGGAGGCGGAGAGTTTGGCCAGCAACTCCTCGACGTGAGATTTAACTGTGCTCATGGAGATGCCGAGATCCTGGGCAATCTGTTTATTGGACCACCCATCAGCGATCAGCCGCAGTATCTCCAGCTCCCGCTTGGTGAGTTCGACCTGGGCTTCGCCGGGCACATTGAGATGCCCCAGCACGATATGAGCAATCTGGGGGTCGAGGTAGATGGACCCTATGGCGGCAGCACGGATGGCCAGCAGCAGGGATGCCGGGTCGGTGGACTTCAGGCAGTAGGCGTCGGCTCCGGAGGCCATCGCCGCCAGAACTTCAGCCTCGAGCTGGTGCACGGTAAGCACCACTACCCGCACCCCAAGGCGCTCTTTGACCAGCCGGGTAGCCTCGATGCCATCCATACCAGGTAGCCCGATGTCCATCAACACCACATCGGTAGGGGTGCGCTGAAGCTGCTCCAGACCCTCCTCGGCACTGCGGGCCTCGCCCACCACCCTTAAGTCCGGCTCGCGGTTAATCGCAACCCGCAGACCGTCGCGGGTGAAGGCATGATCTTCGACGATAAAGACTCGGGTCATAGGAAACTTATCCATTTAGCCTGGGGGTTCCTGTGGACGAGACTGCTCGGGTGACGGAGGCAAGGAGGGGGAGCTCTACCAGGAAGAGACTACCCCCGCCAGGGCGTTCGTGGTAGCCAATGCTTCCCCCGTGGGATTCGGCGATCTGACGTGCCAGGTACAGGCCCAGCCCCTTGCCGCCTCCAGCGCGGTGGCTTGCGAAGCGGGTGAACAGCCGTTCACGGGCCTCAGCCGGAATGCCCGGCCCCCGGTCGGCCACCTCGAGCCGGGCCAGTCCTCCGGCTTCCTCCAACTGCACTTCAACTTCACTCCCCGGAGGGGCAAACTTGGCGGCGTTGTCCAGCAGATTCTGCAAAAGCCTGCGTAGATCGCCCTCCCGCCCCATGATCTCCAACCGTTTCGGGACCCTGACACTGACCCGCACGCCCCGCTCGCGCCACAGTCCCTCCAGCCGCTCTACCCCTTCGCACACCAGCCGGGCCAGATCGACCGCACGCTTAGGCGGTAGGGTTTCCCCGCTTTCCAGCTGAGCCACCAGGAGCAGTTCCTCGGCCAGCACAAGCAGGTCCTGGTTGGCCTCCAGGCCATTGCGCAGACTGCGCTTGAACTCCTCTGAAAGCTCCCCATAAGCACCCTCAAGCGCCAGACGCAGGTTCATGGCGTTGGCCATCAAAGGGGTGCGCAGGTCGTGGGAGAAGGCGTAAATGAGGTCGCGGATCACCGCGTTGCGCTGGGCGAGCTCCCGCTGATGCTCCTGTAGCCGGGCGAAGAGCCGGGCCTTGCCCCACAGGGCTTGCAACGGAGGCAGCAGATCCAGCAGAAAAGCCGATGCGCCCTCGTGGCGCGGTTGCTCGAAGAGCAGCAGCAGGTCGGGCTGTAGCTGTCCCAGGAGAAAGCCCCTTCCCGAGAGCCATACCCGGCGCACGGGCTGCTGGCTCGAGGTCGGCACCTCCTCAGGGGCCTGCCAGCCCTTGGGGGTAGCATATAGCCGCTCACCCCAGCGCCCCCCCTGCAGGGTAAGGACGGCGGCAGCATCGGCCTCGAACAGGTTCTTGAGCACCCGTGCGGTCCGCTCAAAAAGCTCCGGGGGAGTTAGAGGTCCGGAGAGGTCTTCCACCAGCTGGCGCAACTGACGTTCCCGCCGTGCGCGCCGCTCCTCGGCCCGGGCCAGGGCCAGGCGGCTGGTAGACTCCCCGGCTTTGAGCGTGAGCAGGGCTACCAGCAAAAACGAGAGTCCGCAAAACAACCGGTTGAGCAGGGTGATGCCCTCGAGCGCCCCTGCGGCTTTGGCGTTGAGCAGGCCGACCAGCAGGTTGGCGCTCAAAGCCAGCAGGGTTATGCCCAGGGTCAGGCGGCGGGAGAGCACTAACCCGGTGAGGGCGATGGGCACGTTATAGAGGATGGCCACCACCAGGCCATGGGGGGTGAAGATGTCAACCAGAAACACCCCACCTACCAGAAGGGTGCTGAGAACCCCCACAGCACGCATCGAAAGTAGTATAGCGCCCAGTTTGCGATTTACCGCGCCTGTAGGGTGGCCGGGTTCAGAGGGCAGGAAGCGTGTCATGGTCGAGGCCTGGGTTAATCCTGCGCCCCATTGCGCCAAATATCCAGGGGTCAAACGGCCTGCGGGGCCGGTCAGATGGCCGACCTAAGCCGCCATTTGGCGGCTGCCCTACCTGGGAGGGCTGGGTCTAGGCTGGGCGGTGGAGGCGTGGGATGTCCTAACGTTTGTCTTCCCTAGCTTACCTCCATCTATGCGCTGTTGTGACCGGAGGACTTCTGATGGAGCACCTGCTGGCGATTTTGTTGCTTTTGTTTCTGTTTTTGCTCTGTGGAGCAATGCTCTGGGTGGCGGATCGCTTATGAACGACGTGATTTTGATTCTTTCCCTGGCACTGCTGCTGGCCTGGCTGCTGGGGGGCTATCTGGCCCGGGTCTTCAGCGGTGAGCGTACCCTGCTGGACTTTCTAGCCCCCCTCGAGCGCGGCATCTACCGGCTCCTGGGGGTCAACCCCGGGCGCGGCATGGACTGGCGGGGCTATGCCAGGGGGCTGCTGGGCAGCAACCTGCTGCTGGCCCTGGCCGCTTACGGGGTGCTGGTGTTGCAGGGCCAGTTGCCCCTAAACCCCGACGGGGTTCCCTCCATGAGCTGGCACCTGGCGCTGCACACTGTGGCCAGCTTCATCACCAACACCAACCAGCAGCACTACGCAGGCCAGACGCAGCTTTCCTATCTGGCCCAGATGCTCGTCATAACCGCCCTTCAGCTCATCGCCCCTGCCGCGGGGCTGGCTACCTTGGTTGCCATCCTGCGGGCCTTGCGCCCTCCGGCGGGGCGTAAGGCCGGTGATCTGGGCAACTACTACGTCGATCTCACCCGGGCCCTCACCCGCGTCCTGATCCCCTTGTCGGTGGTGTGGGCCCTGCTCCTGACCTGGCAGGGCGTTCCCAGCACCTTTTCCGGGGCGAAGGTGGCCGAGCTGCTCGAGCCGCAGGCCATCGCTGGGGAGACCGTGCGCGAACAGGTAATTCCGCTTGGGCCGATGGCGGCCATGGCGGCCATCAAGCAGCTCGGCAGCAACGGGGGTGGTTGGTACGGAGCGAACGCGGCGTTTCCGCTGGAGAACCCCACCCCCCTTGCCAACCTGCTCGAGGCTGTGGCCATCCTGCTTTTGCCGGTGGCCCAGGTCTTCATGATCGGCCACTTGTTGCGCAACCTGGCCTTTGCCCGCCTGGTCTTCGGGGTGATGGCGGCCTTCTCGGTGCTCTTCATCGCTTTAATCCTCCCCATGGAGCAGGCCCCCAACCCGGCTTTCGCCCAGCTCGCGGCCCCCGGGCCCAACTGGGAGGGTAAGGAACTGCGCCTGGGCCCCCTGCCCTCGGCGCTATGGGCCACGCTCACCACCCAGACCTCCAACGGCTCGGTCAACGCCATGCACGACTCGCTCCAACCCCTTTCTATTCTGATTGCCCTGCTGGGCATGTTCATCAACGCCACCTGGGGCGGGGTGGGGGTGGGGGCCATCAACTTCCTGCTGTATGTGGTGCTGGCGGTGTTCATCGCCGGCTTGATGGTAGGGCGCACGCCGGAGCTGTTTGGAAAGAAGCTCGAGGCCCGCGAGATCAAGCTGGCTAGCATCGCCATCCTGCTGCAACCCCTTTTGATCCTGGTTCCTACCGCCCTGGCCCTGGGGAGCGGACTGGCCAGTACCTCCAACCCCGGCTTTCACGGCCTGTCCCAGGTGCTCTACGAGTACGCCTCGGCCTACGCCAACAACGGATCGGGCCTGGCTGGACTGGGCAGTACCACCGTCTGGTGGAACCTGAGCTGCGCGGTGGTGTTGATTCTAGCCCGCTACATCCCCATGATCGCCCCGCTGGCCATCGCCGCATTTCTTTCGGCCAAGCGCAGCGCGCCAGAGACCGTGGGTACCCTGCGTACCGAGACCCCCACCTTTGGCCTCATGGTTTTCGCCATCATCGTCATTGTGCAGGGTCTCAGCTTCTTCCCCTATCTGATCCTGGGCCCCATCGCCGAGCAACTGGTAGGTGTGCCATGAACCATGTAGAACTCAAGTTAGCCCGCAAGCGGAGCCGGCGCGGCCTGCTCGAGCGCAGCCAGCTAGCCGAGGCCCTGCGCCAGGCCTTGGTGTACCTTTCTCCCCGCCGCCAGCTCAGAAACCCGGTGATGTTCGTGGTCTACGTGGGAACCTGGGTTACGTTTTATCTGGCCGCAAGACAGCTTGTCAGCGGGCGGAGTTGGGGGTATGAGCTGGGCGTGGCGGTCTGGCTCTTTCTGACCGTGCTGTTCGCCAACTTTGCCGAGGCCCTGGCCGAGGCGCGGGGCCGGGCCCAGGCCCAGAGCCTGCGTACCGCCCGAACCGACCTCAAGGCCTTGCGGCTGACGGAGGACGGGGTCGAGGAGGTCCCCAGCACCCGGCTGCGCAAAGGGGATCGGGTGCAGGTGGGCGAGGGGGCGTTCATCCCCGCCGACGGGGAGGTGGTCGAAGGGCTGGCGGTGGTGGATGAGTCGGCCATCACGGGGGAGTCGGCGCCGGTGGTGCGCGAGGCCGGCAGCGATTTCAACGGGGTGACCGCGGGAACCCGGGTGCTCACCGGGCATATTGTGGTGGAGGTGACCTCCAACCCGGGCGAGAGCTTTCTCGACCGTATGATTGCCCTGGTCGAGGGGGCTACCCGGCAGAAGACCCCCAACGAGACCGCCCTCTCGGTTTTGCTCTCGGCCCTTACCGTGGTCTTTTTGCTGGTGGTGGTCACCCTACCCTTCGCCGCTGGATTTTTGGGAATCAGCGTGGGCGCCACCACCCTGGTGGCCCTCCTGGTCTGCCTGATTCCTACCACCATCGGCGGTCTTCTACCGGCCATTGGCATTGCGGGCATGGACCGGGCCCTCAAAGCCAACGTGCTGGCCAAGTCGGGCAAGGCCGTTGAGGTGGCAGGAGACATCGATACCTTATTGCTGGACAAAACCGGAACCATTACCCTGGGCGACCGCCAGGCCAGCGAGTTTCGCCCGGTAGGGGGAGTTTCCCAGGAGCGGCTGGCCTGGGCGGCTCTGGGTGCCTCGTTGCACGATACCACCCCCGAAGGTAAGAGCATCGTGCGCCTGGCCTACGAGCAAGGGGCTCGCATCGAGGAGGCCCTTGTGGCACGCTCAAGGGGCCTCGAGTTCACCGCCCAGACCCGCATGTCCGGCACCGACCTGCCAGGAGGGGTACGGCTGCGTAAGGGCTCCCCCGACCGCATGATCGAGCTGGTGGAGCAGGCCGGGAACAAGGTTCCCCCCGACCTCGCCCCCTTGGTGGAAGGAGTCGCCCGGCAGGGGGCTACCCCGCTGGTGGTGTGCGAGAACGAGCAACCTCTGGGGGTGGTGGCCCTTTCCGATGTGGTCAAGCCAGGGATCCGCGAGCGCTTCGCCCAGCTCCGACGCATGGGGCTCCGCACGGTGATGATCACCGGCGATAATCCCCTCACCGCCCGCGCCATCGCGGAGGAGGCGGGGGTGGATGAGTTCGTGGCCCAGGCCAGGCCGGAGGACAAGCTCCGGCTCATCCGCGAGGAGCAGGCCAGGGGCCGGCTGGTGGCCATGATGGGCGATGGCACCAACGACGCGCCGGCGCTGGCCCAGGCCGATGTGGGGCTGGCCATGAACTCAGGGACCCAGGCCGCCAAAGAGGCCGCCAACATGATCGACCTGGACTCCGACCCCACCAAGCTGCTGGAGGTCGTTGAGATCGGCAAGCAGCTCTTAATCACCCGTGGCGCGCTCACCACCTTTTCCATTGCCAACGACGTGGCCAAGTACTTCGCCATCCTCCCGGCCATGTTCGTCGGTGCCATCCCTCAGCTCCAGGCGCTCAACGTAATGCGGCTGGAGAGCCCCACCAGTGCGGTGCTCTCGGCAGTAGTCTTCAACGCCCTGGTCATCCCGGCCCTGGTACCCCTGGCCCTGCGCGGGGTACGCTTTGTCCCCGGCAGCGCCGATGGGCTGCTGCTGCGCAACCTGCTGGTCTATGGTCTGGGCGGGCTTATTCTGCCTTTTGTCGGCATCAAGCTCATCGATCTGCTCATCGGACGCTTTGTCTAGGGAAGGGAAGCTATGGATTGCGAACTCGACGCGCGGGGCGGTAACCCCGGCACCTGGTTGCGTTTCGCGGCAGTTTTTCTCCTGCTGTGCGGCCTGCTGTACCCTGGCTTGACCACCTGGCTGGCGCGGGGCCTCTTCCCCCACCAGGCTGGGGGCAGCCTGATCGTTAAAGACGGTCGGGTGCTGGGCTCAGCGCTACTGGGGCAGCCCTTCAGCGGTGCGCGCTACTTCATTGGGCGGCCTTCGGCGGCAGGCTACAATCCCTTGTCGGCTAGAGGCTCCAACCTGGCGGTGTCCAACCCCGCCCTGCGTGAGCGGGTGCGACATGACGCCCTGGTGATTAGCCAGCGGGAGGGCGTGCGTCCGGAGCAGATCCCTCCGGATTTGCTGGCGGCCTCGGGTTCCGGCCTCGATCCCCACATCAGCCCCGAGGCCGCCCGCCTGCAGGTGGCGCGGGTGGCCAGGGCCCGCGGCCTCTCCCCGCAGGCGGTGCAGCAGGTGGTCGATCGGTACACCGAGCGGGGTCTCCTTGGTTGGCCCAGGGTCAATGTGCTACGGCTTAACCTGGCCCTGGATGGGGTACGCTAGGCCTGTGGAACCGGTAACCCCCGATCCCGAGCAGCTGCTCGAGGCCATCCTGAAAAGCGGGAGGGGCCGCCACAAGATCTACGTGGGGGCCGCTGCCGGGGTGGGCAAGACCTACCGGGCCTTGCAGGAGCTGCGCGAGCGCCTGGAGGCCGGGGTGGACGTGGTGGTGGGCTACCTCGAGACCCACGGGCGTGCCGAGACTGCCCGCATGGCCGAGGGGCTGCCGATCTTCCCGCGCAAGCCGCTGGAGTACAAAGGGGTGGTCCTGCCGGAGATGGATCTGGGGGGGCTGCTGGAGCGCCGACCCGCCCTGGTACTGGTGGACGAGCTGGCCCATACCAACGCCCCGGGCTGCAAGAACGCCAAGCGCTACCAGGACGTGGAGGAACTGCTGCAAGCGGGGATTAGCGTGATCTCCACCATGAACATCCAGCACCTGGAGTCCTTGAACGACCTGGTGGCCCGCCTCACCGGGGTGCGGGTCCGAGAGCGTGTACCCGACCGGGTACTCCTGGAGGCCGACGAGGTGATCCTGGTGGACGTGACCCCGGAGGTGCTGCAAGAGCGGCTCAAGGCGGGCAAGATCTACCCCAAGGCCAAGATCGAGCAGGCCCTGGCCAATTTCTTCACCGCGGAGAACCTGGCCGTGTTGCGTGAGCTGGCCCTGCGCAGCGTGGCCGACAAGGTGGAGGAAGACGCTTCTGCGGGGGAGAGTTCCCCGGCCATCAAGGAGCGCATCGCGGTGGCGGTGACCCCCAGCCCCAAAGATGCCCTGCTCATCCGCCGAGGGGCCCGCATGGCCCAGCGAATGCGCGGTGAGCTGCACGTGGTGTACGTACGCAACCGCCGCCTCTCCCGGGTGGAGGAGCGGGTGCTGGACAGCCACCGCATCATCACCGAGAGCCTCGAGGGCCGCTTTCATAGCCTCGAGGGCCGCGACGTCGCACAGGCGCTGGCAGACTTTGCCAGGGATCAGGGCATCACCCAGCTGGTCTTGGGAGAAAACTCCAACCCCACCTGGCGCGACTTCTTCCGAATTTCCATCATCCAGCGGTTAATCTACCTTACCCACGACATCGATATCCACATCATGGATCGGAGGGATGAGGTGCGCTAGCGCTGGCTATGGCGCAAGGCTCTGCACTTCCTGGTTTTTGTAAAGCACCCCGGCGTTGTAGTCGTATTCAAAAAGCTCGGCGTAGCGCCCCCAATCGATTGCTGTAGCCAGCACCGCTTCGGCGTCCTTGGTGGACATGTAATCTTCCAGCTCCCGCAAGAAGCGCTCCTCAGGCGCCCGCCCGGTAGAGCGGGTATGCAGCACCCGGTAGATATGACCTACCAGCGGTAGGTGGAACAGAAGACGCTCGGCAAAGATTTTCTTGCGCTCCTCCAGGTCGGCCTGGGCGAAGCGCTGGCCCTCCGGGGTAAGGCGGACGTCGCCTTCTTGCAGGACGGCCAGGCCCAGCAGCTCGGCGGCGTCCAGCAGAGGGAAGAGGTCGTCTACCTCGAGGCGCATCTCCTCGGCCAGGCGGGGCAGGTCCTCCTTGCCATAGTCAGGGCCCTCGGCGACCCGCTCTAAGAGCCCGACCAGGGCCCCTACCGGGGCCTGGGGCAGGCGGTGGCCCAGCGTCAGGGGTTCGGGGGTGGCCCGCTCGAGGGTGGGGCGGGTGGTCAGGATGCGGTAGACTTCCTCGACCAGCTCCTGGAAAGCAAAATCCTCGCGTTCTCGTGGGTGCGGTAAGGCCACCGCCACCTCGGCCCGGATGCGGCCGGGGCTGGCCGAGAGCACCAGGATGCGGTCGGCCAGCAGGACCGCCTCCTCGATGTTGTGGGTTACCAGCAGGATGCTCTGGATGGGGACCCGCCCACTTCCCCACAGCTCCAGCAGCTCGCCACGCAGGGTTTCGGCCGTAAGCACGTCCAGGGCACTGAAGGGCTCGTCCATAAAGAGCACCTCGGGCTCCGTGACCAGGGCCCGGGCGAAGCCCACCCGCTGGCGCATCCCGCCGGAAAGCTCTTTGGGAAAAGCCTTTTCAAAGCCATCCAGCCCGATCAGATCGATGGCCTCTAAGGCCCGGCGGCGGCGCTCGGGGGCGGGAATTCCCATCGCCTCCAGGCCCAGCTCCACGTTTTGTTGCACGGTAAGCCAGGGAAAAAGGGCAAAGCTCTGGAATACCATGGCCATACCCGGCATAGGCCCGCGCACGACCTGACCACGGTAGCGCACCTCGCCCTTGGAGGGCAGCAAAAGCCCGCTCAGGCAGCGCAGCAGGGTGCTCTTGCCGGAGCCGCTACGGCCCAACAGGGCTACGATCTCGCCCTCCCTTAGCTCGAGGTTTATCCCTTCCAGCACGCCAAAGGGTCTGCCCTCGGGGGTGGTAAAGGTTTTGCTCAGGTTGGTGGCTTGCAGCAAGGATTTGGGGGTGGCCTGGGCCATTGCAGATGCCTCCTGGTAGCGCCGGATATCTTTTTATCGTTGGGTCGCGGGGGCTCAGTCCAGCCGGTACCGCTCCTCGGCCAGCAAGTAGAGCCGCCGCCAGATCAGCCGGTTGTAGGCCAGCACCAGCAGGCCCATCACCAGCATTCCCAGCCCCAGGTGGGGGTTGAATTGGCCGGTGCTCCAGCGGGCGATATAGGCCCCTAAGCCAGTGGCAACGAGGGTGGTGTTGCCCCAGTGCACCACCTCGGCCACGATGCTGGCGTTCCAGCTACCACCGCTGGCGGTGATGCCTCCGGTAACAAACGCGGGAAAAATGGCCGGGAGGATCAGCCGCCGCCAATGGTCCCGGCCCCGCAGACCGTACATGCGGGCGACCTCCTTGAGGTCGTTGGGGATGGCCACAGTGCCGGCGATTACGTTAAACAGGATGTACCACTGGCCCCCCAGCACCATCAGCGGCGAAACCCAGATCTCGGGGTTGAGCTTGAGGTGGGCGATGGCGACGACGAAGAGGGGAAACAGCAGGTTGGCCGGAAAGGCCGCGCCAAACTGGGCCAGGGGCTGGGCCCACTGGGTGAGGCGGGGCCGCAGGCCGATGTACACCCCAACCGGCAGCCAGACCAGCGCCACCAACAGCACAAAAAAAGTGACCCGAAGCGCGGTGAAAAGGCCATACTTCAGGACCTCGGGCACCTCCGGCCAGGAGACCTTGCCCGCCGGCGCCAGCGGTTGCTGGCAGGCCCGCTCGAGGCTGGCCGGGGCCCGTACCCCGGCCTGGCCCAGCAGCGCTTTTAGGTCGCTGCCAAGACGGGTTCCGCCCTGCGTGGCTGTGCAGAGCTGGGAGAGCCAGATGGTCTGGTCGGCGCCGGGGCGGATCCCCATAGCTGCAAAGCGTTTGGCCACCACGGGGGATAGATCCGGATTGAGGTTGGGGTTGGGTTGCAGCAGCCGCCCACCCTGAAAACCCAGGCCGGAACCAAGCAAGTAGCCCAGCAGTACCCCTACCAGCGCCAGCGAGCCCGCAGCTACCCCCAGGTTGAAGGCAAGCGCAGACAGGCGGGTGCGAGCGCGAGGCTTGGGAGGGGGCTCGAGGGCCGTGCCGGGTCGATCTCTGCGGGCGCTCTTGAGCCACAACCATTCCCATAGGGGCTGGGGTAGCCGGGCCATGCGCTGGGTCAGCCGGGCCCGCTTGAGTAGGGTCAGCACCCAGGACTGCGCGGTTTTAGTGCTCTCGGACTGCTCAAACTTAAACTTCTCGGCCCAGGCCACGATGGGACGGAAAAATAGCTGGTCGTAGAGCAGCACCAGCAAGAACAGGGTGACCCCGGCGTAGAGCATGGCCTGGGTATCGGCTTGCCGAATGGCGAGGGCAATATACGCGCCCACCCCCGGTAAATACTGATCCTGGTCGCGTCCTGCCACGCTGATGACTTCCGAAGCCACCACGAAGAACCAGCCACCGGAAACCGACATCATGGCATTCCAGACCAGATTGGGCAGGGCGAAGGGTACCTCCAGCTTCCAGAAGCGCTGCCAGGGAGAAAGCCTCAGCATCGCAGCGGCCTCCTGCAACTCCTTAGGCACCGTGCGCAACGAGGCGTAGAAGCTAAAGGTCATGTTCCAGAGCTGGGAGGTAAAGATGGCAAAGATGCTGGCCGCCTCGAGGCCAAACAGGCTGCCCCGGAAAAGCCCCAGAAAGATGGCCGTGGTGGCGGTGAGAAAGCCCAGGATGGGCAGCGACTGCAAGAAATCCAGGATGGGGATCAGCACCCGCTCCGTGCGCGGCACTTTGGCCGCTATGGTGGCGTAGGCAAAAGTAAACAAAAGCGACAGCAGCAAAGCAGCCAGCATCCTGAGCAGGGTGCGCAGGCCATAGTAGGGCAGGTGGCTTGGATCCAGGCTTACCGTGAGGTCGGGCGAGGTGGGGCCGAAGGGTTCGGTGGCTCCGTGCAGGGCCTGGGTGAGCAGCAGCAACAGCACCAGGACACCGGGGATCACCAAAAGATCCCAGCGCGAAAAAGGTGCGCGGGGTCTCAGGGCCTCGGGGGTGGGAAAGACGCGCCTCACAGCACCCCCTGGCGGTGCTCGAGCAGGGTCAAAATGGCCCTCTCGAGATGGCTTGAGACGGTTGGGGTAGGGCTCCAGTAGCGCCGATTCGGGGTGCTGAGCATAAAAAAACCTCCTCAGGTTCCGTCAACGTCCCCGAGGAGGCTGGCCCAGCGGCCATCAGCGGGCAGCACCCCCAGGGGGACTTGGCTTGCTACGGTGACTATCAGGGTCTGCCATGGTGGGGTGTGTCGGCTCCTTTCGTTTGAGGGTTGAGGGTATCTGGCTCCAGGCGGTTATGGGAAGCGTTGGGCATATCGTCAAGGGGCTTTGCTTCCTCACGAATGGCGTTGACCTGCTTCTTGAACTCCCGCACGGCCTCACCCATGCTGCGGGCCAGCTCGGGCAGCTTGCGCGGGCCAAAGAGGAGCAGGGCCATCAGCAGGATGATGAAGATCTCGGGAAAACCCAGGTTCATGCGGTTCCTCCCCGCACACCACGGCAGACTTGGGGTCTACAGTGGTGTGATTTACTTAAACAGCACGTAGGGAGCGATCTGCTTCCAGTGGGCCGGGCCGATGCCTTTGACCTTGCTCTGGAGCTCTTGCGCATTCTTATAGGGCCGGTGCTTGATGATCTCCTGCGCCAGCTTGGGACCGATGCCGGGCAGGGTCTCGAGCTGTGCCAGGGTGGCGGTGTTGATGTGCACGGGGGCGATCTTTGCAGCTACGGTTTTGCTGGTGGTTGCTTCTGGAGCGGCAAAGGCCATTAAAGAACCCCCTACAGCTATCAATGCGGCCAGCACCAGACCCAAGGATTTCTTCAGACGCATACAGACCTCTCTTTCTGTGACCCCAGCAAGGAGAGCGCGATGGCGGATCACAGGCGATACTGTGCTGCCAGGGGGTGAAGGCAAAATGAAATTCAACGGTTGCGGCTCGACTTGACGTGGCGCACCTTTCGCACGGTGTAGCCATGAAGCGGTACCACCGAGATGGTGCCATCGGCTTCGAGCACCGCTGCCGCCACCCCCTGGGGATTGTCCAGGCCGTGCTCCCGCAAAGCGGCCTCGAGCTCGTGCTGGCTAACCCCTTCGCGCTTTAGGGCTTCGGTCAGGACCTGTCCGTCTCGGATGAGGAGGGTCGGCTCGCCCTCGATGCGCTCCCTTAGCCTGGTATTGGTTGCCACCCAGCGGTTGGACAGGAGCAGGAGGGCCGCGGCCAGCAGCCCGCCCGTGAGGCTATTGTCCGGGCCAATCATGGCGTTTTGCACCGCGTTGGAGAGCAAAAGCAGGGTGAGTAGATCGAACGGGGTGAACTGGCCCAGCACCCGTTTCCCAGTGAGCCGCAAAAAGAACAGAAGTGCAGCGTACACCACCAGCACACGCAGTCCGGTGAACAGGATGGTGAGCCCGTCGCCAAGTGCAGTTTGCAGATGAGCTTCCATGCTCTCTAGCTTATGCTTTTTATGCTTTCAGGTCTTTGACCATGATCAGGTGGGTGACTTCCCGGCCCAGCCAGGGCTTCCACAGCGGGCTTTCCCACTCGGCGTAGACCTTGAAGCCGAGCTTTTGGTAAAGCCCCAGGGCGGCCCCGTTCTCGCCGGTGGTGGAAAGCTGAACACCGGGTATGCCTTTAGCCCTTAGACAGTCCAGATGAGCCTCCAGCAGTTTTCGCCCAAATCCCAACCCCCGTGCCTGGGGGAGCAGGTTGATGTGCAGGTGGGCCGGATACTGCGCTAGGGGGGCCTGTCGGCTGCGGTAGAAAGCAGCCCGCAGCAGATACCCCACGCTTTTGAGAAAGCCGGGGTAGCGTCGGGTCAGGATTTTCCACAGAATATCGGGGGCGGCCAGTAGAAAGTACCGCTGATAAGCCCGCACATTGGGGGCACCGATAATATAGCCAACGATTCTTCCTTCAAGTTCGGCCACAAAGTTGCAGGCCCCGATTCCGTTCAGGTAAGGCTTGATCCACAGGTCGCCAAAGAGGGGCAGGCTGGGAAAATAGACTGCCGCCGAGTTTCCAAAGAACCCGGTCTGGTAAGCAACCTGAGCCAGCGCCTCGAGGTCGCTGGCCTCGGCAGGACGTATGGCGGACGAAGTATGAAGTGAAGCCACGCTTTTTCCATGATATTGGAGTAGATCTGCCCAATTTTCCATATAAGGTTCATGCTGGAAAGAAATGCTTAGGGCATGATGGGGGTGATGTCGCGTCGTCGTTTCAAAAAGCGCTACCTCGCTGTAACTGTGGTAGCGCTCTTGTTCTTCGCGATCAACGCGCCAGGTTTGTTCGCGTTGGGCTACCGGCTATGGTATATGCCCCGGGTGGCCCAGTTTCCGAAGCTGCTCATGGGCCAGGAGCGCTTGTTGGTGCTCTCGCCCCACCCCGACGACGAAACCCTATGCTGTGCAGGAGCTATCCAACAGGCCCTCCGGGCGGGCGGCCAGGCCTATGTGCTCTGGTTCACCAGCGGTGATGGCTTTGAGTGGGATACAACCCTGGTCGAACACACCCTGCGGCCTTTGGGGCCGGCCTCCATCGAGCTTGGCAACCGGCGCATGCTGGAAGCGCGCAAGGCTGCCGGAATCCTGGGCATCCCGGCAGCACACCTCTACTTTCTGGGCTATCCGGATCGGGGGCTACTGAAGATGATCAGCGAGCCTTCGCGGCTCAATCGCTCGCCCTTCACCGGGGCGGACGCGGTGCCTTATAGCCAGACCCTATCCCCGGGTGCAGCCTATACCGGAGAGAACCTCGAGCGCGACTTCGAGAAGGTGCTGGACGTGGTAAAGCCAACCCTGGTCCTGGCCCCCAGTCCCCGGGACGCCCATCCCGACCACCAGGCGGTCGCCGAACTGGCCCTACGGGTGCTGGGGCGGCGGGGAGAACTGGGCCATTTGCGCTACTGGATCGTGCACGGGGGGCTGGAGTGGCCCCTGCCCAAAGGGCTGCATGAAAACCTGCCGCTCGAACCCCCGCCGCGGGGTCGCGGGCTTAGCTGGGAGCGCCTCGATCTGAGTGCACAAGAGCAGATGGTAAAGCTCGAGGCCACCCGAGCCCACGCCAGCCAGATGAAACTGCTTTCGCGCTTCATGCTGGCCTTCATACGACAAAACGAGCTGTTCTCGACCACCCCGCTACCTTAGCGCGCTCTTCACAACTATTGAGAAGAGTGCGGTAAGAGGGGCTACGGCCGGAAAAGGCGGAACCACAGCCGCACCCGCGAGCCCTGTCCACTGCTAATATCCACCCGCCCCTGGTGGGCCTGCACCACCGTCCGCACCACCCGCAGGCCCAGCCCCTCCGGGGCGTTGGTGGGGAAGCCCGGGCCCGTATCTGCCACCTCGAGATAAGCCTTGCCGTTCTCCTGGCCGCTTCGCAGGGTAACTTTGCCCGATACGGTGTAGCGCAGGGCATTGGCAACCAGGTTGTTGAGGGCCTGCTCCAGCAGCTGCGGATCGGCATAGGTGGGCGCCGGGTCGGCCCTGAGATCCAGTTCAAGCCGACGCTCGAGTGCGAGCGGCTGGAAACGGTCGAAGGCCTCTGCGGCCAGATCGGCCAGATCAAGCGGCTGTCCGCGCACCTCGCCTGCCTCGGCACGGGAGAGGGCGAGAAGGTTCTGGGCGAGCGTCTCGAGCCGCAGCGCCTCGCGGTGCAGCCGGGCAAGCTGCTCGGGTTCGATGCGCCCTTGGATGCGGGCCCCTTCCAGGCTGGCCCTAAAAGCCGAGAGTGGGGTACGCAACTCGTGCGCAGCATAAGCTAGAAAGCGTTGTTCCCGCGTGCGCTGGGCTTTCAAATCACCCATCAATCCGGCGAAAGCCCTTGCCAGCGTGGCTACCTCATCCTTGCCCTGAATGGACGGAACCTCATCGCCACTGGCAAAACCCCTGGCCGCCCGGGTGAGCCGTTCAAGCGGGCGCACGGCCAGCCCCACTAAAGCGAAGGCCAGCCCGCCCGACAACAGGGCCAGCAGGAATGCCAGTGGAACGGCTACCTCCACGTAGCGGGTTAGGGTTGCTTGCAGGGGCAGCAGGGGCTGGCCCACCTGCACCGTAAGGTTTTGCCGGCTAAGGGTATAGACCCGCCAGCCCCGTGTTTCCGATCTTCCGCTTCGGCCCAGTTGGGCAGCGTCGAGGGGCTGGTCCAGCAGCACCGCGCCCCCTTCCCAAACCTTCTGCTGGCCGCGGTATAGCTGGGCTGAACTTAGCCCACTCTCCTGAAGAAGTTCGTTCTCTATCTCTAAAGGAATCTGGTTTTGTGAGCTGGAAAGACCCTTCTCGAGGATCAGCTCGGCCTGGAGCTTGAGTTCCTGGTCCAGGTCGGCCAGTCGGCTACGCTCGAGCACCTCGTAGGTAATCGAGAAGCCCATTCCGAGCCCCAACAGGGTGAGCCCAAAGGTGACGAGGGCTAATCGAACACGGAGGGTCATAGTTGCCGAACTTCAAGGAAAGTCAGAGCCTGCAACGTCACCTGGCCAAAGCTGTGGCGTTTACGCCTCTGCAAACCGATATCCCAGTCCTCGCACGGTCTCGATGAGGTTTTCGGAAAGCTTTTTGCGTAGGTTTTTTACGTACACATCAATGAGATTGGAATCGAATTCAAAACCAGGGCCCCAGATCCGCTCGAGCACCTCCTCACGGGTGAAGATACGCCCTGGATTGAGCACAAACAACTCGAGCAGCTGGTACTCCTTGCTGGTGAGCCGGATCATCTGCCCTTGATAGCGCACCTCGCGCTTTTCCAAAGCGACCTCGAGCGGCCCAGCCTTCACCACTGTAGGCCGCACCTCGCCACGCCGGGCCAGGGCCCGCAGCCGGGCCACCAGCTCGGCCAGGGCAAAGGGTTTGGCCAGATAGTCATCGCCCACCTCTAGGCCCTGTACCCGGTCCGGCAGGGACTCACGCGCGGTGAGAAACAAAATGGGTTGGTGAAACCCTGCTTCGCGCAGCCCCCTAGCCAGCTCGAATCCGGCCTCCTCACCTTCGGGCAGCATCACGTCCAGCACGATGAGATCTACCGCGTCCTGCCATAAAGCTTCCCAGGCCGCCTCCGCCGAAGTGACCAGGCGCAGCCTGAACCCCTGTGCAGCCAGACTTTCCAGCAAAGTCTGGCCCAGGCTCGGGTCGTCTTCTACAAGCAACACACGCATTTCTCCTAGTCTAAACGCTTTTCAGTTGATGCGACCCCGGCCTGGGGGAGCCGGGGTCTGCAGGGGGAAGGTACTTTGTGCTCCGCGTAGAAAACCAGACTTTAGGGTTTTTTTGTGGGCTTGGCGACCTGGTGGGTCTTATGGGTGGTGCGCTTGACCGCGTGATGGTGTGGCTTCTTGACAGCCTTGGTGTTCTTCTTGACCACCTGGGCCATGGCGGGTTTGCTATGCGCAGGGGTATGGGTAGCAACAGGAGCCGCAAAGGCCAGGGGGAGAGCTGCCAGGATGATCCATAGTGCTGTTTTCATCAACTACCTCCAGGGGTAAAGGTAGAAGAAAGCAGTGAAGCCAGGATGAAACGCGGGTCGCAAATGCCGGGTCTTCTCAGCGATCAAACCCGCAAGAATATCCTTTGCCGATACAACACCCACAGCACCAGCCACCAAAAGACGATGTAGCTGAGCGTGTAGAGCCACCCGCCCCCGTAACTGCCAGCCAAGCCCTGGCAGGCAGTAAGGATATGTTGCTGGATCGATACACCACCCAGCTCGATTCTCTGCAACAACCAGACTTTAACTAGAATCGGCACGACATAGGCGAAAAGAGCATTTGAACCCAAAACCTTGAGCACAAAGGCCCAGCCATGCCAGCCTCGAGCATCCACCAGGTAATGCAAGATTCCCAACAAGATGGTGCCCAGGCCTGCTGTAAGCAGAATGTAGGAGGGGGTCCAGAGGGTTTTGTTATAGGGCAGGCTGAGGTTCCACAAGGCGCCCCCCGCAGTGAGCGCCAGGCCGATTGCCAGGAGCCATGAAGAACGGCGCAAAGCGTTAAGCTTTTGGCGGAACAAGTCGCCAATCAGGCTGCCCAGCATTACCAGGGCCGAAGTGGGAACCACCGAGAGCAGTCCGCGCAGGTTTACCGCGTTCAAAAAAGTGTTGTTGAAGTGAAGAATCAGGTTCTGATCCTCTTCGAATATGGCCCGGCCCACCCCCGGTACCGGTAAGTAGCGAATGGCTGCCCAGTAGGCCAGCAGGAAAATAAATGCCATCATGGCCCGGCGGTGGGCGGGGAGGTCATATAGCAAAGCCGCCAGCAGATAGGCCATGGCGATGAGCTGAAGCACATCCAGCGCAAACACCGGGCGCTGGGCAATGCTGCTTGTAACCACCAGGCCCAAGCCAAACAGCAGGAGGCTCCGCTGGAAGACCTTAAGGTCGTAGCGCCAGCCTGGAAGGTTCTTTTTGCGGAAACCCCATGCGGCAAAGGGGATGGCTACCCCAACCGCCAGTAAGAACCAGGGGAATACCAGGTCGGCCAGATAGACCCCCCCATTCCAGGGCGCGTGGGTGAGCAGGTAAGGGGTTTTGGCGTCAAGCGCGATGTTGTTTACCAGCAACATCAAGAGGATGGTGAGCCCGCGGAACACGTCCAACGACCCCAGCCGTCCGGCGGTATTGTGCGAAAGCAGGGCTTCGGCCTGCTGGCTTCGGGCGGGTGGGTTGTCCTGAACAGATGCCATACCGCGACCCCCCCCATAGATAAAACTAAGGCGATGAATGGCGTGTGAATCTGGTGGGGCTCGAGGCGGTCGGTCTACTTTTGCATGAATAGGTCGCGGTAAAGCTGTTGCATCAGCGGCCTCTGGCCAGCTCGTCTACCGTTACAAGGCGAATTCCCCGCTGCTCAGCGAGACGCAGAAATTTGGGCAAAATCTCGATGGTTGAGAGCACGTTATCATGTAGCAAAACAATTCCTCCCCGTCGCAATTTGCTTTCAAGGCGTTTTTCAAGGATGACCTCGGGTGGGTTCTGGAAGTCGCCGGGGTCATCGGTCCAGAACACTATGGTCATATTTAACTCCCGCACCACCTCGAGCACCGTAGATGAAAAGCGCCCGCCAGGAGGACGAAAGTAGCGCACTGGCCGTCCGGTGATGTGCTCGAGCACCTGGTTGGCGGCCTGAACCTCCATCAGCACGGCAGATTTTTCAAGGCCGTCCAGGCGAATATGGTGGAAGGTATGGTTGCCAATCTCATGGCCATCCCGTACCATGTCCCGCACAAAGTAGGGGTAGGCCAGCGCGTTTCGGCCTATGCAAAAAAAACAGGCCTTAACCCCAGCTCGCCGCAAGGTGTCCAAAAGCAGCGGGACATAAAGGGGGTGAGGCGCATCGTCAAAGGTCAGGGCGGCCAGGGGTAAGGCGGGGTTGCCATGGTAGAAGCGGTTTCCTACCACCCCACCTTGGAGCGATGCAGCAGCCTGCTCGAGCCTTTGAGCTTTGAGCTGAACAGACGATCCCTGGAACTGTAATACAGACTCCAGCTCATCGCTGAAGTTACGGAAGGGGCCGTAGAGGTGGTCGCGGGGGTTCACCCAGAGGCGGTCATAGCTTTGTAAGCTGGCCGGGGTGAGGCGTTTAAAAGCCTCCAGACGATTCCTCAGCACCGAGGCTGTCAGGCGCGGCAACGGCCCACCAAACCCGGCATACTCGTCCCGCCGGTATATTGAAACATCCACCTCAGCGAGACTGGGCCGGGAAAGGAACACCTGGGCAGCTACCTCCTGGGCCTTGCGCAACAGCAGGGCCGGCGGGGTGTCGTCTGTCAGTACCAGGGCGTGCGCTACCTCAATCAAGCCATTGGTGGCATACTCGACTTTTTTCACCTCGGGGTTGGGAGGGCTAAGCTCGAGCTGTGGAAGCGCCTGGGCAGGACGAGTTCCAGGTGCTGTGGGTTGGTTTTCGCCAGGTACTATCGGCACAATGCTGGGCAGTGTCGCTGGAGGGCCAGCAACAACACAGCTCAATAAAGACCAGAGTAAGATCAAAGACAGGCGCATAAAGATTTGGGGGCGTTTCGAATTTTGTGAGCTGATTTTATATGTGGTTGCCCGGAAACTGGGGTTTTCTGCACCCTCAGGGATTGAGTCTACCAGCCCTCTATCAACTGGTGGTGAAAGCCCATGCCCAAAGCCGTTGGGGGTTGCTGGGGGCTGTGGGTCTGGTGGTGACGGGGTGCTCAGCTCCCGCTGGCAAGGGGGCCGGCTGGGTATGTCTAAGCTAAAAAGCCCTCAGATGCCAGCCCTGTCCATGCGCTGGAATACCACAAAGGTCTCGGCGACCATGTCGTGCAAGGCCTGGTGGTCCTGGTCCCAGAGCACCAGCAACAAACCCAGGTTCAAGACCATGGCATTGAGCCAGCGCCCGGCGCTTTCGCGCAAAAAGGCCTGTAGCAGGGTGGGGGGCCTTCCTTCTCGATTGACCACCCGCAGCCCCATCAGCTCCTTGCCCAGGGTCTGGCCCCTTCGGGCCAGGGGCAAAACCGCATAGGTAAACCAGGCCAGGGGAGCGCACAGGCCAAAAAGAATCAGACCCTCGCTCGAGAAATAGTGGCCCGGATGGGTGGGCGGAAACAAAGCGGTGGCGGCCCGGACGATGCCTAGCTGCAAGCCTGCCAGCACCCCCAGGTCAATCAGACCGGCCAGCAGCCGCCGGGCCAGGTAACGCAGGGTTGCGCGGGTACGCAAGCGCTTTACCACACTTTTACTTTAGCGCGGTCTCGCTAGGCTGTGGATGTGCCAAACCGACTTGCCCAGGAAAGTAGCCCTTATCTTTTACAGCATGCCCACAACCCGGTGGACTGGTACCCCTGGGGCGAGGAGGCTTTTGCCAAGGCCAGGGCCGAGAACAAGCCCATCTTTTTGTCGGTGGGGTATGCCACCTGCCACTGGTGCCACGTGATGGAGCGGGAGAGCTTCGAAGACCTTGAGGTGGCCCAGTTCCTGAATACCCATTTCGTGCCCGTCAAGGTAGACCGCGAGGAGCTGCCCGACGTAGACCAGGTCTATATGGCGGCCCTGCAAGCCATGACCGGCTCGGGCGGCTGGCCCATGAACATGTTCCTGATGCCCGACCTGCGGCCCTTTTTTGGTGGAACCTACTGGCCCCCAGAAGACCGTCAGGGTTTTCCCAGCTTCCGGCGGGTGCTCATGGGTGTACACAACGCCTGGCTCCACCAGCAAAAAGAGGTTCTGGAGAACGCCGAACAGCTCACCACCCACCTGCAAGCCCAGCTCAAACCGCGGGCTGGGGCCTTGCCCGAAGACCTGCACACCGCTGCCCTGGCCGGGCTTTCCCGGGCCTTCGACCCGGTGTACGGCGGCTTTGGTGGCGCACCCAAGTTTCCCCAATCGCCGGGCCTCTTGTATTTGCTCTCGCACGCCTGGCTGGGGGACGAGACCGCCTGGAAGCATCTGCAACTCACGCTCGACCGCATGGCCGAAGGCGGCATCTACGACCAGGTCGGGGGCGGTTTTCACCGCTATGCGGTGGACCACATCTGGCGGGTGCCGCACTTCGAGAAGATGCTCTACGACAACGCCCAGTTGGCTCGAGTCTACGCGGCGGCCAGCCTGATGAGCACCGGAGAACAGGCCCAGCGGTATCGGCGCATTGCCAGCGAGACCCTGGACTATGTGCTGCGGGAGATGACCGGCCCCGAAGGGGGGTTCTGGTCGGCCCAGGATGCCGACTCGGAGGGGGTGGAGGGCAAGTTTTATGTCTGGCAGGCCGCCGAGTTCCGCCAAATTCTGGGCGCGGAAGCCGATGCTGCCGCTAAGCTCTTTGGGGTCTCGGAGGCCGGAAACTGGGAGCACAGCAACATTTTAGAACGCCGCTTCCCCGATCAGGCCCTGATGCAGAGCCTGGGCATGGGGCCGGAAGCCTACCAGAACTGGGTCGCGAGCGTGCGGCAGCGGCTCTACCAAGCGCGGAAAAAGCGCATCCCACCCCTCACCGACGACAAGGTCCTGGCCGACTGGAACGGGCTGATGCTGCGCGCTCTGGCCGATGTGGGGCGCTGGCTGGGACAGCCCCAATATATCGAGGCTGCCCGTAAAAATGCCTCGTTCGTGATGCAGGAGATGTACCGGGACGGTCTGCTGCGGCATACCTGGCGCAATGGTCTGCTCAAGCCCCAGGCCTACCTGAGCGACCAGGCCCAGTACGGACTGGGGCTGCTGGCGCTCTTTGAGGCCACCGGGGAGGCAGGGTGGCTCGAGGCCGCCCGGCAGCTAGTCGAGGCCATCCTGACCCAGTTCAAGGAGCCCGATGGGGCCTTCCGCGACGCGCTGGACTCCCGCCTGCCGGTTATGGCCCGCGATGCCTACGATGGGCCTTATCCCTCGGGGAGTGCTTCGGCTGCCGAGCTGTTGTTCCGTCTGGCGGCGTTGTACGAGCGCCCCGACTGGCACCAGGCCGCCTTGTCGGTGATGGAGTTCTATGCCCAGAGCCTATCGCGCAACCCCTTTGGCTTTCCGGCCCTGTTGCAGGCCCACCTGGTGGGCAGCCGCGGCAGCGAGCTGGCCGTGGTGGCGCCAGCGGAGCTGATTCACCCGATTCGCAGGTGGTTTTTGCCCCTCACCACCCTGGCCTATGGCCCCCCCGATGTCCTGCCGGTCTTGCAAAACCGACAGCCAGGGCTGGCCTACCTGTGCCAGCAGGGGGCCTGCCGCCTTCCGGTGGACAGCCCGGAAAAGCTTCGGGGGGAACTCGAGGCCATCTACCCAGGCCTAATGACCCAAAGCTAGAGCGGGCGGTCTTTTGCACCCTGGCCTTCAGGCTGCCGCGATAAGCTGGGCCTATGCGTGTTCTATTCGTCGGCGATGTCTTTGGCGAACCGGGCCTGCGGGCCGTGGCGATGCACCTTCCCGACCTGCGGCCCCAGTACGACCTGGTAATTGTCAACGGCGAAAACGCCCACCACGGCAAGGGCCTGTCCAAGCCTGCCTACCGCAAACTGCGCCAGGCCGGGGCCGACCTGATCACCCTGGGCAACCACGCCTGGGACCATAAAGATGTCTACGAGCTCATCCAGACCGAGCCCATCATCCGGGCCCTCAACTACCCCCCCGGCACCCCGGGCCAGGGTCACTGGGTGCTCGAGGCCGCTGGGGAGCGCCTGCTGGTGATGCAGGTGATGGGCCAGGTCAATATGGGCCTCTCCCTCTACGACCCTTTCCGTACCAGCGAGGCTTTATTGGCCGAAGTAGAGCACGATTATGCCCTGCTCGAGGTGCACGCCGAGGCCACCAGCGAAAAATACGCCCTGGGCTACTACCTGGGTGGCAAAGTGGCGGCCCTGCTGGGTACCCATACCCACGTCCAGACCGCCGACGCCGGTTTTTTGCCCAACGGAACCGCCATTCAGGCCGATGTGGGCATGACCGGCCCCATCCACTCCATCATTGGCGGCGAGGTCGAGAGCTTTTTGGGGCGCTTCATCACCCAGCGGCCCACCCCCTTCAAGGCCGCCTCGGGGCGGGCCATGTTCTGCGCCACCGAGCTGGTGCTGGAAGGGGGCCGCTGTGTTCAGATCCGGCCCATGCGCTGGGAAGAGCCGGAGTAATACCGGCTACCCAGGGATACGCATCCAAAACCTGGTACATCTTTAGTGAAGCCTGTTGCACTCACTTCGGTCGGGGTGAACAAGGTGAGGGTTCACCCCAGCGCGGCATGAGGGCATTGTCTTGGGCGCAACATCGGCTATAGTTCCAGACATGAACCTCAACCAGTATCCCTACCCTTCCCGCCGCAACGTGGTCACCGGCAAGCGGGGCGCGGTGGCTACCAGCCAGCCCCAGGCCGCCCTGGCCGGCATGGAGATGCTGTTGGCCGGGGGCAACGCGGTGGACGCGGCCCTCGCCATGGCCATAGCCCTGACCGTGCTCGAGCCCACCTCCAACGGCATCGGCTCGGATGCCTTTGCCCTGGTACACGACGGGCAAAAGCTACACGGCCTGAACGGAAGCGGGATGAGCCCAGCCGGTCTGGACTTTGCCACCTTTGCCGCGGGTGGGCAGGTACCCACCCGGGGCTGGCTGCCGGTCACGGTGCCGGGGGCACCGGATGCCTGGCGGGAACTCCACCGGAAGTTCGGCAGGCTGCCCTTCGAACAACTTTTTGAGCCGGCCATCCGCTACGCCGAGGAGGGCTTTGCCGTCAGCCCCGAGACCGGGCGCAACTGGCAGCGCCTCGAGGCGGTGTATGGCCCCCTGCAAGACCCCTGCTACAAGCCCTTCAAGGAAGTCTTCCTGCCTGATGGGAAAGCCCCCCGCCCCGGCGAGATCTGGCGCAGCCCAAAGCACGCCCAGACCCTGCGCGAGATGGCCCGCACCCATGCCGAGAGTTTTTACCACGGCAAACTGGCCGCCCAGATGGCCGATTTTGCCGCAGCCACCGGGGGCTACCTGACCCGCGCCGACCTGGCCGCCCACCGCTCGGAGTGGGTGGAGCCCCTCTCGGTGCGCTACAGGGGCCTCGAGGTGCACGAGATACCCCCCGCCGGGCAGGGCATTGCCGCCCTGATGGCGCTCAAGATCCTGGAGGGCTTTGAGATTAGCCAGTATCCGCGCGACTCGGTGGAGAGTTTCCACCTTCAGCTCGAGGCCATGAAACTGGCCTTTGCCGATGTGCAAAAGTACGTGGGCGACCCCCGCTTCATGACCGTCCCGCCCGCCGCGCTGCTCGATGGCGAATACCTGGCCCAGCGCCGCCGCCTCATCGGCGAGCGGGCCCTGGCGGTGCAGGCCGGTGCGCCCAGGGGGGGCACGGTGTATCTGTGCGCCGCCGATGGCGAGTTGCAGGTCTCCTTCATCCAGTCCAACTACATGGGCTTTGGGGCCGGGATTGTGGCAGACGGCACCGGCATCTCGCTGCAAAACCGGGGGGCTTGCTTTGTGCTGGAGGAAGAGCACCCTAACTGCTATGCCCCGGCCAAAAAGCCCTTCCACACCATCATCCCCGGCTTCCTGACCCAGGGCGGCAAGCCGTTGGGGCCGTTTGGGGTGATGGGCGGGCACATGCAGCCCCAGGGGCACCTGCAGATGGTGGTCAACCTGGAGGACTACGGGCTAAACCCCCAGGCCGCCCTGGATGCCCCCCGCTGGCAGTGGATACAGGGCCGGCAGGTGGAGCTCGAGCAGAGCCTGCCCCCCCACGTAATCTTTGGCCTCAAGGAGCGGGGCCACGAGGTGGTCTTGCAGAGCGAGTGGGCCTCCTTTGGCCGGGGTCAGATGATTCTGAGGCCAAAAGAAGCCTTCCTGGCCGCCACCGAGCCACGGGCCGACGGCCTGGCCCTGGCCTGGTGATACGAGTTGCGCCAGGGTAGATTGGCAAAACCAGCGGAGTAGGTCTATGCGTGCCTGGCGCAATTCCCCGAGCGATCTTTCGGAACAGCATCTTGTGTTTCAACTATGGAGACACTGCGAACCCCACCCGAAGCGTTCTGCTAGGCGCTCGCAAAAGCTCATCTGTTGACCGCTGCAAGTTGCAGCGCTTCGGGCGGGGGCCCCAAAAAGCGGATTTCCTATTGAGCTATTCCTCGTCGAGGCGGAAGCCGACCAACAGCGTGACCTGGTAGGTATTCACGTAGCCGTCGGTCAGGCTGCCGCGAATCTCCTTAACCTCGAACCAGTCCAGGTTCCGCAAGGTTCGGCGGGCCCGGGTCAGGGCCACCTTGATGGCCTCCTCGAGGCTCTCGCTACTGCTGCCCACCAGCTCTACCTTCTTGTAGACCTTGCTCATATGGTTCCTCCTTGGCACTGGCTACCGCGCCCGCTAAATCGCCCTTTTTGACCTCACCCAGGTGTCGTGGTTAGGTCGGTTCAAGGCCTGTTGGCTGCTCGTACAACTCCTATGATACTGCTCAAATGCAGGGGTGTGGTTGCTGGTAAGGGGGCGCAGTCCAGACGGTGGTAGATGCAAGCAATGGCGAGCGCGCGCAATGGTTCCGTTTTAGCGGCTGTAGTGGATAGTCCCGTCTAGCTCGAGCCGCCGTACCTTGCCCAGCGCCACCAGGTACTCCAGGTGGGCCAGCGTCTCCGACCAGGCAAAGCGCCGCTGGGCCAGGTTGAGGTTGCCGGGAAACAGCCCCAGGGATAGCTGCCAGCAGGTTTGAGGGTGGTGGTTCATGAGCTGGAGCAAGAACTCCAGCCGCTCCAGGTGGTGGGCTTTGAGTTCGGCTACCCGCCCGGCAATATCTTTGATGGGGCGGTAATGCCCCGGCAGGGCCAGCGAGGCCCCTAGCGCAGCGGTTATTTGCAGCGACTCAAAGTAGTGCTGCAGGGGGTTGGGGTAGGAGTAGGCCCAGATGCCGATGTTGGGGGAGATGCGCTCCAGGATTTGATCCCCGGCCAGCAGTACGCCATCCGATTCACGCAGCAGCATGGCGTGGCCGTCGGCGTGGCCGGGTGTCCAGACCACCCGAAAGTGCATGCCCGCCAGGGATAGCTGCTGGCCATCGGCGAAGGTCTGCGGGCTTTGGGCCGGATGCACCCGGCTGCGGGTTTTTTGCATTTCCCCGGCCAGGTCGGCCAGGTACGCGTCGCTGATGCCGTGCTGCCGAAAAAGCTGCTGACCCATCTGGTTCATGTGCTCGGGCTGGGTCCAGAAGATGTGCCCTCGCTCTTTCTCCACATCCAGCAGCCACACCTGGGGGCCGTGTGGTTCGATCAGTCCGGCCAGGCCGTAGTGATCGGGGTGGTGGTGGGTGACCACCAGGTGCTCGAGGTCGCCATACCCCAGCCCGTGCTCGTGCAGGGCCGCCTCGAGCACGCGCTTGGCCTCGGAGGTCTCGAGGGCACAGTCCACCAGCACGGGTCCACTGCTTACCCCGGGGCCGGGTTTTAGCAGATAACAGTTCACGTACTTGAAGGGGTACGGAATGGGAACGGGAATGGCGAATATGTTGGGTGCGACCTCGGAAGACAAGCCGGTGACGTGCGCCATAAGCAGATTGTACCAAGTCAAACTTTCGCAGCCAGACCATAGGGGGCCGCCATCTGGACACACCAGGGGTCAAACGTGGTACGATCAAATCCCGTGATAGTTTGGCTGCTCTACCGCGCTGGTTGAGCACTTGCAGGCAAAGGTTTTTTTGGCGCTGAAGGGTTCAGCGTAGCACGGGGGTTTGTTATGAAATACATTTTTGTTACCGGCGGTGTGGTGAGCAGTTTGGGTAAGGGCATCCTCACATCCAGTCTGGGTGCCATTTTGCGGAGTCGGGGTTACCGCGTAACCGCCATCAAGATTGACCCCTACATCAACCTGGACGCCGGCACCATGCGTCCTTACGAACACGGGGAAGTATTCGTGACCAGCGATGGGGCCGAGACCGACCTGGACATCGGGCATTACGAGCGCTTTCTGGACATAGACCTGTCGCGCGCCAACAACATCACCACCGGCCAGGTGTATCTGTCGGTGATTCAAAAAGAGCGGCGTGGCGAGTACCTCTCCCAGACCGTGCAGGTCATTCCCCACATCACCGACGAGATCAAAGACCGCATCCGCCGCACCGCCCACGAGCAAAACGCCGAGATCGTGGTGGTGGAGGTAGGGGGCACGGTAGGCGACATCGAGAGCCTGCCCTTCCTCGAGGCCATCCGGCAGTTTCAGTTCGACGAAGACGACCAGGACATCATGTACCTGCACCTGACCCTGGTGCCTTATTTTGCCGCATCCGAGGAGTTCAAAACCAAACCCACCCAGCACTCGGTCTCCACCTTGCGCGGGGTGGGCATCCAGCCGGATGTGCTGGTGCTGCGCTCCGAGAAGATGGTGCCGGAGGATGTGCGTAAAAAAGTGGCGTTGTTTACCAACGTGCACGCCGGCGAGGTGTTCAGCAGCCCCACCGTACAGCACCTCTACGAGATGCCGCTGGTGCTGGAGGAGCAGGGTTTGGGGCGGGTGGTGGAAAAGAAGCTGGGTTTGGAGCCCATCCAGCCCAACCTGAGCTTCTGGCAAAACGCCGTGCGCAAACTCAAGCAGCCCGCAAGCGAGGTTACGGTGGCCTTTGTGGGCAAGTATGTGAAGATGCCCGATGCCTACCTGAGCATTCTGGAGGGCTTTCGCCATGCAGGCATCGCCCACGATGCGCGGGTCAACGTCAAGTGGGTGAACGCTGAGGAAATTACCGACTTGGCCAGGGCAGCCGAACTGCTAGACGATGTGGACGGCGTGTTGGTGGGGCCGGGCTTCGGTATCCGCGGCGTGGAGGGCAAAATCCTGGCGGCCCGCTATGCCCGCGAGAGCCGGCTGCCCTATTTTGGCATCTGCCTGGGGTTGCAGATCGCGGTCATTGAGTATGCCCGGAATGTGCTGGGCCTCGAGGGGGCCAACAGCACCGAGTTTGACCCCTATACCCCCCACCCGGTAATTGACCTGATGCCCGAGCAGCTCGAGGTCGAGGGGATGGGCGGCACCATGCGGCTGGGCAACTGGCCCATGCGCATCCACCCCGAAACCCTGCTCTACAAGCTCTACGGCAAGGAGCTGGTCTTCGAGCGGCATCGCCACCGCTACGAAGTAAACCCGGCCTACGTCCAGCGCCTCATTGAAAGCGGCCTGACGGTTTCGGCGGTCACGCCTGGAGTGCAGGGCCGGGGCGAGGGGCTGGTCGAGGCCATCGAGCTGCCCGACCACCCCTTCTTCATCGGCCTGCAAGCCCACCCCGAGCTTTCCAGCCGGCCCATGCGGGTCTCGCCGCCCTTCTTCGGCTTTATCGAGGCGGCCCTCGAGCGTAAGCGCCAGGCCTTGTTTCAGTCCATCTAGAGCCGCGGTGGGGCGTTGGGCCTTAATGAGCGAACTTGCTGCACTGGCCCTGGGCCGTGTGAGCTGAGCAGGGTGTGGCCCTGCGGCTATTTGCTACACTTATAAAACGTGAGTGATAGCGCCACCAAGACCCGCTCCCAAACAGCCACCCGTACCCCACCGCTCTACCGGGTTTTGCTGCTCAACGACGACTACACCCCCATGGACTTTGTGGTCGAGGTGCTGATGCGGTTTTTCAAGAAGAGCGAGCTCGAGGCCACCCGCATCATGCTCCAGGTACACCATGCGGGGGTGGGGGTGGCGGGGGTCTATCCGTTTGAGATTGCCGAGACCAAGGTCAACCAGGTCATGGCCCTGGCCAGCGCCGAGGGGCATCCGCTGCAATGCACCATGGAACCCGAGTAGCCATGCCCCAGCGGCAGGCGGCCTGGCTTTAGTCGGCTGGTGGTTTTTGATGCCGGAATTGCAGTATCCAAGGTGTCAAAAGCACAAAAGAGGTTTTGCACTTGGGGTAAGGTTTGGACATGTATCTCGCTTCCCACGACAACCGCTGGTACCGGCTGGCATTCTGGCTTGCGATTCTGACCGTTGTCTACAACCTGCTGGAAGGGCTGGTCTCGGTCTGGTTTGGCCTGGCCGATGAGTCGCTGACGCTATTCGGCTTTGGCCTGGACAGCTTTGTCGAGATGATCTCGGGCCTGGGGATTCTGGCTATGGTGCTGCGCATCTGGCGGCATCCAGGAGCACCCAAGGGACGCTTCGAGAAAACCGCCCTGCAAATCACCGGAACGGGCTTTTACATGCTGGTGGTGATTCTCTCGGTGATGGCCCTTTACAACCTGGCGACCGGGCACAGGCCCGAGACCACCCTGGCCGGCGTGGTGATTGCGGTCATCTCTATCTCGCTGATGTGGGCGCTGATTCACTACAAAACCCAGGCCGGCCTGGCCCTGGGCTCGGAGGCCATTCTGGCCGATGCCAAGTGCGCCCGGGTCTGCATGTACATGTCGGGCCTGCTGCTGGCCTCGAGCCTGATTTACGCCCTCAGCGGCATCTGGTTCGTGGACAGCCTGGGGGCCCTGGGGCTGGCCTACCTGTCCTTTACCGAAGGCCGCGAAGCCTTTGCCAAAGCCAACGGGGCCGAGTGTGGCTGCCACAGCGGCAGCTAACCTTGCCGAGGCATTCATAGGGCGGTTGGGGGCTTGGGAGTTTAGTCGAAGGCTCTACCTGTAAGCGGTTGGGGCCAGCACTCACTGCACAATCTGATGCGGCCTTCCTGCTAGACTCGAGCCAGCAGGTATGGAGACCCCACTGACCCCCACCCTTGAACGTTCCATTCGCCGTGCGCTAGAAATTGCCCTCGAGCGGGGGCACGAGTATGCCGGCCTCGAGCACCTCCTGCTGGCCCTGACCGACGACCCCGACGCCAGCCGGGTATTGCAGTCGTGCAAAGTGGACCTGGGGCACCTGCGGGCTTTGCTGGAGGAGTCGCTGCGCCAGTTCGAGCGCATACCGGGCATCGAGCCCGAGCCCACCACCGCCTTTCAGCGGGTCATCCAGCGGGCCGTGCTGCAGATGCGCTCGGCCGGGCGCGACCAGGCCAACGGGGCCAACGTGCTGGTGGCCATTATGGATGAGCGGCAGTCGGCGGCCTATGCCTTGCTGGAACAGCTCGGCGTGACCCGGCTCGACCTGACCGCGGCCCTCTCGCGGGGGGCTTTGCCCCGGGGTGCCAGCCAGAGCATCGAGCCCGTGCAGGTGGGGGAAGAGGGTGCGGGTGTGGCGCAGAACCCGCTGGAGGCCTACTGCACCAACCTGACCGAACAGGCCCGCAAGGGCCAGCTCGACCCGCTCATCGGCCGGGAGAAGGAGCTCGAGCGCATCCTGACCGTCCTCTCCCGCCGCCAGAAGAACAACCCCCTCCTGGTGGGCGACCCTGGGGTGGGCAAGACCGCGCTGGTGGAGGGGCTGGCCCAGCTCATTGTGGAACAGGAGAAGACACCTGCGGCAAAGAACCGCACCACCGGGGTTCCGCTGCCCAGCAAGCTGGTGGGGGCCGAGGTCTTTGCCCTGGATATGGGCAGCCTGCTGGCCGGTACCCGCTACCGGGGCGACTTCGAGGAGCGCGTCAAGGCGGTGATGAAGGCCCTCGAGGCCCACCCCAACGCCATCCTGTTCATCGACGAAATTCATACCATCGTGGGGGCCGGCTCCACCACCGGCTCCACCGTGGACGCCAGCAACCTGCTCAAACCGGCCCTGACCGGCAAGCTTAGGTGCATTGGGGCCACCACCTTTGCCGAGTACAAGCACTTCGAGAAGGATCGGGCCATCGCCCGGCGCTTCCAGAAGATTGACGTGGGCGAGCCTTCCCAGGCCGACGCGGTGAAAATCCTGGAGGGGCTCAAGCCGCGCCTGGAGGCCCACCACCAGCTCACCTACACCAGGCAAGCCCTCGAGCGGGCGGTGGAACTGGCCGCCCGGCACCTCTCCGAGCGCCGCCTGCCCGACTCGGCCCTGGACGTGCTGGACGAGGCCGGGGCCGCCCAGGCCCTATTGCCGCCGGGCAAGCGCAAAAACCGCATCGGGGTGGCCGAGGTGGAGGCCACCGTGGCCCGCATCGCCCGCATTCCCGCCAAGAACCTGAGCCGCGACGACGAAGCGGTGCTGGCGAACCTCGAGCAGGAGCTGAAGGCCGCGGTTTTTGGGCAGGACAAAGCGGTGGAGGAGGTGGCCAGCGCCATCAAGCTCTCGCGGGCCGGTCTGCGCGACCCGCAAAAACCTATGGGCTCGTACCTGTTCGCAGGCCCCACCGGGGTGGGCAAGACCGAGCTGGCCCGCCAGCTCGCAGCCTCGCTGGGGGTGCCGCTGTTGCGCTTCGACATGTCGGAGTACATGGAGAAGCACTCGGTCTCGAGGCTCATCGGCGCCCCGCCGGGCTACGTGGGCTTCGACCAGGGCGGCCTGCTGACCGACGCAGTGCTGCAAAACCCCCACGCGGTGCTTTTGCTCGACGAGATCGAAAAGGCCCACCCCGACCTGTATGCCATCCTGCTGCAGGTCATGGACTACGGCAAGCTGACCGACCACAACGGCAAAAATGTGGACTTCCGCAGCACCATCTTGATCATGACCACCAACGCCGGGGCCGCCGAGGCCAGCGAGCTGCGGGTGGGCTTTTTGGGCGGCACCCGCTCGGAGGCCAGCGAAGAGGCCCTAAAGCGCATGTTCACCCCGGAGTTCCGCAACCGCCTGGACGCCATCGTGCACTTCAACCCGCTTTCCCCGGCGGTCATGCAGCAGATTGTGGGCAAGTTTCTGGGGCAGCTCGAGGCCCAGCTCAAAGAGCGCAAGGTGGCCCTGGAGGTTCACCCCGAGGCCCTGGCCTGGTTGGCCGAGAAGGGCTACGACCGCTTGATGGGTGCCCGCCCGCTGGCCCGGCTGATCCAGGAGAAAATCAAGAAGCCCCTGGCCGACCTGCTGCTCTTTGGCCCGCTCAAGCACGGGGGCCGCTTGCGGATTGTGCGTCAGGGTGAGGAGATTCTGCTCCAGGCCCAGCCTGCCTGACCAGCCCTGCCCCAGGGCATGATCGGACTCTTTGCCGACATTCCTGGCTGTATACTACCTTTATGGTGAAAGAAGCAGAATTTGCCACACTTACCCTAGATTACCAGGGCCGGCTGCTTCTCCCCAAACACATCCGCCAGAGCCTGGGGGTGAAGCCGGGGAGCCGGTTGGTGGCCCTTGTGGAGGGGGGCCGCCTCATCCTCGAGCCCTGGGAGAAGGTGGAAGCCGAGCTTTGGGCGGAGGTGGCCGATATTGAGGAAAGTCTGACAGAGGAGCTTTTAGAAGAACGCCGTAGGGAAGCGGTCAAGGATGCCTGAGCGGTACTGCCTGGATGCCTCCGCTGTTCTGGCCTACCTCCAGCAGGAAATGGGCTGGGAACGGGTGCAGGACGCCCTTAGGGACGGGGCAGCCATAAGCGCAGTGAACCTGGCTGAGGTGTTGGGGAAGCTAAAGGGGAAGGGAAAAGAGCCTGGGCGTATCCTGACCAGGCTGCTGGCCCTGGGCTTGCAGGTTCTGCCATTTACCCTTGAAACGGCCCGCATCGCTGGGGAGCTGGACCCAGCCACCCGTACCCTGGGCCTTTCCCTGGGGGATCGGGCTTGTTTGTCCACGGCAATGGCCCACGGAATGGTAGCCCTTACGGCTGATCGCACCTGGGAGCAGGTGTCGGGGGTCAGCGTGGAAGTGATCCGCGGTTCGTAATTCCCACAGTGAAAATGCCGCTTACCCCTGGATAGCGGCTGAGCAAACCCGGTCTAGATTGCTTCAAGACGGCCATACGGCTCTGCTCGAGGTTGTCCTGCGGTAGCGCTGTGGCTGCCAGGTGCTCGAGCTGCCTGCACGGCAGGGGGGTGGTTCACGCACCGGCCCTGCTTTTGTAACGGTGGACTGCGGTTCCTGGGCCGCTCGGTTGTACAATAAAAAGCTATAGGCAGACCCTGGCAGGCAATGCAACTCGAGCAGAGGCATCACGGACCGGTTTTCTAGCCTGAGCGCACGGGGAGGGCTTTGGTGGGCGAAATCAGCTTTAAGTTGAACGGGCAAACGGTTGGGGTTTCCGGTGTAGACCCCCACACCACGGCACTCTCCTGGTTGCGCCAGCAAGGTTGGATAGGCAGCAAAGAGGGCTGCGCCGAGGGGGAGTGCGGGGCCTGTGCGCTGCTTTTGCTGCGGCCCGAGGGCCAGGGCGCGCGGCTCGAGGCCGTAAACGGCTGCCTGCTGCTGCTGCCCAGCCTGGCGGGCCAGGAGGTCTGGACGGTGGAGGGGCTGGCGCAGGGGGAGAGGCTGCACCCGGTGCAGGAGGCCATGCTCCAGGGCGGCTCGCAGTGCGGCTACTGCACGCCGGGTTTTGTGGTGAGCATGGCGGCAGAATATTACCGCAAAAATCGGAGCAACTTCGACCTCGAGGCCCTCTCCGGCAACCTCTGCCGCTGCACCGGCTACCGGCCCATCCGGGAGGCCGCGCTTTCGCTGGGCCAGCCTGCCCCCCACGACCCCCTGGCGCAACGGCTAAACGCCCCGGTGGAGGCGGCGAAATCGCTCGAGTACAGCCTCAAAACCGAGTCATCCCCGCGCTTTTACCGGCCCCTATCCCTGCCTGAGCTCTACCGCATCCTGGCCGAGCACCCTGCGGCCAAGCTGGTAGCGGGTGGAACCGACTGGGTGGTGGAGGTCAACCAGCGCTTTGCTCGAGCGGAGGTGCAGGTAGACATCAGCCAGGTGCCAGAACTTCAGACCCTTTTTTGGGGCCCGGAATATGTCGAGATTGGCGCGGGCGTAACCCTTTCCGAACTCGAGCACTGGCTGGAAGGGCGCATTCCCCTCTTGGCCCAGTGGTTTCCCCTGTTTGCCTCCCGCCTGATCCGCAACCGGGCTACCTTAGGGGGCAACCTGGGCACGGCCTCGCCCATTGGCGACGGGCCGCCGGTGCTCCTGGCCCTGGGGGCCGAGGTGGTGCTTACCGGCGCAGCGGGGGAGCGGGTGCTGCCGCTCGAGCGCTTCTTCACCGGCTACCGCCAGACCGCCTTAGAGCCCGGCGAGGTCATCCGGGCGGTGCGAATCCCTCTGCCCCTGGCCCCCCAGGCCCGCTTCTACAAGGTGTCCAAGCGGCGGTTGGACGACATCTCCACGGTGGCGGCGGCCTTTGCCCTGCGGCTGGAGGGGGGCCGGGTGCAGTCCATCCGCATCGGCCTGGGCGGGGTGGCCCCCACCCCCGTGCGGGCCAGCCAGACCGAGGCTTTCCTGGAGGGCAAGCCCTGGGATGAGCGCACCGTGCGGGCCGCCAGCGAGCTGATCCGCGGCGAGTTCAGGCCCATTGACGACCACCGCGGCAGCGCGGCCTACCGCAGCGCCATGCTCGCGGGCCTGCTGCAAAAGTTCTACGCCGAAACTGCGGAGGTGCGGGCATGAAGATCATCGGTCGAGCGGTTCCCCACGAAGCGGCCCGGGAACACGTGACCGGGCGGGCCCTCTACACCGACGACCTCTGGCCCCGCTACCCCCAGGCCCTTCACGCCTGGCCGGTGCAGGCCCCCCATGCCCATGCCCGCATCACCCGGCTGGAGGCCTCGCCTGCTTATGCGGTGCCGGGGGTGGTGCGGGTGCTCACTGCCGCGGATGTGCCGGGCCTGAACGACTCCGGCATCAAAGGCGACGAGCCTTTGTTCCCCTCCGAGGTGATGTACCACGGCCAGGCGGTGGCCTGGGTGCTGGCCGAAAGCGAGGAGGCCGCGCGGCTGGGCGCGGCGCAGGTGCAGGTCGAGTACGAACCGCTGCCGGCCATCCTTACCCTGCATGAGGCCATCCGCCAGGGGAGCTTCCAGGGGGCTATGCTGCAGGTGAGGCGGGGCGATGTGGCCCAGGGCCTAGAGGCCTCGGCGCGGGTGCTCGAGGGCGAGCTCGAGCTGGGGGGGCAGGAGCACTTCTACCTGGAAACCCAGGCCTCGCTGGCCCTGCTGGACGAGAGCGGCCAGATCCTGGTGCACGCTTCTACCCAGCACCCCTCCGAGACCCAGGAGGTGGTGGCCCAGGTGCTGGGCCTGCCGCGCAGCCAGGTCACGGTGCAGTGCATCCGCATGGGCGGGGGGTTCGGCGGGAAGGAAGTCCAGGCCAACCCCTACGCCGCGGTGGCGGCTTTGGGGGCCTACCTGACCCGGCGCCCGGTGCGGGTGCGGCTTTCGCGCTTGCAAGACATCACCCTGACCGGCAAGCGCCACCCCTTCTACGCCCGCTGGAAGGTGGGCTTTTCCGAGGAGGGCCTGCTCAATGCCCTGCAAATCGAACTCTACTCCGACGGAGGCTGGTCGCAAGACCTGAGCGAGCCGGTGCTGGCTCGAGCCCTCTGCCACCTGGACAACGCCTATTACATCCCCCACCTCGAGGCCACCGGGCGGGTCTGCAAGACCCACAAGACCTCCCAGACCGCCTTCAGGGGCTTTGGCGGGCCGCAGGGCATGGTCTTCATCGAGGAGATCCTCGACCGGGTGGCCCGCAGCCTGGGCCTGCCGCCTGAAGCGGTGCGGGAGCAGAACTTCTACAGGCCGTCCGACACCCAGGAGACCATCACCACCCATTACGGCCAGGTGGTCAAGGACGCTGAGCGCATCCGGCTTATCTGGGACGAGCTCAAAGCCAGCGCCGCGTTCGACCGCCGCCGCCGCGAGATCGCCCAGTTCAACGCCCAGAACCCCCAGCGCAAGCGGGGCCTGGCCATGACCCCGGTCAAGTTTGGCATCTCCTTCAACTTCACCACCTACAACCAGGCCGGAGCACTGGTGCTGGTCTACCAGGATGGCTCGGTGCAGGTCAACCACGGGGGCACCGAGATGGGCCAGGGGCTTTTTACCAAAATCCAGCAGATCGCCGCCGAGGCCCTGGGGGTGCCGCTAAAGGCCATCCGCCTGATGCCCACCCGCACCGACAAGATTCCCAACACCTCCGCCACCGCCGCCTCCACCGGGGCCGACCTGAACGGGGCCGCGGTCAAGGAGGCCTGCGAAAAGATCAAGGGCCGCCTGGCCGTGGTGGCCGCTCAGAAGCTGGGCGTGCACCCTGCCGACGTGGTCTTCCAGGACGGCCAGGTCTACAGCATCTGGAAGCCCGCCGAGCGCATCCCCTTTACCGAGGTGGTCAGGGCCGCCTATGCCCAGCGGGTGCAGCTCTTTGCCGATGGCTTCTACCGCACCCCCGGCCTCCACTGGGACAAGAGCCGCATGCAGGGCAAGCCCTTCCACTACTTCGCCTTTGGCGCAGCCGTGAGCGAGGTGGAGGTAGACGGCTTCACCGGCCAGTACACCCTGCGCCGGGTGGATATCCTGCACGACGCGGGCGACTCCCTATCGCCCCTGGTGGATCTGGGCCAGGTGGAGGGGGGTTTCATGCAGGGCCTGGGCTGGCTCACGCTGGAAGACCTGCGCTGGGACGCCCAAGGGCAGGTGGCCACCCGCTCGGCCAGCACCTACAAACTCCCCAGCTTTTCCGAGCTGCCCGAGGTTTTCAACGTCCGTCTGCTGCCCCGGGCCACCGAGAGCGGGGTGGTTTACGGCTCCAAGGCGGTGGGCGAGCCCCCCCTGATGCTGGCCATCTCGGTGCGGGAGGCCCTGCGGGATGCGGTCGCGGCCTTCGGGGCGGGAGGGATGGTAGAGGCGGTTGAGCTGGCCTCGCCCGCCACGCCCGAGGCGGTCTACTGGGCCATCGAGCGGGTGCGGCAAAAGGCCCTGGTTTCGGGGGACTAGGGCACCATGCGCTGGTTTGAGCACCTCAGCGAGCTTGTGGCCGGGCGGGAGCCGCTGGTCATGGTCACGCTGGTGGCGGTGCGGGGCCATGCCCCCCAGGAGGCCGGGGCCAAGATGCTGGTCACAGCGGGCGCGACCTACGGCACCATCGGGGGTGGGAACCTCGAGGCCACCGCCATCCATCTGGCCCGGCAGATGCTGGCCGAGCGTGCCCTGGCCCCCCAGATGCACACCATCCGGCTCACCGAACAGGCCCCAGCGGCCTATGGGGTGCAGTGCTGTGGGGGTGAGGTGAGCGTGTTGCTCGAGCCTGTGGTTTCGCAAAAACCCACCGTGGCGATTTTCGGCCTGGGGCACGTGGGGCTGGCGCTGGCCAGGGTTCTCTCCATCTGCCCCATAGCGCTCTGGCTGGCCGACTCGAGGGCCCAGATGCTCGCCCCCGACCGGCTGGCGCCCCTTCGGCACGGCCAGGCCGAGATTAAGGCGTTCCATGCGCCCATCCTGGACGGGGTGGTAAACGACCTGCCGGGGGGCGCGCACCTGGTTATCCTGACCCACGACCACGCCGAGGATCTGTTCGTGCTCGAGCGGGCTTTGCGCCGGGCCGACCTGGGTTATATCGGCCTGATTGGCAGCGCGAGCAAGTGGGCCCGCTTCCGGCAGAAGCTGCGCGAACAGGGCTTTTCCGAGGCCGATTTTGGGCGGGTGACCACCCCCATTGGCCTTCCGGGGGCCAAGAGCAAAGCGCCGGAGGCCATTGCCATCGCCACGGCGGCCCAGCTGCTGCCGCACATTTTCCAGGGTACTCCCCAGACCAAGCCGGCTCGGGAAAAGGTGGCCGAGTAACAGGGTTTTCTGTATGATTTGCGACAATGCCCGCCCTGCTCGAGCTGAAAAACATCACCAAGCGCTTCCCCGGGGTGGTCGCCAACGACGGGGTGAGCCTCGAGGTCTACCCCGGCGAGGTGCTGGCCCTGCTGGGCGAAAACGGGGCGGGTAAGTCCACGCTGGTCTCCATCCTCTATGGGCTGTACCGCCCCGACGAGGGGGAGATTCGGGTGGAGGGCCGTCCGGTTCGAATTGCTTCGCCGATGGACGCGCTCAGGCTGGGCATCGGGCTGGTGCCCCAGCACCCCACGCTGGTAAACCGCCACACCGTAGCGGAGAACCTGGCCCTGGGCATTGGCAGCCCCCTGCTGCCTGCCCAGCGCATTGTGCCGCTGGTGGAGCGGATTGCCCAGGGCTATGGTTTGCAGATAGACCCCAGGGCCAGGGTTTACCAGCTTTCACCCGGCGAGAAGCAACGGGTGGAGATTGTGCGGGCCTTGTTGCGGGGGGCCAAGGTGCTCATCCTGGACGAGCCTACCAGCGTGCTCACCCCCCAGGAGGCCGAGGCTTTGTTCAGGGTTATGCGCGAGCTAAGGGCGGCGGGCAAGTCGCTCGTTTTTATCTCCCACAAGCTCGAGGAGGTGCTTTATATTGCCGACCGCTGTACGGTGCTGCGCCGGGGGCGGGTGGTGGGCAGCCTGCCTAAAGAAGAGGCCAGCAAAGCCAGGCTGGCCGAGCTGATGGTGGGGCGCACGGTGAGCTTCGAGCGCAAGCGGCAAAGCCACCCGCAGGGGGAGGTGATGCTCGAGGTCTTGAACCTGCAGGCCCGCTCGAGCCGCAACCTGCCGGCCTTGCGGGAGGTCTCCTTTGAAATACGCCGCGGGGAGATTCTGGGCATCGCCGGGGTGGCGGGCAACGGCCAGAGCGAACTGGTGGAGGTGCTGGCGGGCCTGCGCAGCCCCGAGGCGGGCTCTGTGCGGCTGCTGGGGCAGCCCCTGCCACCTCATCCGGCCCGCCTGTTTGCGCTGGGGGTGGCCCACATCCCCGAAGACCGCATCCAGATGGGCACGGTCCCCGGCATGAGCGTGGCCGAAAACCTGGCCCTGCGCACCTTCGACCGGCCCCCGCTGGCCCGTGGGGCTTTGCTCGACCCGGCGGCCTTTTTGGCCCAGGCCGAGGCGCGGGTGCGGGAATACGCCATTGCCACGCCCAGCCTGCACACCCCCTCGAGGCTCCTATCGGGCGGCAACATCCAAAAAGTCATTCTGGCCCGCGAGCTGGCCGGGCAGCCCCAGCTCATTCTGGCCGTCCACCCCACCTACGGCCTGGACATTGGGGCCACCGAGCAGGTGCACCGGGTGCTTTTGGAAAAAACCCAGCAGGGGGCGGCGGTGCTTTTGGTCTCGGAAGACCTGGAAGAACTGCTCTCGCTTAGTGACCGGATTGGGGTGCTCTACCGGGGATGGCTCAAAGGCCCTTTTGCGGTCGGTAGCCTTACCCGTGAAGAAATTGGCCTGCTGATGACCGGAGGTGAGGCATGAGGCTTGAGCCCCTCGCCCACGCCTCGCCCTGGCGGGTGCTGGGGGTTACGCTGGCTGCGCTGGGGCTGGCCTTTGTGCTGGTGGGGGGGGTGTTTGTGGCCTACGGCCAGAACCCCCTCGAGGTCTACCGGCTCATGTTTACCGGAACCCTGCTGGAGGCCAAAGGCTGGCAGGAAATCCTGCGCCGCAGCATTCCCTTGCTCCTGATTGGGGTGGGCCTCACCCTGGCTTTCCGCACCCAGTTCTACAACATCGGGGCCGAGGGGCAGCTTTTGCTGGGGGCGGTGCTGGCGGCGGGGGTGGCCCTCTTCCTGCCCCTGCCCGCCCCCCTGAGCCTGCCGGCGATGGTGCTGGCCGGGGCCTTAGGTGGGGCGCTCTGGTGCGGCCTGGCGGCCTGGCTGCGTCTGCGCTATAGCGTCAACGAG
>Ga0209721_1000018_pt1 | contig 150534 bp, 114 predicted proteins | sample TshhotsprinmetaG_FD_184139 | JGI IMG/M metagenome (GOLD analysis project Ga0209721, IMG submission 184139) | Hot spring microbial communities from South Africa to study Microbial Dark Matter (Phase II) - Tshipise hot spring metaG (SPAdes)... | ecosystem: Environmental > Aquatic > Thermal...
TGAGCGCAGACCAGCGCGACCCGGTGCAGAGCAACAACTACAGCAGCGTGACGACGACGGTGAGCCAGAGCGCCGACCTGGCGGTCGCCAAGACAAGCCTGATGAACCCGGCGCATGCGGGTCAGGAAATTCTCTATCAGATTATCGTGACGAACACCGGGCCGAGTGATGCGCGCAACGTGGTCATCACGGACACGTTGCCGGTCGGAACAACTTACAGCGGGTCGTCGGTCTTCTGCACGGAGAGCGGCGGCGTGGTGCGCTGTGAAGTGGGCGACGTGGCTGCGGGTGCGACGAAGTCGGCGCTGATCCAGGTGCGTGCGTCGAGCGGTTTGGTTAATGGCGCCACGGTGACGAACGTCGTGCGCACAAGCAGCGCCACGGCCGACCCGGTGGGCGGGAACAACGCCTACACGACGACGACGACGGTCAACCAGCCGTCGGGTAGCGTGGTGGATCTGACGATAGCGAAGAATGCGACGGCCAGCGTCATCGCCGGTGAGCGCGTGACCTACACGCTGGTCATCACCAACAATGGGCCGGCGACGGCGACGGCGGTGAGCGTGGTGGATGCGCTGCCGACGGGCGTGAGCTTTGTGTCGGCGACGGCGAGCAACGGTGCGACGTGCAACAGCGGCGTGAGCTGTTTGCTGGGCGACCTGGGCGTGGATGAGACGGTGAGTATCACGATTGTGGGCATAGTCGCCAGCGATGTGATAAGCGGTGCGACGCTGGTGAACCGGGCGCAAGTGGCGTCGGCGAACCCGGACAGCAATCCGGCGAACAACACGGCCAGCGCAGCCACAAGCGTGACGGTGGATGATCGGTTGAGCATCCGCAAGGTTGGGCCGGCGACGGTGCAGCCGGAGCAGGCGATCGCGTACCAGATTGTGGTGAGCAACACCGGCTCTAGCGACGCCACGAACGTCGTGGTGAGCGACACGCTGCCGGGCGGCGTCGAGAACGCCATCGCCGCGGCGAGCCGGGGCGCCTGCACGAGGGTCGGCAACCTGCTGACGTGCACGGTGGCGCGGCTGGCGGCGGGTGAACAGCTCTTCATCGTCGTCAACGGGTATGTGAGCCGGAGTGCGTCGGGCAGCCTGGTCAACACGGCGAGCGTGACGAGCGCTGCCGACCCGACCGGTGTAAGCGAGACGGTGACGACGAGCGTGACTGCGGCGGCGGACCTGATGGTGGTGAAGCGGGGTGCGGCGACGGCGCGACCTGGCGATGCGCTGGTCTACACGCTGACGGTGCACAACCTGGGTCCGAGCGCGGCGGCGAACGTCATCCTGACGGACGCCTTGCCGGCGGGCGTGACGTTCAGCGGTGCAACGGACGGCTGCACGGAGAGCGGCGGCGTGGTGCGCTGCGTTGTGGGCAGCCTGAGCGCCGATGCGACGGTGGTGTACACGGTGGCGGTGACGGTGGACGCCGACGTCTATCCTGGTGCCAGTCTGGAGAACGTCGCCGAAGTGACGACGAGCACGGCTGACCCGAACCCGCTCAACAACCGCGCTGACGCCGATACAGCCATCATTGGCGCTGCGTCGTTCATGATTGTCAAAGAACAAGTCGAGCCGACGGGCGCCGTGAGGGCGGGTAGTCTGGTGACCTATACGATCACGTTCACGAATACTGGGCCGGGCGTAGCGCGCGTGGTGGCCGTCCAGGATCAGCTGCCGGTCGGTCTCAGCCTGGTCAGCGCCAGCGCAGGACTCTCCGGCTATTGCAGCGGAGCGAGTTGCCAGTTTGGCTCGTTGCCGGTCGGCGCAACGCGTACGATGACCGTTGTGGCGCAGGTCGCTAGCCACCTGACGACCGATGTCGTGACCAACCTCGCCTCCGTCCACAGCGTAGATGCACCCGAGGTCGCCACCGCCACGGTGACAACGCCGATCACGACGGCGGCCGATCTCGACGTGAGCAAGACGGCGCTGAACAACCCGGTCTATGCAGGCGGCGTCGCCTTCTATCAGATCGTCGTTGTCAACAACGGGCCGAGCGACGCGCAAGGAGTGATTGTCACCGACACGCTGCCGATAAGCACGACCTATGCGGGCGACGATGCTGCGTGCAGTGCAGCAGGCCAGGTCATCGCCTGTGCGATCGGAACCCTGCCCGCAGGCGCCACCCGCAGTCTGCTCATCCAGGCGAACGTGGATCGGCTGGCTGCAGGTGGGCTGACGCTGACCAACGTGGTCACGGCGACCAGCCCCACGTCAGCCGCGCCGGTGACGGCCACCGCTACGGTGACGGTCGTCCAACCGGCAGGCGGCGACGCCGACCTGGCGCTCAGCAAGACAGGTCCGGCGACGGCGGTGGCCGGCGAGCCGATCACCTACACATTGGTTGTGACCAACTATGGACCGGCCGATGCCATTGACGTACAGGTTGTGGATGCGTTGCCCGACGGCGTGCGCTTTGTGAGCGCCGTCGCCAGCCAGGGCCTCTGCGCCGCCGGCGTGAGCTGTCAGCTAGGAGAGCTGGCGCTGGACGCCATAGCCACTATCACCGTGGTCGGCGTCGTGGAGAGCGACGTCATCTCCGGCGTGACGCTGTTGAACGTTGCACGCGTCGACGCCGCCAATGGCGATCCGGTCAGCGGCAACAATCAGGACTCGGTCAGCACCGGCGTTCAGGCCGAGGCGTTGGTGAGAATGACGAAGGAGGCCCTCCCGGCTGTGACGACGCCAGGGGCGAGCGTCACCTATCGCATCGTGGTCACGAACAGCGGCCCAAGCGCAGCGCGCAATATCGTCGTGACGGATATGCTGCCGCCGGAAGTGACGAACGCCACAGTCAGCAGCAGTCAGGGCGGCTGCACCGGCTTCCCCTGCTCGCTAGGCGACCTTGCGCCCGGCGATAGCGCCACAATTCTGGTGAGCGGCGTCGTTGCTCAGGCTGTGACGAGTCCGTTCACCAATACGGCGAGCCTTGCGACCACTACGGCGCTGGCGAGCGGCAGCGTCACCGACGCCGGAGCGACGGTTGTCGTCACGGCGCTGGCCGATCTCCTGCTCGTTCTGGAAAGCTCGCCGACGGTGATCGCCGGTGGAACGGGCGTCGTCACTGCAACGCTCAGCAACCTTGGCCCAAGCGCAGCGGACGGAGCCGTCGTGACAGTGACGTTGCCCGCCGGCGTCGGCTTCTTGGGCGCAAATCTGCCTTCCGGCTGGTATGTGGCGTCTGACGCGGGCGGCGTCGTCGTATTGACGACGACCAATTCGCTGCCTGCAGGCGCCTCGGCCCTGTTGCCGATCACGGTGGCGATCGACAGTGCGATTCAGCCGGGCGCCAGCCTGCAATTTAACGGGCAGGTCGCTGCGCAGACGAGCGATCCGAATCCGACGAACAATAGCGCCAATGCCGATGCAAGCGTCATCGGTCAGGCCGATCTGAACGTGACCAAGGTCGGCCCGGCGACCGCCGTCGCAGGCGCGCTCGTGACCTACACCGTGCTTGTCGCTAACGCCGGCCCGACGGCGGCGGTGCTGCGCGACGTCAAGGATGTGTTGCCTTCTGGCGTCACGCTGCTCAGTGCGACGCTGGCGCGCAGCGACGGCTCGATCACAGCCTGTGCTGCGGCGATTTGCCAGACGCTCGCTCCATTGGCCCCCGGCGAAGTGGCGACGATGACAGTCGTCGGTCGCGTCGATGCGAATGTGTCGGCTGGCGCTGTGCTCACCAACACGGCGACGGCCTTCACCGACGGCCTCACGCCTGACCCGAACCCGACGAACAACACGGCGAGCGTGACTACGGTGGTTTCGACGTCTGCGGCGCTGCGGGTCGAGAAAGTCGCCTTCAACAACCCGGTGTACGCCGGCGACGTCATCTTTTATCAGATCGCGGTCTACAACGATGGGCCGAGCGATGCGCAGAACGTGGTGGTCACCGACGTTCTACCGAGCAGCACAACCTACCTCGGCGGCGACGTCGCCTGTGCGCACGCTGCGGGCGTTGTCACCTGCAATCTGGGCGCGCTGGCCGCCAATCGCAGTCGTTCGCTGCAAGTGTTGGCGCGCGTCGATGCGGCGGCGCCTCACGGCCTGATTGTCACCAACGTAGTGACGGCCGCCAGCCCGACGGCTGCAACGCCGGTCACGGCCACGGTCGGCGTGACAGTGCAACAGCCGGCTTTTGGCGCCGTCGACCTGGCGATCGAAAAGAATGGACCTGTCACGGCGACGGCGGGAACGTTCATCACCTACACGCTGGTCGTCACCAACCGCGGCCCCGCCGCGGCGAACGCCGTGCAGGTGGTGGATGCGCTGCCCTACGCCGTCATCGGCCTGGCTGTGAACGCCTCACAGGGCGTGTGCAATAACAGCGTGGTCTGTCAATTGGGCGACCTGGCGGTGGGCGCCAGCGCAACGGTGACCATCACCGGTTGGGTGCGCACCGAGACAGATCATGGCGTCACGGTGCTCAATGCGGCGAGCGTCAGCAGCAACAATATAGAGCTCACACCGGAGGACAACGTCGATAGCTCGACCACCGATGTTGAGGCCAGCGTCCTCATGAACATCGAGAAAACGGCGCAGCCCGCTGTGGTGACGCCGGGAGGCGCGCTGAGCTATCGCATCCTGGTGCGCAACCTTGGGCCAAGCCTGGCCCGCAACGTGGTGATGACCGATCTGTTGCCGCTTGAGCTGGAGTCGCCGCTTGTCTCCAGCGCACGCGGCTACTGCAACTTCAATGTCTGTTATCTGGGTGATCTGCCACCTGGCGAAACGGTGACGATCCTGGTGATGGGCAACGCATCGCCGGCGGCAAGCGCCAGCTTCACGAATACGGCTCTGTTGACGACGACGACGCCTATCCATCCTGCCAGCATCATCCAGGCGCAAGCGCGCACCGACGTCGGGGACAACGCAGATTTGATCATGTTCAAAGTCGCCCAGGCTACAGTCTCCGCCGGTTCGCCGATCACCTATGTGCTGACCGTGCGCAACGCTGGGCCTTCGACCGCAGTCAACGTTCAGGTGCAGGATGCGCTGCCGCCGGATGTGGTCGTGGCAGACCTGGGCGGCTGCGCAAGCGTCGGCCCAGGCTCGGTGCTCTGCCCGCCGACTCCTCTCGTGTCCTTGACCGCGGGTTCTGAAATCAGTTGGACGATCGTCGTGTCCACCAATAGCGACTTGCCGGTGGGAACCACGCTGCAAAATCGGGCAACCGTCAGCAGCGATACGCCCGATCCGAACCTGGTGAATAATACGGCGATTGCAGAGACCAGCATCATCGGTCAGTCCAATCTGGGCGTGTACAAGGCGGCCTCATCGCCTACGGTGGCCGCCGGCGACGAACTAACCTACACGGTGGTGGTCACCAACGCCGGCCCCTCGGACGCCGTCAGCGTGCGGCTGGTCGACATTTTGCCGCCTGAGGTGCAGTTGCTGCGTCCGATCGAGGTGGAGCGCTCGCTCTTGCCGGGTGTTCCGGTCATCTGTCTGGACACCGTCTGCGAGACAGGCGTCGTGCGAGAAGCGGAGATTCTCACCTTTACGCTGCATGTTCGGGTGAATCCTGCAGTGACGCATCAGACCCTCTTCACCAACACGGCGACGGTCTACAGCCCATCGGACCCGGACTTCAGCAACAACATTGCGCGGGCGGCGGTGCTGGCCGAACGTCAATCGACGTTGGTCATCACCAAGCAAGCCTCGCCTGATCCGGCGATCACCGGCGCGTTGCTGACGTATCAGATCAAGGTGCGCAACCAGGGTCCCAGCACGGCGGACGGCGTGCTCGTTGGCGACCTGCTGCCGGCCGGCTTCACCGTTACAAGCGTAAGCAGCAGTCAGGGCGGATGCTCCAGCCTACCCTGTGCATTGGGCAGCCTGCCGCCCAACGGAGAGGCGACCATCACCCTCGTCGGCATGGTCGATCCTCTGCAGAGTGCAGCGCTGGTCAACACAGCCGTCGTGACGGCGACGACGCCGCTCACGAATCTCGAGCTTTCGCAGGCGACGATCACGACGACGGTCAGTGCATTGGCCAATCTGAATCTGTTGCTCAACAGTGCGCCGACGGCCATCGCCGGCCTGACCACCACAGTCCAGGCGCAAGTGGTCAATCTCGGCCCCTCGTCGGCGGTGGGAACGATCGTGACCTTGACTTTGCCGGCGGGCGCTGCGTATCAAGACGCTGCGCTGCCGCCGAACTGGTACGCCGCGCCGAACGCCGACAACACGGTCACGCTGACCACGACAGAGATTCTGTCTCCCGGCGTCAGCGTTCCGCTGTGGGTGCAAGTGCGCTTCGAGCCCGGCGTCCAGCCTGGCAGCAGCCTGGAATTTGTCGGTGAAATTTCCTCGCAGACGCCGGATAACAATTTGACGGATAACTTCGCCACCACCGACGTCAGCGTCATCGCTCAGGCCGATCTGGTCGTTTACAAGACAGGTCCGGATGCGCTGCTCGCCGGCGCCCTGGCGACCTATGTCATCACAGCAGAAAATCGCGGCCCATCCGCTGCGAGCGTCCGCGATCTCAAAGACGTCCTGCCCGCGGGCGTTGCGCTGCAGTCGGCGACGCTGGAAGTTGCAGGCGGAGGCCTCACCGCCTGCGTTGACGCCATCTGCCAGGTGCAGCGACCTCTCACAGTGGGCGAGGTCATCACCATGACGGTCGTTGGCCTGGTGGACCCGTCGCTGCCCGACGGAGCGACGCTGACGAACACAGCCACCATCTTCGTCGAGAACCTGACGCCCGACCCGAACGAGAGCAACAATCAGGCGCATCACGCTGCGCCGGTGGTGACGCTGGCGCAGATCGGCCTTGATAAGTACGATTTGACCGACCCGGTCGAGCCGGATGGCTTGCTCGTCTACGCGGTGGTCGTCACCAACACCGGCCCCAGCCTGGCGCGCAACGTCATCGTCACCGACGCGTTGCCGCCGCATGTGACCTACCACAGCACGACCGGCCCTTGCTCCGAAGCGACGCCTGGAACGGTCGTCTGCACGGTCGGCGACCTCGCCGTCGGGGCGCGAATGCTCTTCCTGGTCGTCGTGAAGGTCAATGCGACGGCGCCGAACGGCTTCCTGCTGCGCAACACGGCGACGATGACAAGCGCAACGCCGCTCACCCACTCGACGCTCTTCGCCGATGAGACGACGCGCGTGCTGCGCAGCGGCGGTCCTCAGGCGGACCTGGAGGTGATTAAGATAGCCGATGCGACGTCCGTCTCCGGCGGCGGCGAGGTGACCTTCACGCTGCGCATCATCAATCACGGGCCGTCGCCGGTGCGCAACGCGCAACTGCTCGACCTGCTGCCTGGCGGCTTGACGCCGGTGCGCGTCCAGACGAGCCAGGGCTTCTGCAACGCCGGCGTCACCTGCTTGCTTGGCGGGCTGGACTTTGTCGCCGATGCGGATGACAACCCGGCGATTGAGGGTTCGGCTGCAGTCACGATTGTCGCCCGAGCCGCAGTCGATCTCGTCGATGGCGTAGTTCTCACCAACACCGCCTATGTACAGTCTGAGCTGGTCGATCCTGCGCCGGACAACAACCTGGATGATGCAAGCGTGACGGTCAGCGCTCGGTTCGCCGACGTGGCGGTGCGCAAGAGCGGCGCGCTGTACGCCACCGCCGGCGAGATCATCACCTACACTTTGACGGTGGAGAACGCCGGGCCGGCCACCGCTCAGGATGTGACGCTCGTCGACCCGATGCCGCAAGGCGTTCGCTATCTTGCTGCGACGCCGTCGCCGACGGCCGGTTCTATGGACAACCCGATCTGGCAACTCGGCTCGCTGGCGGCGGGAGGAAGCGTCGTCGTCGAGCTGGTGGTTCAGGTCGATCCACAGGCGCCGCCGGCGCTCATCATCTTCAATACGGCGCATGTCAGCAGCACGACGCCCGACCTGAACCTGAGCAACAACCAGGCCACAGCCACGACGCAAAGCTACGGCGCCGCCGATCTGGAGGTGATCAAGACGGCGGATCGCGAGATCGTCTACGGCGACGATGTCGTCCACTACACCATCACCGTCAACAACCTTGGCCCGTCGCTCTCCGACCGGGTCGATGTGAAGGAGCTGCTCCCGGCCGGCGTAGAGCTGCTGTCGCTGAGCGCGTCGCAGGGCGCCTGCGTCAGCGCCATCTGCCAGGTGGGCAACATCCCGGTTGGGGAGCCGGTCGTGATCACGGCGGCGGTGCGCATCATCAGCCCAACCTTCCCGCCGGGAACCGTGCTGACGAACACGGCCGTGGCTTTCACCAACACGCCCGATCCCAACCCGGCGAACAACGAGAGCAGCGACAGCGTGACCGTCGGCCCGGTGGTCAACCTGGCGGCGTTGAAGATGACGCGCGTGCAGACCGCTGTCGTCGGCACGGCGATCTCCTACACGGTGCTCGTCACCAACTACGGGCCATCCGATGCGCCAGTGGTGATAATCACCGATCACCTGCCCTATCGGTTCGTCTATCTCTCGTCGAATGCAGTCAACGGCTGCGTCCACACGGACGAGGTCACCCTGGTCTGCAACGCCGGCCCCTTGCCGGCGCAACGCTCGCTCGCTGTGGACATCTACTTCTTCATCAGCGCGTTGAGCGAGGAGCGGGTGCGCAATCGCATCGTGGTCGATGCGCCTGGCTCTGACCTGGGAGGCTTGGGCAGGCCGGAATCCGAGCTTGAGATACCGGCCAACCCTATCCCGACCGCGATTCTACTGGAGACCTATACGCTGGAGGAAAGTGAAGACGCCTTCATCCTGCGCTGGAAGACGCTCAGCGAGTTTAGGGTGTGGGGCTTCCGGCTGTGGAGAGGGGTGACGCCCGATGTGAATCAGGCGACCCTGCTGACGCCGCAAGGCATTCCCGCCAGCGGGGTGGGCAACATCTACACCTATATCGATCGAGGCGTGGAGCCGGGCGTCACGTATTGGTACTGGCTGGAGACGCTCACCGTGGATGGCGGCGGATGGATGAATCAGGCGCTGATCGGGCGTCTAGGCCCGGATGCGCTGCTGTATCTCCCGTTGGTGACATATGGGGAGCCGCAGCCGCAGGTCGAGGCCATGCCTGAGGAGACGCCGACGCCTGATATGTCCGCTCCTGCGAGCGCAGGCGCCGATGCGTCGCATGCGGGAGCGGCTGAAGAAAGGCAAAATAGATTTAGCGTAAGATTGCCTTTGATCCTGATTGCAGGCGATGCAGGCCAGCCGCTTCAGCTTGAACCCGCAAGCTCGCTGCAAGTTGAAACGGGAGGCCCGCCTCCACCGGTGACGGCGGTTGAGACGCCTACGCCAACGGCGGCTCCGTCGCCCCTGGCGACAGGGGCCCCGTCGCCTACGGCGACGCCGACGCCTCCTGATGCCGGCTCTGCAACGCCAGAAGCGCCGTCATCGCCGAGGGTCACGCCGACGCCGGTTGCATCGGCAGCGACGGAGGTGCAGACGCCCTCGCCGACGGCGACGCCGACGCCTATTGATACACCAACACCTATTGATAAACCAACGCCTATTGATACGCCGACGCCGATGGAGACGAACCGTATCCCGTCCGAAGGCGCGCCCGCTGACACGCCGGAGGCGGTCGGGTCTTCTGCGCCGGAGCCAGCGTTTATGGGCGCTCCACCGTTCACGCCGACTCCCTCGGCCACGGCGGTGGGAGCGCCTTAGCGCTGCACGGAAGGTAGGAAGAGAGCGTAACTTGCGGTCGGCGGCTCCTGCGGCTCGTCGAGCGCCAACGCCGCGGCGATGTCAAGATGGCGGCCTACAGTGTATGGCAGCGGATTCAGTGCGCTGATGTCGGCGCCATGCGTGATCAGCTGCTCTGCGACAGAAGCTTGAATCCTGCCGGCGTTGCGTTGCTCGATCACCAGCGCGGCGGCGCCGGCGACGAAGGGGGCGGCCATCGAGGTGCCGCTCCAGGAGGCGTATCCCGGCGATGCATCGATTTCTGCGGCATAGCCGAGCGGAAAGGTCGAAGTGATGCCCTCGCCGGGCGCCGCCAGCGCAATCCACGGGCCGTAATTTGACCAGGACGTTCGCACCCGTTGCTCATCCACGGCGGCCACCGCCATCACCCAAGGCAAGGAGGCAGGGCAGGATGGCACGACGCTTGCGTCGTTGCCGGCTGCAGCTACGATGACGACGCCCTGCGCCACTGCGGCGGCGATGGTTTCGGCGAGGGTGCGGGAGTCGCAGTCGGCCCCCAGGCTGAGGTTGATGACATCGGCCCCTTGCTGGATGGCGTATTCGATGGCATAGGCGAGGACAAAGGTGTTGCCGCGTCCCTGCGCGTCGAGCACGCGTAGCGGCATGATGCGAGCTGCGGGCGCAATGGCGTGAATGACGCCGGCGATATGAGTGCCGTGCCCCCATGCCGTTCCCGGCCCGATGTCGTCCGGCCTGTCTGTGTCGGAGATCATGTCGCTGCTGGCGACAATGTGCAAGGCGTCGACAAGGGCCGGATGCTCGAGGTCCACGCCGGTGTCCAGGACGGCCACCGTGACGCCGTCGCCGTTGACGACGCCGACGACCGGCGTAAGATTCACCTGCTCAAACGCTTGCTGATTCACATAGTTGCTGTCTTCCTGCGAACCCCATTTCCAGGTGCGATAGGGAAAACCTGTCGGCACGCGACTGACGCGGTTGAGCTCCGCCCATAGGACGCGATCGTCGTTAAGCAAGCGCTCTTGCGCATCTTCTTCATCTTCCCGAGTGGTGAACAGATAAATATCCGCCGACGGCAAGATGGCGCGCACGGACATTTCATATTCGGACGCCAACGCCTGCGCCGTTGCAAAGGAATCTGCAGAGGGCTTCAGACGCACGACAACCTGATTCGGCTCTGAGTCATCAGGGCGAACGATTTTTGCGTCCAGGCGACCGTCCGGCGACATGACGCCTTTCGCCCTGAGCCAGGTTCCCGGCTCCGGAAGGCGCCTCTTGAATTTTCTGACGTCGGTTTTGGGCGTCAACACAACCGTAATCTGAGTTTGGCCGTCCAGGGTGACCGGCCATTCGCCGACAAATGAAGTGACCGTCTGCGCCAGTTGACCGTAAATTTCCCGTTCTTCTTCGCCGTGGGCGGCTTTCCGCTGCGCCGTCTCTATGGGAGAAGGCGCCGGATGCATGGCGTCTTGTACGCTCTGCTGCGCCGCCCCCTGCACACCGGCAAGCAAAAGGATCACCATAGTCAGCGCCGCTCCGGCTGCTATCGTGGCTCGAAAAAGAGGGGAAGTTTTCGTAGACCAGGCAGTTCGAGCAACTGTAGGCTTCTCATCAAGCGTCGTTTGCATTGGAAGCTCCTTTCGACGTAGCGAGCGCACCGGCCTCTGGTTCAGCCGATGGCCGCATAAGGCGCCCAGTAATATGGGTGGCGATGCGCTGCGATAGCTTTTTGTTGCGCCGAGCGCAGGGCGGCGGAAGGTCTCATGCGCTGCACGGTCAGGCAGCGATAGAAGTCTGTCATCAGCTCCACTGCGCTGGCGTCGTGCACATTCCACAGGCTCACGATCAAGGTGGAGACGCCGGCGCCGAGAAAACCGCGCACGAGGCCGATCGCCTCATCCGCCCCCTGCACGCGTACGGCGCCGCTCTGGCAGGCGCTCAAGACCACCAGCCTCGCCCGCAGCGGCAACCGGTAAATCGTGCGAACATCGAGCCAACCGTCCGCCAGTTTCAGCGCCGAAAAGAAAGGGTTGTCGGGGCGGAACAGCCCATGCGTGGCAAAATGCAATACATCGCAGGCGGCGGCGTTTTGAAGTTGGCTTAACGTGGCCTCAGCATCGATGAACACGCGGGCTTCCTCGAAATAACGAGCGGCCGATTGCACTTCGTTCTCGGTCTGCGGGATCGACGGCTCGCGCAGCGCAAAGCCGGCGAGCGAATGGAAGCCATTGCTTTCGTTGCGCCGCCGACGCTGCACTTCGACGCTGGCGCTCGGTGCATAGGACACTTCAAAGCGCTCCAAAAGATAGCGCTTGCCGTCCCAAAGCGCATGAAAGGGCGTCAGGTGCAGGTCTCCGTATGGAATGATCAGCAGACGTTCGGCCTCCAGCAGATGGACGAGCGGCGCAACGAGCAGCGCATAAACGCGCTGAAGGGCCGTCCCTGCTCCGCGCAGCAAGCGTTCGTGATGGCGCGTCAGGTAATCGGCGCCGATCTCAATGCGACCCAGTTGGAAGCGAAGGTCCGCCAGAGCTGCGTCAAGGGAGGCGTGTCTGCACAGGCGACGCACGATCTGCGCCGATCTGCGGTCGACGACAAAGGCCATCCACTCATCGCCGGCTTTGTAGTAGATGAGCGCCTGCTCGCACGGCTCGAGCGCCGCCTGCAGCGCGCTCAACGGTTCGGGTTCAACCTCGACCAATTCGGCGGCAAGACGTCGCTCGATTTGCGCTAACGTTGCTTCGTGTTGGCGAATGGTTTCGGAGAGGCGTTGGCCGGCGCCGCGGCTATCGGGATTGTCGCTCAGGAGTTGATTGTAGAGCCAGGTGAGCTGTTGACGAAGGGCGGCGCTACGTTCGGCGGCGGCCATTTCCTGCTGGCCCGCTGCGTGGGCTTCAACAGCGCTCAAGAGGCGCTCCAGGAGCACGCGTGCACGGGCGCGTTCGATGACGGCGAACGCATCCGCCAGCGCCTGCTCCGTTGGCGCCGGCTCATCGAGCAGGGCGAGCGTCAGATCGGCGTAGAGGGTCGCCTTGTCGTCGAGAAAGGCTGTGCGAAATTCTTCAAGGGGCAGCAGGGCGCGCTGCCGCTCCACCGTTTCCACCGCCTGCTGAAAGAAGCGACGCGCAGCAACAAGATCGCCTCCGCGGCGCGCCAGCAAGCCGCGCGCGTGCAGAATTTGCAGCGCAAGGTGCGGGTAGAGGAGCGCCGGCTCGGCGGGCGCCGCGGCCTCCGCCAGCCATCGTTCAGCCAGAGAAAGTTGCTCGTTTGCCGCATCGACCTCGTTGCGACGCAGGGCGAGGCGACAGGACAACAGCGCCGCTTCACAGCGCGCGAGCACGTCCCATGTCAGCGCCCGCGCCTGGTCAGGGAGGCTTGCCTCTCGCACCAGTGCGTCGAGCGTCGCCGCCGCGTCTGCTTCCAAGCCTTCCAGCAGCGCGGCATGCGCCTGTGCAATACGCACGCGGTTGAGCCAGTAGCGATTGGCGAGGCTGTCGAAAATCTCCGCCGCCGCAGAGAGCGCAGCACGCGCCGCATCGAGCGCCTCCTCGCGCAGCGCCAGCAATCCCCGGTAATAATGCGCCTGCGCCAGCTCATACCGTTTGCCGGTTTGCTCAAACAGTGCAGCGGCGCGCGCCAGATCGGCGGCGGCTTCAGGCAGCAGGTTGAGTGAGAGATGGGCGAGCCCCTGCTCTAGAAAGAGGACGTCGGCGAGCCGCCAGCGTTCTGGCTGTTGATCGGGCTCCGCGTCTCCGACCAGGTCGCCCAGGGCAGCCTCGAACGCAGCCAGCGCACTGGCCCACTGCCCGGTGCGCGTGTAAAGGTGCCCCAAATTGGTGTATGCGCGCCCGCGCTCGATGGAGGCGCCCGCCGCCGTCAACTGTTCGATGGCGCTCTGCAGCACGGCGATTGCCTCCTGGGGGCGGTCGAGATAGCCGTAGCAGAGAGCGAGATCGACGCCGGTTTCACCGAGCAACGCCGTTAGATGAAGCCGAAGATCGGCGTCGGCGCTCGCGGCCAGCGCGGACTCCACTTCAGCTCGGAGGGCGTGCAGCACCTCCAGCGCCTCGCGGTGGCGCTCCTGATAGGAAAGCACCGTGGCCAGATTTTGACGGGCGGCGAAGCGCACCAGACGTGCCTCGATTTCGTCCATCGCCAGGGCGTCCAGCGTCTGGATGGCCGTCAGAATTGCCGTTTCTGCGTCGGCGAAGCGCCCCTGCATGGTCAGCACCTGCGTCAGGCCGAGGCTGCTGCGCGCTTGCAGGAAAGATTCGCCTGACGTCTCCCACGCTTCGCGCGCGGCCAGCAGATTTGTCTCGGCGGCGTCGAGATCGCCGGCCAGGACGTTGAGTCTCGCCTGCGCATAGTGAAGCCACGGCGTCACAGCGTCAACAGCGCCCGTCTCTCGATGCACCGCCTGCGCCAGCTCCAGGAGACGCAAGGCGTTTGGAGGGTCGTCCGCTGCGATTTCCAGGCAGTGACGGGCAAGTTGGCCGACTGCCTCCGCCTGGAGGCGACCGGCATTCTGTAGTTGCGCCAGCGCTTCCGCACTGGGAAGCCCGGCCAGCGCAAGGGCCTCGTCAAGCGACAGCGCCATCTACGCAATCTCCAGCGGATCGATCTCGACGATGGCGCCATCGGGGCGCGTGATGACTGCCCGATAGGGGCCGGGCGCGACCCGCTCCAAATGGAAGCGATCTTCAAATTCCACCGCATGGAGGACGGCGCCGCCGGGGTCGATCAACTCGAGCAACGTCGGGCTGGATTCCATCGGCTCGCTGAGCACTTCGCCTTCCACGCGGCGCAGCCGGCCTGTGCGCTCCACCATCAGTTCGATCTCGATGTCTCCGGCCCAATAGACTTGACGATAGCTGTTTTGCTCAAATCCGCGCATGCCCTGGAGCGTTGGCTGGAGGCGACTGTCCCAGGTCAGCGCTGCGCGGATTCGCTCGAGGACGCGCTGCAGCGGGGATGGTTGCGCCTGCACGTGTTTGAACAGCGCCCGATAGGCGTCGAGGGCCGCCGAATCGGGCGCGCTGCGCCGGGCGATTTCTAGCTCGCTCGCCAGACCCCGCAAGGTAGCCAGCTCTTGCCGACAGTGTGCACAGGCGGCTAGATGTTGAACTGCCTCAGGAGATGTTGCGCCATCGAACGCCAGGGCGTACAGATCGTCTAGGGCAATATGTTCACTCATGTGCACGCGTCCTTTTGCTTCCTTTTTTGCGTCGATGCATCCTGGGTCTGTTTGCGGGTTGGCGAAATGTCCATTCAATCGCCTTCCATCTATTTAGTGTTCGTAGGCAATTCGTATGATACATGAAATTTTTGACACAAAGTGTGCAAAGCGATAGCCTCTAAGCGAGACGTCTTGGAATTTCAGAAAGGATGGGTGATCCCTATCCCTTCCAGAAGAGTGCGCAGACGTTGCAGGCAGCGGTTGCGCGTTGGGCCGATGCTGCCTTTGGGAATATCCAGACGCTTGCTGATCTCGTCATAGTCGGGTTGGCGTTCATCCAGGAAGAGCAAATGAAGGAGTTCCTGACAACGCGTCGGCAGATGGCGAAGCGCCTGCGCCAGCGCCTCCTGGCGAGACCAGCCGCTCAGCAGCTCCTCTAGCGCGAAACTAGAGACGGAGCTCGGATCGGTCGAGGCGGGCGGGTCTGCGTCGTCAGGATGCTCGATGGGCTGTTCGCGGCGTCGGCGTTGGAGTGCGCGCCAGGTGAAACGACGCGTGGTGGTCGCCAGCCAGCCGGAGAGCCGCTCCGGGTCTTCGATCTCGTGCAGGCTTTGCGCCAGCGCCAGAAACACTTCCTGGGCGACGTCATCGACTTCGTCGGCCGTCAGCCCATAACGCACCGGCACAGAGCGCACCAGTCTGGCGTAGCGCTCCACAAGCAGCGACCAGGCGTCCATTTCGCCCTGCAGGCAACGATGAATGAGGAAGGTCGTGCTAGGTTCATCCCGTATGGCGTCCATGGGCATTCCAAAGCTGAAAGGCTGTTTCACCGCCGAGACGCAGGATGCGCAGACGCTTATAAAGAGCTCCCGTGTTCCCAGCGTCTCTAGGGCGAGTTTTTGGAGGGAGTAGAATAGCGATTGTTTCAGCCATCTCTCTTATTGTACTTGAAAAAGACGGCGGCGTTGTCCGCTTATTGATCGTCTTTTGCTCTGCGCTTTTTGTTCGGAGGGAAGGCTTGCATCCCATCGAATACGCCTATGTCTGGCGGTCGTTGAATTTACACCGTTTATTTCGATCCCGAAAAAACAAGAATCTGAGTTTCGTCTCCAACCGGCGCCATGGAAAGGGGAGAGCTATGCCGGACTCGCAACGAATCGCCGTCATTGATCTGGGCTCCAACACGGCGCGGCTGATTGTCATGAACGCCGTGCCCGGCTATCGCTACCGGCTTGAAGATGAAATTCGCGAGGTGGTGCGGCTGCGCCAGGGGATGGACGCGCAGGGGTTGAGCGAAGAGGCGATGAATCGCGCCTTCGTGACGCTGCGCCTTTTCAAGCGCTTTTGCGACAGCACCTACGTCGATGAAATCATCGCCACCGCCACCAGCGCCGTGCGCGACGCCGCCAATGGCCGCGCCTTCGTCGAACGCGTCCGGCAGGAACTGGGTCTCGACCTGCGCATCCTCGACGGCGAGCGTGAAGCCTATTACGGAGCGATCGGCGCGCTCAACGATGTGGCGCTGCGCAACGGCGCCGTAGTCGACATCGGCGGCGGCAGCGTGCAGATCAGCCAGGTGGCGGATCGCCGCTATGTGCAAGGGTGGTCCGGGCCGCTTGGCTGTCTGGCCTTGACCGAACGCTTCGTGCGCAGCGACCCGATCGGTGACGGCGAGCTGAAAGCGCTGGAGCGAGAGATTCAGCGCACACTCCACGAAGTGAAATGGCTGCATGAGCTTCCCGGCGAGCTGGTGGCGCTCGGCGGCGCCATTCGCAACCTGGCGCGCATGGACGCGCGGCGCTGCGGCTATCCGCTGACCACGCTGCACGGCTACACACTTTCTCTGACGGCGCTCGAGCAGCTGATCGAACAACTGCGCACCCTTCCTCTGGCCAAACGCATCAAGCTGCCCGGCCTGCGCAGCGACCGCGCCGACATTATCCTGCCCGGCGCGCTGGTGGCGCGCGCCATCATGCAAGTGATGGGGGTGCGCGCGCTGACGGTCTCGGTCAACGGCCTGCGCGAGGGGCTCTTCTTCGAGCACTTCTGGCGGCACTGGGACGAACCGATCATCGCCGACATCCGCAGCTTCGGCGTGCTTAACCTGGCGCGCATCTATCACTATCAAAAGAAGCACGCCAACCATGTGCGCTTTCTCGCCGGCCGCGTCTTCGAGCAGCTGACGCCGCTGCATGGCTACGGCGCACCCGAACGCGAGCTGCTGGACGCCGCCGCCCTGCTGCACGACATCGGCGCCATCATTGCGTATGAAAACCACGACGTGCACTCCCAGACCCTGATCGTCACCAACGGTTTGCCCGGCTTCACCCCGCGTGAAATTGCGTTGATCGGGCTGTTGACCCGCTATCATCGCAGGGGAACGCCGGACCTGGGAGAGTGCGCTCCTCTCATGCTGCCCGGCGACGACCTGCTCCTGTGGCGCCTGGCCGCAATCCTGCGCCTGGCCGAGTACCTGGAGCGAGGGCGCTCCTCGGCCGTCGATGACGTCGTCGTGAGCTGGAGTGCCTCGACCCTGCGGCTGACGTTGATTGCGGACGAGTACCCGGCGGTGGAGATCTGGGACACGCAACGCAATGCCCTCGATCTGATGCGACGCGCCTTCGAGCGGGAGGTGTTGCTCGACAGCACGGTTGCGCCGAGCCCGCTTGCGTAGGAAGCGCCGCTCACTTTTCTGCAAGGGCGAACAGCACCCGGTGACGTCGGTCAGGTTGGTCGGCCTGAAGCGGAGTCAATTCGTGGAAAGGGTCGGCCAGGCGCATCGAAGCGGGCAACAAGGGCGGCAGCGGGGTGAGCGTCCCGTAGCCGAGGCGCTTCAGCGCCCGCGTCAACAGGTTGTCGCTGCGGAAGACGCCGACGCCGAGCAGCAGACGGCGCACGCGCGCCCGCGCTGCGCCCCATGGCGAGAGCATGCGATCGACCGGCAATGAGCCGTACAACGCCACGCTTTGAAACCCGGCCTCCTGCAACAGGCGCGCCAGCTCCGGCGCCGTCGGATAGTGGACGCTGAGCGCGCCCGGCGCAAAAAAAGGCCATTCCGGATTGCTGGTGGAGAGCAGCAGCCGGCCTCCCGTCGCCAACAGGCGATGACATTCGCTCAGGAACGCGGCGGGCTGCGGCAGGTAGTAGATGGCCTCGAAGGAGACGATCAGGTCGAAAGCGCCCGCTGCATATGGTAGATGCTGGGCGTCGGCGGCGGCCAGGAGAACCTGCGCTCCCGTCGACTGTTGCGCCAGCGCCAGCGCCGCCGTCGAATAGTCGCACGCCGCCAGCGAACGGGCGACGCCGCGCAGCAGCCCCAGACCGACGCCGGCGCCGCACGCCACCTCCAGCACGCGACGGCCACCCGCCAGCTCGGCCGCCAGGCTATAGCGCAGCGCCATGCGGCCGAGCTGTTCACGGTTGAGCAAAGCGCCCGGCGTCTCGGTGATGGAGAGAAAATCCGTCATGCGTCGCCGGTGTGGAATTCGTCGTTTTCGACGCGGCGAAGCCAGAACCAGGCTGAGCGCCAAGGCGGCTGGTCGCCCACCTGCGTCTGACCATATTCGACCCGCTCCAGGGTGAAGCCTGCAGCGAAGATCGCGCGCATCTGCGCTTCGTCGAGCCAGCGCCGGCGCTCCGGCGTTGCGTCCTCCTCGTTGAGATGGGCGAACCAGAGGAAGACGGCGCCGGGGCGCAGCAGGCGCACCAACCCTGCATGATAACGGCGCAGTTGCTGCGGCGTGAAGGCATGCGCACAGCCGACGTCGAGCGCGAAATCGTAGGGGCCTTCGAGAAAGTCGAGCTGCTCGACCGGCGCCAGGTGAAAATGGATCTTCTCGGCGAGGCCGGCCTGCTGCGCGCGTCGCTGCGCCTCCTCGATGGCCAGAGGGATGAAGTCAATGGCGTCCACTTCCCAGCCGAGCCTCGCCAGAAACAGCGCCCCGCGGCCAAAGCCGCATCCCAGGTCGAGGGCGCGACCGACCGGCAAAGTCGGCGCATAGACGAGCACCTCCGGCGGCGGATCGGCGTGATCCCACGGCGCCTGGCCGGACTGATAGCAGCTGAGAATGCGCTCGTAGTGCTCCCGATCGGCCGGCTCGTAGCCGCAAAGTTTTTCCACAGATGAAATGTGTTCAGCATCGCCCATACAACATCGCCTCCAATCGCGCTTTAACGGTGGGCCACTCATAGTCTAACATGCGGAACCAGGCGGTGTCTCGGCTCCGCCCTTTGACGATCATGTGCTGCTCCTGGACGCCCTCGAAGGTGAAGCCGATGCGCAGCGCCGCCCGCCGCGAGCGTTCGTTGCGGCTGTCGCACTTCCATTCGACGCGACGATAGCCGAGCGCAAAGCAATGGCCGAGCATCAGGTAGGCGCTCTCCAGGTTCGCCTGCGTGCGTTGCACGACCGGGCTGAACCAGATGCCGCCCAGCTCGATGCGCAAATGCATGGGCGCGTTGCTCATCAGGTTGACGACGCCGACGGGCTGGTCGCTCGCCTGGTCGATCACGCAGAGCGCCAGGCGGTCGGCGCCGCAGATCAACTCGTCGATGTAGCGCTCGAAGCCGGCGAAGTCCGCAAACGGGCCGACGAACAGATAGCGCCAGATCAGCTCGTCCGGGTCATAGGCGGGGAAGCTTCGCCCCGCCAGCTCGATGGGTGAGCCGTCGGAATGGCGGTGAAGGGCAGGCGCATGCGATCGGGAAAGCGGCTCCAGCCGCACGAAGCGGCCGACGAGCGTCACCGCAGCGGGTTTGAGCGGCAGGTTGTTGCGCCGTGCCAGCACTTCTTCCGGCAACATCGGGAAACTCCATGAAAATTCATAAATTCTTCTAAAATTTGTGGGCGTCCAAACCCTGTGACCTGTTAAGAATGTGCGGCTGGGGGCCGCACCGGCGTCGTAAAAGGCGCTTACGTAGATCATCGTCTCGGGCGTGGCATGGCTGTAAACTGCGGCTGAGAGCCGCAGCTACGAGAATCGCCGGAGTGTCCGCAAGGACGTTCGCTCATAAGATCGTTTTCAGGACGTCGAGGTCGATGTTGGCGCCGCAGAGCACGATGGCGACGTTCCGTCCCCGCCCGCGCTGCGCATCTTTCAGGTAGGCGGCGACGGCGACGCCGGCTGCGCCTTCGACCATCAGATGATGCGTTCTGGCGATCAGGCGCACGGCGTCTGCGATTTCAGCCTCCGTCACCAGCATCCAGTCGTCGACCAGCCGCTGGCAGAGCGCGAAGGTGATGGCGTCTTCCTCAATGCCGCCGGCGCTGCCGTCCGACAAAGTCGGCAGCGACTCCATCTGCACGATGCGGCCGGCGCGCACCGATTCGTACATCACCGGCGAGTGGGCGGGCAGACAGCCGACGATGCGCACCGATCTTCCTGCGTCCAGGGCTTTGATGTAACCTGCGATCCCGCCGATCAACCCGCCGCCGCCCACGGTGACGTAGAGGGTCTCCACGTCGGGAAGCTCCTCGAGCACTTCAAGCCCGATCGTGCCTTGGCCCGCCACGATCTCCCAGTCATTGTACGGTGAAATATAGGCTCGTCCGCTTTGGGCGGCGAAGGTGCGGGCTTGTTGCTCGGCTTCGACGCTGTCCATGCCCCAGCGTCGCACCTCCGCGCCGTAGCGTTGAATGGCTTCGACTTTCGTCGCCGCTGCGCACTCCGGGACGAAGACGACGCCTTTCGCTTCCAATCGCCGCAGCGCATAGGCGACGGCTGCGCCATGGTTGCCGGAGGAGGCGGCCACTACGCCGCGCGCCAACGTTTCCGGCGAAAGGCTCAGCAGCTTGTTGGTCGCCCCGCGCAGTTTGAAAGAGCCGGTGTATTGCAGATTCTCCAGCTTAAGAAAAACCCGATCGCCGCCCATCTCGCTGAGCGCAATCGATTCATCAAGCGGGGTCCGCCGCACATAGGGGCGGATGCGCCGCTCCGCTTCAAGGATGGCTTGTTTCAGCGCAACCATCGCCTCTTCTCTCCTATTCCTCCTCGCTCATCCTCTTCACCAACACTTTATCGACGCGGCGGCCATCCATATCGACCACTTCGATGCGGTAGCCGTCGATTTGCACCTGGCTTCCAATCGTGGGAATCTCGCCCAGGAGCGCCATCACCATGCCGCCGACCGTCTGATAGTCAAGCTCCTCGCGCAGCGGCAGGTGGGACAGGCCAAAATGCTCTTGAAAGGCGTCGACCGACCACAGGCCGTTGACGAGCCAGGAACCGTCCTCGCGCGGCACGATGTCCGGCTCTTCGTCCATTCTGGCTTCCTCGATGGCGCCGAGGATCGCCTCGACGACGTCCGTGATGGTCACCAACCCTTCCACGCCGCCGTACTCGTTGATGATGAGGGCGACGGGCGTGCGTTTTTTGCGCATTTGTTCGACCAAATCGAGCGCCGACATGTTTTCCGGCACGAAGAGGGCGGGTTTCGCCAGGCTGCGCAAGTCGATGCTTTCGGCGGTCAGACGTTGCACGAGCAGATCGCGCGCGTACACAACGCCGATCACGTGGTCCAGCGAGTCCTCCGCCAGCGGGAAGCGCGAATGGGGTGAGGAGACGATGAGGTTGCGAATTTCCTCTGGGCTTTGGTTGACGTCGATCCAGACGATTTCGGTGCGCGGGGTCATGATGGCGCTGGCGCGCCGATCGCTCAGACGAAAGAGCTGGGCGACGATCTCCTCTTCGATCGGCTTAAAGACGCCTAGCTGCGCCCCTTGTCGCAAAAGAACGCGCACTTCATCGTCGGTGACGGCGGGGGCGTTGTCGCTGCGCACGCCGAACAGACGCGAGAGCGCGCCGCTGGAGCGGTCGAGCAGCGAGACCAGCGGCCGCGCCGGCCTGGAGAGACTGTCTAACACCGGCGCAACCAGGCAGGCGATCGTCTCCGGCCTGCTGAGGGCAAGGCGTTTCGGGGTCAGCTCCGCCACCACCAGCGCCAGATAGGTGGTGGCGAGCACGACGGCGAAGATGGCGATCTGCGTTGCATAAGGCGCCAGGAATCCAACTCGTCGCAACTGATCGGCGAGCGGTGTGGCGAGCGTGGCGCCGCCGAAGGCGCCTGCGAAGATGCCGATCAGCGTGATGCCGATCTGCACGGTGGAGAGAAAGTCCCCTGGATTTTGGAGCAGCTTCAGCGCGGTGGCGGCGCCCGGCTTGCCGGCGGCGGCCATCGCCTGCAAGCGCGAAGGGCGAGAGGAGACGATCGACATTTCGGCCATCGCAAGGAAACCGTTGGCGAGCAGCAAGATAACAAGAAAAAACAGATCAATCGCAATACGCATACGCGCCTGTCCACCGCTTTGCGATCAGACCAGCCCGACGACTTTGAGCAGGAACGCGTACTCAAAGGCCGTTTCGCGCAGAGCCTCGTATCGTCCAGAGGCGCCGCCATGCCCCGCCGCCATATTCGTCTTCAGCAGCGCAACGTTATCGTCGGTTTTGATGCAGCGCAATTTCGCCACAAATTTGGCAGGCTCCCAGTATGAAACCCGCGGATCGTTGAGGCCGGCCGTCGCCAAAATGGGAGGATAGGCTTTCGGTTCGATGTTGTCATACGGCGAATACGTGCGCATATATGCATAATACTCCGGATCGGCCGGATCGCCCCATTCTTCATACTCGATGACGGTCAAAGGGAGCGTGGGGTCGAGCATGGTGTTGAGGACGTCGACGAACGGGACTTCAGCGATGACGCCGGCGAAGAGGTCGGGCCGCATGTTCACAACGGCGCCCATCAGCAGGCCGCCGGCGCTGCGTCCCAGGATCGTCAGCCGTTCTGGAGAGGTGTAGCCTTGGGCGATCAGCGTTTCGGCGGCGGCGATAAAATCGGTGAAGGTGTTTTTCTTGTGCAGCAACTTGCCGTTGAGATACCAGGCGCGGCCTTTCTCGCTGCCGCCGCGCACATGGGCGATCGCAAACAGAAAACCGCGTTCGAGCAGGCTCAGCCGGTTGGCGCGGAAAGAAGGTTCGCTGCTTGCGCCGTAGGCGCCATAGCCGTAAAGGAGACAGGGATGACCGCCGTCCAGGGCAATCCCTTTGCGGTGAACGAGCGAGATCGGAACCTGTTCGCCGTCGGGAGCAGTCGCCCACAAGCGCTGCGTCTCGTATGCGTCGGGATCGTAGCCTTTGATCTCCTCCTGTTTGAGCATCTGCAGGGTGCGCTGCGCCATGTCATAGGCGTAGATGGTCTCAGGCGTCTTGAGAGAAGAGTAGCGCAGGCGCAGCACGGTCGTGTCAAAGATCGGATTTTCATCAGGATCGACGGCGTAGCTCTCCTCGCCGAAGGCGACGACGTGGGCGTCCACCACTTCTGGCTGCGCCGGCGCAAGCTGCACCACGCGCACGCGCTTGCCGCCGTTGGCCCACTCGAAGAGCGCCAGATGATCCTGGAAAAGTTCGATGCGCTCGATCCAAACGCCGGGCGTCTCGGGAATCAGCTCGCGCCAGGCGGCCATGTCGGGCGTCTCCACAGGCGCAGTCAGCACGCGAAAGTCTTGAGCGCCATCGTTGCTCAGCACATAGAAGCGGTCTCCGCGATGTTCGACAAAGTACTCGTGACCGCGTCGCCGCGGTTCGATCAGGCGCAGCGAAGCATCGGGCGCATCGGCGTCGAGCACGCGCGCCTCGCTCGTCATATTGCTGTGCAGGTGTAAGACGATGAAGCGTCTGCTGCGCGTCTTATAGAGGTTGACGAAGAAGCGCTCATCCGGCTCGCGCCAGAGCAGGACGTCGTTCGCCTGCGCGCTGCCGAGGCGATGGCGCCAGAGCGCGTCCGGGCGGTGAGCGTGGTCGAGCGTCGTATAGAAGATCGTGGCGTTGTCGTTGCCCCATTCCAACCCGTAATAGGCGCCTTCGATCCGATCGGGCAACAGCTCGCCGGTGCGCAGATCCTTGACGAAGATCGTGAACGCTTCGTCGCCTTTGCGGTCCAGCGCGTAGGCGAGCAGGGAGTGGTCCGGGCTGACGGCGAATTCGCCGACTTCGCAGAACGCATGGCCTGCCGCCAGTTCGTTGACGTCCAGCAAAATCTCCTCTTCTCCCTCCAGGCTGTGGGCGCGACGACAGTAAATCGGATAGTCCAGCCCGGCCACAGTGCGTCGATAGTACCAGTAGCCGCCGTCCTGAACCGGCGCCGTGCTGTCGGTCTCCTGGATGCGCCCGCGCATTTCCTGAAAGAGAGCCTCTTGCAACGGCTCGGCGTCGCGCATCACCTCGGCGGCGTAGGCGTTCTCCGCCTCGAGATAGGCGATCACCTGCGGGTCCTCGCGATTGCGCAGCCAGTGATAGTCGTCGATGCGCACATCGCCATGCAGAATGCGCCGGATAGGGCGTCGCGTCGGCGCAGGCGGTTGCGCGGCGGTGAAGCGAAAAGGCATTCCATCCTCCTGAAAAAGATCTCTTTCAAAAAATTGGCGGGGTGATGGCGGACAGAAAGATCGTCTCTTCCTCGACGGCGCTGATCTCACGCAGCAGCCGACCATGAATGTAGATGCTGTCGCCTTCGCTCAGCACGTACTCCTGCTCGTTGAGCACCACGCGCACCTTCCCCTTGAGCACGAAAAGGCATTCCTCCGTCTCCAATGGAGGCGGCCGCGCAATGTTGCCCGCCGAAGGCTTCACGTGCGTGATGAAGACCTCTAGCCGATTGCGCAGGTTGGGCACAAGCAGCTCACTGGTGACGTCGCCTGGAGGGAAGGTGATCTTGATGCGCTGATCGGCGCGCACGACCGGGTTCTGCAGCGTCGGCGGCGCCGGCTCGGCCTCCTGCGAAAAATAGAAGGGCGGAACGCCCAACGCCTCGGCGATGTGGCGCAACGACTCCAGCGAGGGATTGCTCATGTCGCGCTCGACCAGGCTCAGAAAGCTGGCGGTCAACCCGGTGCGCTGCGCCAGCTCCTCCAGGCTTAATCCCAGCTCCCTACGTCGCGCCCGAATGCGGCTCCCAAAGGAGTCGGGCTGTTCACCGTTGCCTGGAGCCAAATGGTTGATTTGTTCTCTCGTGGGCATATTCAGAGTGTACAATGCGCACTTTGAGAAGTCAAGAGGATTTGAGCCCTACTTAAAATTTTTAAGCGGCGCTTGACAGCAGGTCTCGAATATGCTACTTTAATAGCGTCCCGGTAAACGTTTCGACAAACAGGGGTTACATGGTTGCGAGTTTTCTCGTGGCTGTGGAATACGACCTTTCAGAAAGCTTCAATTTGTAGATGCGGCATCCGGCCGCACGTTTTAATGATGATAGTAGGTGCGGCTCCCAGCCGCACGTTCGCAACGGGCCGCAGGTCTTGGGGGAATGCGAGGTTGCATTCTACGAGAAGGTTTCACCAAACTGCGCAACATCTATAAGGTAAAATAGGTTGGAGCAAACGTTTCCCGTAAGTCAACGTGGACAGAGGAAGAGCTCCTCGTGTTCAACGACAGCGCTTCCGGGCATTGTTCTGCATCGATGCCCCAATTCTCCAACCTATCAGAAAGGGAGGTCCTATGCCTGCACACATTCAAGCGTATCAACGTCCGCCGACGCCGGAACAGGCGTTGGCGCTGTTGAGCCAGGCCGCCGGGCAAGCGGCGCCGTTGATTCCTCAGCCGCGCATGCCGGATGAAGTCTTTCCACCGACGCCGACCGTCGTCGATCTACAGGCGTTGCCCTGGGTGTACATCAGCCGCGAGCCGACGACGCTGCGCCTCGGCGCCAACACGCCGCTGCAGACGCTGGTGGACAACGCCGCAGTCGCTGCGGTGGCCGACGGCATCCTTCAGCAATCCGCCGAGCTGGCCGCCCCGCGAACGCTGCGCAACTTGGCGACGCTGGCCGGGGCCGTCGAAGGTGCAGCGGAGGGCCCGCCGGAGCTGCTGCTTGCGCTCCTGGCCCTGAACGCAACGGCGACCGTTCAATCCGCTGCAGGGGCGGAGCAACTTCCCTTGCGCAACTATCACTCGGCCCCTGGTGCATTGCTGGTCGAGGTCGCCATTGACCTGGAAGCTGCGCCACATGGCGCGTTGGCGCGTGTGGCGCGCACGCCCATGGATCGGGCGATCGTGGCTGCGGTCGCTGTGGTGGACGCCCGGCAGGCGCGCATAGCGGTCGCCGGCGCAGCGCCGCAGCCGATCGTCGCCGAAACGAAGCTCAGCGATGCATCCCTGAACGCAGCGATCGATGCGCTGGTCGAGGCTGTGGTTGCACAGTCTGCGCCGGTGGGCGACTATCGCGGAAGCGCCGAATACCGTCGCGCCATGGCCGGCGTGTTGACGCGACGCGCGCTGGAGAACGCCATTCCGCAAAGGAGGAGCGCATGAACATTCATCTGACGTTGAACGGCGTCTCGCGCACCCTTGCGTGCGAGCCGGGCGAAACCTTGCTTTCCGTGTTGCGCCGCAACGGCGTGTGGAGCGTCAAACACGGCTGTGAGACCGGCGAGTGCGGCGCCTGCTCCGTGCTGCTCGACGGCAAACTGACGCCGACCTGCGTGATGCTGGCGGCTCAGGCGGACGGCCACGCCCTTGAGACGGTGGAGGCGCTCGACCGCGGCCCCGGCGCGCCGTTGCATCCCATCCAGCAGGCGTTCGCCGAGACGGGCGCCATCCAGTGCGGCTATTGCACGCCGGCGATGGTGCTGGCCGCTAAAGAGCTGCTCTCCAGGACACCTACGCCCACCGAAGCGGAGATTCGCGACGCGCTGGGCGGCGTGCTTTGTCGCTGCACCGGCTACGTCAAGCCGGTCGAGGCGGTGCAGCGCGCAGCCGCCATCTTGCGCGGGGAGGCCGTTCCGCCCATCGATGCAGCGGGCGGCGTTCCGCTCGAAGGCTTCTTTGACGCCGTGCGTCGGCCCATGGAGCCCGACCTGCCCGGCCCCGGCGACAACGTGCTCACCCAGCCCAAAGTCGCCCTCTTCACCTTCCCCACCGTAGACCTCCAGGGCGCCACCGAGGTGGTGGGCAAGCCGGAGGTGAAGGTGGACGCCGTCAAGCTGGTCAAGGGCAAGCCCGCCTTCGCCGATGATTTTGATCTACCCGGCATGTTGCATGCGGCCATGCTCACCAGCCCGCACGCCCACGCCCGCATCAAGCGCATCGACGCCTCCAAAGCGCGCGCGCTGCCGGGGGTTCACGCCGTGTTGACCTATCAGGATGTGCCGCGCGTTATTTACGCGTCCGGCGGGCAGAGCTGGCCGAACCCGCACCCGTGGGATCAGGTCTCGCTCGACAGCAAGGTGCGCCATGTGGGCGATCGCGTCGCCGTCGTCGCCGCCGAAACGCCGGAGATCGCCCGGGAGGCGCTCAAGCTGATTGAGGTCGAGTATGAAGTGCTGCCGGCGGTCTTCGACCCGCTGGAGACGATGAAGCCCGGCGCGCCGATCATCCACGATGAGCCGGACGCCGTAGGCATCGCCGACGCCGAACACAACATCGCCGTCAAAATTCATGCAGCGGTCGGCGACGTGGAAAAGGCGCTGGCCGAGTCCGACTATGTCTTTGAGCGCACCTATCGCGTGCATCAGGTGCAGCAGGCGTCGATCGAGCCGCATGTCGTCGTCACCTACTGGGACGAGGACGAGCGGTTGGTGATCCGCACGAGCACGCAGGTGCCTTTCCATGTGCGCCGCATGATCGCGCCGTTGATCGGGCTGCCGGTCAAGCGCATCCGTGTGATCAAGCCGCGCATCGGCGGCGGCTTCGGCGGCAAGCAGGAGATGCTGATCGAAGACCTCTGCGCACACCTCACCATCGCCACCGGCCGTCCGGTGCGCTTTGAATACACGCGCGCACAGGAGTTCACCAGCGCGCGCTCTCGCCACCCGATGGTGATCACCTTCCGCGCCGGCGTCATGCGCGATGGGACGTTGCATGCGCTCGACATGCACACGGTCTCCAACACGGGCGCCTATGGCACGCACGGGCTGACCGTCTGCAGCGTGGCCGGGCTGCGCGGGCTGGCGACCTATCGTTGCAACAACCTGCGCTTCGACGCCCAGGTCGTCTACACCAACATTCCCACGCCCGGCGCCTTCCGCGGCTACGGCGCGCCGCAGGGCGAATTTGCGCTCGAAAGCCTGATGGAGGAGATCGCCGAGGCGTTGAATCTGGACCCGGTGGAGTTCCGCCTTAAGAACGCCGTGCGCTCCGGAGATCCGATCCCGATCACCGCAGCCTTGGGCGAAGGCGAGGCCGGCCGACAGCCACAGATCGTGCAGAGCTGCGGGCTGGAGCAGTGCGTGACGCAGGGCGCAGCCGCCATCGCCTGGGATCGCCGCGGCGACCCGGCCTGGCGCGTCGACCCGAAGCGACCGTACATCCGCCGCGGGTTGGGCATGGCCGTCTGCATGCACGGCACCGCCATCCCCGGCCTGGACATGGGCGCGGCCAGCGTCAAGATGAACGACGACGGCAGCTTCAACGTGCTTGTCGGCGGCACGGACCTGGGCACCGGCTCCGACACGGTGCTGGCGCAGATCGCCGCCGAGACGCTGGGCGTTCCGCTTAACGACATCATCATCTACTCCTCGGACACCGACTTCACGCCCTTCGACACCGGCGCATACGCCTCCTCGACGACGTACATCTCCGGCGGCGCGGTCAAAAAAGCGGCCGAACAGGTGCGCGAGCAGATTCTGGAGCGAGCAAAGATGATGTTGAAGCTGGAGACGACCGAAGGACTGCACCTGCGCGACCGCTGCGTTGTTGCGCCGGATGGCCGCAGCGTGACGCTCGCCGACATTGCGCTGAACAGCCTGCATGTCGCCGACCAGAAGCAGATCATGGCGACCGCCTCGCACATGTCGCTGCATTCGCCGCCTCCTTTCGGCGCCCAGTACGCCGAGGTCGAGGTGGACACGCAGACTGGCCAGGTGACGGTGACCAAGCTGGTGATGGCGGTGGACTGCGGCACGGCCATCAATCCCCGCACTGCGCAGGGACAGATCGAAGGCGGGTTGGTGCAGGCGTTGGGCTACGCCGTCAGCGAGGAGATGGCCTATGACGAGCAGGGCTGCGTGCTCACGACGCGCTTTGGCGACTATCGCATCTTCCAGGCCAACGAAGTGCCTGAGATCGAGGCCATCCTCGTGCCGACCTACGAGCCGAGCGGCCCGTACGGCGCCAAGGCGGTGGCCGAGATTCCCATGGACGGCGTCGCGCCGGCGGTCGCCAATGCCGTCTACGACGCAGTCGGCGTGCGCATTCGCGACCTGCCGCTCACGCCGGAGAAAGTCTGGCGCGCGCTGCAAAATCTGTAGTTTCTCTCCTCTTCACCTGAAAGGGGGAGATTGGACATGATCGAGATGGGGAGTGCACCTTATGGCATTAGACATCGAAACGCTGGTTGACCTTTACCGCGACATGTGGCTGATCCGCGCCTTTGAATTCGGCCTGGAGCGCGAGTTCAAGAAAGGCAACGTGCCCGGCATGTTGCACACCGGCGTAGGACAGGAAGCGACGCAGGCGGCGCTGGCTGCGCATCTCCAGGCCACCGATGCATTTTTCCCCGACCATCGCTGCCACGGCATCAACGCATTGGCGGAGGAAAAGCACCAGGGCGACGGCGAGCGCATCATGGCCGAACTTTTTGGTCGCGCCACCGGCGTTTGCAGCGGCAAAGGGGGCAGCCTGCACAGCGCCAACCCGAAGGTCGGCAACTTCGGCGACAACGCGGTCGAAGGCTCCTACATGGCGACGGTGTTGGGCGTGGCCCTGGCCTTTCAGATGCGCGGGCAGCCGAACGTCGCCTGCTGCATCATCGGCGACGGCACGGTCGGCCGCGGCGAGTTCCACGAGAGCCTGAACATGGCGGCGATCTGGAAGCTGCCGGTGCTCTACGCCTGCGTCAACAACGGCTACGCCATCTCGACGCCGGTCGGCAAGGCGCACGCCTCGGCGGACATCGTCGATCTGGCGCGCGGCTACGGCTTTCCTTGCGAGCAGGTGGACGGCAACGACATCGAGGCGGCCTACGAGGCTGTGCAAAAGGCGGTCGAGCATATCCGCGCCGGCAAAGGCCCCTATTTCCTGGAGTTCAAAACCTGGCGCTGGCAAGGCATCTTCTCCGGTGAATTTCGGCCGCCCGAAGAGGTGCGCTACTGGAAAGAGGAGCGCGACCCGATCAAGTTGGCGCGGCGGAAGATTTTGGAGCGGGGCAGCCTGAGCGCTGCAGACCTCGACCGCATCGAGGCGGAGGCGAAGGCGCAGATCGAAGAATGGATCGAGTTCGCCAAATCCAGCCCGCCGCCCGACCCGGCCAAGGCGACGGCGGATGTGTATGTTGGATGGTAGCCAGTGTAATCATGAGGCGGTGTCTATGACGCAAACTACTGTGCGTACGCGCACCTTCGTCCAGGCGCTCAACGAGGCGCTGGACCTTGCGATGGAGCGCGACCCCAACGTCTATCTGATCGGCGAAGACATCGGAGAGATGGGCGGCGACTTTGGCGTCACGCGCGGGCTGTGGGCCAAATACGGCGAGGCGCGCGTGCGCGATACGCCGCTGTCCGAGGCCGCCATCATCGGCACGGCGGTCGGCTCGGCGATGATGGGCTTTCGACCGGTGGCCGAGATCATGTTCGCCGACTTTCTCGGCGAGTGTTATGACCAGTTGGTCAACAACGCCGCCAAGATGCACTACATGTTCGACGGCCAGTTCAAAGCGCCGATTGTCGTGCGCACCGCATGTGGGGGCGGTTTCGGCGGCGGCCCCCATCATTCGCAGTCGGTCGAAGGATGGTTCCTCAACGTGCCGGGCCTTGTGATCGTCGCCCCTTCGACGCCCGCCGACGCCAAGGGCCTGCTGCTGGCCTCGATCGAGAATGACAACCCGATCCTTTTTCTGGAGCACAAGGCGCTCTATCGCATCAAGGGCGAGGTGCCGGAAGGCTATTACACAACGCCGTTGCGCAAGGCCGCAGTCGTGCGCGAAGGGAAGGACGTCACCATCGTCGCCACGATGAAGATGGTGCACGAGGCGCTGGCCGCCGCGGCCGAACTGGAGCAAGAGGGCGTCAGCGTCGAAGTGATCGACCTGCGCACCATCCGCCCCTACGACGCCGAGACGGTGCTGGAGTCGGTGCGCAAGACCGGACGCGCCGTCGTCGTCAACGAAGCGCCCAAGATCGGCGGGCTGGCCTCGGAACTGAGCGCCGTCATCGGCGAAGAGTGTTTCTACAACCTCAAAGCGCCGGTCGTGCGCGTCGCCGGCCTGGATGCGCCGATCCCTTTCTCGCTGGCGTTGGAGAAGATCATCCTACCCGGCAAGGAGCAGGTGATTGCGGGGATTCGCAGCGTGATGAAGTAGAGCGTGTTGCGTGGTGCGTGTTCCATGGCTCGTGTTGCGTATTGCGTGATGCGTATTGCGTGAATTGTCACGAAACACGCAACACGCCTAAAACTGATTCAACAAGGAACCGAGAAGCATGGCCGTCGAAGTGATTCTTCCCAAATGGGGATTGACGATGGAGGAAGGCACGGTCTCCGAGTGGCGCAAGCAGGAAGGGGACGCCGTTGCGGCGGACGAAATCATCGCCGACGTGGAGACCGACAAGATCACCAACGAGCTTCCTGCGCCGGCGTCAGGCATCCTGGCCAGAATTCTGGTGCAGGCTGGCGAGACGGTCGAAGTGGGCAGGGTGTTGGCCCTGATCGCAGAGAGCGAAGAGGAAGCGGCGCGCATTCGGAGTGAGGGGTAAGGGTGCAGGAGAGCGGGAGAATGAGGCGTCGTCCAACGTCCATGCAGCCTTCCATCTCCACGCTATTGGTGTACGGAGTACACGCATATGACGAACGACATTCACCGGGGAATTCCCGTTAGACAGCGAACGCCTCTCACCCGCGTGCGGCGGATGATGGTGCAGAGCATGGAGGAGTCGGTGCGCCGCGCTGCGCTCAGCCAGGTGACGCGGGAAATGGACCTTTCCGCCGTCCAGGCGGCGCGGGCGGCGGCCGGCGATCGGCGCCGCTCGGTCAACACCTACATCATGGCGGCCGTGGCGCGTGCGCTGCCGAGTCATCCTTTGCTCAACGCCGAGCTGGTGGAGAACGCCGTCGTCACCTTCGAGGCCGTTAACCTCGGCATGGCCGTGGCCACGCCCGACGGCCTGGTGGTGACGGTGATCCGCGACGCCGATCAGAAGTCGCTCGATGAGCTGGAGGCCGCCGCCAACGACCTGGCGACGCGCGCTCGCGCCGGCAAGCTGAAGCTCCCCGACATCGAGGGCGGAACGTTCACCGTCAGCAACCTGGGCATGTACGGCATCGACGGCGGCTTTCCGCTGCCGCGCCCGCCGGAGGGCGCCATTCTGCTGGTCGGGAGAATGCGCGACCAGCTTGCGGTCGTGAACGGACAGCTCACCCAACGGCCGATGGCGTGGTTCAGCCTTGCCTTCGACCATCGCTTCATCGACGGCGCAGCTGCGGCGGCGTTTTTGCAGGACGTGCAGGAGCGGTTGGAGAGCGTCTGCGCAAATGCGTCGGATTTACCGTAGCTGCGGCTCGCAGGCGGTGGGCCCTCGCCCCCTGCCCCCTCTCCCAAGGCTGGGAGAGGGGGAGAGGAAGGCGTCGGATTCATCGTAGCTGCGGCTCGCAGGCGGTGGGCCCCTCACCCCCTGGCCCCCTCTCCCAAGGCTGGGAGAGGGGGAGGAAGGAGCGCCGTCGCTGCGGCTCGCAGCCGCAGGCTCTGCTTTACGCAAATGAATTGAAGGTCGCTTGATTATGGGGAATTACGCTTTTGACTTCACCGATCACACCGTGCTCATCACCGGCGCCTCGCGCGGCATCGGCGCAGCGACGGCGAAGCTCTTCGCCCGCAGCGGCGCGCGCGTCGTCGTCAACTACCGCGAAGATCGGGCGGGCGCCGAGCAGGTGGCCGCCGAGATTGCAGCAGCCGACGGCCAGGCGATGGTCGTGCAGGGCGACGCCGGCGACGAAAGTGACGTGCGGCGCATGATGGAGGCCGTCGCCGCGCAATGGGGGCCGGTGCGCGTGCTCGTGCACAATGCCTCGGCCATCAACCGCTCCTATTTTCTCGACGCCACGCTCGGCGACTTCGACCTCATGTTCGGGGCCAACGTGCGCGGGCCGTATCTCATGAGTCAGCTCGCCGCGCAGCAGATGATTGCGGCGGGCGTCGGCGGCAGCATTCTCTTCATCAGCTCCATCCTGGCGCGCCAGACCATCCCCAACCGCACGCTGTACGCGGCCACCAAAGGCGCGCTCGAGTCGTTGACGCGCGCCCTGGCGCTCGACCTGGCGCGTCACCATATTCGCGTCAATGCAGTGGCGCCGGGGCTGATCTACACCAAGGCGCTGCGCGACGGCATTGCGGCGCTGGGTGAAGAAAATTTCACGAAATACATTCCCTTCGAACGCTTTGGTCAGCCGGAGGAGATCGCCAGTGTCGTGGCCTTTCTGGCTTCGGACGCGGCGAGCTACATCACCGGCGCACTGATTCCGGTGGACGGCGGACTGGGCGTGGTGGAGGCGGGGCCGAAGTAAGAACCGCGATCAATAAGGATGACCATGATGAGCATGATTAGCGTCAATCGGGAAGCGATGAAGATTGTGCGTCGGATTTTGGAAGCGCCGGAGCCGCTCGGCGTGTTCGTCGAGCGACTGGCGTGCGGCGCGACGGTGATCGACATGGGGCAGAAGGCGCCAGGCGGTTGGGTGGCGGGCAAATATTACACGCTGATCACGCTCGGCGGGCTGGCGGAGGTGAGCTACGAGCCGTTTCCCATCGGTGCGCGCGTGCTCTCCGCCGTGCGCGTGATGATCGACCATCCGCAACTGGCCTGCATCGCGTCGCAGATCGCCGGCTGGCGGCTCGAGGGTGCGCGGGAAGGCGCGCCGATCCTGGCCGGGCCGGCGCGGGCGCTCAACCGCGACAACCCCGACCACTACTTTGACCTGATCGACTATCGCGATCAGGCCGAGGAAGGCGTCATCGCCATTCAGACCGCCGAGCCGGTGACCGACGATTGGGCGACGACGATCGCAGCGGCGTGCAGGCTCAGGCCGGAAAATCTCTACATCCTGGTGGCGCCCAACTCCAGCCTGGTCTGCGCCATTCAGGTGGCGGCGCGCATCGTCGAGCAATCGTTGCATCGGCTGGCCGAAGAAGGCTTCAATGTGAAGACGGTGCGCCATGCGTACGGCTTCGGCGTCATTCCGCCGCTCATCCGCGACGAAGTGATCGCCATGGGGCGCATCAACGACTCGCTGCTCTACGGCGGCGTCTCCACGCTTTACGTCGACGCCGAAGACGAGGCCATCGCTGCGGTTATCGACAAGGTGGTCTCTGTCGCTTCGCGTGCATATGGTCGCCCCTTCGTGGAAATCTACGAGGAGGCCGGTCGCGACTTCTATCAGATTCCGCTCGACCTGCACTCGCCGGCCGTACTGCATATCAACAACCTGAAGAGTGGCCGCACCTTCAGCGCAGGCGAGATCAATTACGCTGTGTTGCGGAAGTCGTTTTGGGGAGAATAGGTGCAGCACATGAATTATATCCTGGCCTTTCTAGACTCCTCGAACGTTCTCTATAATGATCGTCCTGCGATCTGTGACAGACGTCCCGGTTGCGGGCGTGATAAAAGACCTTTTTAGGCGGGACACACGCCCTCCGAACAGAGGTCAAAACTCTCTCTTCCATTTTTTGAAAATTGCGTCATAATGATTGTGTCTCCACTAGGAGACACAGTTATAAACGGCTTTGAAACTTTAGAAATCTTAGGAGGAGAGAGATGACCGGTCTAAGTTCCCACAATCCCCTGATCTTGATCCTGGGCCTGGTTGCGGCTGCGGGCGTCACCGGCGCCGTGTACCTGCTGTACGTCGCCCGCGGCAAGGAGACGCCGGAAATCCGCAAACAGTTCGGCGCTCTGTTCTTTATCATCGGCCTCTTTTCGTTAGGCGGCTTTGTTCAGTTAATCTGGTCCGACTGGGCCGGTTTTCCTGCGGGCCATTATACGGAGCTCTTCGGCGTGACGACGGGGTTGTTCGCCTTCATGTTGCTGAGCGCAGGCTTTTTCCTCTACACCGGCCTGGGGCTGCACGCCTTGGCCTGGCCTTCGGTGCTGCTCGGCTTGTATCTGATTCAGGGCGCGCGCGCCGTGCTGGAGTTCAACCTCACGCGCAACCCGCCGATGACCTTTGTCCTCTGGTTGGCCGCCGGCTTGGCCAGCATCGGCATCCTGCCCTACGTGTACGCCAGTGAATCCAATCGACAGAAGCTGGCCTATGCAGGCGCCGTCGTGCTGGCTGTGATGGCGCTGGCTGCATTCATCACCGGTTTCTTCGGCTTCTATGGGCACATCGAATCGGTGATTCGAGGGCAATAAGTCTGTCAACACCTTAAAGGAGCAGTGTATTGGCTCGCTGAGGAGAACGTCCTCTTCAGCGAGCTTTTATATGTGGATGGAAATACGGACGGATTTATCGGACAAATCCGTTGAATTTTATCACATCGTCGCACGTCGAAGGTTGTTTTCAAAAATTTCCTACTATCCTTCGAATATCTTCCCCCAGCCTACGCCAGTTGTCCGATCACATCATAACTGAGAAAAATATAGAATAATTCAGAAAGTTTTGGCGTCGTGAGATGCGCACTTCTCGTCGCCAGGAGCCTCTCAGCGAACTTCCATTGGTTGAAAAGCGTTATCGTGCACACCCTGTAGAATTTGTTGAAGAAGCTGCGCAGTTGAACCCGGAATCGATAGAGCGGATTGAATAAACGGGCGGCGATGGCGCCAGAGGCGGCTCCCGGCAGCACGTTCTCGGGAGGGCGCAAGGTTTTGGATGAATCAAGGAAGCGCTGCGGCGAGCAGCGCCTACGAGTTTGCCAGAATCCTCTGTGAAATTCCATCCGAGGTTTTATAGAGAAAGAGCGAAAGAAGCCTTATGGTCTCTCCTTATCTATACATTTATCTGAGCGGCGCGCTGATCACCGGCATGGCGGCCGGCTACGCCTGGCATCGTCGCCGCGCACCCGGCGGAGTCCCACTGGCGATCTTGCTCACGGTTTCGATGGTTTCGATGGTGATCGCCGCCTTGATTCTGGCTGCGCCGGACATCGAGAGCAAACTGCGCTGGGAAAAGCTGAACGTGGCGACGTCGCTTTCTCTATCTTTGCCGGCGCTGCTCTTCGTTTTGCAGTTTACGGGTCGCGCAACCACGTTGAAGCCCTCAATGCTCGGGCTGCTGTCCTTTCCTATCCTCATCTCGATTGCACTGGCGTGGACGAACGAATATCACGGCCTTTTCTGGCGCAGCGTAGCCGTAGACGCGCACGGGGCGTTAATTCTGGAGCCGGGGCTGTGGAACTGGATCGGAGCGATCTTCTACGGGTATCTCATCATTGGGGTCACGCTCTATCTGGCGGCGCGCGCGGCCTGGACGGCTTCTCCGCCCTATCGTAAGCAGTTCGTCGCCGTAGTGGTGGGCGGGTTGATTCCGGTTGCAGCCAGCGTCCTTTACTTCTCCGGCCTCAACCCTTGGCCTGGATTGGAGCTGATTCGGGTGGGCGTCGCTGCAACCGGCTTGATCTGCCTGTGGGCTTTCACCCACTTTCACCTGCTCGACCTGTTGCCGCCTGTGCACAGTCTGTTGACGGCGACGTTGCCCGACGGCGTGATTGCGCTCGACGCCGAACGCCGCATCGTCGACTTCAATCCGGCGGCGCGCACGCTGCTCGGCCTTACGGACGAGTGCATCGGGCGCCGGCTCGAGGAAGCTTCCGGTCTCGCCGCCGGGATCGTCGAACGGTTGCAAGAAGCAAAATCTGACCTGAAAGCCGAGGGCGAGGGCGTCCAGGTGCAACTCGGCGAGCGCACCGTGCAGGCGCTTTGCCGGGAAATCCAATCCGGAGGACGGTCTGCGCAGGGGTGGTTGGTGCTCTTGCGCGATGTGACGCAGCTTGCACAGGCGGAGGCGCGCTATCGCGACCTCTACACCATGCTGCGCCTGATGTGCGACAACGCGCCGGACATGATCTGGGCGAAAGACACGCAGAAACGCTTCCTCTTCGCCAACCGGGCCATCTGCGAAAAGCTGTTGCACGCCAAAGATACGGACGAGCCGATCGGCAAGACCGACCTCTACTTCGCCGAGCGCGAGCGCGCCGCCCGCCCGGACGACCCCAACTGGCACACCTTCGGCGAGATTTGCGTGGACTCCGATCAGGTGGTGCTCGACACCTTGCAGGCGCAACGCTTCGACGAGTTCGGCTTCGTGCGCGGCGAATTTTTGCGGCTGGACGTGTACAAAGCGCCGTTTTGGGGCGCCGACGGGACGTTGATCGGCACGGTGGGCTGTGGCCGCGACGTCACGCGTGAAAAGGCGATGGAGGAGGAGCTGCGCCGTCGCGACGCCATCTATCGGGCTGTGGTCGAGGTGCATCCCGACATGATCTGTCGCTGGCGTCCGGATCGCACGCTCACGTTCGTCAATCCCGCCTTCTGCGCTCACTTTCGCTGCACGCCGGAAGAGGCGGTCGGCCGCGATTTCGTCGAGCTTTTTCCGGCGCATGAGCGTCCTCAGATTATCCAGAGCGTGGCGCAGGGACTCAGGCGTCTGACGCCGGAGCAGCCGACGCATACGCTCGTCCAGCGTGCGCAAGATGAACAGGGCCGCGTCTTCTGGCTCGAATGGACCGATTGCGGGATCTTCGACCCCGAAGGAAATCTGGTCGAGGTGCAGTCGGTCGGCCGCGACGTCACCGAGCGGGTGCAAGTAGAGCAAGCGTTGCGTCGCAGCCAGCAACAGCTGGAAGAAGCGCAGCGCATCGCCCATGTCGGCAGTTGGGAAAACGACTTTCATCTAAACCGCCTGGAATGGTCTGAAGAGACGCGCTGCATTTTCGGCTGGCCGGCCGATCAACCGGTCACCTACGAAGCTTTTATGCGTTGCGTCCACCCCGACGACGTAGAGCGGCTGCGTGCAGCGCAGCAGGCGGTTCTCGCCGGCCTGGAGCCGCTGCAGATCGAATATCGCATCGTGCGGCCCGACGGCGAGGTGCGCTATCTGGCCGAGCGCGGGGAGCTGATCCGCGACGAGGAGGGCCGACCGATGCGCATTGCGGGAATCGTGCAGGACATCACCGAACGCAAACGCATCGAGGAAACGCTCGCCAATGAGCGTCAGCTTCTGCGCACCTTCATCGACACCGTGCCGGAAGTGCTCTACGCCAAAGATCGCGAGAGCCGCTTTGTCTTGGTGAATGCTGCGACACTGGCGCAGCTCGGTGCAACTTCGGAGGAGGAAGTCATCGGCAAGAGCGATTTCGACTTTCATCCGCTGCATTTGGCGAAAGAATATCGCAAGCGCGAGCTCGCCCTGCTGGAAAAGGGCGAAATTTTGAACATTGAAGAGCCGGTCGTCCATCCATCCACAGGTGAGCTGCGTTGGTACGCCAGCGTCAAGGTGCCGTGGCGCAACGCCAACGGCGAGATCATCGGTTTGGTGGGGATCGGCCGCGACATCACGGAGTCGAAACAGATGCATGAGGCGCTGCGTCAGCGGGAGCAGTTGCTCCAGGCTGTCGCCGAAGCGCTCTCTGTGTTGTTGGCGCCCAAACCACTGCCGGAGACGATCCAGTCGGCGCTGGCGATCCTGGGGCAGACGCTCAAAGTGGATCGGGTCTACATTTTTGAAAACTCGCAAGACCCGGAAACCGGCGCCCACTTCACCAGCCAGCGCTTCGAGTGGTGCTCCCCGTTGGCCACGCCGCAGATCGACAATCCCAGCCTGCAAAATATCCCCTACGCAGAGTTTGTGCCGCGCTGGTACGAAGTGCTCTCGCGCGGGGAGCCGATCGTCGGGCTGGTGCGCACCTTTCCAGCGGAAGAGCGCGCCATCCTCGAGCCTCAGGAGATTCAGTCGATCCTGGTCATCCCGATCCTGGTCGAGGAGCGCTTCTGGGGTTTCATCGGCTTCGACGACTGTCACTCCGAGCGCGTCTGGAGCGCGAGCGAGGAAAACATCCTCACCGCCGCTGCGGCGGCCATCGGCGGCGCGCTGATGCGCGACCACATGGAGCGGGAGCTGCAATGGTCGCAGCAGGAGCTGGCCGAAGCGTTGCATCGCGCCGAGCAGCTTGCGATTGAAGCGCAGGCCGCCAGCCGCGCCAAGAGTGAATTTCTGTCGGTGATGAGCCATGAAATCCGCACGCCGCTCAACGGCGTGATCGGCATGACCGGGCTGCTGCTCGACACGCCGCTGAACAACGAGCAACGCCAGTACGCCGAAATTGCGCGCACCAGCGGCGAAACGCTGCTGGCGCTGATCAACGATATCCTGGACTTTTCCAAAATCGAGGCGCGCAAGCTGGAGCTGGAGCGCCTTCGCTTCGACCTGCGCGCCATGGTCGAAGATGCGGTCGATATTCTCGCCGGCCGCGCGCAGGCCAAAGGATTGGAGCTGGTCTGTTTTGTGGAGCCGGAGGCGCCAACCTACGTCATCGGCGACCCCGGCCGACTGCGACAAATTGTGCTGAACCTGGCCGGCAACGCCATCAAATTCACGGAACAGGGCGAAGTGGTCATTCGCGTCGGTGTGGCCTCCGAGAGCGAAACGCACATCACCCTTCGCTTTGCAATCAAGGACACCGGCATCGGCATCCCTCCCGATCGACTGCACCGTCTTTTCCAGCCCTTCAGCCAGGTGGACAGCTCGACGACGCGGCGCTTCGGCGGCACCGGCCTCGGCCTGGTCATCTCCAAACAGCTTGCCGAGCTGATGGGCGGCGAGATCGGCGTGCAGAGTGAGCCGGGCGTCGGCTCCACCTTCTGGTTCACGGCGACGCTGGAGAAATGCAAAGAGACGGACAGCCCGGCGGAGAACGAGTTGGACCTACGCAACGCCCATCTGCTCGTCGTCGACGACAACGAGGCCAATCGGCTGCTGGTGCGCACGCTGGTGACGCAGTGGCGTGGGCGCTGCGATGAAGCCGTTGACGCCCACCAGGCGATTGCAATGTTGCGCAGCGCAGCCGCGCAGGGCGATCGCTATGACCTGGCGTTGCTCGATATGCAGATGCCCGACGCCGATGGCCTCGCCCTTGCGCGTTGGATTCGAGAAGACCTGGCGCTGGCGCAGACGCCGCTGATTTTGATCACCTCGTTAGGGTATCAGAGCGCAGCCAATCATGACGGACTTTTTATCGCTCAGATCGCCAAACCGTTGCGCCAGTCGCAGCTACGCGAGCAGATCGCATTGGCGCTGGGTCAGCGCGCACAGCCGCCCACGCCGACGTCCCATTCCCCGGTGGAAGCGCCGTCTCCGGCGCGGCCGCTGCGCATCCTGCTGGCCGAAGACAACGTCGTCAATCAAAAGGTGGCGCTGACAATGCTCAAGAAGCTCGGCTACAGCGCCGACGCCGTGGCGAACGGCCGGGAAGCGCTCGCCGCCCTGGCGGAGATCAACTATGACCTGGTGCTGATGGACTGTGAAATGCCGGAAATGGACGGCTTCGAGGCGACGACGCACATTCGCAGCGGCGAGGCGGGCGTGCTCAATCCGTCGGTGCCGATCATCGCCATGACCGCCCACGCCATGCAAGGCGACCGCGAGCGCTGCCTGGCGGTGGGGATGAACGACTATGTCTCGAAGCCGGTTCAGCTTGCGACGCTCAGCGCCGCCCTGGAGCGCTGGCTGTCGCCTGAACCGCAGACGAAAGCGCCGCAACCGTAAACGATATTCAACGGAACATTCGCCTCCTCCTGAGCGTCCCCGTTATGGTTGCACAGCCAGAGCAAAAGGGCTATGATGGCTGTGCAGGCCACGAGAATACGCCCTCAATCAGGAGGAGGTCCCATGAAAACGTCTTCGGGCTTATCCCGGCTGCTGCTGTCCCTCATTAGTCTTATCGTCATTCTTTCAATCGTGATAGGAGCTGTCTGGCCGGTGGGCGCCGCTGTGCGCGTGGAAAGTCGCCCTGCCGCCGGCGTGTTTTCCCCCATTGCTCAGGAGGGAATGCCTGTGTCCACCAGCGAACCGACGCCCGCCGCCCTGAACGGCCTGGAGGTGCTGCTCGAGGAAGGCGCCGCACAACCCCAGCCGCCGACGCCCCTCGCACGGCCGCCTGCGCAGCCGCTCGATGCAGAGGCCGTGCAGCCGATTCTCGACCGCCTTCCTCCTCTTGAAACAGCGCCCACCGACGTCGAAGCTTTCAAGCTGCCGCCGCAGTCGCTCCCCCCTGTGCGGGCGAGCGAGATTGTGACGCAGAGCTTCCCCCCGCCGGAGAGCGAGCTGACGGCGCCGGAAGTTCCCGCCGGGCCGCTGGAAGTGCTGCGCTACGCGCCCGAGGGCGACGTTCCGCTGGCTTCTTTTATCAACGTCACGTTCAACCAACCGATGGTCCCGCTCGATACGCTGGAGGCGCTTTCTGCCGCCGAGGTTCCGGTCAAGGTGACGCCGGAGCTGCCCGGCGTTTGGAAGTGGCTGGGAGCGCGCACGCTTTCTTTTGAATATCGAGGGGAGGGCCTGAATCGCTTCCCGATGGCGACCGAATACGTCGTTGAAATCCCGGCCGGAACGACGTCGCTGAGCGGCGGCGTCCTGGAGCAGACGGTGCGCTGGACTTTCCGCACGCCGCCGCCTACGGTCGTGCGCACCTATCCAGGCGTCAGCCCACAGCCGCTCGAGCCCTTGCTCTTTGTCGCCTTTGACCAGCGCATCGACCGGCAGGCGATGCTTAACGCCATCCAGGCGTTCGCCGGCGGGAGAAGTTACTCCTTGCGCCTGGCCACTGCCGAAGAGATCGCGGCGAACAAAGAGGTGAACGGGTACGCGCAGCAGTTCCCCGCCGAGCGCTGGCTTGCGTTTCGCGCCGAAGAGCCATTCCCACCCGCAACGACGGTGACCATCAACATCGGGCCGGGCGCGCCTTCCGCCGAAGGGCCGCTGACCACGACGCAGGTGCAGTCTTTCAGCTTCCAGACCTACGCACCGCTGCGCGTGGTCGATCAAAATTGTAAATCGCCTCAAGATAGTTGCTATCCAGGGCAGCCGTTTTACGTGCGCTTCAACAACCCGCTGAAGGTGGAGGCGATCACCAATGACGTCGTGACCGTGGAGCCGGCCATCTCAGACATGGTGGTGAGCGCTGCTTACGACGGGCTTTCGATCGCTGGCGTCATGGCCGGGCGCACGACCTACAAGGTGACGCTCAAGACCGACATCGAGGACATCTTTGGCCAGCGCCTGGCCGAGCCGGTGACGCTGACCTTCTACACCGGCGACATGGGCGCGTATCTTTCGGGACCAAGCGGCCCACTGGTGACGCTCGATCCTACGGCGCCGACGCCGGCCTTCCCGATCTACACGGTCAACATCAGCAAGGTGCGCGTGCGCGCCTATCAGGTTTCGCCGGAGGACTGGCCCGCCTTTGTCCGATACCAAACCGCCTACTACAACGAACCGAGACCTGACCCGCCAGGCCGCGAGGTGTTGAACACAACGATCGACATCGACGCGCCGCGCGATACGCTGACCGAAACCCATATCGACCTATCGTCCGCTCTGGGCGGCCGTTACGGCCACCTGGTCGTCATCGTCGATACGCCGCCCTCCTTGCTCGAGATGCTCTTCCCCAACCGCTACGCCCCGGTCGTTCGGACATGGGTGCAGGTCACCAAGATCGGGTTGGACGCCTTCTACGACGCCGATGCGCTGGTCGCATGGGCGACGGCGCTCGACGACGGCGCTCCGCTCGAGGGCGCGATGGTGAGGCTGCATCCGGACGGCGTGCAAAAAGTCACCGACGCCAACGGCATGGCGCGCTTCGAGCTGACGCAGTCGCCGCAGATGCTGCTCATCGCCCAGCAGGGAGACGACGTCGCCTTCTTGGTTTCCCCCAGGAGTTACTGGGGCGAGGACGGCTGGCGGAGGGAGACGTTGAGCGACAGCGTCCGCTGGTTCGTCTTCGACGACCGCCAGATGTATCGACCTGGCGAGGAGGTGCACCTCAAAGGCTGGGTGCGCACCCTCGGCGCCGGACCGCAGGGCGACGTTCGCCTCGATCCCGCGCCGAACGGGGCGGTGGACTACACGGTCTTCGATCCCTTCGGCAACCAGCTTGCGCAAGGTTCGGCGCCGTTGACGGCGTTAGGCGGCTTCGACCTGAGCTTCGCGATCCCAGAAAACAGCAACCTCGGCTACGCCAGCGTGCAACTCAACACGCGCAACACGCCGGTCTTCGGCAGCTACACCCATAGCTTCCAGATTCAAGAGTTTCGTCGGCCCGAATTTGAGGTGACGGCGCGCAACGAGACCACCGGCCCCTACTTCCTGGGCGGCGAGGCGATCGTCGCCGTCTCCGCGCAGTATTACGCCGGCGGTCCCCTCCCCGGCGCAGAGACCACCTGGACGATCAGCGCCCAGCCCACCACCTACACGCCGCCCAATTGGTCGGACTTCGTCTTCGGCGAGTGGACGCCCTGGTGGTGGGGCGCACGCGGGGCCTATGTTGACTTTTATCCGACGCCCTTTGGGCCAAGCAGCGCAGGCGGCCAGACCTATGCGGCGCGAACCGATTCCACCGGCCATCACTACTTGAGAATGACCTTTGTCTCGGCGGAAAAGCCGCAGCCTTACAGCGTCAACGCCGCAGCCGCCGTCATGGATGTCAACCGGCAGACCTGGGCTGCCCAGACCAGCTTGCTCGTGCATCCCGCAAAGCTCTACGTCGGCCTGCGCGGGAAGGGCTATTTTGTCCAGAAGGGCGACCCGCTCGAGTACCAGGTGATCGTCGTCGACGTCGACGGCGCGGCGATCGCTGACGTCCCTGTCGCCGTGCGCAGCGTGCGGCTGGCGTGGGCGTTTGAGAACGGTCAGTGGGTGGAAAAGGAAGTGGACGAACAGCGCTGCGACCTGATCTCCGCCGGGGAGCCGGTGACGTGCGCGCTGCCCACCACCGAAGGGGGGCAATATCGCATCACCGCCGAAGTGCGCGATGACGCCGAACGGCTCAACCGCACCGTGGTCACGGCGTGGGTCAGCGGCGGCCTGACGCAACCCTCGCGCACGCTGGAGCAGCAGGAGCTGGTGCTCGTGCCCGACAAGCAGCAGTACGAGCCAGGCGACGTAGCGCGCATCCTGGTGCAGGCGCCCTTCGCCGAAGGCAGCGGATTGCTCACCGTGGCGCGCAGCGGCGTCCTGTACACGCAGAATTTCACGCTCGACGGCGGAACGGCCACCCTGGAAATCCCTATCGAGGAGGTGCACATCCCCAATCTGCACATCCAGGTCGATGTGAACGGCGCAGCGCCCCGCCTCGATGACAAAGGGAATGTGCTTGCGGGCGCGCCCGATCGGCCCGCCTACGCCACCGGCAGTTTGCAGCTCGATGTGCCTCCGCTGAGCCGCGCGCTCTCGGTCGAAATCGAGCCTGACGCCGTGAAACTCGATCCAGGCGCCGAGACCGGCGTGCGGGTCAAGGTGCGCGACGCCCAGGGCGAACCGGTTGCCAACGCCGAGTTGGCCATCGTCGTCGTCGATGAGGCGGTGTTGGCGCTCTCCAATTACCGGCTGGCCGACCCGCTGGCGATTTTCTATGCGGCGCGAGAAAGCGGCGTCGAGAGCGTGTATGGTCGCCGGTCGCTGCTGCTGGCCGCCCCGGACTTGCTGATCGCACAGGCGCGGGGCGGCGGCCCAGAGGCGGCGCCGACGCGCGGCGCTGCGATGGCGGACATGATGCTGGCCATGCCGGCGGCTGCACCGGCCATGCCAGAGGCGGCTGCGGAGGCGCCCGCCCCTGGCGCACCGAGGATCGCCGTGCGCACCGACTTTAACCCGTTGGCGCTCTTCGCCCCGGCTGAACGCACGGACGCTCAGGGCGAGGTGTACGTCGCCTACAAGCTGCCCGACAATCTCACCCGCTATCGCCTGATGGTGGTGGCCGCCACCGAAAAACAATTTGGCGCTGCGGAGAGCAACATCACGGCGCGGCTGCCTCTGATGGTGCGCCCCTCGGCCCCGCGCTTCCTCAACTTCGGCGACCGCTTCGAGTTGCCCGTTGTCATCCAAAACCAGACGGACGAATCGCTGACGGTGGATGTGGCCATCGAGGCCGCCAACCTGAAGCTGGATGGAGCGACAGGGCAGCGCGTCGAGGTTCCGGCCAACGAGCGCGTCGAAGTGCGCTTCCCGGCCTCGACCGAGAACGTCGGGACTGCGCGCGTGCAGATCGCCGCAGTGGCGGGCGAGTACGCCGACGCTGCAACCGTGCAGATGCCCGTCTACACGCCGGCGACGACCGAGGCCTTCGCCACGTACGGCGTGCTCGACGAAGGCGCAGTGGCCCAGCCGATCGCTTCGCCCCAGAATGTCTTCCCGCAGTTCGGCGGGTTGGAGCTGAGCACCTCTTCGACTGCGCTGGCGACGCTCACCGACGCCTTTCTCTACCTTCAAGCGTATCCTTTTGAGTGCTCCGAGCAGCTGGCCGCGCGCATCCTGAGCGTGGCCTCCCTGCGCGATGTGCTCACGGCCTTCCAGTCGCCTGAGCTGCCCGCAGACGAAGAGATCGTCGCCGCCATGCAGCGGGACATCGAGCGGCTGCGCCAGATGCAAAACTGGGATGGCGGCTTCCCCTACTGGACCAAAGGCGACGACTCCATCCCGTACAACTCGGTCTTTGCGACGCACGCGCTGGCGGTCGCCCGCAACAAGGACTACGTCGTCCCGCAAGAAACGTTGGACGCTGCGCTCGGTTACCTCCGCGCCATCGAAAACGCCTACCCGGCCTGGTATGGACGCAAGGCGCGACACGCCATCAGCAGCTACGCCGTCTATGTGCGCAGCCTGCTCGGCGACTTCGATTACGTCAAAGCGCGCAGCCTGTACAACGAGCTGCCCGTGGACGAACAGTCGCTGGAAGCGCAGGCCTGGCTGTGGCAGACGCTCGCCGGCGATCCGGCTTCGGCGGAGATCGTCGCCGCCATCGAGCGCAACATTCAGAATCGGGCGGTGGAGACCGCCGGCGCCGCCAACTTCATCGTCTCCTACGACGATCAGGAGTGGGTGTTGTTGCATTCCAACCGCCGCACCGACGCCGTAGTGCTCGATGCGCTGATCACGCAGACGCCCGCAAGTGATCTCATTCCGAAAGTCGTGGCCGGGCTGATGAACGGTCGCGTCAAAGGGCGCTGGGCGAACACGCAGGAGAACGTCTTCGTGTTGCTGGCGATGGATCGTTACTTCAACACCTTCGAGGCGACGACGCCTGATTTCGTGGCGCGCATGTGGCTGGGCGAGACCTACGTCGCCGAGCATGCGCACCGAGGCCGCACGACCGAGACGCAACAGACCGTCGTCCCGATGCAGTTCCTCGTCGAGCAGCCGGGTGTGCAGGACCTGGTGATTGCCAAAGAAGGCGATGGCCGACTCTATTATCGGTTGGGCATCCGCTATGCGCCGACCGATCTGGAGCTGGAGCCGATCGACATGGGCTTCGTCGTGGAGCGCACGTACGAGGCTGTGGATGATCCGAGCGATGTGCGCCGCGATGAGGATGGCGTCTGGCATATCAAGGCAGGGGCGCGGGTGCGCGTGCGCCTGTCGATGGTGGCCGTCAGCCGCCGTTACCATGTGGCGCTGGTCGATCGTCTGCCCGCCGGCCTGGAGCCGATCAACCCTGCGCTGGCCGTCTCCGAGCGCGTCCCCGTCGATCCGACCGGTCAGGCGACCAACCGCTTCTACTGGTGGTGGGGCCCGTGGTACGAGCACCAAAACTTGCGCGACGCCGGCGCAGAGGCATTCACGTCGATCCTGTGGGATGGCGTCTACGAATATAGCTACGTGGCGCGGGCGACGACGCCGGGCGAGTTCGTCGTTCCACCGGCCAGGGCGGAGGAGATGTATTCGCCGGAGGTCTTCGGCCGCAGCGCCAGCGACCGGGTGATCGTGGAGTGAGAGGATGGGGAGAGGTGGAGAGGGGGAGAGGTGGAGAGGGGGAGAGGTGGAGAGCGGGAGAGGTGGAGAGCGGGAGAGGTGGAGAGCGGGAGAGGGGGAGAGGGGGAGAGCGGGAGAGCGGGAGCGGAGCCGCGGTTCCGCTCAAACGGCGCGTTCATTCCAGAGGTCGCCATTTCCCTCGTCGTTCTAACAGCCTCTCCGTGCCGGCGCGTTGGGCGAGATGCTGTGCAGCGCGCTGCGCGTCGCGGAGGATTTTCGCTTCATCCAAATGTGTAAAGACGCCGTTCTCCATCAATACGCGGCCATTGACCACCACCATCTCGACGTTGGGCTGGCCTGCGGAGTAGACCAGCGTGGTCACCGGGTCATGCACCGGCGTGGCCTTGGGGGTGAAAGGGTTGACCAGGAAAAAATCCGCCTTTTTGCCCGGCGCCAGGGAGCCGACCTGGTCGGCCAGGCCCATGGCTTCGGCGCCCCCGCGCGTCGCCCAGTCGAGCGCCTGTTGCGCCAGCACGCAGGAGGGATCCTGGCGCCCCACCTTCTGGAGCAGCGCGCCGAATTTCAGCGTCTCCAGCATGTCCTGACAGTTGTTGCTGCCGGAACCGTCGGTGGCGAGGCCGATGCGCAGTCCCCGTCCGGCCAGTTGCACGATCGGCGCAATGCCCGAGCCTAAGTACATGTTGCTCACAGGGTTGTAGGCGACGGCGACATTGTGACGCACGAAAAGCGCAACGTCCTCCTCGGTCATATGGACGCAATGCACGGCGATAAAATCAGGGCCGAGCACGCCGCTCTCGGCCAGCATGGGGATGGTGGCGCGTCCCCAGCGTTGCTGCGCCGCCACATTGTCGAAAGGCGTCTCGTTGACGTGCATGGTGATCGTCATGCCGGTTTCGTCGGCGCAGCGGCGCACGGCGCGCAGCCCCGGCTCGGTGATCGCCCAAATCACGCCGATCGCCAGGCCGATGTCCAGTCGACCATCGCCTGCGCCGTGGAAGCGCTCCTGAAGCGCGCGGGCGTGCGCCAGCGCATCCTCCGCCGGTTGCCGCATGACGTCGGGAATGCCCATCTCTTCGCCGCTGTCGACGACGGTGCGCGTATAGCGCCCGCGCAGCCCGCTGTCGAGCATGGCCTGGATCACCGCCTCGTGCAGGGCTGGATTGTCCAGGCTGTACATGAAATCCATCACCGTGGTGGCGCCGCTGCGTAGATTCTCCAGACAGCTCACCAGCGACAGCAAATACGCTTCTTCGGCGTTGATGGCGCGCGCTGTAGGGAAGGTGACCGCCTGCACCCACTGTTCGACGGGCATATCTTCGCCCAGCCCCTTGACGGCGGACTGAAAGAGGTGGGTGTGAATGTTGAGCAGGCCGGGAAAGAGCGCGCGTCCGTTTGCGTCGATGGTGCGGTCGGCGATGCATTGGGCGTCCAGCTCGGCGGTGGAGCCGACGGCCGCAATGTGTGGGCCTTCGACTGCGATGGCGCCATCTTCCAAAATGCGACGCTGGTCGTCTTGGGTGACGACCAGCGCGTGACGGATGAGAAGATCGACTTTTGACATGGCTCCAGAGTTCATGGAGAGCCGACGACCTGGCTCTGCAATTTTTGCAACGGCGCAACGCCGTGATTGATGGCCACCGGGCGCAGCTCCGCATCGAGCACCACCGTCGTCGGCACGGTCATAATGCCATAAAAATTCGCGAGCGTTTGCTGCTCCAGGGCGTCGATCTGATGCACGGCCACATCGAATTTCGCCTGGAGCTGCGTCAGGATCGGCGTCTGCTGTAGACGACATTGTGCGCACTCGCTGGTGGAAAAGTATAGCACGGTGGGCTTGCCGCCGGCAACGCCGGGGGGCAGATGAACGGGCGCAGTTACGCCTCGCAGTTTTCGCAGGCGACGATGCTGCCAGATGCGCCAAAGCCCGTACAACAACGCCGCCGCCAGCGCTACGGCGAACACGATCAACAGACGCTCCAACACGGCTTATCCTTTCCTGTTCTTCTGGGTTGCATTGACCTGGGTCGAGGCCGTCTGCCAGGAGGGCAGGGACGGTTTCACGCCGAGCCGTCCCAACTGGTAGTAGAGGAAGCAGCCCAGACAGAAACCTAGGAAGAGATTGACTGCAGCCAGCACGATCACAATCGCCGCCAGCGTCCAGCCGACGACCGACGCGTTAAGCCAGAGGGCGATGGCGCTCGCCACCAGAAAGAGGCCGCCCAGCCCTTGGGCAAAGAGGTGTGGGCGGGGATCGTCTTCGATCAGGTGAGGCTTGGGCCAGCCCAACGGCTTGAAGATGCGAGCGTAGATCAGCTTGAACAGGCCGGCTTCCGGCCACACCGTGCCGACCACCATCACAGCCGCCACCAACGCCACCAGCCACACCGAGTTCAGCAGAAACGCCAGCGCCAGCAGCAGGATGATGCTGGCCTGGTTGAATTTCAATGCAGTTTGATCGACCTTCATGGCTTTCCCCCTTGCGCGTTGCGCTTCCACGCCTGAAATGTAGATGTCTGTCTTATCCAAAAAGGCCCAGACTCACATATTTGCTGCCGTCGTCCGGCAGGATGGTCACGATGCAGCCGCTGCGCAGCTCGCGAGCAAGCTCGATGGCGGCGTGCACCGCAGCGCCGGCGCTGATGCCGACAAACAGACCGGCCTTACGGGCAAGCGCGCGCGTCGTCCGCCATGCATCCTCCGCGGCGACGCCCAGGAAGCGATCCACCAGATGGGGGTCATAGATGCCCGGCGTGATGGCCGTCTCCAGATGCTTCAGCCCTTCGATCACCGAAAGTTCGTCCTCCGGTTGCACGGCCACCAGCTCGACGTCGGGGTTGCGCTCCTTCAGATAGCGGCCCGTGCCCATGAAGGTGCCCGTCGTGCCCAGCCCCGCCACGAAATGGGTGACGGCGCCCGCCGTCTGCCGCCAGATTTCCGGGCCGGTGGTGTCGTAGTGCGCCTGCCAGTTGGCCGGATTGTTGTATTGATTGGCGTAGAAATAACGAGAAGGCGCTTCGGCCACGATCTCCCGCACCACTTCGATGGCGCCGTCCGAGCCTTCCAGCGGATCGGATTCGATCAGGTGGGCGCCATAGGCCTTGACCAGCGCTTTGCGCTCGGCGCTCACGTTGGCGGGCATGACCAGATGCACGGTGTAGCCTTTGACCGCGCCGATCAGCGCCAGCGCAATGCCCGTGTTGCCGGAGCTGGAGTCGATGATGATCTTGTCCGGCGTCAGTCGGCCGTCTCGCTCGGCGTCTTCGACCATGCGCAGCGCAGCGCGCGCTTTCACCGAACCGCCTGGATTGGTCCACTCCGCTTTGGCGCGGAGGCTCACCCCCGGCGCAACCCCGCGCGCATGGGCGAACCCGCTCAAGTCCAGCAGCGGCGTGTTGCCGACCAGAGACAGAATATTGCTCGCCTCGGTTCGCCTTCGTTCAATGGTGCGAATCATCCTGGTTAGCTCCCGGAGCCTGGAGCGAGAGAATCCGCTGTCGCTCTGAGCCCCTCTCCCTTCTTCACATCTTTTCGCCTACGCCGCCACCAACTCCGCACTGTGCTCTCGCGCCGGGAACCCGCAGAACTGGTCATAGTCGATCAGTTCGGTCACCGTGGGATGCTCGCCGCAGAGCGGGCAGTTGGGGTCGCGCTGCACTTTGAGCGTGCGGAAGCTCATGTCGAGCGTGTCGATGAGCAAGAGGCGTCCCACCAACGGCTCACCGATGCCGAGGATCAACTTGATCGCCTCGATGGCCTGGATCGAGCCGACGATGCCCGGCAACACGCCCAACACGCCCGCCTCGGCGCAGCTCGGCACCTCGCCCGGCGCCGGCGGTTCGGGGTAGAGGCAGCGGTAGCACGGGCCGCCCACGATGCCCTTTTCGGGAATGTCGGGCATGTAGACCGTCGCCTGTCCCTCAAACATGAAGATGCTGCCGTCCACCAGCGGCTTGCCGAGCATGTGGCATGCGTCGTTGACCAGATAGCGCGTCGGGAAGTTGTCCGAGCCGTTGAGCACGATGTCGTATTGCCGGATGATGTCGAGCGCGTTCTCGCTGGTCAACGGCGTGTTGTGCGGGATCACCTTGACGTCCGGGTTGATGTCGCGGATGCGATCTGCGGCCGATTCGACCTTAGGCCGGCCGACGTCTTTGTTGCCGTGCAGGAGCTGGCGTTGCAGGTTGGAAAGATCGACCACGTCGAAATCGACGATGCCCAGCGTGCCGACGCCCGCCGCCGCCAGATACATGGCCGCCGGGCTGCCTAACCCACCTGCGCCGATCAGGAGCACTTTGGCTTCCAAAAGTTTGATCTGGCCGGCCTCGCCCACCTCTTTCAGCAACGTGTGGCGCGAGTAGCGGATGCGCTGCTCTTCGGTCAGCACGCGAGGCACGGTGAATTTGAAGCCGGCGTTCTTCCAGCCGGTGAAGCCGCCGATCATCGAACTGACGTTCGCGTAGCCCATCTCCTTCAGGCTGCGCGCCGCCAACAAAGAGCGCACGCCGCCTGCACAGTAGACCACGATCGGCGCATTGCGGTCGGGGACGTACTGCTCGATCTGCAGCTCCAGATAGCCGCGCGGGATGAAGAGCGCGCCGGGAAGATGCCCCTGCACAAATTCGTCGCGCTCGCGCACGTCGATTACCGTCACCGGCGCCCGCCGGTCGAGCAGCTCTTTGACCTCCTGCGCCGTCACTTCGGGCACTTCGCGGCGGGCAAGCTCCAGCAATTGATCACGGTTCAGTTGCGGCATCATTCACTCCTGTCCACCCGCCATAGCCGGGACGATCGAGACCTTGTCGTTTTCGCCCACGGGCGTATGCAAACCTTGCAATCCGCGAATTTCGGCGTCGTTGACGAAAACGTTGATGAATCGTTTGATATTGCCGTCGTCGTCGAGTAGACGGTCGGCCACGCCCGGATATTGGGCGTCGATGGCCTGGATGATCGAGCCGACGTCGCTGCCCGTCACTTCCACCTTCGCCTGACCGCCGGTCAATCGGCGCAACGGCGTTGGCACATATACAGTCGCCATAAGGTCAAACACCCTCCTTGATTGCTTTGCTACATTGACATCAAAAAATCACATCAAAGAAAACGCCGGGTCATTCAACGATGAACCCGGCGCAGACCAAACTATTTGCATGAACGGCGCAGAAGGAAGGTCAAGAAAATTGCGAACTTCTCATTCTGCTGAAATTGTTGGAGTTTTGCTCAGGCTCATCGCTTGCAATCGGAAACAGCGGGAGACCACCAGCGCCATGCTGGCTGTTCCCGCTATCGACACAAGCAAGTCAGTTGATTCGCCGAAAAGCAAAACTCTCGTTGCATACGATTGTTGTAGAAAGCTATCTTCAGCGCACTTTCATTCTGTGCGCCCAAGTATACTCGACAATGCTTTCTTGTCAAACCTCTAATGAAAATAGCGCACAATTCGGCTGCGATCCGTATCTGCGCTTACGTTGGCTCCTCTTGAGAATTAGCGTACAATCCCTCCATAGTTCTTGTTGCATGGCAGTGCCAAAAGAGTTGAACCCAGAAAGCGACCAAACGATGAGCTCTTATCCGCTTCAATCCTTGCTTGCTGCGCGTCAGTTTGTTTCGCCCCAGCGCGTCGGGGACAGGCTGTACTTCATCAGCGACATGTCGGGACGTTTAAGCCTGTACTCGATGCGGGTCGGCGGCAGTGTGCCGGAGCCGTTGATTCCGCCGGACATTGCGCTGCCCAATCCGCATCATTTGGGCGACGCTGTTGCGTACCGGGTGTTGCCTTCGTTGGGCAAAATCCTGTTGATGCTCGACCGCGACGGCGACGAAAACTACCAACCGGTCTTTGTGCCGATCGAAGGCGGGCTGCCGACCCCAGTCTTCGGCGACCGTTTCGCCGGGCAGCAGGTTTTTTGCGCGGCCTGTGACCCAGAGCGCAACCTGGCGCTTTTCAGCGTCGATCCGCGCACGTCGCCGTACTACGAAAGCTTTCTGGCGGACCTGAATTCGCTGGAACTGACCAGCCTTGGGGTCAGCCTGTATGGCAACCATCCCGTCGCCCACAACGATGACTTCTCCGTGATTCTCCTCGCCGACCAGTACACCTTCGGTGATGTGGTCTGGTGGCTGTGGCGCCAGGGCGAAACGGAGCGCACGCTGCTCTTCGGCCTTCCGCTTGAGCAGCGCCTCGAGGGACAGGCGGTCGCCCCCAACGGCCTGGGCGACGCCATCCTGATTGAGGATGAAGGAGTGCTTTTTGTTTCGGCGCTCTTCAGTGAACACTATGGCCTCGCATATTTCCGGCTCGATGCGCCAGACCAGGTGCAACAAGTGGAGGTGCAGGGGACGATGCATCGCGGCCAGGGAGAGATGACGTCGTTGAAGCGGAGCTTTGGCGATCGCCACCGGCTCACCTACAACATCGACGGCGTTTCGTGGTGTTACGCCGGCGTCTTCGATCGCGCCAATCTGCTCTTTCGGGTCGATCGGGTTCTGGTCGGCGAGGGGGAGCTGAGCAACGGCGTGATCGAGTCGATCAGCGCAGACCCCGTCTCGAAGAGCATGGCGCTTTCCTTCTCCACGGCGACCTCCCCTTCGCAAATTTACATCATCGAATCCGATGATTCACGCCTCCGCCAGACGAACGAGCGCGTGCTTGGCATCCCCGCCGACTTGCTCTCGCCTGGAGAAGACTATCCATACACATCCCATGACGGCCTGCGCATCTCTGCACGGCTCTACCTGCCTGCAGCAGAGCTTGGCTACGCAGGGCCAAGGCCGGTCATCTTTTACATCCACGGCGGCCCGCAGAGCCAGGAGCGTCCCGATTTCACCTGGTTTTCGATGCCGCTGATCCAGTTTTTTACGCTCAACGGATTCGCCGTCTGGGTTCCCAACGTGCGCGGCAGCACCGGCTACGGCATCTCCTACATGAAGCGCGTCGATCGCGACTGGGGCGGCGCCGACCGTCTCGACCATATCGCCGCCTATGAGCTGCTGCGCAAGGATGAGCGGCTGGACATGACGCGCGTCGGCGTGATGGGGCGTTCCTACGGCGGCTATATGACGCTCACGCTGGCAGGGCGCCACCCCGAGCTCTGGAAGGCAGCGTGCGATATGTTCGGTCCCTACAATCTGCTCACCTTCATGGAGCGCATTCCCGCAACGTGGAAGACGTACTTTTACACCGCCGTCGGTCACCCGGAGAAGGATCGAGAGTTTTTGATCGAGCGCTCGCCGAGCACCTATCTGCATCAGCTCGCCTGCCCGCTGCTTGTGATCCAGGGCGCCAACGACCCGCGCGTCGTCGAGCGCGAGTCGCGTGACCTCGTCGAGCACCTGCGCAGCCAGGGCAAAACGGTGGAGTATGTCGTCTACGAGGACGAAGGTCACGATGTCATCAAATATCCGAACAAGGTCGATTGCTACAGCCGGATCACCGAATTTTTCAAACGACATTTGAATCCTTGAAATGAATGATGCGCGCAGAGCGGTGAAGAGAATGGAGAGTGAATTTGTGTTTCTTTACGTCGCTTTGTAAAGTAGGATGACCGGAGTGGAAGGCTATGTTTACGACGTTGATCTCTACAGCCGAGCTGGCGGCGCATCTGGAGGACCCCGGCTGGGCGATTGTGGATTGCCGTTTTGCGCTGGCGGACCCAGGCAAAGGACGCCGCGACTACCTGGCGGCGCATATTCCCGGTGCCGTATATGCGCATCTCGACGAAGACCTCTCCGGCCCGGTCCTTCCGGGCCAGACCGGACGGCATCCGTTGCCTTCAGTGGAAACATTTGCGGCGACGCTCTCGAGGTGGGGGATTGATGAGCGAGTGCAAGTTGTCGTCTACGATGACCAGAGCGGCGTCTTCGCCGGTCGGCTGTGGTGGATGCTGCGCTGGCTGGGCCACGACGCCGTTGCGCTGCTGGACGGCGACTGGCGGCTCTGGCAGGCGGAGGGGCGCCCCACCCGCAGCGGGGTGGAGACGCGTCCGCCGCGTCCTTTCACCCCCCGCCCCCGCCCTTCGTTGCAGGCGACCACCGACGAAATCGTTCAGCGCCTCCAGGAATCCTCCTTGCGTCTTTTCGACGCGCGCTCGCCGGATCGCTATCGAGGCGAAAACGAAACCATCGATCCGGCGGCGGGGCACATTCCCGGCGCCATCAACGCGCCCTACGCCATGAATCTTGACGCCGATGGCCGTTTTCTTTCCCCCGGCGAACTGCGGGAGCGCTACGAGGCGCTGCTTGGCGACGCCTCTCCTCAGGAGGTGATCTTTTACTGCGGCTCCGGCGTCAGCGCCGTGCATGACCTGATCGCCATGGAGATCGCAGGCCTGGGCATGGGGCGACTCTACGTCGGCTCGTGGAGCGAATGGATCGCAGACTCTCGACGTCCGATCGCGGTGGGAGAACAGCCATGAACGCTCAGCAGCACCCTGCCTTGGAGCTTTTCGTCGATCTGCTGGCGCATCCTTCCCCGTCGAGCATGGAGCGCAAACTGGCGGATCGCGTCTGCCAGCATCTCCAGCAATGGGGCTATGCGCCACAGCGCGACGGCTGCGGCAACGTCTGGGTGCGCCTGGAAGGGCGGACGGGGGACGGCCCCCTGGTCTGCTACGCAGCGCACATGGACGAGATCGGGCTGGCGGTGCACGCAATTGAGCCGGATGGCCGGCTGCGCGTGAGCCGTTCCGGGGGACTTTTCCCGTGGAAGCTGGGGGAAACGCCCGTGGAAATTCTGGGCGACCATGCCACTGTCATCGGCGTGCTCTCGATGGGCGCGGGCCACGGCGCGTCGGGGCAGGCGATCGATTGGGCCAACGTGCGCGTGCTCACCGGTCTGACGCCGGCCCAACTTGCCGAGGCCGGCGTGCGTCCTGGCTCGTTGGGCGTTCCTCTGCGCTCCCACTGCGGCCCCGTGCTGTTCGGCGACCCGACTGATCCATTGGTCGCAGCCTGGACCTTTGACGACCGCATGGGCGTCGTGACGTTGTTGCGATTGTTGAAGACGCTGGCGGAGGAGCGACGTCGGCCGCATTGTCCGGCGCTCGTCGCCTTCACCGTGCAGGAGGAGGTTGGCGGCATGGGCGCCAAAGTTTTGGCGCAACGCGAACGGCCCGACGTCTTTATCGCCATCGACGGGTGTCCGATCACGCCCGGCGCGCCGCTGGAACTGGATGGCCGCCCCGGCGTCTGGACGCGCGACCGCGTGGCGCCCTACGATCCACGGTTGATCGCAGATTTGTGCGCGGCGGCCAATGCCGTAGGCGCGGCGCTGCAGCCGGTCGCCTATGACGTCAGCGCCAGCGACGCCAGCATGGTCTTTGAGGTGGGGGCGGCGCAGCGCATCGCTTGCTTTGGCCAGGTGCGAGAGAACAGCCACGGCTATGAAGTGGCGCGGCTGGCCGTCTTCGACAACATGCTGCGCACGTTGTTGTATTTCGCCGAGCACTGGGAGGGGTAGTCGGTCGAACGTCTATTGAGGAATCCCGATGCTCCTGTGCAGACATCGCCTGAGTTGCGCCTGGCGCAGGCAATCCTGTTTTTACCTGTTGTTGGCCGGGGTGCTCCTATGGACGTTCTCCGCCTGTTCGATGCCCCAGCTCCGAACAACGTCCCCGCTCCCTCCTGCTACGGCCGACCTTGCGACGCCTCCGGGTTTCACCGTCGAATTGATTGTCGCCGGCCTGAATGGCCCCACCCAGATGATCGTCGGCCCGGATGGTCGCCTATGGGTGGCGCAGCTCAACGGCGGCGAAAATGAGGGAAAAGGGCAGGTGCTCGCCGTTGAGCTCGAGACCGGAGGCCGTCGCGTCCTGCTGGAGAACTTGTTCAAGCCCACCGGCGTCGCCGTGCATGCGGGGCGACTTTGGATCGCGTCCGGCCGCGATCTGCTGACGGCGCCGATCGGCTCCGACGCGTCCGTCGGCCCGCCGGAGCCGGTGTTCACCGATCTGCCTTTTAACGGTCGCTCCAACGGAACGCTTACAGTCACGCCCCATGGGGAAATTCTGTACGCCACCACCGGCGCGCGGCTGGGAGGCGCAGCCGCGCCCGGCTCGGCGACGCTTTGGGCGTTGACGCCGCAGCAGCCGAGCCATCCCAGGGCGCTGGCCACCGGCTTGAAGGGCGCCTACGCTCACGCGATAGATCCCCAGGGGCGCATCTGGACGACGGAGATCGGCGACGATCCGATCGGCAATGGTTTCCCGCCGGACGAACTGAATCTCGTGGTCGTCGGGGCAGATTATGGCTGGCCTCAGTGTGCAGGCGACCGCGAGCCGGTGCAGCGCTACGGCGGCGCAGTCGAACGGTGCGCCGCTACGCAAGCGCCTGTCGCCCTCTTCCCGCCGGGCGCCACGCCGACGAGCGTGACGGTTGCGCCGTGGGACGAGACGGTCTTGCTCGTGGCGCTGTGGAACCGCGGGGAGGTCGTGCAGGTGAAGGCGACGCTCGAAGGCGACCATGCACGCGGGGAAGTGGCGCCTTTTTTAAGCGGATTGCGCAATCCGCAGCACCTGCTCGTGTGGCGCGATGGCAGCCTGTTGGTCAGCGATTTTGCATCCGGCGCCGTCTATCGATTAAAACGTGATAGATAAGCCTCCGTCCACCACGAGCGTGTGGCCGGTGATGTAGCTGGCGCGCGGGGAAGCCAGAAAGCAGACCGCCTCGGCGATCTCTGCAGGCTGCGCTGCGCGAGCGAGAGGGATGCGTCGCCGCCTGACGTAAAACTCCTGAAATTCGGGCGTCTCCAGCTCGTTGACGCCGTTGACGATCGACATCGGCGTGTCCACGAAGCCGGGCGCTACGCTGTTGACCAGGATGCCGTAGGGCGCCCACTCGACGGCCAGACAGCGCGTGAGCTGATCGACGGCGCCCTTGGCGGCGTTGTAGTGGCTGGACTGCGCCATGCCCAAGAACGCGTTCACCGACGAGACGTTGACGATGCGCCCCCCTTGCCTCTGCTCGACCATGACGCGAGCTGCGGCGCGGCTGCAGTGAAATGTCCCGTAGAAAATCACGTCCACGGCTTTCAGCCACTCCTCAAACGGGATAGTCAGGGCGTCGGCGTTGTAAAAGACGCCGGCGTTGTTCACCAAAATATCGAGGCGGTCAAAGGCGGCCACCGTCGCCGCCACCATCGCCTCGGCGTCGCGCGTCACATCCCCTTGTACAAAGGCGACCTGCCCTCCATTTGCGCGCAATTCGGCTGCGGTCGCCTCGCCTGCGTCCGACAACAAGTCGGCGATCATCACGGCCGCGCCTTCGCGCACAAACGCCTCCGCCACGGCCCGTCCGATGCCGCGGGCGGCGCCGGTCACCAACGCCACTTTGCCGGTTAACTCTCCCATCTCCGCTCCTCCTCCTCCGATCTTGTTCGCAAGCTCTCATGAGTTCTTCATCTTACTTCGCCATCCGGAGAGATCTCCGTCACCGACGCTCGCCCGGGATAGAGCACGGCGGTCACGGTGGTCTCGACGCTGGCGCCCGCGGCAAGCCGGCTGGCCGTCCCTTGCGCCACCGCTTGCTCCAACCGATAGGGATAGGCCGTGCACGGCTCCAGGATGGTGACGTAGTGTCCACGCCAGCCGCCGTATGCACCGAAGACCCAGACGCTGCGAAAGATCGTCGGGTCAAAGGCCAGCCCAAAGCCATAGCCGGCCTGCGCATCGGTCAGGGCGCACCAGCCCGCCGCCAGATCGGTGGCGTAGTAAAAATCGCAGGTGGCGGCTTCAGGAGGAGGGACGATGCGCATGTCCACCGCTTCACCGCGGGGGCTGCGCGCCGTTGGCCAGGCGAAGGAACGCCCGTCCAGCCTGTCGTTGAAGCCGGCCTCCGGCAGCACGGTGCAGGCGGGCAGGTCGATGCGGGCATGGGGCGAAATCGCCAGCGCCGGGTGCAGCTTCCAGAGGAAGTCCAGCGGCTGCGGTCCGGCGTTGTGGAGGCGATAATGGATGGAAAACCCTGGCTGCCCTGCCCGCACCGTGATCTGGCGTTCGATCGTCGTGTTGGTCACCACGCCGTAGCGCCAGCAGCGCACGGTGACCTCTTCTGGCCGTTGCGCAACGATCTCCCATTCGAAGGGCATCGCCCACCATTCGCCGTGGTCTGGATAGACATCGCCTGTGAACGTCGTCGGCGCATCGTTGGGGAAGAGTTCATCCCAACCGCCGCAGAACCAGTCGTCGTAGGCGGCGCCGTAGGGGGCCGGCCGCGGAGCCATGCGCGGATTGTGCCAGAAGACCTCGCGGTCCACCGGCTTGTAGACCAGCGACCAGAGCTTGCCGCCCAGTTCGGGCAGGAGCACCAGGCGCAGCAGGTTGTTTTCGATCACCACTGCGCGCAAGTCGTGATAGCGCCAGTTGGCGTCGATGTGAACAGAAGAGGGCATAGGTTCCGTCGCTTTCTATCGAGTAGTTCTTGCGATTTGTTTTCGAGCGTGTGGAGGGCCGCTGCTCAGCCGGCCCCTCCCTTCAGAGCACCATCCCCGCCACGCGCATCAGCGTTTCCCCGAGCACCGGCGTGCGCAGGGCCAGCACCAACGCGCGATAGAACAGGCCGGGCACAATGACCACCCGGCCGTTGCCGAGCGCATCCAACGATTGGCGCACGACTTCCTCCGCCGACATCCAGAGAAAGTCGGGATACTGCCGGGCCTGGCGCTTTTTGAACTCCTCGGTGTGATGAAACTCGGTGCGCGTGAAGCCGGGACAGAGCGCCTGCACATGCACGCCGCTGCTGCGCAGTTCGATCTGCAGCCCCTCGGAAAAGGCGACCAGATAGGCTTTGGTGGCGGCGTAGTTGACATTGCCCACAAAGCGCCAGTACGCTGCGACGGAGGCCACGTTGATGATCGCCCCATGACGCCGTTCCATCATGCCGGGCAGGGCGGCCTGCGTCAACCGCATCGGCGCCATGACGTGCAGGTAGATCATCTCCTGCTGCCGCCCGGGGTCGACGTTCACCAGCCGGCCAATCGTGCCGAAGCCGGCGTTGTTGACGAGGATGGCGAGGGCGTCCATGGCGCGGATGCGCGCCTCGACAAGTGAGACGCCCTCGTCGTGCGCGAGGTCGGCGGCGATGACTTCGCAGTGGACGCCGTGGGCGGCTGTCAGCGACCGGGCAAGTTCGTATAGGCGATCGGCGCGTCGGGCCACCAGCGCCAGGTCAAAACCGCGCGCCGCCAGTTGACGCGCATACTCGGCGCCGATGCCGGCCGATGCGCCGGTGATCAAAGCCACGGGGCGCGGCGTTGCGTTGCGCAGGGGCCAGGAAAAGCGCCCGCGCGGCGTGTGCAAGAGCGCCCACGCCGCCGCCGAGGTGGCAAGACCGGTGAAAAGCAGCCGTCTGTTCATTCGCAAATGCTCTCCGAAGATTTTTTGGGCGTTCAGAGGGTTGTTTCTGTTCGCTCCAAAGGGTACAATAAGGTCGTCGCCAGGGCAATTTTGATTCTGAGCCAGTTGCGCGCTTCATGACAGGAGCGCTTCTGGTTGATGCGCTGCGCCAGGGACGCAATCATAATCAAAAGTCTTGATTTCGACTTGCTCTATGCAACTTTTCGTCGAGGGCGACGTATGTGAGGAGTGTAGTTGATGGCGATCTGAGTCAGAGGAGAAACTCTCATGGAAACGAATCAGCCGACCCCCCAAAATCCCGAATCGACGTCATCTCAAGCGGAGAGCGGCGCCGAAGCCAACCCCAAGCGGACCACCCAAGAACTGCTGGATGAGCTCGCCGAGGCGGCCAATCGCCTCGCTTCGCTCGGCAAATCCTGGTGGAACAGCGAACAGCGCAAACAGCTCGAGGAAAATTTGCGCACCGGCGCCGAAACGATCGTCTCTACGCTGGAAAGCTCGTTTCAGAAGGTCGCCTCTTCGCAAGAGGCGAAGGAATTGCAGGCCAAAGCCGGCGAAGTCGGCGAGAAGGTGGCTTCCAGCAAAGTGGTCAATGAATTGTTGGAGGCGCTGACCAAGGGGCTTCATACTTTGAGCGAACAGCTCGAAAAAGCGGCTCAAGAATTGGAGGCCAAAAAGAAGGTGGAGCCCTCTACGACGGAGACCGCCGGAGAGGAGCCGGCGTCTCAGGAGATCCCGGTCGATAAGGCGTAAATCGCCGCAATTTTTCAGAAGAACGCGTCCGCCGATTGGAAATCCGGCGTCTGGGAGGAGAAACCGGCTCGAGTCGGCCGACGTCTTCACCGCCGCGTTGCAGCGCAGCTTCTCCTTCCAGACGCAGAATTCATTTGGCGTCTGCCCTTAGAAAAACCACTTCGCCAGCGCCAGCGCTCCCTGCTTCCACGGCGTGCGGTGCGACACACCGGACTTGCCCTCGAACTCGTGCAGATGGTCGATGTACCACTGATAGTTGCGGATCAACGCCTCTTTGTTGGAGTATTTGGGCCGGAAGCCGAGCACCCGCTCCGCTTTTTCGATCGAAACAAAAGAATCTTCGGTGACCGTTTCGTACACCCACTTGTACAGGGGCGACAGGTTCACCTTCTCCAGCATGCGCAACAGCCAGATGGCCGGGCCCGCCGGGATCGGGATGATTTTTCCGCCCTTGCCTGCGTAGTCGAGCACCGCCTGATAGTCCTCCTTGATCGTGCCGAACTCCTTGGCGCCGATATTGAAGACGTCGTTGACTTTGTCGCAGGGCAGCGTGGCGGTCAGATAAATGGCGTCGCACAGGTCTTCAACGTCGAGCAGCTGATAGCGATTGTTGCCGGAGCCGAGCACCGGGAAATTCTTGCCGTCCTTCGCCCAGTCGTAGAGCAAGGCAAACACGCCCAGTCGCTCCGGCCCGACGAAAGATTTGGGGCGAATGATCGGAATGCACATGCCCTTCTCTCGATACTGCTGGCATAACTCCTCCACCAACACTTTGGCCTCGCCATAGGGGCCGACTCCCTGCAGTTTATCGGTTTCGTACAGCGGATGGTGGTCGGGGATGCCGTAGACGGCGGTCGAGGAGATGTGGATCAACCGTTCGACCCGATGTTCGTACGCCGACTGGAGCACGTTGCGGCTGCCGTCGATGTCCGTCGTGTAGATGTCCTCCGGCGCATAGAGCGGAAGCGCCGCCGCCGTGTGCACGACGATGTCGACGCCCTTCATGGCTCGATCCACGGCGCTCTTGTCGCGAATGTCGCCCTTGATCTCCGTGATTTGATCACGCTCCGGATAGTCGAAATCGGCAATGTCCAGGCTGACGACCTTGTGGCCACGCGCCAGCAGATAGCGCGTCAAATTGATGCCCAAAAAGCCGGCGCCGCCCGTGATCAAAAACGTCTTGACGCCGATCGACGGCGCACTCGCCGACCGGGGCGTGGACGCCGTTTCTACAATCGCTTCTGTCATCGCCGCCTCAGACGATGTCGTCATTGTGAACCTCCTATGCCAGAATCAAATTTGCGCCTCCAGCGCGCCAACAACGCTTTGGTGGAATCGAACGCCAGCGCTGTCGGCAGCTCGTCGACGGAAAACCAGCGCGCCTGGTCAACGTCGTCGCAGGCGGTCGGCTCGCCGGCGTCGGCATGCGGACGCGCGTGATACGCCAGCACAATGCCGAGGCTGACGCCGCCGCTGTTGACCATCGGAAAGATGTCCAGAAGTTCGCCCACGTCGATCAGGATGCCGACTTCTTCCTGCACCTCGCGCTGCAGGGCGTCTTTGGGCATTTCGCCTGCATCCATATAGCCGCCGGGCAACGCCCAAAGCCCGCGCGCCGGATCGACGGCGCGACGAATGAGCAGAACGCGCTCCGCCTGCTCGATCAAGGCCACGACGGCCACTTTGGGATCTGGGAAATAGATGAAGTTGCAGGCCGGACACACCCGCCGCAGTTTGCCCTCGACCAGCCGGTCTTCGAGCGCATGTGCACATTGCGGGCAATAGCGATAGCGTTGCTGGCTCATGTCCCCTCTCGTGCAATACAGCACAAACGTGCATTATACGCTGCGCTGCACGAGCCGCCAAAGAGGGCTCCTGCGGAACGCGCTTTGTGCGCTTCTACCTTTCTGCCGCCCGATTTTCTGAAAGAAGCGTGCGATATAGATGCATCGGCTGTCCATACAGCGAGAACGTTTGTACGTAGGTGAACCCATGACGCACATAAAAGCGCTGCGCGCCCCGATTGGCGGCGGCGACCGTCACGTCGAGCGCAGCCACGCCTCGCCGCCGGCATTCGGCCTTGAGCGCAGCAACGAGCAGCCCGCCGACGCCCAGGCTGCGCAGCTCCGGCCTCACCATGATCGAAAGCAGCTCGCCCGTCGGCGATGGAGCGTCGGACGTCTCATGCAGGAAAGGATAGAGGACGGTCTCTGTCGCGCGCAGCGCCAGCGTCGGCTCCTGAACGAAGCGCCGCGCCAGGGCCGGCGCAAAGTCCGGAAAGCGGCGCAGCCCCATTTCCAGGAACAACGCGGCCACACCGGTCGTCGCACTGACGAAGCCCAACAGCTTCTGCGGCTGCAGCGGGTCTACGGCGGCGAAGCCAAACCCAACCCTGGACTGCGGCAGAACGCGGTACAGGACGGTGAGCACCTCGTCGCCGAGAGCGGTCAAAAAAGAGCCTGGCTGCCCCACCGTGTGCAGCCAGGCGGCGTCTGCGGCGTGTTGCGGCGTCAGCGATGTCAGGGTGAGACGTTCAACAGGCGGGCGCATCATGCGAACGCATGCTCCGGCCAGCGTTTGAAGCGCTCCCACGCCTTTTTTTCCAGCTCCTCGCGATGGTCCGGATGCGCAATGTCGATCAGAGCGCGGGCGCGCTGGCGCAAGTTCTTGCCGTACAGATAGGCGATGCCGTATTCGGTGACGACGTAATGGACATGGGCGCGGGTCGTCACCACGCCGGAGCCGAGGCGCAGATACGGCGTGATGCGCGAAATGCCGGAGCTGGTCGTCGATGGCAGCGCAATGATCGGCTTGCCGCCTTCGGAAAGCGAAGCCCCGCGCACAAAGTCCATCTGCCCGCCGACGCCGGAGTACTGGCGCGTGCCGATCGAGTCGGCGCCGACCTGACCGGTCAGATCCACCTCGATGGCGCTGTTGATCGCCGTCACTTTGGGGTTGCGGCGAATCACGGCCGTATCGTTGACGTAGGCGACGTCGAGCAGCACCACCTGAGGATTGTCGTCGATAAAGTCATAGAGCCGCCGCGTGCCCATGGCGAAGGCGCCGACGACTTTGCCGGGGTGGATGCGTTTCTTTTCATTGTTGACGACCCCGCGTTCGATCAGGTCGATGGCGCCGTCGGAGAACATTTCGGTGTGGATGCCGAGGTCGCGGTGGTTGCGCAGCGCATAGAGCACGGCGTTGGGGATGGCGCCGATGCCCATCTGCAGGGTGGCGCCGTCTTCGATCAGCTCGGCGACATAGCGTCCGATGGCGGTCTCGATCGGCCCGGGTTCTCCTGGCGCGACCTCCGGCAGCGGATCGTCCACCACCACGGCGCTGTCGATGTTGCTGATGTGGATCAGCCCGTCGCCATGCGTGCGCGGCATGTTGGGGTTGATCTGTGCAATCACATGGCGGGCCACCTGCACGGCGGCGCGCGCCACATCCACCGAGACGCCCAGCGAGCAAAAGCCGTGCCGGTCCGGCGGAGAGACCTGCACGAGCGCTACGTCGAGCGGCATGACGCCCTTGCGAAAGAGCCCGGGCACCTCGCTCAAAAAGACCGGCACGTAGTCCGCCACGCCTTCGTTCACCGCCTCGCGCACGTTGGCGCCGACGAAAAGGCAGTTGGTGCGAAAGCTGTCGACATGTTCCGGGGAAGCGTAGGGCGCCGGGCCTTCTGTGTGCAGATGGACGATTTCGACGTTGCGCAGCTCGGGCGCGCGCGCCGTCATGGCCAGCACGAGCTGCGCCGGCGTCGCCGCGCCGCCGTGAATGAACACCCTGTCGCCTGATTTGATGACCTGAACGGCCTCTTCAGCAGTTGTGATTCGCATAAAAATAATCGTTTCTGTGCTTGGAACAACGTCTATGTTGATTTCAGCGCATCGCTCACGATCTGCTGCGCCTCCTCCTGAATTTGCCGCAGATGATCTTCGCTGATGAAACTTTCGGCGTAAATTTTGTAGACATCTTCGGTTCCAGAGGGCCGCGCGGCAAACCAGCCGTTTTCGGTGACGATCTTCAGGCCGCCGATGGGCTCCTGGTTGTAGGGCGCGCGCGTCAGGCGGGCGCGGATCGGTTCGCCGGCCAGCGTTTCCGCTTTGACCTGTTCAGGCGTCAGGTTGGCGAGCCGCGCCTTTTGCTCGCGGGTGGCCGGCGCATCGATGCGGGCGTAGAAGGCGCGGCCAAAGCGCTCCTCCAGCGCTCGATAATGCTCGCCGGGGTCCTTGCCCGTCGCCGCCGTGATTTCAGCCGCCAGCAGCCCCAGGATGACGCCGTCTTTGTCGGTGGTCCACACCGTGCCGCGGCGACGCAGGAACGAGGCGCCGGCGCTCTCCTCGCCGCCGAAACCGAAGTCGCCCTTGAGCAGCCCTTCCACGAAGTACTTGAAACCCACCGGCACTTCGGCCAGCGTGCGCCCCAGGCTTTGCGCCACACGGTCGATCATGGAGCTGGAGACCAGCGTCTTGCCCACGGCGGCGTCGCTGCGCCAGCCAGGGCGATGTTGGAAGAGGTAATGCACGGCGACGGCCAGGTAATGGTTGGGGTTCATCAGGCCTACGCTGCGCGTGACGATGCCGTGGCGGTCTACGTCCGGGTCATTGCCAAAGGCGATGTCGAAGCGATCTTTGAGCTGAATCAGGCTCGCCATGGCGTAGGGCGAGGAACAGTCCATGCGAATCTTGCCGTCGTGATCGACCGTCATGAAGCTGAAGGTGGGATCGACGACATCGTTGACGACGGTTAAGTTGAGGCCATAGGTTGCCGCAATCGGCTCCCAGTAGGCGACCGCCGCGCCGCCCATCGGGTCGACGCCGATGCGCAGACCTGCGGCCGCAATGGCCTCGAAATCGATCACATCCTTGAGATCGTTGACATAATCTGCAATGAAGTCATATTCATGCGTGCACGGCGAAGTTTTGGCTCTGCTCCAGGGAAGGCGCTTGACCGAGCGGAGCCCCTCGCGCAGCAGCTCGTTGGCGCGACGCTCGATGCGTTTGGTCACCGCCGTGTCTGCAGGGCCGCCGCTGGGGGGGTTGTATTTGAAGCCGCCGTCCTCCGGCGGGTTGTGCGAAGGCGTGATCACGATGCCGTCGGCGAAGTGCGCCTGTCGGTTGCGGTTGTAGGTCAGGATGGCGTGAGAGATGACCGGCGTCGGCGTATAGCCCAGTCCGGCCTGGATGACGAGCTCGACGTCATTGGCGGCCAGCACCTCGACCGCCGTCCTCATGGCGGGTTCGGAGAGGGCGTGCGTGTCCATGCCCAAAAAGAGCGGCCCGTCGATGCCCTCCTCGCGGCGATAGTCGCAGATCGCCTGGCTGATGGCGAGGATGTGATGTTCGTTGAACGAATTGCGCAAGGAGGAGCCGCGATGGCCTGACGTGCCAAACGCCACCTGGTGCGCCGGGTTGTCAGGATCGGGAAGGTGTGTGTAATACGCTGCGATCAGTCGAGGAATGTTCACCAGTAGACTCCGCGGCGCCGGTTTCCCGGCCAGTTCACTCGTCATACGACCTCCTTCCCTCTTTCTGAATGATACGGTGAGATGGGTTGTTTTCACGTGACAGGTGTCCTCTCTTCCGAGCCGTCTGTCACGAGTTTGAACGGAGTTTCCGGCAATGGGCGCGTTGGGCATTGCGGATGTCTATGCGGCAACGCGGCCCAGCAAGTAGCGATGGTGCGCCCAGATCGCCTTGATTTGCCACGGCAGAGGCGCATGGTCGAGCCAGGCGTACTTCATCACGCGCTCGCGCAGGTCCGGCTCCTGGTTGAGGTAGTAGGCCATCGTGCTCCAGCGCCAGCCGTCGCCGGTGAACCGCTCCTCCAGCGCTTTACTGCGCACGCCAAGCCGTTTGAGCACTTCGCTGGCCGGCATCACCGTGTCGGGCCACGGCGGCGTATCCAGCACGCCCTCTTCGATGATCTCCACCCCTTCCGCCTCCAGAATGCGTCGGATGCGGCCGATGTCGGTCCATGTTTCGTCGTGGGTGGCGAAGAACTCGCGGTCGATCACCAGTTTGCGCATCCAATAGCCAACCTGGATGTTGTTCGGCATGGCGACGAAGACCAATTTACGGCTCGTGCGCGCCAGCTCGCGCAGCAAACCGGCCGGGTCGGCGATGTACCAGAGGCCGGCCCACTGCCAGGTGAGATCGAACGAGCGGGCGGCGAAGGGCAGGCGCCCCCAGGTGTCCGGCGAGATGCAGACCAGATTGACGGGAAGCCGCAGGTCTTCCTCCCAGATGCGCTGCACCCCGCGAATGCGCTCCGGCGCGTCGTCCACCATGGTGACCTCCACGCCGGCCTGCGCCAGCGTCACGTCGTTGATGCCGCTGACGCCCGCCATGCCGTAGAGCGGCGCCTCCAGCACGGAGCGAAGGTCAAACGCACGGCGCAGGCGCTCTAGAAAGTCGTTGAGCACGAAGCGTTCATAGACCAGACCGAGCCCTTCGTTGTAATCGGTCAGATATTTTTGCCAGGTGTTGCTCATTCCAGGCCTTTCGCAGTTGTCAAGCGGGCGTCGGCTCAGCCTAGCATCAACGCCCCGCCTTTCACTTGGGCCACTTCGGACAGCATCTCTTCCACCGAGCGGCGGCCCGCCTCGCTCTGCGCACCGAGCATCGCCATCAATTCCTCGATGCGTTCGGCGGGGCTGAGCGTGCGCACGACCGTGTGGGTGCGCTCTTCGCCATTTTCCAGGATAACCTGTTTGCTGACGGTGTAGTGATGGTCGCCAAAGGCGGCGAGCTGCGGCAGATGGGTGATGCAGAGCACCTGATGCGCCACAGGATTGTCGCCGTTGGCGGCGGCGCCGGTCAGTCGCCACAGCTTCTGCCCGACGATGGCGCCGACGCGGCCGCCGATGCCCTGGTCGATTTCGTCGAAAATCAAGGTGGGCGTGGCGTCGGCGTGGGCGAGCGTGCTCTTGAGCGCCAGCATCAAGCGCGCGGTTTCGCCGCCCGAAGCCACGCGCGCCATCGGCTTGAGCGGCTCGCCCGGGTTGGCGCTGATCAAAAACTCGACGCGATCGATCCCCGCGCCGTCGAAGGCGACGCGACGCCCGTCGGGCAAGTAGGCGCCATCGGCCTGCTCGACCTGCTCGATCGAGACGCCGAAACGCGCCCGCACCATGCGCAGATCGGCCAGCTCCTGTTCGACCTGCCGCGCCAGCGCTTCGCCCGCGGCCTTGCGTTTTTCGCTCAGCTCCGCCGCCAGCGCCCCGACTTCTCGCAGCAGCGTCTCTTCGCGATGCTCCAGGTCGGCGGTGCGCGCTTCCCAGTTGTTCAGTTCTTCCAGCTCCTGCTGCGCTTTGATCGCATAGGCAAGGATCTGCTCGATGGTGTCCCCATATTTGCGCTTCAGATTGGCGATCAGCTCGAGCCGTTCTTCGACCTCGGCCAGTCGCTCCGGGTTGAACTCCAGCGCCTCGGCGTAGTCGCGCAGCGTGCGCGCCAGCTCGCTCAACTGTTCGAGCAGCGCCTGCCCCTCATCGGCGCGCGGCGCCATGTCGGGATCGATGCGCGCCAGCTTTTCGATGCGGCCGACGGCCTCGCTCACCATGTCGATGGCGCCCGGCAGCTCGCCGTCTCCCTGCTCCAGGATGCCCACCGCCGTCAGCGCCAGATTGTTGAGCGCCTCGGCGTTGCCCAGCCGTCGGCGCTCCGATTCGAGTTCGGCGTCTTCGCCGGGGCGCAGGTGTGCAGCGGCGATCTCCTCGACCTGAAAACTGAGGAGATCGAGGCGCTGCGCCACGGTGCGCGCATCCTGGCGAAGTCGTTGCAGCTCGCTGCGCACGCGGCGCAGCTCGGCGACGCGTGCCGCCACCTGTGCGCGCAACCCCAGCAAGCCCGCATAGCGATCGAGCAGATGAATGTGCGTGCGCGGACGCAACAGCCCCAGGTGCTCTCCCTGGCCGTGCACATCGACCAGGAGACCGGCTACATCGGCGAGAAGCTGCAGATTGACGCTGCGCCCGTTGATGCGGCAGAGATTGCGTCCGTTCAGTCGCACCTCTCGGCTCAAGACCACCCAGTCGGGATTGTCGGGGTCGTCCAGCCCTTCGGCTTCAAGCAATGAACGGATCTCGGCGGCGCGCTCCGGATCGGTGGGCAAGGTGAACGTCGCCTCGATGCGCGCCAGCTCGGCGCCGGCGCGCACCCACTCTCCAGCCGCACGGTCGCCCAACAGCAGTCCGACGGCGTCGATGATGATCGACTTGCCTGCGCCGGTCTCGCCGGTCAAAATATTTAAACCCGGCCCAAATTCCAGCCGGAGTTCATCGATAATGGCGAAATTTTGGATGCGCAATTCCGTCAACATAGCAGCATCTATTCTAGCATATGCACGTCTTTCTCGTCGTGAGAATGAAGCGCGCCGCCCCAAAAAGCATCCTGATTGAACTTGCGTCCTCCCTCTCTCATGTTATAATGGCCGGGAGAGTTGCACAAGCCTTGCCGCGTCTAATAGGCTCAGGCGCCGCAGTGGAAATTTCGTGCTTCGGTCGTCGGACGAGTTCATTGTTACTCTGCTCGACTGCACTTCTGCGATGAGCGCACGGCAATGATCGGCGTCCGCCAGAGTCGTAAGGAGATAGATTCTCATGCCATTCAACCTGGGACCCGTTGAGCTGCTTCTCATCTTGGTAATCGTCGCCATGCTCTTTGGCGTCGGCAAGCTGCCGGAAGTGTTTGGCGCCGTCGGCAAAGGGCTCCGCGAATTTCGCAAAGAGGCGGGGATGGAAGGCGACAAGAAAACTCAGGCGCCAAAATCGAGCGAGCAGTCGGGTGTATCCGGCGATTCCTCTGCTCCGCAGGCGTAATTGTTTTGTCACGGAACACCGTTTGACATCGGACGCCGTCCGATAGCCGTCAGTGGATGCTGAGTCACGGCTGTTAAAATCCTTGGTGAAAAGACAAGGCGAATTTGGCGTTTATTCAGATGCTTGCTATACTACGCCTTCGTGTATAGTGAGCGGCTCTTGTGCAGAGCGCCTTGCGCGTAGCGCGTAAGTGAGCATAGATCACAGAAGATCACATACCGTCAGAATTGCCTGCGGCGGCGCAAAGGAATGAGATTTCAATGAACATCGTCACTTTTATGATGATCGCAATGAATATCGTTGCGATTGCCCTCATTGCAGTCATCGTGATTCAGGGGCAGACCGGCGCCGGTTTGGGCGCCGTGTTCGGGGGCGGTGATATTTACCGCACGCGGCGCGGCATTGAAAAGACGCTCTGGCAGTTGACCTTTGTGCTCACCGGCGTCTTCTTGCTGCTCTGTCTTGTCACTGTGATGATCAGCTGAGCGATCTGACGTCGATCGCAATGAAGCGGAGCCATCCGTTTCATTGCTTTCACCATCTCGTCAGCTTGTTTTCCACATGCACTCTCCACCTCCATTTCACACCGCCTCTTCAGAAATTGCTTCGCCGGTTGAGTCCCTGGGCCATCATATGCGATGGCTCGTTTTTGTCGCGCTTGCGGGAATCGGGGCGCTTGTCGTAACGCTGGGATTCGCCGTGTATTCTGTGCCGACGGTGCTCGTGCCCGACCGCGGCGGAGTTTTTCGCGAAGGCGTCGCCGGCGCGCCGCAATTTCTGCATCCGGTCTGGTGTCAAAACGATTTTGGGGTTGACAGCGACCTGTGTGCGCTTGTCCACCGCGGCCTGATGCGCTTCGACAAAAACGGGCGCGTCGTGCCGGACCTGGCGGAGAGTTGGAGCCTCATTGACGGTCGCATCCACCAGTTTCGCTTGAAGCCCAATCTCTTCTGGCACGACGGCAGACCGATCACCGCCGATGACGCCTATTTCACATTCACTACGCTGCAAGACCCCTCTCTGGTCGACATCCCGGGATTGTCGGGGCTGTGGCGGAATGTCACCGTGGAGAAACTCGACGATCGCACGATTCAGATGACCTTGCCGCAACCCTTTGCGCCGTTCATCGATCTCATGACGGTCGGCCTTCTGCCCCAGCACATTTACCGAGATGTTCCCGCCAAAGAGTTGTTGACGAAACCGCTGGTCGCCAACCCCATCGGCTCTGGGCCGATGCGAATCGCAAGAATTTTGCCCGATGCTGTCCGGTTGGAGCCTTCCCCCTTCGGCGGCGGACCGACGCCTTACATCCTGGCCATGGAGTTCTATTCTTTTCCCGATTACGCCAGCATGCTCGCAGCGTTCGATGAACAGCGCATCGATGCGCTCAGCACAATTCTGCCGACGGACGTGAGGCGCATGGCGGAGCGGGACGACATTCAACTGTTTTCGTCGATCGATTCGAGCTATGAGAATATCCTGCTCAACCTGAACAATCCCAACGTTCCATTTTTCCAGGATCAAAATGTGCGTCAGGCGTTGCTCTACGCCATCGATCGCGAAAAATTGATTGCGGAAGCGTTGGCGGGACAGGGCGTCGTGGCGCACAGCTTACTCTCACCGAACCATTGGGCCTTCCACGAAGACGTGAAGACCTATCCATTTGATCCGGCTCGCGCGCAATCCTTGCTCGATGAGGCGGGCTGGGTCGACGCCAATGGAGATGGCGTGCGCGAGAAGGATGGCCGGCCGCTTGCCTTTATCCTGCTCGTCAAGGATGACTTACGGCACCAGGCGATCGGCGCCAGGTTGGCTTCCGACTGGGCGCAGATCGGTGTGCGCGCAAGCCTGCAACCGGTGACGTTCAGCGGACTGGTGACGGATTTCCTGGCCCCGCGCGCCTTTGAAGCCGCCCTCACCGACTGGAAACAGGTCGGCGATCCAGACCCGTTTCCTCAGTGGCACAGCAGCCAGATCGACGCCACCGGTCAGAACTACACAGGATGGCAAAACGCCGAGGCGGATCAATTGATGGAAACGGCGCGTCAGAACGCCGATGAAGCCGAACGCAAGGCGCTGTACGCTCGTTTTCAAGAAATTTTTGCGGAGGAATTGCCCGCTTTGCCGCTCTTTCATCCGTTATACACCTACGGCGTAAGCACGCGCGTGAACAATGTGCAGGTCGGCGCGCTGAACACCCCTTCTGAGCGTTTCGCCACCTTCCCAACCTGGTACATCGACTCGCGGCGTGTGCCGGTCAGTCAGGCGCCGCAGGCTCCACCGACTCCCCCGGGCGCCGCCCCTTAGATTTGCTCTCCCCTGAATTTGACACAAGGCGGTCTTCATGTTATTCTTTTTACGTAAGCCGCAGTGGCGGAACTGGCAGACGCGCTACGTTCAGGGCGTAGTGGGCATAGAGCTCGTGGGGGTTCAAGTCCCTCCTGCGGCACAGAAGAGGCTCATTTGAGCCTCTTTTTTTATTATCTCACCTTACGCAATTGACTTTTTCCGGGAAGCTCTAGAGGGCCCTCACCCCCCCGGCCCCTCTCCCAATGCCGGGAGAGGGGGAGAAAGGAGCACCGTAGGTGCGGCTCCCAGCCGCACGCCCTCGACGGCCCGCAAGATCTTGGGAATCCAGGGAAGCGCTGCTGCGAGCCGCGCCTACGAGAAATATCCCGGGCTCATCGTAGGTGCGGCTCCCAGCCGCACGTCCTCGACGGCCCGCAAGGCCTTGGGAGTCCAGGGAAGTGCTGCTGCGAGCAGCGCCTACGAGAAATATCCCGGGCTCATCGTAGGTGCGGCTCCCAGCCGCACGTCCTCGACGGCCCGCAAGGCCTTGGGAGTCCAGGGAAGCGCAGCTGCGAGCAGCGCCTACGAGAATACACGCGCAACTTCAATTATTGACTTGTATTGCGAGCTTGTCACCAGAGCGTTCTGGGAGATGGCTCACAGATTTTTGTCTCGCTTCACATGTACGGTGAGTATGGCGTCCGCCATTGACAACGTTCATTCCGATCAATTCACACAAGGAGGAAACATATGCCTGTACGCAAAGCAGAAGCGACCTGGAAGGGGACGCTCAAGGAAGGCTCCGGCGTCATGAAGCTGGGCAGCGGCGCATTCGAAGGCCCGTTCAGCTACGCCTCGCGCTTTGAGGACGCCCCAGGGACGAATCCGGAAGAGCTGATCGGCGCAGCCCATGCAGGCTGCTTTTCGATGTTTCTGTCGGCGCTGTTAAGCAAAGATGGCTACACGCCCGAGCGGATTGAGACGAAGGCGAAAGTGTATCTCGAGGCCGGCCCGACCATCGCCAAAATCGAGCTGGACACCCAAGCCTCGGTGCCCGGCCTGGAGGCGGAAAAGTTTCAGGAGTATGCAGCTGCAGCCAAAGCCAATTGCCCGGTCTCCAAGGCGCTTGCCAGCGTTGAAATTCACCTCAATGCTGCGCTGGTCTGATCGGCTCGGTTGGTTGCAAAGGAACCGGGGTGACAGCCTGGGTGTAAGGTGGTTGTCACTCCGGCGATTTGAATGAAAAAGGTGTTTTCTCATGGTTGAGCAGCAATGGACGCTTAAAGACAAGGCTGTGTTGATCACCGGAGCGACCAACGGCATCGGCAAGGTCACTGCGCAGCGATTGGCAGCGCAAGGCGCCCGCGTCACCATTGTCAGCCGCAACGCCGAGAAATGCCGCGCCGTGGCCGACGAAATCCGCAGCCAGACGGGCTCCGTCGTCGACTGGATCGCCGCCGATCTCTCGACGCTCGCAGGCATTGAGGCGGCGGCGGCGGAGTATCGAGCGCGCAACGATCGGCTGCACGTGCTGATCAACAATGCCGGCGCTTTCTTTGCAAAGCGCATGGTCACGGCCGACGGCTATGAGATGACTTTTGCGCTCAACCATTTGAATTATTTTCTGCTGACGCACCGGCTGCGCGACCTGCTGCTCGCCAGCGCGCCGGCGCGTATCATCAATGTCTCCTCCGACGCCCATTTCAACGGCGCCATCGACTTTGACGACATCATGGGCGAGCGCAAATACAGCGGCTGGCGCGCCTACAGTCAATCGAAACTCGCCAACGTCATGTTCACCTACTCGCTGGCGCGCCAGCTCGAAGGCGCGGGCGTCACCGCCAATGCACTTCATCCTGGCTTCGTGGCGACCGGCTTTGGGCGCAACAACGGCGGCGTGGTGGGGCTCTTTATGCCCATCGTCCATCTGTTTGCTTTGAAGCCGGAGAAGGGCGCCGAAACGAGCGTTTACCTCGCTTCCTCGCCCGCAGTCAGCGGCGTGAGCGGCAAATACTTTGCAAATTGCCGTGAAAAACCCTCTTCCCCGCGCTCCTACGATGTCGCTGCTCAGGATAGGCTCTGGGTTTTGAGCGAGCAGTTGACCTTGAAGGCAGTTTCTTCCGCCCCCTCCGTCCGATAACCCGCACTGCGATTGCGTTCGGCGTCGCAAACATCTCATACCTCTTCACCTTGCCCACCGTTCGAGCACTCCAGCGATTTGCGCATTTGTGCGATTTTGGAAAAAACGTGCATATGCTATAATCACCATTATCAATCTATCCCCATTCTTTGAAGCTCAAGTTGCGATTCGCTTCGCATCGCGCTGAATCTGGACAAACTGGCGGTGAAGTGGTCGGGCGGCTGTCTGTTTGCAGAGATGCTATTTTTTGAAATCGTTTTCTCAAACGACTAAACGACTCGCAGGAGCGCACCCATGAAAAAAATCTTGAATCAACCTGCTGATTTTGTGCCCGAAATGTTGGACGGTCTGCTCAAGGCGCATCCGGACATGTTGAGCCACGCAGGCGACGACCTGCATTGCATTGTGCGCGCCGATGCGCCCGTGAAGGGCAAAGTGGCGCTGGCCACAGGCGGCGGCTCGGGCCATCTGCCGGTCTTCCTCGGCTACGTCGGCAAAGGCATGCTCGATGGCTGCGCCGTGGGAGACGTCTTCGCCTCGCCGAGCGCCGAGCAGATGTTGGCGGTGACGCAGCGCATCCACGGGGGCAAGGGCGTCGTCTACATCTACGGCAACTACGGCGGCGACGTCATGAACTTCGACATGGCTGCGGAGATGGCCGCCCTGGAAGACATTGAAGTGCGCACCGTGTTGGTGAGAGATGACGTCGCCTCGGCGCCGCCGGAGGAGGCGCATCGCCGTCGCGGGGTGGCGGGCATGGTCTTCGCCTTCAAATGCGCCGGCGCCAAAGCCGACATGGGCGGCTCGCTGGACGAGGTTGTGGCTGCGGCGGAAAAGGCGTTGGCCAATCTTCGCACCATGGGCGTGGCGTTGTCGCCTTGCACGGTGCCGCGCGCCGGCAAACCCACCTTCACGATCGGCGAAGACGAGATGGAGATCGGCATGGGCATCCACGGCGAGCCGGGCATGAAGCGCGAGAAGCTGCAACCTGCAGACCAGATCACCGAGCGCATGATGACCGCCATCCTCGATGACCTCAAGCCGCAGGCGGGCGATCGGCTGGCGGTGATGGTCAACGGGCTGGGCGCCACGCCGCTGGAGGAGCTGTACATTATCTATCGCAAGGCGCACATGATGTTGACCGAGCGCGGCATGAGCGTCTATCGCGCCTACGTCGGTGAATATGCGACGAGCATGGAGATGGCCGGCGCGTCGATCACGTTGATGCGCGTCGACGACGAACTGGCGGCGCTGCTCGACCATCCCGCCCAAACGCCCTTTTTCGTGCAGGTGAAGCTATGACCGAGACCGTTGATGCCGCCGCCGTCGTCGCCGCCGTGCAGCGCGTCGGCGCCGAACTGGTGGCGCAGGAAGCGTATCTGACCTCGCTTGATCAGCAGATGGGGGACGGCGACCTGGGCATTACGCTGAGCAAGATCGGACACGCGCTGCAGGAGTTCGCCGCCGCCACGCCGGTCGAGGGGGACATCGGCAAGTGGCTGGGCAAGGCCGGCATGGCCGCCAACCGCGCCGGCTCCTCGTCCTTCGGCACATTGCTGGCCACTGCGCTCATGCGTGCAGGCAAAGTCGCTGCAGGCAAGACCGAGCTCAGCGGCGAAGACCTCGCCGCCATGTTCGCCGCCGCCGACGCCGGCGTGCAGGAACGCGGCAAGGCGCAGCCAGGCGATAAGACCGTCATCGACGCTTTGCACCCGGCTGCCGAGGCGTTCGCCGCCGCCATTGCAAGCGGACAGTCGTTGCCGGAGGCGGGACGCGCGGCGCTGGCCGCCGCCGAGGCCGGCCGCGACAGCGTGACGCCGCTGCGCAGCAAGGTCGGCCGCGCCAGTTGGGTCGGCGAGCGCACTGAAGGCAAGGTCGACGCCGGGTGCGAGGCGTTTGTGGTGATGTTGCGTTGCCTGGTGAATCCATCCAAGTAAACTGATCGGGCGCTTTGCCCGCAGTTGATACAGTTGCGTCGTTGAGTTGTCCTTTCAATTAGCCAACAAAAAGGAGTCAAACCGCTATGAAACGAGTACAGTTCGCCGCCATCGTATTGTTGCTGACTGCATTGGTCGCCGCCTGCGTGGCGCCGGCTGCTGCGCCCCCTGCGACTGCGCCGGCCGCTCAGGAAGCTGCGCCGGCTGCGCCGGCTGAGGGCGCTGCGAAGGATTTGACCTTTGTCACCGTCGTGAAGATCGCAGGCATCAACTGGTTCAACCGCATGGAGGAGGGCGTCAAGCAGTTCGGCGCCGACTACGGTGTGAACGCCTCGCTGGTTGGGCCGGCTCAGGCTGACGCCGCTCAGCAGATTCCGATCATCGAGGACTTGATTGCCCAGGGCGTGGATGCGCTGTGCGTCGTCCCGATGGACCCGGTGCAGCTCGACCCGGTGTTGAAGAAGGCGATGGACGCCGGCATCGTGGTCATCACCCATGAGGCTTCCAACCAGACCAACATGCACTGGGACATCGAGGCCTTCGACAACAAGGCCTTCGGCGCCGGTCTGATGGACCGCCTGGCCGCTCTCATGGGCGAGGAGGGCGAATACGCCGTCTTCGTCGGCAGCCTTGGCTCCAAGACGCACAACGAGTGGGTTGACGGTGGCATCGAGCGCCAGCGCGAGGCCTATCCCAACATGAAATTGGTGGGCGACAAGAACGAGACCTTCGATGACGCCGAGATCGCCTATCAGAAGGCCAAGGAAGTGCTGGCCGCCTACCCGAACATCAAGGGCTTCCAGGGCAGCGCCTCCACCGACGTGGCCGGCATCGGTCGCGCCATTGAAGAAGCCGGTCTGCAGGACGAGGTCGCCGTCGTCGGCACCAGCCTGCCTTCGATCGCCGGCAATCTGCTCTACACCGGCGCCATCGACGTCATCGGCTTCTGGGATCCGGCGGTGGCCGGCTATGCGTGCAACAAGCTGGCGTTGATGCAGATCAACGGTGAAGAGATCGGCGACGGCACCAACCTGGGCATCCCGGGCTATGAAAACCTGCGGCTGGTCGGCAAGAACGTGTTGTACGCCGATGCGCCGGTCTACGTCGACGCCGAGACGGCCGGAGAGTATCCGTTCTAACGTTTAAGGCCTTAGGGGATTGGGGGTGTTGGAGTGCAGCGCCGTTTGCGGCGTGCGCTCATCCCCCCAACCCCTTTCCCTGAAAGGGGAGCCTCCCGGTCAAGCTGAAGCGTTCCTCGGATAAGAATGTGCATTAAAATCGATCACTCATGTTGCACTGAATAATTCTTTCGAGACGACTGATTCATGTCCGATGCAATTGTCCGCCTTTCTGGCATTTATAAATCCTTTGCGGGTGTAAAAGCGCTGCAGGATGTCAGTCTCACCATCGAACAGGGGCGGATTCACTGTCTGGTGGGAGAGAATGGCTGCGGCAAATCGACGCTGATCAAAATTATCGCCGGCGTCTACCCGCGCGACAGCGGGTCGGTGGTCATCAACGGAAAAGAATATGAAGATTTGCACCCGATCGACTCCATTCGAGAAGGGATTCAAATTATTTACCAGGACTTCTCGCTCTTTCCGAACCTGACGGTCGCCGAAAACATCGCGCTCAACGAAGAGCTGGCGGCGGGGCGCCGCTTTGTCAACTGGCGTCATGTGCGAAGGGTGGCGGAGGAAGCAATCGCCCAGCTTGAGGTGCACCTGCCCCTGGATGCCCGCGTGGAGGAGATGTCGGTCGCCAACAAGCAGCTGATCGCCATTGCCAAGGCGCTGCGTCAAAACGCCCGGCTGATCGTCATGGACGAACCCACCAGCGCCCTGACCGAGCGCGAGATTCGCAGGCTCTTCACCGTCATTCGCAGGCTGCGAGAACGCGGCGGCATCGCCTTTCTCTTCGTCAGCCATAAACTGAACGAGGTGTTGGAGATCGCAGAGACTATCACGGTGATGCGCAACGGTCAGGTCGTCAGCAGCGGACCGGCGGAGGCGTATGACACGGCGCGCCTCGTTTTTGAGATGACAGGTCAGCGCATTGCAGAAAAAGCCTACGATTATACGCCCGACCTCCGCTCGCCTGCATTGTTGCGCGTCGAAAGGCTTTCTGTCCCCGGCGCACTGCACGATGTTTCTTTTGAGCTGCGCGCCCATGAGATCGTCGGCGTGACCGGTCTGCTCGGCTCAGGTCGAACCGAACTGGCGCTGGCTCTCTTCGGCCTGTTGCCGATCGCCTCCGGTCAGATCTACATCGATGAGCAGCCCGTGACGATTCATTCCGTCCAGGACGCCATCCGGCACGGCGTCGGCTACGTGCCCGAAGACCGTCTGACCGAGGGGCTGTTTTTGGAGCAGTCGATCGGTCGCAACATCGTGGTGCGCACGATCGACCGGCTGCGCAACCGGTTTGGGCTGATCGAACCGAAACAGGTGGCCCAGCAGGTGAACGACTGGATCAGCTCGTTGCGCATCAAAGTTGCAGACCCTGCACTTCCGGTGAAGACTCTCTCCGGCGGCAACCAGCAGCGCGTGGTGGTGGCCAAATGGCTCGCCAGCAACCCGCGGCTGATGATTCTCAACGGCCCGACGATGGGGGTGGACGTCGGCTCCAAAAATGAAATCCATGAGTTGATCAAGAAACTGGCCCGGGACGGCATGGGGCTTCTGGTCATTTCAGATGACATCCCCGAGCTGCTGCAGACGTGCAACCGCATCCTGTTGATGCGCAACGGGACGATTGTGGAAGAAATTTTGCCGCGCGCGACCAACGAGAACGAGTTAGCGGCCAAGTTGATCGAGGATTGAGCTTGTGAGCAAAATTTTCCGCAGCAACGAGGCGCTGGTGGCGGTGACGATCGTTCTGCTGTCGCTGGTCATCGGCCTGAACAACCCTACCTTTTTTTCGGTTGGAAATTTGTTTGACCTGCTGCGCAGCAGCATCGTGATCGGCATCTTTGCCATGGGCGTGCTGATCGTGATCATTTCGGGCGGCATCGATGTGTCGTTCACGGCGATCGGCGTCTTCGCTCTCTATTCGACCACGCGTATCCTCAAAGAGTTTATGCCCGATGCCCCGATCTGGGTGGGCTTCATGATCGCCGCCGCAATCGGGCTGGGCCTGGGGATGATCAACGCCTTCTTCATCGCCCGTTTCAAGCTGCCGACGCTGATCGTCACCCTCGGCACGTTGAGCATGTTTCATGGCTTTTTGCTCTTTGCCATCGGCAATCAGATCATTCGCGACGTGCCCCCTGCGATGGATCAATTTGCGCGCTCGGCGTTGGTGCGCATTCCGCTCGAGCGCGGCGTCGCCAATCTGCATCCCGCCATTTTGATCACGGCTGCGGCCGCGTTGATCGTCTGGCTGTTGCTCAATTTCACGATGTTGGGGCGCGGCATTTACGCGCTAGGCGGCTCGCGCGAGGCGGCGGAACGCGCCGGCTTCAACGTGCCCCGCATTCAGTACTTTATTTATAGCTTCGTCGGATTGCTCTCGGGCGTCGCCGGCATGACCTTCGGCTCGCTGGCGCGCCAGGCCAACCCGCAGGACATCGTCGGCATGGAGCTGAACGTGATCGCTGCCGTCGTTTTGGGCGGCGCCCAGCTCACCGGCGGCCGCGGCACGGTCATCGGCACGATCCTGGGCGTCCTGCTGGTGGTGATCGCCAGCAACAGCCTGATTTTGATCGGCGTGCCGGCGGTGTGGCAACGCGTCGTGATCGGCCTGATCATTCTCATCGGCACCGGCTTGCCCGCCATTCAGGCGCGACGCGCCGCCCAGGGCGGCATGCGCTCGATATAAGTGGAGTTGGAGGAAGCATCGTGCAAGAAAGCCTTAGACGCAATGTGTTTGTGCGTGAACTGCTGAGCGAAAATCAGACGCTGCGCCTGTTTATCATCACGGCGTTGATCTTCGTTGCGTTCAGTCTCTTGCTCGGGGAACGATTCTTCAGCGTGCGCAACCTGCAATCGATGGCGGTGCAGTTCCCAGAGTTCGGCATTCTGGCCTTCGCCATCCTGATCACGATGTTGACGGGCGGCATCGACCTGTCGATCGTCGGCGCGGCGAACCTCTCTGCGATCGTGGCGGCGTTGATCCTCACGCGACTGTCGGGCGACGGCGGCGCCGGCGTGCCGCTGGCAGCGACGATCCCGCTGGCGATGGTGGCTGCGTTGGCCGTCGCCTCGCTGTGCGGTCTCTTCAACGGCTTCCTGGTTTCCAGGATCGGCATCACGCCGATCCTGGCGACATTGGGCACCGGCTCGTTGTATACAGGGCTCTCCTACGTGATCACGGGCGGACCGGCGATCACGACGACGCAGCTCGCCTTCATCGGCAACGGCACGATCGCCGGCGTGCCCATCCCTGTGATCGTGTTTATTGTGTTGGCCATAGTTTTCGCCGTCATGCTCAATCGCACCAGTTTTGGCTTCAACGTCTACATGCTGGGCACCAACCCGCGCGCGGCGCTTTTCTCCGGCATCCACAACGAGCGCGTCTTGATGCGCACCTACTGGCTGGCCGGCCTCGTGGCCGGGATCGCCGGCATTATCTTTTTGGCGCGCGCCAACTCCGCCAAACCGGATTACGGGGCCACCTTCATCCTGTTGACGGTGCTGATCGCCATCCTGGGCGGCGTGCGCTACACCGGCGGCTTTGGCACCGTGTCCGGCCTTGTGCTTTCGGTGCTCAGCATCCAATTTCTCTCCACCGGCCTCAACATGTTGATGTTGCAACTCTCCGGCTCCAGCGCCGCCATCTTCTTTCGCCAGTTCGCCTGGGGCGCTCTGTTGTTGCTGGTGATGGTGGTCAACTATTACGTCGAGCAACGCAGACAGCGCAGCACGTGAGCGCCGCCCCACGCTTGCATCGCTGTAGCAAACGGATCATGATCAAACTTCAAGCAGAAATGGGAAGAAAACAATGACGAACGTTGCCTACTTGGGCCTCGGCATCATGGGACGAGGCATGGCCGCCAACTTGCTGAAGGCGGGTCACACGGTCACCGTCTGGAATCGCTCGCCGGAGCGCTGTCAGCCGCTCGTGGCTCAGGGCGCAAAACAGGCGAGCACGCCTGCAGAAGCCGTCGCCGACGCCGAGGCGGTCATGTACTGCCTGAGCGATGACCGCGCCGTGGAAGACCTGGTGTGGGGCGCCGGCAGGCTGATCGACGCCGTCCGACCCGGCCAGGTTGTGTTGGACATGACGACGGTGCACCCCGACACAAGCCGCAAAGAGCACGCCGCCTACGCCGAAAAGGGCGTCGATTTTCTGGATGCGCCGGTTTTTGGCTCCAAGAACGAAGCGGCCAACGGCGGCCTCTGGATCGTCGTCGGCGGCAAGCGCGAGGTGTACGAACGAGTGCTGCCCTTGCTGCGGCCCCTCAGTGAGACGACGCATTACATGGGCGGCGCCGCCATGGGCGCCTCGATGAAGCTGGTCGGCAACCTGGTCGTGGCGTTCCAGTTGGAGGCGCTCGGCGAAGCCATGGTGCTGGCCACGAAGGCCGGCCTCAACCCGCACGACGTGTTGGGCGTGCTGCATGTCACCGACTTCAAGTCGCCGATCTTCGACGGCGTCGGCGCTGCGTTGGTGCGCCGAGATTTCGACGTCCACTTTGCGCTGAAATTGATGCTCAAGGACGCCAATCTGATCGCTCGTTTTGCGCAAGACCTGAATGTGCCGATCCCCGGCGCCGCTGCGATTCGCGAAAACATCAAGATCGGCGTCAACAAGGGATGGGGAGAAGAAAACGCTTCGGCCTTCATCAAGGTGCTGGAAGAAGGGGCGGGCGTCGAAGTGAAAGGATAGTCGGCCTGCTCCTTTGCAAGAAGATTTGCGAACGAGTTGATTGCTTGCAGAGGAAGTGTTACACTATCATTCACTATGACAACGCCCTCTTCTTCAAGCGAGCAGCCAGCTGCTGAGCAAAACCGTCGCAACCCGCGCTTGTTGATCTTGCTCTTGTTCCTGCTCTGTGGGCTTTTTATCGCCGGTTACATCGAGCGTCTTACGGCGTTGGAGCGAGCGAGACAAGAAGTGGACGCCATGACGGAGCGCATTGCGGCCAGCCAGCAGCGGCGTGCGAGTTTGCTGGCGGAACTGCAGCGAGTGCAGGACCCGCACTATCTGGCGCTGCAGGCGCGCGATCTGCTTGGCCTGGCGCCGGAAGGCGAGTTGCCGGTGGTGGTTTACGATGCTCCTACGCCGCCGTCCCAGTTTGCAGAGCCGTCAGCCGGACAGACGCACCCTTCCGCCACGCCGACGCCTGCCCCCTGGCGTCAGTGGCTGGAACTGATCTTTCCGCTTTCCTTGCCGTAATCTTCGGCGACGGCAGCCCCAATGCTGCAATATGGCCGATTGCGTCTCTATGGTGTAAAATAATAGTAGTTGCAACGGGCGGCTCCTCCTGATCCCTTCGCCCCGCGACACGTTGTGAATGATTCGACGCAATCTCGATTTCACTCCAATCCAACCGGAGGCTTGACCATGTTAACCGATTACGATGTTCGTCAGGCTGTTGAGTTCGAGAGCCACGACAGCCCTGTGCTCAGCGTCTATCTCAACGTCGATCCTCATCGTCGCACGGTTGAAAAGTATAAGCTGGCGCTGCGCAATCTGCTCGACAAGGCCGAGGGCGCCCACCCGGAGGACGTGCGCCGCGTGCAGAATTACATCGAGATGGGCTACAACCGCAGCGGTCGCGGCGTCATCCTGTTCAGCTGCGCCGCCAAGGACTTTTGGTGGGCGCAGAGTTTCGCCGTGCCGGTGGAGGATTTTGTCTTCGTGAGCTTTCGCCCCTACGTGCGCCAGTTGGCGCGGCTGCTTGACACCTACGAGCGCTGCGGCGTCGTTCACGTCGATCAAGAAGGCGCCCGCCTCTTTCTGTTCAACATGGGCGTGCTGGAGGCCGCCGACGGCTACCTGGGCGAAGAGGTGAAGCTTCACCGTTCGGGCGGCTGGTCGAATCCACGCTTTCAACGTCACGAGGCGACGCAGGCGCGGCGCAACCTGCAGGAGGCCGCCGAGATGGCCGAGGAGTTCTATCGGCAGACCAACACCCGTCGGCTGATCCTGGCCGGCACCGAGAAGAACGTCGCCCGTTTCCGCGAGCTGCTCAGCAACCGGCTGCGCAGCATGGTCATCGGCCAATTTAACGCCGACGCCAACGCCAGCCTGTCCGACATCCGTGACAAGGCGCTGGAGCTGGCGGCGAAAGCCGAAGAGCAGGAGGCGCAGGCCATGGCCGACCGCGTGCTCTCGACGGCGCAACAGGGCGGCAACGCCGTGCTTGGCCTGGTCGACACGTTGACGGCGGTGCAACATGGCCGCGCCTATCACGTCGTAGCGTTGGCCGACTATAGTCAGCGCGCCTATCGCTTCGTCGACAGCGGTAAGATCGTGCTCGAATTGACGGAGGATGCGGATTTAGCCAGTGGACGCATTCAGGACCTCCCCGACGCGGTGGAGAGCGTGTTGCGCCGCGCCATGGTACAATCCATCGGCGTCACACTCGTCGATCATCACCCCGGGCTGGCGCAGGCGGGCAAGATCGGCGCCCTGACGCGGTGGTGAGGCGCTGCGCGTGGCGTGTTTCGTCTGTTCGGAGACATGCAACGCGCAGCAAATAACATTTCCTATGCGTTTCGTTAGAGCTTTGTCTGTTCGGAAGCCCGGTTACGCCGGAGAGCGTTGATTCAAGGTAAATACGAAGGAGGAAATGAAGAAATTATCGAACCGTGAGGTTATCAAACCACTATGATGCGATTTGATCGATTCACTGAAAAAGCGCAAGAAGCTGCAATGCGCGCATACGAAATTTTGCAGCACTATAAACACACGCAGGTGGACACCGAGCACGTTTTTCTGGCGCTGCTCCAGCAGAACGGCGGCGCGGTTCCGCAGATCATGCAGGTGCTGCAGGCGCCTGTCGAAGAGATGGCGGAAAAGCTGGCGAATGTGCTGGAGAACATGCCGCGCGCCAGCACCAATCCTTACGGCGCCACCAACACTGCGCAGGTCTTCATCACCCCGCGGCTGAAACGGATTATGGACATCGCCTACGAAGAGGCGATGCGCATGAAGGACGAATACATCAGCACCGAGCACATGCTGTTGGCGATCGCCAGCGAGCGCAACACGCCCAGCGCCAACATCCTGCGCGATGCGATGATCACCAAGGAGCGCATCCTGGAGGCGATCGAACAGATTCGCAAAGGGCAGCGCGTCACCGAGCCGAACGCCGAGAGCAAATATCGCGTGCTGGAGAAATATGGCCGCGACCTGACGCGCGCGGCCAGGGAAGGCAAGCTCGATCCCGTCGTCGGCCGTGAAAATGAAGTGCTGCGCGTGATCCAGGTGCTGTCGCGACGCACCAAGAACAATCCGGTCTTGATCGGCGAGGCGGGCGTCGGCAAGACGGCCATCGTCGAAGGGTTGGCGCAGAAGATCGTCAACAAAGACGTGCCGGAGAACCTGATCGGCAAGCGCGTCATTTCGCTCGACCTGGGCGCCCTGGTGGCGGGCACGCGCTTCCGCGGCGAGTTCGAGGAGCGCCTCAAGGCGTGCATCGAGGAAATCCAGCGCAGCGAGGGCGAAATCATCCTCTTCATCGACGAGCTGCACACGATGGTCGGCGCCGGCAACGCCGCAGGCGCCATGGACGCCAGCAACATGCTGAAGCCGGCGCTGGCGCGCGGGGAGCTGCAGTGCATCGGCGCCACCACGCTGGACGAATACCGCGAACACATCGAGCGCGACTCGGCGTTGGAGCGTCGCTTCGCCCCCGTCTACGTCGACGAGCCGAACATCGAGGACAGCATCGACATTTTGCGCGGGCTGCGCAGCCGCTACGAAGAGCATCACAACGTGCGCTATGACGATGAGGCGCTCGTGCAGGCGGTGAAGCTGAGCCATCGCTACGTGACCGACCGTCGCCTGCCCGACAAGGCGATCGATCTCATGGACGAGGCGGCGGCCAAGCTGCGCGTATCGATGTACCTGATGCCCCCGCGCCTCAAGGAGATGAAGGCGCAACTGGATGAACTGCAGTCGCAGGAGGAAAAGGCGTGGGAGGCGCGCGATTATGAAAACGCCGCCAAATACAAGGCCGCGCGCGTGCGGCTCGAAGAGGAATATAACGAGCTGGTGACGAAATGGCGCGTGGAGGCCGACCTCGACGACGTGGTCGATGCACGCGACATCGCCGCCGTCGTCAGTGCGTGGACGGGCATCCCGGTCAGCAATCTGCTGCAGACTGAGACCGAAAAGCTGCTCAACATGGAGGAGATTCTGCGCCAACGCATCGTCGGCCAGGAGCACGCCATCCAGGCGGTCAGCGACGCCATCCGCCGCGCCCGCAGCGGTCTGAAGGACCCGCGGCGGCCGATCGGCACCTTCCTCTTCCTGGGGCCGACCGGTGTAGGCAAGACCGAGTTGGCCAAGGCGCTGGCCGGCTTCCTGTTCGACGACGATGACGCCCTGTTGCGCATCGACATGAGCGAATATCGCGAGCCGCACACGGTCAGCCGTCTCTTCGGCGCGCCGCCCGGCTACGTCGGCTACGACCAGGGTGGTCAGCTCACCGAACAGGTGCGCCGACGCCCTTATCGAGTCATCCTGTTCGATGAGATCGAGAAGGCGCATCCCGACGTGTGGAACTCGCTGCTGCAGATCATGGATGACGGCCGCCTGACCGATGGCCAGGGGCGCGTGGTTGACTTCCGCAACACCGTGATCATCATGACCAGCAACGTCGGCGCAGAGGCGATCAAGCGCGGGCCATTGGGCTTCGTCACGCCCACCTTCGACGAAAGCAAGTTCACGCAGAGCGAGTACAGCAATCAGCTCAAGCGGCTCTTCCGGCCCGAGTTTTTGAACCGCATCGACGAGATCATCGTCTTCGAGCCGTTGAATCGGGAGCAGATCCGCCGCATTGTGCACCTGTTGATGCGCGACATCGGCGCCCGCATGGAGGAGCTGGGCTTCACGGTGGAGATGACCGAGGCCGCCGCCGATCACGTGGCCCAGGTGGGGTACGACCCGAACTACGGCGCGCGCCCGCTGCGGCGGCTGCTGCAGCGCAATGTGGAGAACGAGCTGAGCAAACGGCTGTTGCGCGGCGAATACAAGACCGGCGATCACGTGATCGTTGACTACGATCCCAACGCTGAGGGGGACAACAAACTGGTCTTCCGCCTCGCCGAGCCGACGCCGATCGCCGTCGATCTGCCGGTGGACAACGCCCACGCCGAGTAAGAGGCTCTGTGCGCGCCTCCCAGGGTGATGAAACCCTGGGAGGCGTTTTTTGTTTTGGGAAGCGGCCGCAAGGCAGCAATGCAGAATTCGCTTCCTGACCCGATGTTTGCGGCGGATTGCCTTTTTCCGCCGGAGGCGCGACCTACGGGAGCGATCTTGGACGGCGCTATCCCTTGATCACCGCCACCGGTCGCAGCCGCGCCACCTTGCGTGCAATGCCGGCGTGGGTCACCGTCTCCACCACCATGTCCACGTCCTTGTACGCCTGCGGCGCCTCCTCGGCCAGGCCGGACATCGAACCGGCGCGCACCTTGACGCCGTGCGCCTCCAGCTCCTCGCGCAGGCGCTCTCCGCGCACCTGCTTCTTCGCCTTGGCCCGGCTCAACACCCGGCCCGCGCCATGACAGGTTGAACCCCACGAGCGCTCCATGCTGGTCTCCGTGCCGACGAGCACCCAGGAGGCGGTGCCCATGCTGCCCGGCACCAGCACCGGCTGGCCGATGTCCTGATATTCCGCCGGCAGCTCGGGCGAGCCAGGGCCGAAGGCGCGCGTGGCGCCTTTGCGGTGCACGCACACGCGCAGGCGCTGCCCCTCGCGCTCGTGCGTCTCGAGCTTACCCATGTTGTGGGCGATGTCGTAGACTTGCCGGAGCCGCCATTCTTTCTTGAAGCGGCTGGCGAACGTCTCCTCGAAGGCGCGGCGCGCAGAGTGCGCCAGCAACTGCCGGTTGGCGAAGGCGAAGTTCGCCGCCGCGCGCATGGCCGCCATATACGCTTTGCCTTCAGGGCTGTCCATCGGCGCGCACACCAGCTCGCGATCGGGCAGATGGATGCCGTATTTGTGCACGGCGTGCTGGAAGGATTGAACATAGTCGGTGCAAATCTGATGGCCCAGCCCACGCGAGCCGCAGTGGATCTGCACCGCCAGACAGCCCTCCTGAAGCCCCATCGCCCGCGCCGCCTCCGAATGGAAAATCTGCTCGACGACGTCCACCTCAATGAAATGGTTGCCGGCGCCCAGCGAGCCGATCTGCTCGCGGCCGCGCTGCTTGGCGCGCTCGCTCACCTGCGCGGGGTCGGCGTCTTCAAGCTTGCCGCCCTCCTCGGTGCGCTCCAGGTCTTCCTCGGTGGCGTAGCCGCGCTTGAGCGCCCACCGCGCGCCTTCGCGCAGAATTTTGTTCAGCTCCTCCACCTGCACGCGCACGACGCCCTCGCTGCCGACGCCGCTGGGGCAGTAGGCGTTGAGCAGCGTCGCCAGCGTGTCGAGATAGGGCAACGCCGCCTCATATTCGATGCCGGAGGCGAGCAGACGCACGCCGCAGTTGATATCGTAACCGATGGCGCCGGGCGAAATGACGCCGTGGGGATAGGCTGTCGCCGCCACGCCGCCGATGGGAAAGCCGTAGCCCTGGTGCATGTCCGGCATGACGACCACTGGGCTGACCACCCCCGGCAGCGTCGTCGCATTGACCGCCTGCTCGAGCGACTGATCGTCGGCGATCTGTTCCAGCAGACGTCGCGTGGCGAAGATGCGCACCGAGGCGCGCATGTCGTGACGATAGCTTTGGGGAATCTCCCACTCGTAGTCGCTGATCTTGCGCAGATGCTTCAGCTCCATGGCTCACCTCCTCGGGAATTACACGTCAAACACCACCGTCGCTTCCAGGCCATCCGGCGTCTTCTGAATGTGCAGGTTGTGAAAGGTGACCGCCTTGATCGCCTTGCTGATTTCGGCGATGGACGTCCCATGCAACACGCCGTCTAGTTGCAGGCCGTCCTGAGCTTTGGCGTCGATGTTCAGATCAAAGGAGTCAAACGCCAGATTTTCCTGTTCCGCCAGATAGAGCAATTCGGACAAAAACGCCACCAGGAGCGATTCTGCGTCCGGCGCAGTGAGATGAATCGGTCGCGACGAGCGATTCGTTGTGTTCAGTTTCACGCCCGCCAGCGCGTTCATGCCGCGCGCCGCTTCACTCAACAGCTCGGGCAAATCCGGCGCCCATACGCGCAGCGCCCAATCGGCCGTATGTTCAATTTCCTCGTAGCCCATAACGCCTCACCGTTCATTCAGCCAATGCGTTGTCCTTGCTCTTCCTGAAAACGTTGCGTCTGTGGATCTCGGGCTTCTTGCGATGCATTGCCTTTTTGCCTATCTCGCAATCAGCGGCAGATGCATCTTCTCGGTCAACAGTCCCTCTATCTCTAGTATAAACCGCATTGCGCTAAACGACACCAATCGAGGGTGGTCCTCCACCGCAGCGTCCAGGTAGACAAAGCCTTCGTCGCCGGCGACGAAGGGATAGCTGCCGAGCCGTAGCCAGGCGTCGTCAAGCGGAAGCTGATCGTGCACCGTCGTCGTGGCGCCGCCGTAGTGATGCACGGTGTAGCGGGCGCGGCTGGTGTCCGGCTGCAAGGTGACGCCTCGACAAGGCCACTCCACCGCGCCGTGGCCGGCGATCAACGCTTCGACGCGATAGACGCCTGTGACCGGCAGCGTGGGTCGCCAAATCCCATGGTTGAGCGGCGGGATCGTTTGACCAAGCGGCTGGCTGGCGGCCAGATAGGTCGGATAGCCGCGCACGTTGGTGAAGCGATGCCAGCCGTCCTCGCACGCCGTGCTCTCCTCGAAGGCTGGCGAGAGCTCCGGCGTCTCCACGACGATGGTCAACTTTGGCTGCACCACGCCGCTCAGGTCGGCCACGATGCCCTCCAGCGCGTTGCTGTCGATCTCAAAGGTGACGCCGCCCCAGGTTTCCAGATGGCTGCCGGTGTACTGGCGGATGCGCTGGTGTTGCGTCCACAGCGTCGGCGGCAGACAGGCTGGCGAAATGCCCCAGACGGTCATGTTGGGGTCGAAGCTGGGGCGATTCCAGGCGGCGAACCAAACGGCGTCGGGCGGCGAAGGGAGGTCGGCGTAGCGGGCGATGGGCGGATTGCAGGCCAGGGCGTAGAGGCCGGCGTAATTGTTGCTCTCGTGCAGGCGTTGCACCCAGCCGGCGACGAAGGCGCGCGCCGCCTCCACGCACGCGGCGTTTTGCCCGTCGTACGCTTCCAGATCGTAATAGATCACCGTGCCGGAGCCGTCGGCCTCCGTCAATCCCAGCCGTCGGGCGCTTTCCAATGCCTTCTCCGCCTCGGCGCGGCCCTGGCTGAAGGCGACGGCGGGGTCGAGATCGAATTTCTCCCGGAACCTGGTGCAGGGCGCCTGCGGCCCCACCCACGTCGGAATGAAGGTCCATCCTTGCAAACTCAACGATTCCAGCAACAGCGCGTCGAGCTGCCGGTTGGGGCACAGCCGCAGCGCGCCGCCGATGTAGAGATTGACCGCTCGATAGGGGCTGGCCTCCATCCAGCGCCGCAGGTCTTCCTCGCCGCCTAGCTCGCACATGTCGAAACCGTGCCCCTCGAAGCGCGCCGTCCTGGCCTCGGGTGAGCCGGCGCGTGCGTTCGGCGTGCGGGTGCGCGCGGCGGCCGTCACCGTCGGACGCTCCGTCCCGGCCAGCACGACGCCCCAGGTGCGCCCATTGTCCGGGGTGCGCAGCAGCCGGTTGGTCGCCGCGTCGAGCCGCCACCCGTAGTCGATCTCCGCGGCCGGCGGCGCGGCGTCGAGTCGGGTCCAGGTTGCGCCGCCGTCCTCCGTGGCGCACCACTCCTGACGCTGGCCGCTCTCTGCGTTGACGATGACCTGGAGGAAGCCATGACGCCCGTTCGCTGCGAAAGACGGCAGGGTGTAGCGCGGGAGAGCGTTCGTTGCGTCTTCAGGACAGGGGAGCGGCTGCGCGCGCCAGCTCACGCCGCCGTCGTCGGTGCGATAGAGCACGGAGCCGTTGGGGCCGCCCACGGTCCAGCCGGTCAGCGGAGTGATGAAGCGCACCGGATGGCCGCCCGGCGCGTCGACGCGGCGCCAGCTTTGGCCGCCGTCCTGCGTGCGAAAGAGGGCGCCGAGGTCGAAGTTGCTGCTGGTCGCCTGACGCAGCATCAGCCAGCCGTGCGTATGATCGAGCCAAAAGAGCGAAATTTGGCTGATGAACGCCGCCGGATCGTGGGCGTCGAGCAATCTTTGCGTTTCAATGCGCCAATGGCGACCGCCGTCGGTCGTAGCGGCGAAGACGACGACGCCCGGATTGTCAGGCGAGGCGTGCGCAGTCCAGCCGCTTTGGGCGTCGATCAAGGCTGCGGCGTTGTGGGCGTGCGCCTGCAGCGACGGCGGCGTTGCAGCGCGCCAGCTTTGGCCGCCGTCCTCGGTGAGGAGCAGCGCGTCTTCGCTCAAAACCCAGGCTGTATGCGCGTCGAGCGCCGCGAAACTCTCCAGAACGCCGGAGATGCGCGGCGTCGGCCGCTCATCCTGCGCCGCGCTGCGCTGCGGCGCCCACATCGCCAAGCCCACGATGAGCAAAAAGATGACCCCCCAAAGTTTCGTCATGATTTTCCTCTCCTCAACATGCGAGATTCGCCAGGTTGTCCTGTTATAATGACGCGAACAGCGCAGCCAATCGCTTGTATCCATCGGACGATTGCACCGAACAGGAAGTTGCATTGCTCTTTCAAATCGTAGATGCAGCTCCCAGCCGCACGCTCTCGGCGGAACGTAAGGCCTGGCTCATTCGAGGAGGCGCTGGTGGCGGGCCCTCACCCCCTGGCCCCCTCTCCCAACATTGGGAGAGGGGGAAGAGGGAACCGCACGCTCTCGGCGGAACGCGAGGCCTGGCTCATTCGAGGAGGCGCTGCTACGAGCAGCGCCTTTTAACCAATTTCAAAACAGGAGCACAAAAATCATGAGCAAATTATCTTTCCCGAACGGTTTTCTCTGGGGAACCGCCACGGCGTCGTACCAGATCGAGGGGGCCTGGCAGGAGGACGGCAAAGGTGAGTCGATCTGGGATCGTTTCGCCCATACGCCGGGCAAAATCCTCGACGGCTCCACCGGCGACGTCGCCTGCGACCACTACCATCGCTGGCCGGAGGATGTCGCCTTGATGAAGAGCCTGGGGCTTCAGGCGTATCGCTTTTCCATCGCCTGGCCGCGCATTCTGCCCGAAGGCGTCGGCTCCGTGAACCAGAAAGGCGTCGACTTCTACAGCCGCCTGGTCGATGCCCTGCTGGAGGCCGGCATCGTTCCTTTCGTCACCCTCTATCACTGGGATCTGCCGCAAGCGATTCAGGATCGCGGGGGCTGGCCGACGCGCTTCGCAGCCGAGGCCTTCGTCGAATACGTCGATGTGATCACGCGGGCGCTTGGCGACCGCGTCAAACACTGGATCACCCACAACGAACCCTGGTGCAGCAGCCTGCTCAGCCATCAGATCGGCGAGCATGCGCCTGGCTGGAAGGATTGGCGCGCCGGTCTTGCGGCTGCGCATCACATCTTGCTCTCCCATGGCTGGGCGGTTCCGGTGATCCGCCGCAACAGCCCCAACGCCGAGGTGGGGATCACCCTCAACTTCACCGTGGCCGTCGCCGCCGAGCGCACGCCAGAGAATCTCAACGCCGTCCGCCTCTTCGACGGCTATTTCAACCGCTGGTTCGTCGATCCCCTCTACGGACGACGCTATCCCGCCGACATGGTGGAGGCGTATCAGAAAGCAGGCATTCTCTCCCCCGCAGGGCTGGATTTTGTGCAAGATGGGGACATGGACGCCATCGCAGCCTACACTGACTTCCTGGGCGTCAACTACTACAGCCGCTCTGTCGTCAAGGCGGGGCAGGGCGAGAACGCCTGGCCTGTGGAAGACGCGGAGCACGCCACCCTGGAGCGCACGGACATGGGGTGGGAAGTCTACCCCCAGGGGCTCTACGATCTGCTCTGTCGGCTGCACTTTGAGTATCAGCCTGCCAGGATTTACATCACCGAAAACGGCGCCAGCTACGCCGATGGGCCGGGCGCCGATGGACGCGTGCACGATGAGCGGCGCATCCGCTACCTCCGCTCACATTTCCTGGCCGCATACAAAGCGATCGTGGCGGGCGTCCCGTTGGCCGGCTACTTCGTCTGGTCGTTCATGGACAACTTTGAGTGGGCCAAGGGCTACACGCAGCGCTTCGGCATCGTCTGGGTGGATTACGCAACCCAGGCGCGCATTCCCAAGGACAGCGCCTACTGGTTCCAGCAAGTGATCGCCGACAACGCTGTGGAGTGAGGTGCAGTCAGTCGAGCGTCTCTACGGCGCGACTGCTCTGCGTCGCTTCATCGAAGTCCGGCGTTTCGCCGATCCACCTGCGCACCTGCATCGCAATCTCGCCGAACGCAGGCGTGCTCATCATGGCCAGCGTGCGCGGCCGCGGCAAGCTCACCGCGACCTGGGCGATCAAGCGCCCAGGTCGCTCGCTCAGCACAAAGATGCGGTCCGCCAGCAGCACCGCCTCCGGGATGCTGTGCGTCACCATGAAGATCGTGATCTTTTGCGCCGCCTGCAGGCGCAGCAGCTCCAGGTTGAGGCGCTCGCGCGTCAACGCATCGAGCTGGCCGAACGGCTCGTCCATCAACAGCAGGCGCGGCCGCTGCATCAGCGTGCGCGCCAGCACTACGCGCTGATTCATGCCGCCGGAAAGCTGGCGCGGGTAGGCGTGCTCGAACTCCTTCAACCCCATCGTCGCCAGCAACGCCTCTGCGTGCGCCCGGTCGGCTTCCGTCACTTTCTTGTGTTGAATTTCAATTGGCAGCAACACATTTTGAAGTACGGTTCGCCACGGCATCAGGTTCGTCTTTTGAAAGACGAAGCCGATGGCAGTGTTGGGCGCGCGATGCGGCTCTCCCTCGAACCACATGGCGCCGCTGTCCGGTTCGATCAGACCGCCCATGATGCGCAGCAAGGTGCTCTTGCCGCTGCCGCTCGGCCCGACCAGGCAGACGATCTCGCCCGCCTCCACCTCGAAGCTGACGGGCAGGAGCGCCTGCAACGGCCGCGGGCCGTCCACGAACCGTTTCGAGATCTGCTCTGCGACAAAGACGGCCATTGCGTTCACTCTTCCGTGATGAATTGGTTGGTGAAGAGGCTCTCAGCGTCCACCGCTGCGTCGATCAGGCCGATGCGTTGCATAAACTCGACGGTGGCCTGCCAGTCGGCGAGGTCGGTGGCGCCGGGCGTCTGACCGGGTTTGGGCGTCCAGAAGCTCAGCGAGGCGTCGAAGACGGCGCGGTTGGCGGCCTCATTTTCACCGCCCGCTTCGGGGACGACCTTGAGCGCAATGGCGAACGCCTCGTCCGGGTTGGCGAGCGTGTAGGCGATCGAGCGCTGCAGGGCGCGCACCATCTTCTGCACCAGGTCGGGGCGCTCGGCGATGGTGCGTTCGTTGGTGACCAGGCCGTTGGAGGGAATCACCAGATAGTCGTCGAGCGCAATCTCATTGACCGGAACGCCCGCCAGGCGCAGCACCACCGGCCCATTGACGGCGTAGTCGACGGCGGCGTCGACGCGGTCTTCGCTCACCGCCGCCGCCTGGGTGAAGCCGATGCTCTCCAGGCGCACGTCCTGTTCGGTCAGGTTGGCGGCTTCGAGGATGCCGCGCAGCGCCACATAGCTTGCGCCGAAAGCGCCTGGGATGCCGATCGTCTTGCCGGCCAGATCGGCAGGCGTCGTGATGTTGCGCTCCGCCTTGGAGAAGATCACCACCGGGAAGCGCGTATACCAGTTCAGCACGTAGCGCACCGGCAACCCTTGCGCGCGGCCAAGCACGACCTGGTCGCCGCTGCCGAGCATGAACTGATATTCGTCGACGCCGACCAGCTTGAGGTAGTCGTTCTCGAAGCCATAGCTCAGCTCCAGCTCGATGCCTTCCTCCTGGAAAAAGCCCTTTTCAAGGCCGACGTAGATGGGCGCAAATTGCACGTTTGGAATAAAGCCGGCGCCCAGGCGGACAGTTTCGCGGCCGAACGTTTGGGTTGCGTTCGAGATCCTCGGCGTGGAAATCGGCGCGCACCCTGCCAGGACGATGGCGACGAACAGTGCAATGCGGAGAAGTGAACTCTTTTTCATAGCAGTTTTAGCCCCTTTTTATCTTTATCCTTGATTTGGTCTGTTGCAGTCGCAGCGTCCGGCGAAAGCCGAACCCATGCATCCTTACCTCTGCCAGTGCAACAGCCGCGCTTCCAGCAACAGGACGGCCAGGTAAAGCGCCTGGGCGATCAGCACCAGCATGAAGATGGCCACAAAGATCATCGGCGTGTCGAGCACGCCGCGCCCCAGGTTGATCAGATAGCCAAGGCCGGCGGTGGCGCCCATGAACTCCCCGACGACGGCGCCGACGACGGCCAGCGTGGCGCTCAGTTTCAGGCCGCCCAAAATCATCGGCAGGGCGGCGGGCAGCTCCAATTTCCAGAACATCTGGCCGCGCGTGGCGCGCAGGCTGCGCATCAGGTCGCGAAGGTCGGGATCGACGCTGCGCACGCCGACAATGGTGGCGACCAACGTCGGGAAAAAGGTGATCAGCGCCGTGACCGCCACCTTGCTGACCAGGCCGCTGCCCATCCAGATGACAATCAGCGGGGCGATGGCGACGACCGGAATGCTCTGACTGGCGACGATGTAAGGGGCGGCGATGCGCTCCAGGCTGCGGTGTTTCCCCAACAGATAGCCGAGGACGAATGCAGCGCTCAGGCCGATTGCCAGCCCCAGTGCAATTTCCAGCAGTGTGACGCCGACGTGTAGCCACAGGGAGCCGGCGGCCATGCTGAGGAACTTTCGCCAGACCAGCGCCGGCGAGGGCAGGATGAAGGGCGGATATGCTCTCCATTCGACCAGCCACGCCCACAGAGCGACCATGCCGATCAGTGTCAACGGCGCGAGCAGATAGGTGTGATAGCGGCTGCTCCATGCGCGCCACGCCGGCAAAGGGGAGGGGCGAGGCCGATATCGAATTTCGTCTTTAGACACTTCAAACATCCTTGCCTTCTCCTTTTTTATCGATAAAAAACGCCCCAGGGGCGCAAGACCCTTGGGGCGAAAAACCAGCCTGTTGCAACTTTCTGCATAAGTCTTTCTTGCCGCCGACGCAGAACAGGCAAATGCGCCTGCTGCTTCGAGCATGCAAGCTGCAATTGTGGCAAGCTGCAATCGTGCAGCCAGGAGCGACGCCCGGCCGCACGTTCGATGCAGATGCATTCACCAGCGCTGCACTGGAGACAACAAAAACCCGGAGCCAAAAGGTCTCCGGGACACAGGTTGCCTCTAATACAGCACGGCGACCGCCCTGCTGTCTGCTGGCTCCTTCTCCCATCCGGACTATACCGTCGGCGTCGGCCTTCCAGGAAATCCTGGTCACCGCACTCCTGCTAGGCAATCGTCGACGCATTTGCGTCGCCGTCATCGCTTCGCTCGCGGGCTTACCGATCGTTGGATCGGATCACCGCCGGTCGGGAATTGAGATCGTTCTCTCACCCTGCCCCGAAGGTCTGCAGATATTTAATTGTCTATAACTATAGACGAGACGAGCCGTCGCGTCAAGTAATTGGGCTTCCTGTAAAATTTTTCACAAGCACCGTTGAGCGCATCACGCCGGCGTTTGATGGAAGATCGGCGCCAGCGCAGGATAGAGCGCCCGATAGCGCGCATAGGCTTCTTCGTAGACGGCCTGTTGCGCCGGGTTGGGCGCCGTTGAGCCGGTCACGTGGATGGTGCGTCGGCAGGCAGCGTCGACGTCCGGCCAGGCGCCGCCTCCTACGCCCGCCAGCAGCGCTGCGCCGTAGGCTGCGCCTTCGGTTGTGTTGACCGTCACCAGCTCGGCGTTGAGCACATCGGCCAGAATCTGTCGCCACAGGGGGCTTTTGGCGCCGCCGCCGGAGACGCGCACCTGCTCCACAGCCACTTTGCCAGCCGTTTTGATCAGCTCGAAGCTGTCGCGCAGCCCGAAGGCGACGCCTTCCAGCACGGCGCGGGTCAGGTGCGGCAGCGTGTGGCGCACCGTCAACCCTACGAACGCCCCGCGCGCCAGCGGATCGGGATAGGGGGTGCGCTCGCCGGTCAGGTAGGGAAGATAGAGCAGTCCGTCGCTGCCCGCCGGAATGTTCGTTGCAGGCGCCAGCAGCTCGTCGAAGCTGAGACCCGGCGCAAACGTGTCGCGGTGCCAGCGCAGGCTGCCGGCCGCCGACAACATGACGCCCATCAGGTGCCAGCGACCGGGCACGGAGTGGCAGAAGGCGTGCAGTCGTCCTTCAGGCTCGATGAACGGGCCGTCCGTCGTGGCGAAGACGACGCCGGATGTGCCGAGCGCCAGGGAAATCACGCCGCTGCGCACTGCGCCCACGCCCACTGCGCCGGCGGCCTGGTCGCCGCCGCCCGCCATCACCGGCACGCCGATGGGCAGGCCGGTGGCGTTCGCCGCCTCCTGCGAGAGATAGCCTGTAATTTCGGGGCCTTCGTGGGTTAGAGGCAACATCTCCTTGGGAATGTCGAGCGCAGCCAGCACCTCGTCCGACCACGTCCTCGCCTTCAGGTCGAAGAGGAGCATGCCCGCCCCGTCGGCGACGTCGCAGGCGAACTCACTGGTCAACTTGTAGCGCACGTAGTCCTTGGGCAGAAGGATGCGACGCGCCTTCCGCCAGACGTCCGGCTCATTTTGTTGCACCCATAGAATCTTGGGGGCGGTGAAGCCCGTCAGCGCGTCGTTGCCGGTGATTTCGATCAAGCGTTGCTTGCCCAGGCGACGTCGGATTTCGTCGCACTGAGGGCCGGTGCGCTGGTCGTTCCAGAGAATGGCCGGGCGCAACACCCTGCCCTCTGCATCGAGCAGCACCAGCCCGTGCATCTGACCGGTGAGGCCGATGCCCGCCACGGCTTTCGGCTCGACGCCGGACCGCCTCAGCACTTCCCGAATGCTCTGCACGGCGCCGTTCCACCACAGGTCAGGGTCTTGCTCGCTCCATAAGGGGCGCGGGGTTTGAAATTCATATTCGGTGGCGGCGACGGCGATCACGTCTCCCTGGTCGTCGATGAGCAGCGCTTTGGTGGCTGTCGTTGAAGAATCGATTCCGATAAAGTATCGCATTGCTCTTTACCTCTGGTGTTTGTGCAGTTCATCAGGGTGGAACATGATAAAAAGGGCTTTCAGAGCGAAATTGTGGCCATCTCTGCATGGATGTTCTGCGTGTATGGTAGTAAAAGTGTAGAAGCGTGTCAATTGGAATGCGCGCCTTGAACGTTGCGCTGCGCGTTTTTGTGATATAATCCGCTGCAACCAACACACCGACCGGTTCACCCCTTCTCAACAACAAAAACGGAGGAAAAGCATGGCGTTCCCGATCCCCAGCATGATTCTGAAACAGTTGTACACGTTCAACAGCCTGAAAAACACAGGCGCCGGCGTGAAATTTTCGTTGAAGAACCGCTTGAGCGATGCGACGATCACCGGGCTGCACTACGTGAAATTCGACGACAAGACCGTGCCGCGCGAGGCGATCACCATCATCCTGGACGACGGCACCGTGCTGACGCCCGATCAGTTGGCGGCCAAGCCGGTCGATTTCCCGTTGCGCCGCACGTTGGACATCGTCTGTAAGATTCCTCCGTTGGAGTTGGGCAAGCATAAGATCGAGGTGAAATTCGACGCCGCGCCCTTCGGCACGCTCACGCTGAAGGTGGACGGCTCGATCGCCAAAGAGGAGGAGCGCCGCGTGGTGATCCCTCGCGATCCGGTCGACGATTACAGCGAGGAGGCGATCAAGGCGCGGCAGCGGTTTGTGGAGGAGTTCACCGGCCACAAGCTGCAACACATCAACCACTACTCCTTCGATCCCCACATCCTCAAAGGCAACATCGAGAACTTCACCGGCGTGGCCCAGGTGCCGATCGGCTTCGCCGGCCCGCTGCGCATTCACGGCGAGCACGCCCAGGGCGAGTTCATCGTGCCGATGGCGACGACCGAAGGCACGTTGGTCGCTTCCTACAACCGCGGCATGAAGGTGCTTAACCTGTGCGGCGGCGTCAAATGCACCGTGATCGGCGACGCCATGCAGCGCGCGCCGGTCTTCGTTTTCGACAGCGCTCGCGAAGCGCGCGAGTTCGTCAAGTGGGTGCAGGAGAATTTCGCCAAAATCGCCGAAGAGGCGGAAGCCACTTCGAGCGTCGCCAAGCTGCAATACATCGATCCCTATCTGGCCAGCCGTTTCGCCTACCTGCGCTTCAACTACACTACCGGAGACGCCGCCGGTCAGAACATGGTTGGCCGCGCCACCTTCGCCGCCTGCTCGTGGATTCTCGACAACTATCCAGGCATTCGCCACTTCTATCTGGAATCCAACCTGGCGACCGATAAGAAGGCGTCGCAGGTGAACGTCATGCACACGCGCGGCAAGCGCGTGGTCGCCGAGGCCACCCTCAAGCGCGAGGTGATGCTCGAACACATGCGCGTGGAGACGGAGAGCCTCTTCTACCACTACAACGTCTCCAACATCGGCGCCATCCTCTCCGGCGCCAACAACAACGGCCTGCATTCGGCCAACGGCATCACGGCGATGTTCATCGCCACCGGCCAGGACGTGGCCAACGTCTCGGAGTCCTCCGCCGGGATCATTTACACAGAGCTGACGCCGGAGAACGACCTGTACATCTCGATCACGATCCCGTCGCTCATCGTGGCGACCTACGGCGGCGGCACCGGCCTGGCCACGCAGCGCGAGTGCCTGGAGCTGCTCGGCTGTTGGGGCAAGGGCAAGGTCTATCGGCTGGCGGAGATCATCGCCGGCGTGGTGTTGGCGGGCGAAATTTCGCTGGCTTCGGCGATTTCGTCGTCGGACTGGGTCTCCAGCCATGAGCGCTACGGGCGCAACCGCTGAGAGACGAGAGGAGGAGAGCAGGAGAGGAGGAGAGCAGGAGAGGAGGAGAGGAGGAGAGCAGGAGAGCAGGAGAGGAGGAGAGGAGGAGAGCAGGAGAGGAGGAGAGCAGGAGAGGAGGAGAGGAGGAGAGGAGGAGAGCAGGAGAGCAGGAGAGCAGGAGAGGAGGAGAGCGGGAGAGGAAAGATGTATGCGTGAGTTGCTGCCTACGTTGGAGCGCTGGCGTCATGAACAGAAGCGCATCGCGCTTGCCACCGTCGTGCGCATCTACGGCTCGGCGCCGTTGCCGCTCGGCTCGAAGATGGCGATTGCGTCGACAGGCGAGATGGCCGGTTCTGTCAGCGGCGGCTGCGTCGAAAGCGCAGTCGTGCAGGAGGCGCTGGAGGTGTTGCGCAGCGGCCGCCCCAGGCTGCTCACCTACGGCATCGCCGACGAGGTGGCGCAGAGCGTCGGCCTGGCGTGCGGCGGCGTGATCGAGGTGTTCGTCGAGCCATTGCCGGAGTTTTGACTTGCAAGGGGCGCGAAGGAAATCCATCATTTCCTTCGCGCTTCTTCGCGTCACTTCGTGGATGCTCTATAATGGATCGGTATGGCCGGGACGGACGCATCGATCTATCGCCAGTTTGAAGAAGCCGTGCGCAGGGGCCGTCTGGTCGCCATGGCGACGGCGCTGACCGGCCCAACCATCGGCGCAAAGATGCTCCTCTGGCCCGGTGGCGGGTCGGAGGGTTCTCTGGGAGAGCCAACGCTCGACGCCGCGGCGCGTGAACGGGTCGCGCAGGTCTTTGCTTCGCTGCGACCGGAGCGGCTCACCGTCGAGACGGCGGGCGGGCCGGTCGAGTTGTTTCTCGATGTGCAGCCGCCGCCCCCGCGCCTCTGGATCGTCGGCGCGGTGCACATTGCCGCGGCTTTGGTGACATACGCGCGCACGCTCGGCTTCTACACCATCGTCATCGATCCGCGCACCGCCTTCGCCGCCCCAGAGCGTTTCCCTCACGCCGACGAGCTGATCACGTGCTGGCCCGACGCCGTCTTTGCAGAGGTCGGCCTGGACGAGAGCGCCTGCGTCGTCGTGTTGACGCACGATGAAAAGATCGACAATCCTGCGCTGGCGATGGCGTTGCGCAGCCCGGCGCGATACATCGGCGCGCTTGGCTCGCGGCGCACGCACGCAAAGCGAGCGGCGACGCTCAAGGCGCTTGGGCTGGAGGACGCGCAGATCGCCCGCATCCATGCGCCGATCGGCCTCGACATCGGCGCGCGGCGGCCTGAAGAGATTGCGCTGGCGATCATGGCGGAGATCGTAGCGGTGATGAACGGAAAGGTGGAGTAAAGGAGCGAGGGAGAGGATGCAATGAAGACGCAAGAGATTTTGGAGAAACAGCGCAAGTATCTGTGGCCGAACCATATTCTGTACTACACCGAGCCGCTGCCGCTCTCGCACGGCGAGGGCGTCTATGTCTGGGATACGAACGGGCGGCAATATCTCGACTTTTTCGGCGGCATCCTGACCACCAGCGTCGGACATAACCATCCGCTCGTAGTGGAGCGCGTGCGCGAGCAGGTGGGCAAGCTCATCCACTCCTCTACGCTCTATCCGAACGAAAAGCACGTGGCCCTGGCGGAGAAGCTGGCCGAAATCACGCCGGGGCGGCTGCAGATGTCCTATTTCACCAACTCCGGCAGCGAGGCGAACGAGACGGCCATCGTGGCCGCGCAGACCTATACGGACAACCGCGAGATCGTGGCGCTGCGCCACGCCTACAGCGGCCGCACCTCGTTGACTATGAGCGTCACCGCCCATTCGACCTGGCGAGTCGGCAAGAGCTTCAGCCCAGACGTCAAACACGCCGTCAACCCATACTGCTATCGTTGCCCTCTGAAGCTCACCTACCCGGCCTGTGGCGTCGCCTGCGCGCAAGACATCGAGGACGTCATCCGCACGACGACCTCCGGCCGCATCGCCGCCTTCATGGCGGAGCCGATCCAGGGCGTCGGCGGTTTCATCACGCCGCCCGACGAATACTTCCAGATCGCAGTGGAGATCGCCCGCCACTATGGCGGCGTTTTCATCTGCGACGAAGTGCAGACCGGCTTTGGACGCACCGGCGTGCACTGGTTTGGAATTACGCACTGGGGCGTGGAGCCGGAGATCATGACCATGGCGAAGGGCGTCGCCAACGGCCTGCCGATGGGCACCACGATCACGACGCCGGAGATTGCCCAGGCGATGGTCGGCAAGGGGTTGACCATCAGCACCTTCGGCGGCAATCCCACCTCCTGCGCTGCGGCGCTCGGCACGTTGGAGGCGTTGGAGGCGGCGGGCGGGCCGCAGCGCTTCGCCGAGCTGGGCGCGAGGCTGCGCAGCGGGCTGGAGCGCCTGGGCGAGAAATATCCGCTGATCGGAGAGGTGCGCGGCAAGGGGCTGATGCAAGGCGTCGAGATGGTGACCGACCGCAAGAGCAAGGAGCCGGCGCCGAAAGCCGTCGCCCAGCTCTTCGAGGAGACGCGCGAGCGAGGGCTGCTGATCGGCAAGGGCGGCCTCTACGGCAACGTGATTCGCATTGCGCCGCCGATGACCGTCAACGAAGAGCAGATCGATCGCGCGCTGGAAATTCTCGACCACGCACTGGCCGTCGTGCACGAGACGCAGGGCGTAGGGTAAGGTTTCGTTGTTGGGCGGGAGAGCCGCCGGCGCTCAACCGCCGCAACGTGCGGGAGCGACTCGAACAGGAGGAGAATCCGCCGGAGGCGCTGCGGCGCAAGCCGATGGCGCTCTTCGCTCACGCCACGACGTCGGCCAAAGACGGCGCAAAGTGAGCGACCTGCTCGCGCAACCGCAGCAGCGCCAGGTCTTTGGCTTTGGCCTCGAGCATGACGTCGAAAGGGCGCACGCGCAGTCGCTGCGCAAGCTCGACCAGGTCGATGAAGGCGAAGGGATCGACAAAGTCGCTGTGTTGGTTGGGCAGCGGCGGCTGGAGGCGCTCCCCGGCGACGGTGCGCACGATGCGCAGCGCCGTGCGTGGACTGCTGAAATGAATTTTGGGGCGCTGGTTGGGCGGCCAGGTCGCCAGCGCAGCGGCCAGCGCTTCCCCCAAGGTGCGCCCCTCTGGATTGAAACAGCGTAAGTGTAGCGCGTCGAGCACGACCGGGATGCCCGTGCGGCGATGGATCCACAGTACGTCCTCGAGGGAAAAACGCCGGTCGTCGTGTTCGAGCGCCAGGCGGCGGCGCACGCGTTCGGGCAAGGCCAGAAAGCGGGCCACAAAGCGGTTGCGCGCGGCGTCGGCCTTGTCGTAGACCCCGCCGACATGCACCACAACCACGGCGTCCTGATCCAACCCCATTGCATCGAGCAAAGCGGTCGCCGCCGACAGCTCCGTGTGGGCGCGCTGCACCTGCCCTTCATCCGTTGCGCTGAGCCGGACGTAATAGCCTGGATGCAGCGTCACGCGCAGGCCGAACTGTCGGATCAGATCGCCGGTTGCCGCGAGTTCATTGGCGCATTCGTCGAGCTGGCGGTGAAACGCAGGGAGCGACGGATGGGTCAGATAGGGCGCAAGCTGCCCGGCGAGCCGATAGAAGCGAATCCGCCGACGATGGAGGTACTCGAAAATATCGCGCAGATAGGCCAGGCTCACGCTCAGATGCGGCGCATGCTGCCAGCGCCGGCTGTCGTGTGAACGCAGCGGCTCCCCCAGCACTTTGACCGGAAAGCCCAGACGAATCGGCGTCGACTGCGCCGGCGAAGGATGCGCAGCAGAATCTGATCCGCATCGCTGCGGTTCGGAGGCGTCAGGCGCAAGTTCGTCGGCGTTCATGTCTGGCAATTGTAGCGAGAAGTCAGCCTCCTGTCACGAATTCGGCTGGAACTTTGCAACCTTTTGCGCGATCCTGCGTATTGATTGACGACAAAGCGATCACGGAAAAGCGATCACGGAGAAACACAGCGCCATCGCGATAGTGCGCTGGATCGCAAACGACCGGATTGAAGTGACCGTGACATTGACGTGACCGTGACATAGACAAAACAGAGAGAGGTTGCACAAATGAACGAAAAACGCATGTTGTATCGACACCCGTCCGACAAGGTGATTGCAGGCGTATGCGCCGGCGTCGCCGAATATTTTGGCTGGGATCCGGTGCTGGTGCGCGTTCTCTGGGTGGCCGCCACCTTCATGAGCTGGGGCGGCGGATTGTTGGCCTATATTCTGCTTGCGCTTTTCCTGCCCACCGGCAATAATACGGTCGGCCAGCTGCGCCCGCCGGCGCTGGAGCTGAGCCAGAAAGGCGTCACGTGGGCGGCCGGCATTCTCATGGGGGCCGGCGTGCTCTGGCTGCTGGCGAACCTGGGTGTTCTGCCCGGACTGTGGGGCGCGCTCTGGGGGGTGATCGCAGTAATCTTCTGGCCGGCGGTGCTGATCGGCGCAGGGTATCTGCTCCTACGGGCGAATAGCGACCGCAACATCGACCAGGAGCTTGGGCAGGCCGCCCGCCGCATGAAGGAAGCCATGGGCAACGCCATGCCGGGCGCCGATGAATTCCAGGCCCGGATGAACCAGATGCGCGCGCGAATCTCTCTGCGGCGCAGCCGCACCAACCGCATGGTGTTGGGCGTGTGCGGCGGCATCGGCGAGAAGCTGGGCGTAGACGCCAACCTGATCCGCCTGATCTGGGTGGCCGTCACCCTGGGTTCGATGGGGCTGGGCCTTCTCCTCTACGTTGGCCTCGCCATCCTGATGCCGGAGGAGCAGACGCCCACCTCGACCAACGGGGAGGTGCAGCACATTCAGGTCATGGACCGCGAGACGCATCGCTGAGGTTCGCAGGCGTCTCCAGATTTTGCAAACGCCTCTTGTAGCTTCTCCGCTACGAGCAATTATCCAACTGACTGAGCAATGAGACGGTCGCACCGGGCCGTCTCATTGCATTTCTGCGCCGTGGTTGTGAAGGGTATAATGTTCAATCGGCGCGATGATTTTCATAGCTCAGGAAGAGAACGACAGGATGAATCGGACAGCTTATCTGTTGATCGGCGCCGCCGCCGGCGCCGCCATCGCCGCAGCATTGCATTATTTTCTGGGGCCGGCGCCGGGGACGACGTACGACGCCAACTACCGCTCCCGACTCGATTTCGCCCTGGAAGAGGGTCGCCGCGCCGCCGCTGCGCGCGAGCAGGAGCTGCGGCGACAGCTGGCGGATTTACGGAAGCGGGATGTGTAATTGGGAAAGTGTTGCGTGTTGCGTGCTGCGTGATGGGTGGAATTGTCCACGCAGCACGCAACACGAAACACACCACACACCCCAAGGCGCTTATCACGCGCCTGGCTCCAACGGTTGGCAGCGCGGACAGAAATGCGTGCCGCGCTGCGCCACTACGATGCGTTCAATCGTTGCGCCGCAGACCGGGCAGGGCTGTCCGGTGCGGCGAAAGACGTTGAACTTCTCCTGAAAGCCCCCGGGCGCGCCGCCGGGGCGGCTGTAATTCTGCAGCCCGCTCGTTCCCAGGCTGCTCCCTGCATTGGCGACGCCCTCGCCGAGCACCTGCTGAATGGCCGCGCGCAGCGCCCTCACTTCCGCGTCGCGCAGCGATCCGCCCGGACGCGCCGGATGGATGCGCGCGCGAAAGAGCGACTCATCGGCGTAGATGTTGCCGACGCCGGCCACGATGCTCTGGTCCAGCAGCAGCGCCTTGACGCTCGCCGAACGGCCATGCAGCGCCTTTGCCAACGCTTCATCGGTGAAGGCGGGGTCGAACGGCTCCGGCCCCAGCTTCGCCAGGACAATGGACGGATCGGAGGTCAACCAGATGCGCCCGAACTTGCGCGCATCCTGAAAGACCAGTTGTTGCTCGTTGTCCAGATGCATCACGACGTGCGTATGCGGCGCCGGCGAAGCGTCGGCTGCGATCAAATAGAGCCGACCGGTCATGCGCAGGTGGACGATCAGGGTTGCGCCGCTTGCGAGATGAAGCAGCATATACTTGCCGCGACGGCCGAACCGGACGAACTGTTGTCCGGCCATCTGCGTTGCGAACGCAGCGGCGTCCGGCAGGGCGATGGTGCGCGGCCAGGAAACCTGTACGTGGACCACGGTGCGGCCGCTCAGCAACGGCTTCAGTTCCTGAACATAGGTTTCAACTTCGGGCAGCTCTGGCATAGGAAGCGATGTCTCGTGGTTCTGTGTGTTGTGGAGAGCGACGGACGATAAAACAGCGTGCAGCAGCTCGCCTGTTGGGCGTTTGCCCTTTGCGCTCAGTTGCGTCGGCTGCGCCACCAAAGCAGGCCAAAGACGACCAATGCGCCCGCCGCCCCTAGACGCAGCCAGTGCAAGAACGCAACAATTGCTGCAGATGAGAATGCGACCGCCGTCCGCTCCTGTGACGCTGGCGGGGCGACCAACGTTGCGCTCGTCTGCGCTTCGCCTGTGGCCAACGTCGCCTCAGCGCTTTCCTCGACGGACGTCGCCGTTGCTTCTTGCTGCGGTGCGAAGTCTTTGCTGCGATCGAGGCTCTCTGCACCGGCGGTCGCTTCGTCCAATGCCGGGGTGGGAGCAACTTCATCCGGCGCGTGCTCCGCTTCGGGCGTCAGAACGGGTTGGGCCGTCTCGGCTGTCATGGGAGAGGCAATTGGCGCCGCGCCTTCCGGCGCTTGTGGCGCCGTCTCCGCCGCCACATCCTGGGCGCTTTCTCTTGCGAGCGCTGCAGCGGGCGGAACCGCCATCGACCGGACTTCTCCTGGGCCAGAGGCGATGGAGCCTTCGGTGTGCATCGGAGCCATTCCGCTCCCGGTCCTCATTGATTGCAGCGGATCTTCGTAGGAGCCGCCAAACGCAGCGCCCTCCGCCTCCGACGCCGCCGGCAACGCTGCGCCTTGCGGCTGAACATTCGGGGCTGCGCTGCTTGCGACCACGGAGGAGGGTTCCTCAACAGCCTCCGCGGCGACCGCGGCGGCGCTCACAGGCGCTTCGGTGGGTTGCAACGCCGGAGAGGCTTCCTGCGCGGGGCTGTCTACCTGGCGGTCAGTCGCCTCCATCTCATCGCGGCGATCGGGCGCAGCCGGCGCTGCGGGCTGCGCCATCTCCGTCGCCGTGGGGATGGACGCAACGGCTGCGTCGGAGAGCATAGCGGCCGGCGGTTGTTCCATCGTTAAAAAGGTGGGGAGAATCAACGTCACCAGCAGCAACGCCATGCTCGCAGCCATGGCGTTGCGCCAGACCGGGCTGCCCGCCCGCCAGAAGCGCCGCCACCCCTCGAACCACTCGCTCCATCTCTTCGATCGAGGCGAAGGCGTCCCTCTGCGCGCGTCCGCTACGCTGCGCGGTTCTGCGGTCACAACGCCGACGACAGGGGCAGGTTCATGGAGGGGCTGCCCCACCTGATCCCTCGTCAGTGCAAAGGAGCGCGGCGCCTGCAAAAGCGGCAGATTGCGCAGAAGGCGCACCGTCTCCTGCAATGTCGCCAGCCGCCAGGCGACCGAGGCATCGTCGAGGATGGCTCGTTCGATCAGCGCGCGTTCCTCTTCGCTCACAGCGTTGTCAATGTAGGCGGACAGCAGCTCGTCCGTGATCTCTGGATACCGTGATGTCGTCATGGTTTGTGATGGTTTTGCTATTGTCCCGCACCGGGCGGGAATAGCAAGATCTCTTTATTATGGACGGAACGAAGACGGCAATAGTTCCGGGCGCCGAAGCAGAAAGTCTCGCACGCGCGTGCGCGCTCGATTGAGGCGAGACTTCACCGTTCCGATCGGCGTTCCGGTGATTTCGGCAATTTCTTCGTAAGAGTATCCGTGTACATCGCAGAGCGTCAGCACCAGGCGTTGGTCGGGAGGCAATTCGGCGAAGCTGCGCTCGATCAGCTCGGTCAATTCCATCCGTTCCACATAGGCGTGCGGATCGGCCGAGCCATCCTCCAGATGGGGCGAGTATTCTTCTTGTTCGACCAGATCGTCGAGGCTGTCGGTGACTTTGCGTTGGCGCGAGCGCAGCAGGTCGTAGCAGGTGTTGGCCACGATGCGGATGATCCAGCTTTTGAAGCTGCCGCCTTGAAAAGTTGCGATCGAACGAAAGGCCTTGATGAAACTTTCCTGAACCGCGTCGGCGGCCGTCGCCTCGTCCTGCAATGTCCGATAGGCGACGCTGTAGGCGAGGTTCTGGTATAACAACACAAGCTGATTGAACGCATCGAGATCGCCGGCCGCCGCCTGTGCGATCAGGGCGGCCTCGTCGATCTGGGAGGCGTTGCGGGCGTTATGCATGTCCATCTGCCAATTTTGCAGTCCTGGTTTGACGTTTCTTCACCGACTTAGTATACTGGATAGCATACTGATGGTCGGTGTGATTTGCGCCGAAGTGGCGGAACAGGCAGACGCGCACGACTCAAAATCGTGTGGGGTGACCCGTGTGGGTTCGACTCCCACCTTCGGCACTCAAAACGAGCCCAATGCACGTTCATCAGCATCTCATCGGGTGCATGATCCTCAACGCTGGACATGCACCCCCGCCATGCAGACGAAACGCTTGCGTTCGCCCTCCTCACTTGCATTTGTGCATTCTCCAGCCTTTCCGCACCAACATCCAGAGCGATTATAGCAGGGGCGACGAGCTTCGTAGAAACATGTTTGCGTAGGAAAAGGGGTGGCCTGCGGTCCAGCATTCGATGAGAAGAGTCGGTACACTGGTTCGGATATGAAGCAACTGCGAACCATGACGACGCAATGGATGTCTAAGATGAAAAGAATCGATTCATTCCCTCTGACCTGGTCCTTTCTCAACCTGTCGCGTCTGTTCCCCTCTATCCGAGATTTTTCACCCGGCCCGGCGCTGTGGATCGGGCTGTTGGTTACGGCGTTGGCGTTGACCGCATGCGGCGCGCCCGGCGGAAGAGGGAGCAGTGAAGAACGCCTGATTGAAGAGACGCGGCGCATCGCCCAGCAATTTCAAGTCGATCGAGACCTTGCCCAGGCGCAGGCGGCGCTCGAAGCGCTGGAGGTCGCCAATCCCCGGCAATGGCTCATGCTCCAGACAGAGATGATGATCGCCGAAGGCGCCGATCCGTCGCTGACGGCGAGCATGGTCAAATTGACCGAGGCGCTCAACATCCAATCCAACGTGATCCGGGCCTACGCGGAGCGCCAGGGGCTGCTTGAGCCGACGCCAACCTTTGTCCTCGAGGCGGTCGCCGCAGCGCCGACGCCTACGCCTCCGCCGTCGACGGCGGAAAGGACGGAGGCGGGCGAGGCCTCAGCGGCGTCGGTTGCCGAGGAGGGGGTGACGGGTGAGCAGGCAGGGGAGCTTGCGTTGCCGACGCCGACCCCGCTGCCCACGACGCCGTCGATCCCGCAGGGGCGCTCCACCGGCCTGGTGAACGTGCGCAGCGGTCCGGGCACGACGTTCGCAATCGTCGCCTCGCTGGCGGAGAATGACCTGGTCGAACTGATCGGTAAGACGCCTGCAGGCGATTGGTGGCAAGTGCGCACCTCCGGCGGCGCCACCGGTTGGGTCTTCGCGCAGTTGTTGGAGGCGCAGGGCGACGTGAGCGCCGTGGCGGTGGCCGCCAACATCCCCGATCCACCCACGCCCACACCGACGCCTGCACCGGTGGTCGTCGCCGACTCCCCTGCAGCCGAGGCGCCTACACCTGAAGCGCCGGCAGAGCCGACGCCTGCGCCGGCGCCCGCCGGGCCGGATTTCCGTCTCGTCGAGAAGCGGCTCTGGGACGTCTATGAAAACGGCGGCAGCAAGGATGGTCCAACCGTGCGCTGCGGCGAAAAGCGCGAGCTGCATGTCTTCGTGCGCGACGCCAACGGCAACCCCCTCAACGGCGTGGCCGTGCAGGCCCAGCTCGGCGCCCGCGAAATCATCGTCACCGGCGCCCAGGGCAAAGGCGACGGCAAGGCGGAGTTCGTCCTCGGCGGCGGGCAGGACGTCGCCGTGATTCGCGATGTGGACGGCCGCGAAGTCACTTCAGACGTCGCCTACGGCCTCACCACCGACCCACGCGCCATTCCGTTCGAGTATCTGATCGCAGGGCAATATTGCGCCGATGAAGCGGCGTGCCGAGCCTGGATCGATTCTCCGTTCCCCCCTTGTTATGGGCACTATAGCTGGAGCGTGACCTTCCAGCGCAGCTATTAGCGGCCCCTCATGCTGCTATCACGCATAGGAGAACATGCATAGGAAAAACATAGGCATGGGGGAATCCGTTTTCAATCTACTTTGGTGCAGGCTTTGCAGGCTGCCTGGCTCCGTGCGATAATCGACAGTTGAAGCGCGATGCAAATGACTGCCCTGCGCCATGCAAAACGACGGAGACAGGTCATTGAAAGAAGAATTTATCCAATATGCGCCGCTCTTTGCAGGGTTGGCGCCGGAAGAGCAAAAACATCTCGCTGAACAATTCTCCCCGCAGACGGCCAAAGCAGGCGCCGTCCTCTTCCAGGTCGGCGACGCCGCCGACGGCCTCTATTTGATCGGGAAAGGCTTCGTGCGCATCTTCACTGCAAGCGGCGCCACCCTGGCGACGTTAGGTCCAGGCAGCGTGCTCGGTGAAGACAGCCTCTATCGGGGCGTCCCCTATGATGTGAGCGCTCACGCCGCCTCTGACCTGGAATACTGGAAATTGTCGGATGCAGACCTGCGCGCCATGATCCTCCAGCGCCCCACGATCGGGCTGAAGCTGAGCCAGAATTTCGGCAGCCTGATCGCACAGATGCAGGATTACCTGATCCGACAATTGAGCAAAACGCCGGAACTGAAAGGGTTGCCGCCGCACACGCTGCAGGCTCTTGCAGATCACCTGGAGCCGCGCAAGCTTGCAGCCGGCCAGGTGCTCTACCGCGCCGGCGACGCAGCCAGCGGACTGTTTTTAATCGAGAGCGGACGCATCGAGATTCAACCGGAAACGGGCGACGGCGACCGGGAAGAAGCCGGGAGCGGACGTCTGCTGGGCACGCTGGCGCTGCTCACCAACAAACCGCAGACGGCGACGGCGATTGCCCGGGAGGAAGCGTTGGTTTGGGCGCTTTCCGCCGATGATTTTCACGCCATCGCCAGCCGCCAGCCGGGGCTGCGACGCGCCCTGGCGCACAACGTCAGCGCCCGCTTGAGCCGCAGCGATCAAATGCAGGCCGTGATGCGGCTTGCCCAGATGCCGATCTTTTCCCAGTTGCCGCCGGCGACGATTCAGGCCATCGCCCAGCGCATGGTGCTGCAGCACGCGCCTGCGGGCGACCGCGTCTATCGCGCCGGTGAGCTGGGCGACGCCATGTACCTGGTGGAAAGCGGCGAGGTCGAGTTGACCGCCGAAAACGCCGTCGGCGTCGTCGAAGAAATCGGGCGCGTGGGCGCCGATGGTTTCTTCGGCGAACTGAGCCTGTTGACGGGTCAGATCCGCGTGGAGGACGCAACGGCGGTGCGCAACACGAACCTGTGGGTGCTGAAAAAGGCCGATCTGGATGCGCTCGCGGCGCAAAATCCGGCCATCGGCAAGGCGTTGAGCCAGGGGTTGGCCGCACGCCTCTCCAGCGCCCAGAGCGCCGAGGAAGAAGGGTTGCGGCGCTTCGCCCTCTTCGCCGACCTCAGCGCCGGCGACCTGCGCCAGATTGCGCCGCTGCTCCGCCCCATGCGCTACCGCGCCGGCGAGTTGATCTATCGCGCCAGCGCGCCGGCCGACAAGCTCTTTCTGATTGAACGGGGCAACGTGCGCGTGCAGACGCTGACGGGCGGCGCCTATCTGCTGGGGCCAGGGGAGTCGTTCGGCGAGCGCGCGCTGATCACCGAACAGCCGCACAACACCACGGTCAGCGCCGACACCGACGTCGACGTGTGGACGCTGAGCAAGCAAGACCTGGATATGCTGATGAAGCGCTATCCGGCGCTTGCGATCAGCCTCACCCGCATCATCACCCAACGCCTGAGCGAAACGGCGCAGACGCCCGGCTATGCGCCCCCTGCATCCGGCGCGATGGGCGCGGCAGTGGAGGCGCCATCGCGCCGGCGTCAACAGGCGACGCCGGCGACGGAGCCGCTGCGGCGCAGACGGCGCAGCTTTGGAGAATGGTACGCTAGCCTGTCGCCGGGCGCGCGCATCCGTTTTATTTTGTTGATGTTGCTTCTGCTCGTGCTGCTCTGCGTGACTGTGCCTTTCACGATTACGACCATCATCAGCGGCGTCGGCGCAGCGAGCAGGGCGATGGCCGCCACGATCAACAACGCCCTGGACAACGCAAGCCCTAGCGCCGATTTGACCATGGCCGAGCGGCTACGGCTGGCGGATGCACAGGTGCCGCCGACGCCGACCTACACGCCCTTCCCCACGGCGACGCCGCTTCCAACCCTGACGCCGACGCCGACCCAGACGCCGCCCCCCACGCCGACCTCGGCGCCTGTGGTGGCGCAGGCGTTTGCGCAGGCTGCGCCTGTAGCGGCGGCGCCGGTCGTTGAAGCAGCGGCGGAGGAAAGTGCGCCGGAGGCGAGTGCACCCGAAGAGGAAGTCGTCGCGGCGGCTGCGCTTCGACCGCGCGTGCTCGACAGCCGGCTGGGCGCGCTGGGCGTCACGGTTGAGGACGCGGCGGTCGAGCCGGGACAGCCCTACTGGCGTCTCGTTGAAGTGCGTTGGGAGGATGAACGGGAGGCGGCGGGCAAACATCACATCTACGTCGATGTGATCGACGAAAACGGCAATCGCGTGGTGGGGCAGCCGGTCACCGTCTTCTGGGGCGACGGCAGCTACACGGCCCCGCTAGAGGACAAACCTGCGCCGGACTTCGGTTTCAACTTTCAGATGTACGCAGCCGGCTACGCCTATGGCGTCCGGGTCGAAGGGCTGCCGAGCGATGTCTTGCGCGGGGCCGGGCTAGGCGACCTCGAAAAGCGCTTCTTTGGGATTCACGTCTCCTATTATCTGGTCTATCAGCGGACAATAAAATAGGCCGAAATGATCAGGGGTTGAAGTTGTCCGGAGTTCTCATGTGTACAAGGTGACGTCGCGCACGCCGACGACCACCTGACGGCTGCTTTCGACCCAGGGATGTTCCGCGCCGTTGCGTCTCCATGGAGAGAGAATGCGACGCCACCAACGATTGGCGGTCCAGTTGCTCTGCATCACCGCCACGCTATAAGGTTCGCCGCGCAGCCAGTGACGCAAAAAGACGGAGAGGCTCGGTTCAGGGAACCAGTTGACACCGAGCGCGCCGTTCGTCACTCTGGCGCCGAGCGACAACCATCGTTGCGCCAGGGAAAGGCCATAACAGTTCACCCCGTAGACGGCGCGCAGATCAAGCCGCTCCGGCGACTGTTGAACAATGCGCTGAAGCTGCGAGAAGGTTTCCTCGCCGATCAGGTGTTCGCCGCGGCGCCCAACCAATACACCCTCCCGGCCATGGACGAGCAGAAGTAAATCCACGGTGTGGGTCTGGCTGAGCTCCAGCAACGCAGCGACGAGCTTGGGCCCTGTGGCGTCGTCGTCTTCGAGGATGCAGACGCGGTCATAGCGGCGATGCGCCCCATACAGACGCAACAACAGCTTGGCGTACTCCTCGGTCGCCCAGTCGATCGTCGCCATGACCCAGCGCGGAGGGCGAATGTGGGCGATGTGGCCGACGTTTTCCAGGAAGACCAGCAAGGCGATCGGTTTTTTGTGCATGGCGGCGTGCGTCACGACAGATCACTCGTCCCGCGGCTGCACGATCTTCACCTGAAAGTTTGTGGTGAGCGCCTGCATCCCTTCGGCCAGCTTCTCCCACGTGCTGGATTGGAAGATCGCGCGCGCCTTTTCCACGCTCTCGACCTCGCCGCCGCCCAGAATCTCAGGCGAGTTGCCCCAGATCGTGTACCACACGTCGGAGAATTGGAATCCCATGCGGGCAAGCGCCGGCGCCATCTTATTGACCAGATATTCCTGACATTCCTGCTCTTTGCCCTGCTGCATGTCGTAGCTGATCAACACTTTGACCATGGTTTTTCCTCCCGGGGAACCCCTCATCGATCCTGCAAAAAGCGACGCTTTCTTATAGTCTATCATAAGAGACGCACTTGATCGCAACGAAAGTTCCTGTTTCCCTTCGGATGCGGGCAACTTCCCGCGTCGATGATATACTGCTTTTATCGAGAAATATTTCAGCGTCAAACGAATGGATGTGCATATGACTACAACCACTGTCCCCGCTCGCTCTGAAATTCCGGTGGAGTACACCTGGGATCTGGCCAGTATTTTTGCGACGCCCGCCGATTGGGAGGCGAAGCTGGCCGAGGTCAAAGAACGACTGTCGCTCACCCGGCAATTTCAAGGCCGGCTGGCCGAAAGCCCCGATACGCTGGCCGATTGGTTGGAGCACTATCAGGCGTTGATGGCCGATGCACAGCGCGTGGTGATGTACGCGCAGCTTGACTACAGCGTCGACACCAACGATCAGACGGCGGCGGAGCGCGTCGCCAAGGCGACCTCGCTGGCCTCGATGGTGCAGGCGGCGGTGGCCTTCGCCGAGCCGGAGCTGATGGGCATCGGCTTTGAGACGCTGCGTCGCTGGCAGGCGACGCAGCCCCGGCTGACGATCTATGCGCATTATTTCGACAATCTGGAGCGCATGAGCGCCCATGTGCGATCTGCGGAAGTCGAAGAACTGTTAGGGCTGGTCGAGGACCCGTTCCGCACGGCGGCCAGCACGCATGGCGTCCTGGCCAACAGCGAGCTGGTCTTTGCGCCGGCGCGCGCCTCCGACGGCGAGCAGCGTTTTGAAGTCACCCATGGCACGATCGCGGCGCTGCTTTCCCACCCTGACCGGGAAGTGCGGCGCACGGCCTGGGAGAGCTACGCCGACGGCCATCTTGCCTTTCAGAAGACGATGGCGAACGCGTTGGCGGCCGGCGTGAAGCAGAACGTCTTTCGCGCGCGGGCGCGGCGTTTCGCCTCGGCCCTGGAGGCTGCGCTCACGCCGCCCAACATTCCGACGAGCGTGTTTTACAATCTGATCGAGACCTTCCGTCGCCATCTGCCCATCTGGCATCGCTACTGGCGGCTGCGCAGGCGGGCGCTCGGCGTCGAACCGTTGCGCGAGTACGACGTGAAGGCGCCGTTGACCGAGGCGAAAATCACCGTGCCGTATGCGCAGGCGGTCGATTGGATCTGCGAGGGGATGGCGCCGCTCGGCGAGGAATACGTCGCCGTGTTGCGCCGCGGCGCGCTGGAGGAGCGCTGGATCGACGTCTATCCCAACAAGGGCAAACGGCTCGGCGCTTTCTCCTACGGCGGCCCCGGCACGCATCCGTTCATCATGATGAGCTACAACGACGATCTCTTCAGCCTCAGCACGCTCGCGCACGAGCTGGGACACTCGCTGCACTCCTACTACAGCTGGCGGACGCAGCCGATCATCTACGCCCGCTACACCCTTTTCGCCGCCGAGGTGGCGTCGAACTTCAACCAGGCGCTGGTGAGGGATTATCTCCTGCGCACGCAGCGCGACCGCGAGTTCCAGATTGCGGTCATCGAGGAGGCGATGAGCAACTTTCACCGCTACTTTTTCATCATGCCGACGCTGGCGCGCTTCGAGCTGGAGATCCATGAACGCACCGAGCGCGGCGAGGCGCTCACCGCCCGCATCCTCAACGACCTCATGGCCGAGCTGTTCGCCGAAGGCTACGGCGACGAATTGGCGATGGATCGCGAACGCACGGGCGTCACCTGGGCGCAGTTCTCCACCCATCTCTACTCGAATTTTTACGTCTATCAGTACGCCACCGGCATCGCCGGCGCGCATGCGTTGGCGCAAGGCGTGCTCGAGGGCCGAGAGGGGGCGGTCGAGCGCTATCTTGACTTTCTGCGCGCCGGCGGCTCGCGCTATCCGCTCGACGCGCTGCGCCAGGCGGGCGTCGACTTGAGCAGCCCGGAGCCGGTGGAGGCGGCGTTTAAGGTGATGGCCGGGTACGTGGAGCGGCTGGAGGAGTTGTTGTTGTAGGGGTTAGGATTGGGCAGGCCGATACGCCACAAACCCATCTCTCTCATAGCGCTCCAATCGCCCCTCTTCCGCCAGATATTCCAGGTGCGCCAGCGCCTCGGCGACGGCGAAGCGAATCTCATGGGGACTGAGGCGGTCGAAGTCGAAGATGGCGTAGCTGACTTCGAGCGCGGTGGCGCCATTGGCCGCCGCTGCGTAGGCAGCTTGGAGCCGCTCCTCGTGATGGCGCAGCAGTTCGCACAGACGCCCTCGCCAGTCGAGAATAGCCTCGTAGTGGCCGGGCAGCGCCAGCGTCACCTCCAGCGCCATCAAGGACTGCAGGGACTCCATGTAGCGTTGCAGCGGATTGGGCTGCGTGGAAGGCCAGAGGCCGATGTTGGGCGTGATATGCTGCAGCACCTGATCGCCGCAGAAGATCAGGCGCTCTGAAGGCGCATAGAAGAGGAGCTGTCCGTCGGCGTGGCCGGGCGCGTGGATGACCTCGAATCGGCGTCCGGCCATGCGGAGGGTTTCCCCTGGGTTCAGGAACGCCACATCGACCGGCGTAGGCTGCGTCATCTGACGCAGCTTTTGCTGTTGGCTCGCCACGAGAGCGCCCACCTCGGGCGGCGCGCCCACCCGACGTAGATACGCCGGCAACGCCTCGTCTTGCCGTTCGCCGTGCACCCACGCCGCTTCGGCGACTTCCCACTCGCGCGGGGACATGAAGACCGGCGCGCCGGTCTCTTGCTGCAGACGCCCGGCCAGGCCGATGTGGTCGGGATGCATGTGCGTCACGACAATGCGACGAATGTCGCCGAGCGCTATCCCAAGCCGGGCGAAGGCCGCCTGCCATCCTGCGTAGATCTCCGGACGATGCAGCCCTGTGTCGAGCACGGTCCAGCCGTCGTCGTCTTCGAGCAGATAACAGTTGACGTGATTGAGCGCAAAGGGAAGCGGGAGCCGAACGCGGTGGACGCCGGGGACAACCTCTTCGACGCTGCTTGGAGCGGTGCTGATGGACATGATGCGTCTGTCTTTCTCCGAGTGGATCGTTCAGTCTTTTCTTCATACCGTAGATCGTCGGCTTCGCCAAATCAGGCAGGGGGCGATATGCATGCCTGTTTGACCCGAAGCGCTGATGAAGGTATGATTTGCTACGCAATGCGCGTTCCTTGTTAAACTTTCACCTCAATCTACACATGCGTCTCACCAACAAAAGTTTTATTATCGTCAACGACGACCAGCCAACACCATTCAAAGGAGGAGTCAAACGCCATGGACACCACCAATTTGATCGAGAATTTACAGCGCGCGCTCCGATTCGATGCATCCTTCTATCGAGAAGTGGCGAACGATGAGCGTTACAACCAACAGGCGCTGACCGTCGTCATCCTGGCCGCAGTGCTCTCGGGCGTCGGCGCATTCCTGGGCAGCCTTTTCAGCGGGGCCATTCTGGGCGCGTTCCTGGGCCTGTTGCTGGGCGTCGTCGTCACCGTCATCGGCTACTACGTTTGGGCCTATGTGGTGCAGTTCGTCGGCGCACAGTTCTTCCAGGGGCAGGCGACGGCGCCGCAGTTGTTGCGCGCGCTAGGCTACGCCTACGCGCCGACGGCGCTGAACATGCTCAGCTTCATCCCTTGCGTCGGGGGGCTGGTGGCGTTGGTCGGCAGCGTCTGGGCGCTGGTCTGCGGCTTTTTCGCCGTGCGCGAGGCGCATCGCCTGGATGACGGCAAGACGCTCCTGACGGTGATCATTGGATGGATTCTCGTGGCCATCATCACGGCGATCCTCGGCGTCTTTGGCGCGCTCTTCGGCGCCGGCGCGGTGGGTTTCGGTTCGTTGCTGCGCAATTGATAGACAGCAATGGATAGATAGCCGAAAATGGATAGACAGCAGAAAATCGACGCAAGGATGTAAGCATTTTATGCATGTTGAACTGTTGGCTTTGACCCGGCGCAATCCGGCGCTCACCCCCGCCGCCCTTGCGCCTTACGGCGATCTCGCTGCGATTTTCGCCGGCAAGAGCACCTACGCCGAAGCGATCATGGAATTCGCCGGTCGCGTCTGCTATCGCTCCACTCAGCGCATGGGCGCAGCGCCGGACTTCATCGCCGCGCGTGTGCGCGAGGGGCATGAGGACATCATCGAACACGTCGTCGTCACCGTGCGCATCCGCAACTCGGCGGAGCCGATGCGCTGGCGCATGGTCAACCGCCACTGCGAGGTCTCCGATCTGGGCGACGGCGAGTGGATCGTCAGCGGCAACGCCCGCGTCTGGCTGGATTTCTTCCGTCGTGGAGTGGCGTTGGAGGCGCTGCCGATCCTGCGCGCGGCGGCGCCGTCCGTTTTTAGCGAGTTTGCGGAGGGCGATGGAGTGTACGAAGGGGGCGCCGCAGAAGTCGAGCCTTCTTACGTCCGGCCTTCTCACAATGGCCGGGCGCCGATTCCCGACATTTCCGCCCTGCTTCCTGTCCAACTTGGCCCGATGCGCGTGACCCTGTTGGGCTACACACAGCCGCTGCTCGAGGATCCAACGCTGGCGCTCGATCATGGCTCCGCCACCTTTTTCTTCGAGGGGATCAGCCGGGCGTGCACGCATCAGTTGGTGCGCCATCGCCTCGCTTCGTTCAGCCAGGAATCGCAGCGGTACGTCGAACTGAGCAAAGGCGGCTGGAAGGCGATCGTTCCGCCGGCGGTGGCGGAAAATGAAGCGGCGATGGCCGAGCTGGCCGAATTCTGGCGCATCGCCGAGGAAAAATACGCGCGGCTGCGCGAGCTGGGCATCCGCAAAGAAGACGCCCGCTTCCTCCTGCCCAACGCCGCCGAGACGCGCATCGTCGCCACCATGAACTTTGCGGCGTGGAGCCACTTCCTCTGGCTGCGCGCCGTGGACAAAGCCGCGCAGTGGGAGATCCGCGCGCTGGGTCAGGAGGTGCTCAAGATGCTGCACGCCATTGCGCCGGAGGTGTTCGCCGAGCACTGGCGCGTCTATCAGGAGCAGTTTGCGTGAGGAAGGGAACATGCGCACCTTGCGTCGCTGCGCGTCGGGGGATGCAATCCCCCCCGACGCCTTTCCCGATATCCGGTTGGCCGTGGATGCGCTGCTGATGTAGGGGATGTCTCTGTAGAAGTCACGATTGTCTGCTGCTCACTTCACCTTTGACGCTGCGCCTTGTCTGTTTTGACTGCGCCTTGTCTGTCTTGACACGTCGCCGTTCTGGAGAATCGGTCGGGGTCCCCCGGCTCCTTTGCAGAAATGAGGTGCACGATGCAGGATGCAACCCGAATGCCGAGCCTGCCCAAAGCGATCGACGACGAAGATGAAATCGATCTGCGTCAGTATCTGGAGGCGCTGATTGCCTGGCGATGGGAAATTCTGGCGACGATGGTCGCCGCCGCCCTGCTGGCGATGGGCGGCGTGCTGGCGATGCGCCTGCTGCAGCCCCCCGTCTACAAGGCGACTGCGACGGTGGTGATTGCGCGCACCAGCAGCAACATCAACTTCGACGACACCTTTCGCACCGTGTTGACGGAGCAGAATCTGACCACTGCGCAGCGCGCCGACGTTCTGGTGAGCACGCGCCGCGCTGCGCTGGTGGGGCTGGTTTTCAACGGCGCCGTGGCGCAAAGCGTCGCCGCCGCGCTCGACGCCAGCTTCGACGAGGAGGAGCGCCTCCCCTCCCGGCTGTTGGAGCGCATCGAAGCCACGGCGGTGGCGGCGCCGGGCAGCCGCACCGAAGGCGACCTGATCCGCATCACGGCCAGCGCCGGCGCGCCGGACAAAGCGGCGGCGCTGGCGAACGCCTGGGCGCACAGCTATGTGGAGCATGTCAACCGGCTCTACGGCCAGGTGCCGGAGCCGCTGATGGCCTCGGTGCAGAGCGAGTTGGCGCAGGCGGAGGAGACCTTCCAAGACGCCCAGCGCGCCCTGGAGGCGTTCATTGCGGACAACCAGATCAATCTGCTCGAGCGTCAGATCGCCGAAAAGCAGCAGATCATCGCCAGCCTGCAGGCGAGCAAGCAGACGGCGCTCCAGACTTTGCTCGACGAAGAGCTGGCTGCGCAGCGGGAGATGATCGCCGCCTACATCCAGGCGTCGACGCGCAACCGTCTGTTGCTCTTTGAAAAGGAGCAGGAGTCCCGACGTGCGTTGATTGCGGCCCTCCTCGACGCCGATCGAGAGAATCGACTCCTCGCCTTCCAGATGGAGCAGGAGGGGCGCCGCAAACTTTTCGAGCAGGCGTTGCAGGCCGAGATGGAAAATCGAGCCCTGGCGCTCGCCGCCGATCAGGAGCTGCGCCGTCAGCTCTTCGAGGCGTACGCCGGCGCCGACATTCGCACCCGGGTGGCGGCCTTCAACGAACAGGTGGACGCCCGGCTGCAGGCGCTGGCGCAAAGTTACGCCACGCGCCAGCGTCTCGAACGGCTGCTCGACGACGCACGTGGACTGCTCGCACAGGTGAGCGAAGCTGGAGAGGCGGGCGCGGCCACCAATGTCCTGGCGCTGCTCCTGCTGAAGAGTCAGGTCTACAGCACCGGCGCCGCGCCCGAAGTTGCGGCGTCTGCGCCTGCCCCTGCGCTCAGAAGCGAGTGGACGCTGGCGCCGCCGCCCAGCATACCGCTGCCGACCACCGCCGTCACCGACGCGGTGCAGCCCGCCTTGTGGTTAACCTTCCAGACGAATTTGTTGTCGACGGTGCGCGCCGAGATGCAATCTCTGTGGCTCAGCTGGACGCGGGCGCAGCAGGCTCAGCTGCAGCAAGCGGTGAATGACGCCTCCAGGAGCGCAACGCCCTGGCCGCCCCTGCAGCTGCGACTGGACGATCTGGCGTCGATCGGCGTCAGCGCCGACAGCCAGGTCGCCGAGCTGACCACCCTCGTGCGCGTGCTGGAGGAGCGCATCGCCGGGCTGAACGAGGCGATCGAGGCGCAGACGCAGCAGCTCCTGGACAACGCCGGGTACATGCTGGTCACCCCTGAACGGTCGGAGGAGGATCCGCTCTTCGCAGCGATGCAGGCGCACTATGCCGCGCTTTTCGATGTTCCCGCACTGACGGACGCCATCGCTGCGAGCGGCGCGCTCTCCGGGACGGTTCTGGCGCGCTACGAGGCGCTCTTCGCACCTGGCCCGCTCGTCCTGGCCGCCACGGCGCTCACGGCCACTACGCCGCTGCTAGAAGCCGTGCAGACGCGCTATCCCGAGCTTTTCAACGCGGGTGAGCTTTCGCTCCTCGCCGGACAACCGGTGACGGACGCCGCGCTTTCCGCCCTCAGCGCAGCGCGCGTTCAGGAACTGTTCGAACTGCGGGGCGTCGAGAGCGCCGTGAACTCCATGGCGGCGACCACGCAGTTGAACGCATGGATCGAAGGATTGGAGCAGGAAATCCGAAGCCTGCAGGCGCAACGCGAAGCGCAGATCAGCCGCCGCGACGCGCTGACCCGCGATCGCGATCTGGCGCTCAAATCTTTCAACACCCTCAAGAATAAGCTGGCCGAGCTGCAGCTGGCCAGCACGGCGTTGGCCAGCGAGGTGCGGTTTGGGTCGCCTGCGCTGCCGCCGCTGCATGCGGAGACGCGCGTCAGCCTTGCGATGGCGGTGGCCTTGGGCGCGCTGGCGGGGCTGAGCTTGGGGACGCTCGTCGCCTTGCTGGCGCATGCGATGGGCAAAAAGCCGTTGTTGCTGCCCGGCGGTGACTGACGCAGGCCGGTGAGGGGTTATTCTTCCCTCGTGTGCGTCACACCTGCGCGTCGAAACAGAGGGACGCCTTCGGCGTACACGACGCGAAAGAGCGGATGTCCTTCGCTTTCCATCTGAGCAGCTTCAGCGCGCGTATAGACCAGGATATCCGTTCCGAGACCGCAAAAATCTAGTTGATAGCGCAAGGGGCGCTCCAGAAAGGGCAATGGAGACCGGCTCACCAGCACCATCAAGTCCGCATCGCTGCCCGGCGTGGCGTCTCCGCGGGCCAGAGAGCCGAACAGCCAGACCTCCTCAATCTCCGGATAATTCTCCGCCATGCGTTGCACCGCCTTCTTCAGGCGCGTCCGCACCTCGTTGAGGTCGAGCGAGAAGATCTGCACAGAAGGTGAGAATCTTCGTCGTATGGGCGATTGCTCGTTCGGCGTCGGCTTGCGTGTAGTATTCATAAGGCGCTCCTTGCGGATGAGAATCGGGGTAGCGCGGTGGAATATAATGGCGATCAAGCTCTTTGGCCGCGTCGAGCAGCGCCGCGTCGGCCTGCCATGAAGCTGGAAGCTGCTGAAGCAGCGCCGCCACCGAGTGTCCCCAGGCGTTTTGATTCGCTTTTAGAAAAAGCGCCTTCACCGCTTTTTCAGCGCTCTGTTGCGCTGAAAAGCAAGCCCACTCATAGTCGCCGCTTTCCAGCGAACGTTTGGCATGGTTCAGGTCGCGTTGCGCCTGTCGCATCCAGTCTTGATAACGGGCCGGCATCGATCGGTCTCCCAAGCTCCGCCGCGAACACGGCGCTGACTGCAGCTATTATAGGCCCGTATGATTGCAGAAACAAATTGCCTGTGGATTCGAACGGCGCGCCGGTGATTCTGCAATTGCACATGCCCGGCGTGTGCAAGATTGTAAGCGAAAAAATTCAGAAAATTTCGGGGATTTAGAGCGAAGGGAATCCTTTTTCACCGGGAGGGTGGTCCGATCGGGCTATTAGGACGGCAAGGGCGTACAGCATCCAGGGCAGGAATGCGAGTCTGGTTCCCCATAGGGTGGCATCCAGTTGTCCGTGCACCAACATAGCGACTAAAGCGCCCAGCACCCCTCCCGCTAAGGTGCGAGATAGTCCTGTTTGGCGCCGCCAGGTGACGGTCAGCAGCGCGATTACAGTCATCTGAATAGCAAGCCAGGCGATCAGGCCCGGCAATCCCAAATCGACGCCAATCTGCAAGATCATGTTGTGGGCATGGGGAATATCTACTGAAGGGGAGATCAAGAAATAAGGATACAGCAAGGGAATCACACGGTTAAAATGCCCAATGCCTACACCGGTGAAAGCAAAGTCCTGAATGGCATAGAGCGCTCGCGCCCAGATTTCCAGGCGTTCATCCAAACCGCCGATAGCGCCGCCTGCGCTGATCTGTTCAAGCACAACATCAGGGCTCATCCACAAAAATGCCCCGACGACAGCCAGCGCCAGCGCTGGAGCTATCCACCACAGGCGCGGCCACCGCATACACACTACAACACCTAATGATGCGATCGCCGCCAGTTGAGCGCCCCGACTGCGTGTGAAAAGGATGATGGTTAGTAATAGTAACGTTAGAGTAGCCAACATTAAGCGCCAAAGCAGTTTTTGCCATTGTCGGCGCAAGGTAGACGACTGCGGGGCGATCAGCAAAGCTGCTGCCAGCGGCAGCACAACCACCAACGCACCGGCCAGGATATTCGGATTGATCGTTTCTCCGAATTGTGCTGTAATGGTTGCAGCGCGTCGCTGAAATGGGGCAAACCATGTCCATGTTCCCTGATCTATTACGATCAGAGGTCCGACGAGCGCCAGCAAGCCACCGAAAACCAGCAGCATCGATGCGAGCAGCCCAGGGTGTCTTCGGAAAAGCGGCCAGCGTACAGCGCCTGTATAGAACGCAACGCCGAGCAATAAATATCCGGCGGCTTGCCAGGCGATGCTCTGCTCGACGGCGGCCCAAATATTGACTGGCAGCCAGAGGAGCAGCACAATCAGTGCAAGATTTAGGGGAGATGGCGGCAACATGCGCCGCTCAGCTAGAAAAGCAATCGGCCAGAACGCCAGCACCGCCAGCACCGCGACAAACAATTTGCCCTCCGGCAAGAGCCGATCAGGGAACAGGATGATCAGAAAAAGATTCGCCAGCCACAAAGGCTCGAGCCAGAGAAGAAGGCGCATATATTTGTGTAAGAGAACGAACTTATGCGTCAAGATGCAACACCCGGAGCCGGGGTGGCGGCAGAGCCGGAAGAGAAGGGTAATTTGTCATAGCTAGTGGCAAGGCGCTCTTCATGCGGGCCATACTCAGGGATTAAGTTTTTTAAGCAGCAAACGATAGCATCTCGGTCATTGAGCTGAACAGCTTGTTCTAGAGCTGCGAGCGTTTCATCCAGGCACTCCGGCACGAAATGACTGGCGTTGTTCGCAATAAAGACTTTCTCGTGGCGCGTGCGTTCATATTCTTCTCCGGGCACAAAAAGCTCCTCATAGAGCTTTTCACCTGGCCGTAGACCTGTATAAACGATTTCAATATCGCGCCCCACTTCCAACCCGGAGAGACGGATCAAGTCGGTTGCCATGTCAACGATTCGCACCGGCTCACCCATGTCCAGCAAAAACACCTCTCCGCCTTTTCCTAAAACCGCCGCCTGCAACACCAGTTGCACGGCTTCAGGAATGGTCATGAAATAACGCCGCATCTCAGGATGGGTCACCGTCACCGGGCCGCCGGCGGCGATCTGTTTGCGGAACGTCAACAGTACGCTGCCACGGCTGCCTAGCACGTTGCCGAAGCGCACGGCCATGTAGGCGCCACTGGCATGAGATCCGAATTTGTGAACCACCAATTCAGCGGCGCGCTTGGACGCGCCCATAATACTGGTTGGGTTCACGGCCTTATCAGTCGAGATCATGACAAAGCGTTGGACGCCTACGGCCTGCGCCGCCTCCACAACGTTGCGCGTGCCAAAGATGTTGTTGGTGATCGCTTCCACCGGATTGATTTCCATTAAAGGCACATGTTTATGTGCGGCGGCATGAAAGACAATTTCCGGACGATGCTTCTGGAACAAGGTCATCATTCGCTCACGAAAGCGAATGTCAGCAATTACCGGCGTAATAACAATTTCACCTTTAACTGTACGTTGGTTTTCTATGAGCAGTTCGTTATAAATCTCAAAAATGGAATTCTCACCATGTCCCACCAAGATGAGTTCGGCGGGACGGCAACGAAGAATTTGACGACAGAGCTCGCTCCCAATCGATCCGCCGGCGCCGGTGACCAGGACGCGTTTGTTACGTAACAATCCGGCGACTGCCGCCGTATCGGTGCGAATTGGTTCGCGTCGCAGTAAATCTTCGATGCTTACTTCTCGAATCTGAGAGAGCCGCACAGTGCCATCGATTAGTTCGTATAATCCAGGAACTGTGCGCGGCTGAATGCCGGCTTTTTCGCAGATGCGCACAATTTGACGTATCTCAGAGCCGGATGCAGTCGGCATCGCAATGATGACTTGGTCGATATTATGCCGTTTCACCAATTCAGGGATCGCCTGACGGTCGCCCAACACCGGCACACCGTTCAAGCTCAGGCGACGTTTGGCTGGATCGTCGTCCACAAATCCGACGACATGAAGGCCCAGCATGCGGTTGTTTTGGATTTCACGAAGCACCATGGCGCCGGCGTCGCCCGCTCCTACGATCAGCACCTGACTGGGGTTTTGAATGAATGCGCGCCACCTGAGCAGTTCATGAGGACGATAGCGCTCCTGGATGAGACGAAGAAGGAAACGGCTGCCCGCCAGAGCGCCCAGGCTAAGAATGCTTTCGAGCAGCCAGATGGAGCGCGATGGCATATGTGGGATTCCCAACATCGGCAGCGCGCCAAAATTGAGCGCAAAAATTAGGAAGGAGCTGACTGTAGCCGCCAGCATGATCATCTTCATCTCGACGATGCTTGCATAGCGCCACATGCGATTATATAGATGAAAACTGTAATAGATAGGGAGGCGCACCAGGGGCGCCAGCAAGAAATATATCCAGTTTTGCTTAAGGTACGGCCAGACGCTTATCAACGCTTCGTAACGAATGACGAAGGCACAAACGCCGGCCAACAAGATGAAGGCGAGATCGATCGCCATCAAATAGCGAACGCGCAGTCCGGTTAAAGCTGGAGTGGAGGATTTTTGAACATGGTCGGACTTCATGAGCACTCCGCATTGCGGCGTTAAGATTGTAAGCGTTGCTGACGCTGCTAGATTAAGGATATGCTTAGATGCATATAAGCAGGCATCTTTGCAATATAGAGATTATACCGTTGCTGTATAAGCATGAAGAATTGCAGAGAGGAGCGATTATAGGAATGGGAATAGCACGATCTTGGGCTTCTGGAAAACATGAAAAGAGCTTCATGGATTCAACGTCCTGAAGCCCCATTCTGTTTCAATTTAGAGGCTGTTGAAAAAGAAAAGACCTTCCAGCAAAGTGAAAATAATCTCGCCGATCATCAAAAAGGTTGTGCTGTTGATGAAGATTTCTTATGGAAGAGGTTTTTCAACAAGCTTGGATAATTAGCAGATTATCTTGATAAACTTGTAGGTGCAAGCCTGAGTCTGCTTTCCCTGAGAGGCCCAGTGCGCTGCACTACACTGTTGTTAAGATTTGCATCTACAACAATTTATTTTGTCAGAGATAAGATAGTGCGAAGAATCAATTGTATGTCGGTGTATAGAGTGCGTTGCGCCATATAAGCCAAATCGATTGCGAGTTTGGCAGGCATGATTTTTTCTCGGTAAGTTGTCTCCCAATCAGGACCTTCAAGCAACTTTTCTTCATGTCGAAAAGCGAGTGAAGCCGCGCTGGTGATCCCAGGTCGATACGCTAAGATTTGTCTTTGTTCGGCAGTATACAAAGCAACATAACGAGGGTCTTCAGGACGAGGCCCCACCAAGCTCATCTCTCCGCGGAGGACATTAATTAATTGAGGGAGTTCATCTATTTTCGTGCGTCGCAACCACCGTCCTGCCCGGGTCACGCGAGCATCGCCAAAGACGGTGATGCCTGGGCCGGAACGATCGGCATTGACGACCATGCTGCGGAATTTGAGGAGCTTGAAATGTTTGCCGCCGCGACCAACGCGAGCCGCTCGATACAAAATTGGCCCTGGCGAATCCAGTTTCACCCATATCGATACGGCTAGAAGTAGTGGCGAGAGCGCCACTAACCCAATCCCTGCAATGATAATATCCAAAAAGCGTTGCCATCGATCATCGACGATGTTGGGCGACGATGGTGTGGACTGCGGTGATGACATCGTTGACATCTTCGTCACTCATTTTGCTGTAAATTGGCAAAGACACCTCTCGGAGGTACTGCTGATAGGCAATAGGAAAATCCTGTGGCTGATATTTGTACACTTCTCGATAGTAAGGATGCAGGTGCAAAGGAATGAAATGCACACTTGCACCGATATTGTGGGCTTTGAGCAACTCGATGAACCGGCCTCGATCTATTGTTAATTGCTCTAAATTGAGGCGCAGCATGTACAAATGCCAGGCGTGGCTCTGGTGCTTACTCTCCTGCGAGTTGGACTCTTGAGATTCTGATTCAGAACAGTATGAATCAGGATCAAGAGGGATTTGCACTTCTGACAGATCAGAAAATGCATCGTGATACATTTGGGCGATGACGCGCCGCCTGGAAGCCATGCGCTCAGCTTTGGTTAACTGCGCTAATCCGATTGCTGCGGCTATATCGGTCATGTTGTATTTATAACCAGGGGCGATGATCTCATAATACCATGACCCTTCGGCTGTATAACGCTTCCAAGCATCTCGGCTAATTCCATGTAAAGCCATGATCCGACAACGCTCAGCGATTTGATCGTCGTCCGTCACAATCATGCCGCCTTCGCCTGTAGTGATGGTCTTGGTGGCATAAAAGGAAAAGCAGACGGCGTGTTGAATGCCGGGTAACGCTTGGCCGATCATGCGTCCTTTATAGTGAGTCGGAAAGGCATGGGCAGCGTCTTCAATGATGGCTAACTGATGGCGAGAAGCAATTTCCCTAATCTCATCTAAACGCGCAGCGAGCCCGGCAATGTGAACAGGAATGATTGCCCTTGTGCGAGGAGTGATCGCTGCTTCAATGCGTTCAGGATCAATGTTGAAATCTTCTGCACAGATATCCACCAGCACCGGTTTTGCATCAAAATATCGAATGACCTCCGCAGTGGCAGCAAAAGTGTAGGGGGTTGTAATTACTTCGTCTCCGCGCTGCAAACCAATGGCTTCTAGTGCAAGATGCATGGCTGCCGTGCAGGAATTCACTGCAACGGCATGTTTGGCACCGACGAACGCAGCAAATTCACGCTCAAAACGCCGCACTAGAGGTCCTGTGGTGATCCACCCTGAATCCAGCGTCTGTCGAACGAGATCGTGTTCATTCTGGTCAATATCTGGCAAGGCAAATGGAAGAAAAACGGATCGCGTCATAAGCATGTTTACAGTTCGCCATCGTTAGGTTTGGTCATCAGGCCAATATAGTGAGTACGTAGAAGGGTGAGATTTGCTAAAAGTGGATAAAGTATATCGGTTAACCCGCCCAGCTTTCTTGCAAGAGGAGGAAGCAGAGTGATCGGAATCAGCTGCATCCGATAGCCTGGGAAAAGATGTAAAAGCTGTTTGCGTCCCATGGGCAGGGTATTGGGGTTCTTGGGATTGCGATAACGAAAGTCATACCAGATGACGGCGCCGCCGGGCTTCAGCACACGATTCGCTTCTTGGGCAACGTTCATGCGCATCCTTGCATCTAAAATTGAGCTGAACACAGTGAAAAAGATAACTAGGTCAAAGGAAGAATCTTTATAAGGCAAATATTCTGCATTTCCCTGCATCCAATGAAAAAAAGAAGGATATCTTTGTTTTGCAGAAAGGATTCGACTTTCCAGCAACTCGATTCCAAACAAATGATTCGGTTGTGCACCCCATTTTAAGAATTCGGCAAGCACGTCTCCATTTCCACACCCAATGTCAAGAATATGAAAGGGCGTGAGGGGTAAAAGGTGCGCTTGTTTCAGCAGGGTCTGTAAAGCCAGCGTACGTTCAGCGACGATTTTCCGATTGCCAGGGTTGTTGGCCGACCACAATTTCTGGGCAAAATTCGCTTCCTGATAGTGTTGATAAGTGCGCCGAATACGCTCAATTTCGGGCGATGTCTCGAACGATTTTTCCGACACAAGCTGCATGCCTCCCGACCATGATTCAAGGCGATTTTACACCCCATAAAGAGCGCCACTTCCAAAGACCATAGAGAAATCCAAGCCCATAGGCGAAGTGGAGCGTGGCAAAAATAATGGGTAGATAGGGTAGTAAATGTTTATGATTGCGTCCCACATACAAAGCGGCGAGACTATTCGCCATTGTGTATGCCGCCACCGGCGTCAACCATATTTTTCGATGAGATAACAAATACATTGCTATCCCGCCGAGGCATGTGATCACAAAGATTCCCGGCGCTAAATGGCGGTGCGCCGGAATCGCATTGCGTTTTTGAATCACTCGGACTTTGTACATTCCGTAATTGAAATATTGTTTCCACAAACTTTTCACGGACGAACGACTGTAATACACCGAATGAACTGAGGGGTCTAGCCATATTTTGCCGCCGTTCTGCACCAGGCGAAAGTTGAACTCGTCATCCTGGTTGCGAATTAGCTCCTCATCTAGTACGCCAATTTTATCGAACACAGAACGACGATACGCGCCGAAAGCGACGGTGTCAACAAATCCGGGTTTGACATTTTTCATACGAAAAGCTGCGCCGCCAACGCCAAACCAGGAGCTCTGTGCGAGCGCTATGGCTTGAGCAACCGTCGTTTTTCCTATCGTCTCGATCGGGCCGCCTACGCAGTCGGCCCCGGTTTGCTCGAGCAGCTCAACGCACCGAGAAACATAATCGGGGGCGAATTTTGCGTGTCCGCCGGCAACGATGATGACATCCCCTTTGGCTTTCTGCAAGGCAAGGTTGAACCCTGCCGGCATGCTACGCTTGGGATTTTCAATTAAATGAATGCACAGAGAAGACTGCGAAGCTGCAATTCGAGCAATCTGCTCAGCCGTGTTGTCTGTCGATTGACCATCCGCCACTAAAATTTCCATTCGCTCATGAGGGTAGTCCTGCTCTAATAGAGCGCACAACGCCTCATGAATAAATGGACCCTCATTGCGTACAGGAAGAATGACCGAGACAAAAGGTGAAGTATGACCGGACATGAAAGTCATTTTCCGATTTCTTCTAGAGTTTTAAGAAGGAGGCGCGCTCTCTCCTCCAGTGGGAAAACCGTCGCAATGCGTTGCGAGGCCCGCTGACGAGCTTGCACGTCGGCGGACAGGGCGCTTCGAATCGCCTCTGCAATCTGTGGCAAATCGCCGTAGGGAACAACATAACCGGCGTCCCCAACCACCTCCGGCAAGGCGCCGCGATTGACCACCACCGGAACGCATCCGGCCAGCATTGCCTCCGCCAATGACATGCAGAACGATTCGTAATAGGACAATTGAACATAGACGCTCACCGTCTGCATAAATCGACGCAAATCATCATAGTTCATTGGACCAGGAATGAGTACGTTCGGAGGCGCAATCTCTCGGAGCCGACGGATTGCTTCGTCTTCCTGATAAGGTCCGATGATCCAGAAAATACAATCGGGGAATAGCGTTGCCAGTCGAGTAAAGTGCAGCACCCCCTTGCGTTCTAACGTTAGCTTATTGATGCCGCTTACGGTCAGTATAAAGCGTTGACGCAGTGCACTATCGATAGGAATTGCTTTCTCTGCGAGAGCCACGCCATGTGGAATGACGCGCACCTTCTGTGGATTTACGCCTGCGTTAGCGATTGCCTCGCGACCAGCGAACTGGGACACCGGAAGCACCTGATCGGCCAGGCGAAAGACCCACCGGCCGATCCAGCGACGCGGGCCTGGGCGCATGTTCCCATAGTTGATTTCAGATTCGTTGGCCACATCATAACCACTGGAAACGACGATGCATGGCTTGTTGAGCCATTTGGCCACTAAAAAAGGCAAGAGTGCATGAAATGCTCCAAACCAGGCAAAGACCAAGTCGCACCAGAACACCCCTCGAATCGCTGCCACTGTCGCAAGAAACAGTTGCCAGAGGGTTGCATGGCGTACATACAACTCTCGGACAACATGCTGGCTGCTCAAAATCTCTTGGTCGATGCGAGTAAAAGTCGCCGGATGGTTATGAACGAAAAGAATTTTCATTTTGAATTTGTGAATCGCTGGTGATTTGAAGGAATAGAGAAAACTATTTACGAAAGACGATGGGTTGGCGAATTGAGAATGACATCTTCTCCAGGGATGCTAGTTTGGAGATGCTGCTGTCTTTGCCTTCCAAGCGACAACAGAAATTGGCGCGCAAAGATAGAAAGTAGAATCCAGAGAAAAATCATCATCCAGGCGACATTCCAGATAAAATCGACGAAACCGCCTATCACTATTACAGTGTTGACCATAAAAAAGCCCATCGCAGCAACAAACACCGGCGTTTTCGGCAAGGTTAATAATGCATTGTAGATCGTTTGAATGACAAACCCTACGATAAAAGGAGCTGCGATTAGCCCAGCCCAACCGAAGTTTGCCCAAGCTTCGGCGATGAATAGTGTATTGATAACACCCGCAGTGCCACTTTCTACGGCGGCCGGATTGATGATTTCCATGATAACCCGAGCAGATCGGGCATGTTCGACGCCGAAAAGCGTTCCGGCAAGCCATCCTGGAAAACTCGCTCCCTGCAGGAAGGGGTGTAAGGAGGGAAATATCATAAAGTGAAGCGGAACGCCTGCGACTGCAGTCATGAGGATGCGACCGATAGGTCCTTGCGCAAGCCCGATTTCCAGATGACCGGTTGTCACAATATACAAAAGTGAAATCAAAAAAACAGTTAACAAGGCGATAGAAATAATTCTTGCTAGAGTAAATCCTCCTCGAATAAAGCCTCGAATGAAAAATAATGCTAACAAATAATTGAGAATGGGCAGTTTTTGACCGTCGCTTGTCACTGCCAACACTGCTGTAGCAAATGTCATGAAAAACCAGAGTTTAATTTTGCGGTTGTGTGGATACAATGATGAGTACGCAAAAGCGACATAAGACACAAATGGGGCTAAGAGAATGGAAAAGAGATTGCGAATATACTGGTTGCCGCTAAATTCTCGCCCTGCCTCGATGCGCAATTGCGCGAATTCAAAGCTGGATATGTTAGAAGAAAAGAGTGCAACAAATGGAGCTTGCCCTACTACCGAATATACATAAAGAGTGGCTGCGAGAGCAACCAATGACATGCCGCCCCAAAATGTTAACAGTGCGCTATCCTTTGGGCTTTGCAAAGGGCGAAGCGGAGTTGCGAAATATGCAAGCAGCTTGGCTCTCACTCTCCCTCCCCATACAAATTTTTGGGTGAGAATCATGGCGATCGGCAACGCAATCAGGGTGTAGGCAATCGACCAATAGGATAGGATGAGATGCTCTTCAGCTACTCTTGAAATGAGGTAATGTTCAACTCCAAACACAAAGGCTAAATTGATGCCGATAAAGCTTTGCAAAATGAGTCCAAAATAAAAAAACCAAGAAACGATGTTCAGGCGTCGCAGAGACATGCTGCCTGAAGCCATCTGAAACAGGCGAAAACTGGCGATAAAAATCAGCGCCGAAATGGAAAGATAATGAAGATGCATCTTGTTATTCCTGACATCGACCGGTTACCGTTCGTTGTGCGCTTTCAAGGAGGACGCGTTGGTCGCCTGTTCGATCCGTCGCTGTCGCCTCATGCAAGATTTGTCTCGCCTCTGCACACCGACCGACGTTTGCATACGCTACACTCAGGTCCACCAGGTAGGGAATGTATCTGCGGCCCGAAGGCTGTTGCAAAATGGTTTCTAAGAAGTGAAGCCCCTCTTCTTGTCTACCGCTATTAAAGAGGGCTTTCCCCAGCCAAACGGCGTTATCTAAGATGGGTTGTCGATTATAGACTTCCTCAAAAATTCTCGCTGCATTTGCATAGTCTTTTTTATAGAAATGTGCTCTTCCCACCATGAATTGAATCTGGGGAGAATCGCTATTCTCAGACAAGGTGGAACCGAATTCTATGACTTCATCGAATCGATTTTTTGATAGCAATAAGTGAAGGTACGCCGAAGCAAGCAATGGATCTGTCTTTATCATATCCTTGGATTGTTTTTGAATTCCTATAGGGAGATCATCGCCTTGTTCGGCCAGCACTTTGACGAGAAAAATTCGCTCGGAAGGTCGGGATAGATCGAGCATCTCTATCATTTTTTGCCCGTCCCCCTCTGCGAGCGCGCTTTCAAGCATGAAGTTTCGAGCTAAATCAGGATGCGTGGCAAGACTCTTCTGAAAATGTCGACGCGCTTCAGAGAAATTGCCAGCTCGATAGTGGGCGACGCCTTGCAGGTAAGGACTTGCTTGATTTGGGAAATACATCATTGCCCCGTCGCGTGTAGTGGATAAGGCTCTCAGGAGCGCCAAATTTCCCCAATTGCTCTGCAAAGAAGAAAAAATAAAAAAGCAGAACAAAATCGCTGCAACGAAAACAGTGACCTGGAAGAGTGCGGTTGTTTGGGGCCATCTGAAAACCAAATGTCGACGTAGGGTCATATTAAGACTCAAGACGAGATCAAGTCCTCATGAACCTGTAAAAGCAAATCGGCGGCTTGTTTTGCGCGTTGTTGCCAGGTGTGTTTTTCCCGAACCCGAAAAACATTATCTTGCATTTTCTTGAGCTCCGAAGGGTGATCGGCAAGATAAGTAAGCAAATTTTTAAGCTCCTCAGTGGAGTGCACCACCCATCCAATGCATTCTGCTTGCACAAATCTGGCGGCTTCTGTGTTGCCTGAAACAATCATCGGGACTCCGTAACCCAGCGACTCAAATAGCTTTAGTGGAATGGCAAAACTGCGATACTCATGCGGCGGATAAAATAACAAAGATATATCGTTTTGGATATACAGTGATCCCAATTCCGTTTCGTTGGCGTGAACGATAGAAATATTTGACGCGAACCATGCTTCATAAACGCTTCTCCAGGCATCCCATTCCTGTTTGCGACAAGAGATTGTTAATCGTAGATTCGAGCTTTTATGTACAGCCTGCAACACAGGTCGAATATCATACAATGGAGGAACGATGCCACCTACATAAAGAAGGTGTAGAGTTGCTGGCGTATCGCATTGTTGCAAATTTGAACGTGAAAAGTTTGCATCCGGAAGTTTACAACCTGGAGGCAATGCGATCACACGAGTTTCATCCCTAAAAAAAGGGAGCACCTTCAGCATATTGATAGATGGGAGAAATAAATAGTCTAGATAACGAGCGTACAAGTATAGTTCGTAATGATAGAGAGGATAGCTGATTAGCCACTTATACCACTGAATGTTATTTCTGTATTGATCAAATTTCCAGTGTATATCTCGATAAAAAAGTCCCAATGGAATTTTTCTCACTCGCAACCTATCAAAGATAGAGAGTTCTTTAAATGCTTGGCCGATGGCAAAGGTTTTATCTCGCACGATCGGTGGCGCAGTGGTTGCTTCTCCATAAAAGAATTGATATTGAGAATCGGTTGTGTGGGATAAGTCTTTCATCAACCGAGAAATTTTTTCAGCGCGCTGCGAAAGAACGCCGGTGATTTCATAAATATCGTATCCTAAAGAGCTAAACGCCTCTAACATCTTAATAGGACGCACCTGACTTCCACTTTGAGGAGCGTTAGACAGCGGTGCAGGATAATAGAAAATCATTTTACGAGTCATTAGGCATCTCGTTTTTACTTCCTGATTGATTCAACTTACCATCTGGCTATCAAGGTTTTGGTAAACATAAAAACATGAAAAGTTATGTCCGTGAATGCTTATCAATCAATAAGCTTATCGCTTCTATCCTTTGAAAATGTTCATTTGCGTTTTGAGAACATAAAGCATATAGAGAATCGTCCACAAAATTGCAGTTGCCACTGTCAACATCGGCTCATGAAACGAAACGGACATGAGCAAAAAGGTCGCTCCAGCAGGCAGAAAAAGAAGCACGTTTTTGGCAAGGATTCTAATCACATTGCGTCGCGGCACCCCGGCGGTCGATAAGATTGAATAGTTGATATAACCGTATACAAAGATTCCTGTCGCCGCAAACAAGAAAATGGAGATGCGCGGCTCCTGAAGCATTCCCCCAATCCACAAGGAAAGAAATCGGGTCACAAAGTTGGCGATGTTCCAGCGCAGCATGCGTTCTTGCTTTTCGAGCACGTTAAATATTGTGCTTAGGGGTGAAGAAATGAACCAGACGAACGCCCAAATGCTTAAGATTTGTGCATAGCTCCCGGCTTCCGCCCATTCAGGCCCGAAGAAAATTGTGAACAAATCGCGTCCGGTCAATGTCAGCGTGAGCATGGGAAACAGCCCAACGAGGACCAGCCGGTGAAAGGTGTTTTCGACTAAAACCGAAAGATTGCCTTGCTGATGCGCTTCGGCGGCTCGAGGATAAAACACCTGCGCGATGGCGCTTCCGATCAGGCTCATCGGCAACTGCAAAATCCGAAATCCAAGCGAGTAATACCCCACCACTGCGGATGAGAAAAAGGCGGAAAGTAGAAAGGCCGGCAATTGCCAGGAGAAACTGTTTAGAAGGGCCGACCAGGCGTCATACAGGGGGAATTTACGGTACCGTTTCACAGCGGCGAGGATCTTTCGAGGCCGCACCGCTTTCTGAAATATATCCTTGTCGTCTCGAAAAATTTGCACCCCGAGCGTAAGGACGGCAAGCATCTGTCCACCGACGCTCGAAATAATCAAAGCGCCGCCGGGTGCAACCCCGGTGAGCCCGAGCGTAATTTGAGAAGTTACCGTGCTGACCGACTGAAGAATGCGCGAGATGGACAGGCGGCCAAAGTGACGAGTGCGCGTGTTCCAATAGTTGAATCCGAGGAAGACGCCGGCGAGAAATGTCGCCGGCGGAACCAACCACAACCAGGGCCCCAATGCGGGAGCCTTCAGAAGATGGATGATGAACTCACGTCCCCATCCGATGACAATTAAGGCGAGCAGTGTCATCAAGACGGCGAAAAAAAGCGTCGCTCCTAATACATTCGCCGCATCTTCATCTTTCTCCGGCAGCGTGATCGCCAGTTCGTAACGTAAGCAGGCAATCACCCCCAGAATCGTTGTAATCGATGTGTAGATTGCCAGCACGCCAAACGCCTCGGGTGTGTACAGGCGCGTTAAAACAGGCGCTGCTAAGATTAACAGCGCCTGTGCAAAGGTGGTCCCTGAAACTAACTTAAGAACATCGCCTCCAAAACCACCCCTGGCTCGCTTAGCTGGACCATTGGTGCGAGGAGGCGAGGTTTCGACGATGGAGGTTTCAGACATGTAATATATTTTAGTGGCTTTGTTTTTTATGCAATCATTTCCGCAGCAATGCCTAGTCGCTATGCACTGGTTTCGGCACTTGCGTCTGCGCAGGCGAGCGCCTCCGCCACCGCGCGCACCACCGTCTCTTGCTGCGCCTCGCTCAGCTCCGGATAAATCGGGATCGCCAGCGTCTCCTGCGCGGCCTGCTCGCTGGCCGGGAAGTCGCCGACTTTGTAACCCAGGTCGGCGAAACACTCCTGCAGGTGCAGCGGCGCCGGATAGTAGATCTCGCAGCCGACGCCGTGCGCCTTCAGGTGCGCCATCAGCGCGTCGCGGCGCCTGCTGCGAATGACGAACTGGTTGTAGATGTGGCGACCGTAGCCCGCATCGCAGGGCAGGCCCACGTCGACGCCCGCCGCGGTGAACAGCTGGCGGTAGCGCTCGGCGTTGCGTTGGCGCGCAGCCGTCCATGCGTCCAGATGCTTGAGCTTGACGCGCAGCACTGCGGCCTGGAGCGCGTCGAGGCGGAAGTTGCCGCCCACCACCTTGTGGTAGTACTTGGGGCGGGCGCCGTGGCCGCGCAGCAGGCGCACGCGGTCGGCGAGGTCGGGATCGTTGGTCACCACCATGCCGCCGTCGCCGAAGCCGCCCAGGTTCTTGGAGGGAAAGAAGCTGAAGCAGCCAAGATGGCCGAGCGAGCCGGCGCGGCGGCCTTTGTACTCGGCGCCGATGGCCTGCGCAGCGTCCTCGATGACATAGAGGCCATGGCGCTCGGCGACGACGAGGAGCGGATCCATGTCCGCCATCTGCCCGAAGAGATGCACGGGCATGATGGCGCGCGTGCGTGGTGTGATGGCCGTCTCGAGTTTCGCCGGGTCGAGGTTGTAGGTCTGCGGGTCGATGTCCACGAAGACCGGTCGAGCGCCGAGGCGTGCGATGGAGCCTGCCGTGGCGAAGAAGGTGTAGGGGGTGGTGATCACCTCGTCGCCGGGTTGCAGGCCGATGGCCATCAGGCTCACGAGCAGGGCGTCGGTGCCGGAGGAGACGCCGACGCCGTAGCGGCAGTGGGAGTAGGCCGCCACCTCCTCCTCCAGCGCCTCGACCTCCGGGCCGAGGATGAACTGCTGCGACTCCACCACCCGCTCGATGGCGGCGTGGATTTCATCGCGCAGGGCGGCGTATTGGGCTTTCAAATCGAGCAATGGCGTCTGCATCTCGTGGGTCACTTTTTTTTAACCTTTTCCGTTCACTTTGAAAAGAGCTTTTGTATTCATATTTCAGGAGTTGCACAGTTCGGCGAAACCCTTCCCGTAGAATGGGACTTTTTGGCGCCTTGTAGGCGCAGCTGCGCTTCCTTCTCCCCCTCTCCCAGCATTGGGAGAGGGGGCCAGGGGGTGAGGGCCCGCCTCCACCCACCAAGAGCGTGCGGCTGAGAGCCGCACCTACGATGAAACCGATGTCATTCGCGTAGGCGCAGCCCGCAGCTGCGCTTCCTTCTCCTCCTCTCCCAGCATTGGGAGAGGAGGCCGGGGGTGAGGGCCTACCCGATCCCACCAAGAGCGTGCGGCTGAGAGCCGCACCTACGAGGCTCCTTTCTCCCCCTCTCCCGGCACTGGGAGAGGGGGCCGGGGGGTGAGGGCCCGCCTCCACCCACCAAGAGCGTGCGGCTGAGAGCCGCACCTACGGTGAAACCTGCACATTCGCGTAGCACGCTACCGGTTGCCATGGGTTTCAGTATATCACAGCGCCTTCGGTTCTCTGTGGGGGCGCCGGACGGGTGAACGCAGAGAGCATCTGCGCTACACCAGCGGCCGCTCTTCTGGCCAGTCCAGGCAGCGAAGGACGCCCGGCTCCACCTCTCGATAGCGCCAGCCGCTTTCCGGACACAGCCAGTTGCCGTCGGCGTCTTTCTCCACCAGCCGATGGCCGTGGCGACTCATCCAGCCCTTCTGCACGGCGGGCACGCCCGCCATCAGGGCGTAGTCGGGAACGTCGGTGCGCACGACTGCGCCGGCGGCGATGAAGGCGTACTGGCCGATCGTCACCCCGCAGACGACCGTGGCGTTGGCGCCGATGGTGGCGCCGCGGCGCACGAGCGTGCGCTGATATTGCCCATGGCGCACGATCTGCGAGCGCGGGTTGATAACGTTGGTGAAGACGCACGACGGCCCGCAGAAGACGTCGTCCTCCAGCTCCACGCCGGCGTAGACCGAGACGTTGTTTTGAATCTTCACGTTGCTCCCGATCACCACGCCGCTCGCCACGAAGACGTTCTGCCCCAGGTTGCAGTTGGCGCCGATGCGCGCGTTCTGCATGATATGGCAAAAGTGCCAGATCTTCGTGCCGGGGCCGATCTCGCACGGCTCGTCCACGTAGGCGCTGGGATGGACATAGTACGTTCTGTCGTGCATGGGATGCTCCGGGATGCGTGTTGCGTGTTGCGTGGTGCGTGTTGCGTGGTGCGTGTTTCGTGAGAGAAGCTCAACACGCACCGCGCACCATCTTCAAAAAGTCTCAATCGGTAAATGGACCGGTTGTCCGTTGGTGACCAGCGAGCGCTGCGCCGCCTGCAGCACGCGCAGCACGCGCAGCCCGCTGGCGCCGTCGGTCAGGGGCGGCTCGCGCGTGGCGATGGCGCGCAGGAACGCCTCGCATTCCAGCCGCAGCGGCTCGTCCTGGGGGTAGGGAACTTCCGTCCCGTCGTGGCGCACGGGGATCGGCTGTCCCTCCTGCCATTCCACGCGCTGGTCGTACAAGACGAGCCGCTTGTTGACGTCGTCGAAGCTGGCCATTCGCCGCGAACCGATCACCACCAGCCGTTGCTCCTTGAAAGGGTGCAGCCAGGAGACGTAAATGTGGGCGCGCACGCCGTTGTCGAAGAGCAGGTTGGTCACGGTGACGTCGGCGATGTTGGGCTGCAGGTAGGCGCCGCCGCACGCCACCACCTCGAAGGGCATGCTGCCCAGCAGGCGCAGGATCACGGCGATGTCGTGCGGCGCAAAGCTCCACAGGATGTTCTCCTCGCGGCGCACCTTGCCCAGGCTCAGCCGGTTGGAGTAGATGTAGTGCACCTTCCCCAGCTCGCCCTGGTCGATCAGGTTGTGCAAGGTCACGACGCCGGGATGGTATTCCAGCACGTGGCCGACCATGAGGATGCGTCCGTTGCGCTCGGCCAGCCGCACCAGCTCACTGCCCTGCTCGTAGGTGAGCGCCAAGGGCTTCTCGACGAAGACGTCCTTGCCCGCCAGCAACGCCTCTTTGGCCAGGCTGTAGTGCGTCTCCGCCGGCGTGGCGATGACGACGCCCTGCACGTCTCCGTTTTTCAGAATGTGTTCTGGATGGTCGAAAATTCGGCTTTCGGGCGCCAGGGCGGAGGCTGTGGCGCGTCCCTGTTCGGTGGCGTCGCAGACGGCGTGCAAGGCGCCCAGGTGATTCAAATTGCGCACAAGATTTTTTCCCCAGTAGCCGCAGCCGATCACTGCGGTCAAGGGGCGCCGGCGATGCAAAGAAGAGCTCTCGGTCGCCGCGGAAGGATTGGTGAATGCCGCCATGAATGTCCTCATGCGTTGACTGAAATCTTGGTGCACGCGCTGTCAAATCGCCTGCGGCTCATCGCCGACGCGATGCGCAGTCATCGATTATAACGAGGCTGCGAAGGCAGAACCAAAACGCGCCCGGCGCAAATGGGGAAAGGGGAGTGAGATCGGGCGCCTGGAAGGAGCGCCGGGGGAGGGATGCGGAAAACGGCGCAACGCGGCGATTATTCTTTTCCCAAAATCGGCGTAGCGAGGATCGGTTTGAATTTGCACGCGCAGCGCGGAACTCTCTGCATAAACGTTCAGCCTGTGGGGAAACCGTTGGACAAGAAACTCCTTCGCCGGCAGCTCTTCCACCTGCTCTAGCTGTTCGACCGCCACCACTAGGTCCAGGTCTAGGCTGACCACCGGTTCGACGTAGGCGTTGACAGCCTGCCCGCCGATGACGCAGTAATGAATTTGATGTTCTGTGAGCAAGGAAATTAGGCGCTGAAGAAAGTTCGAGCGATCCATAGTCACGGTTTGCCGGTAGGTCAGCGGATGCATATGCGCATTCCTTTTTAGAGATCTCCCCTGGCGCCGGGCTTCTCAGTCGCCCGCCACCGCCATCGCAGCCGTTCGGTAAAAGGAGAGATTGTCGCACAGATACTGTTCTGCGGTCGCGTGCTGGCGCGCCAGGAAGCGGCGCAGCACCTCCTCGCGCGAGACGGCCTCCTCCGTCCACCAGATCGGGTGCAGGTTGATGTGGAGTTTATATTTCGCCTTCGTCTTGCAAAATTTGCTGATAGAGTGCGTCTCTTACTCGAAAGCCGGCGAAATCGCACAATGCGTCCAGGTGCGGCTTGATGGCAGGAATAAGACGCCTATGTTTTGCTTCAAGCAGGACCCCAATCAACCCTATGGGACGAACTCCAAGATAACGCGCCGTCTCGCGTCCTAAACGTTCATCCATCAACAGCAATTCGGCCTGAAGCTCGATTGCCAGCACAATCGCCTCCGCTTCGCCGGCGCCCAGTTCCTGGCGCAACGCTTGCGCCAGTCGCTGATCTCCAATGGTACGCATTTGAATCCATGTGCTTGTTTTAACCTCGTCTGCTCCTGGGCGTTCAGCGCCATCCAATACAACTTCTTGCCATACAGCTTGTGGGACAAGCACTTCGCCGTAGAGCTGACGCAATAGGTCAAGTTTGCCAATTCGCGCCAGATTGATAAGAGGAGAGGCGTTACTGACAATCGTCATGGCGTCTCAATGCGTGCAACGTCGCCAGGTCATCTTCATAATCCTGGAGATCGTAATGAACGGGGATCTTGCGGGCGCCCAAAAGCATTTGGAAGTCCCACACGGATATTCCGGCGATCTCGCTCGCTTTGCCAAAGGATAATCTGCCTTGCTGGTACAGGGCAAGCGCCAACTCTTGCTTAAGTTCATCGACCGTCAAACGCGCTGCATGAAGAATTTCACGCGGCACCTGAACCGAAATTGTCGCTGACATGTTAGACCTCGTTTACGCTATTTTTGAATCACACTTCTTCCCTTGGCGACGGCGCCGGGCTTCTCAGTCGCCCGCCACCGCCATCGCAGCCGTTCGGTAAAAGGAGAGATTGTCGCACAGATACTGTTCTGCGGTCGCGTGCTGGCGCGCCAGGAAGCGGCGCAGCACTTCCTCGCGCGAGACGGCCTCCTCCGTCCACCAGATCGGGTGCAGATTGATGTGGAGCGAGCGGCCGCGCAGCGTTTTGAGCTCGGCGAGCAGGTCGCCGTGACGCCATTCGCGGCGCGAGTCGCTGCGATAGACGAGATGGCTGCGGTAGCGGTCGTCGTCGGCGTAGGCCGGCGTCGGAAAAGGAAGGCGCTGCGGCTTCAGGCTCTCCATTTCGCCGTTGGCCACCGGCCGATGCATGCTGTAGGAGTCCAACGGCCCCAGGATGGCCTCTGCGCTGGCGAACAACTGCGCCAGCCGTGCGTGCATGGCGACAGGCTCCTTGGGCAGCACGGCCGGATCGACGTGCAGCCCAATGCGGTGTCCCATCTTTCGTATTTTCGCCAACAGCGCCTGGCTGCGTCGCGAGGCTGGGTTGTAGGCGTCCGCGGTCAACAGCACGTGAAAGACGGAGCGAACGCCGCACTCCGCCTCGACTTCCGCCAGCGCACACGCCGCCTCCAGCGAAAGGTCGACGTCGTGGCGCAACACCACCTGGTCGTTGCGCGCAATATCGACCTCATCGAACGAGACAAAGTGGTAGCCGTGGTGAAAGAGCGCCTCAAGCAGCGCTCTGTAATAGGCGTAGGTGAAGGGTGGATAGACCATGAATTCTCTCTCAAATTATTTTAGGAGTACGGTTCGACCCGATCCAGTGCGAGTAGAAAAGAGATGAAGTCATCGAGTTCAGCTCGCAAACGTTGATAGCAAAGAGACAGTCCCTCCGTCAACTCTTGTAAGCGCAGTGGTCGCAGATTGAAGGCATAAACGTTGCGGACCACGTGGCGAAATCCACGATATTCGTCCAGGCAAAAACGAGTTTCCTTGCTGATCACGGCTGGGCGAACGCCGTCGATCGCCGCCGACATTTGCAGTAACAGATCGCGATGCCAATCCGGTCCGGTGGGGCTTGATTCGTCCACAGTGCGCGCAATATCCTCAAAGATGCGTTCGACGCCGGAATAGAACCCGTGCAAGTTGAGAGCGACGCCATCCAGATAGCCGTCGTCGTTATGCTGCTGCGCTTTATGCAGGAGCTCTTCGGCCCGTTTGACAACGCGCTCTAGATCGCTCAGCGCTTCCTGCATGCGACCGGCGAGAGCGGCATAAGCGGTCATAGTGGAATTCCTGAAGTTTCAATTGCCTCAACGAGAGCCTGATTCAGCGTTTCGGCGCGCAACAGATCGATCGGCGTCGAAGGGTCCAGGTCAAGCAGCCGGGCCACGACCTGATAATAGACGCGTTCATCTAATCCCCAGACAAGCAAATCGATGTCAGAATGAGGAGAGAATGGTTCACGGCGCGACAAAGAACCAAAAAGGACGACGCGGCTTGCTCCATATTCATTCTTGAGAAGTGCAGCAGCGCGCCGGGCCGTCTCCCATGCCCGCAGGCGTCGCGCTTCCTGCATCTGGCGCTCTTTGGCCGTGCGTCGCCGGGCAGTCGCGCGATAGCGCATCATGTCCTGCTGTGTGATAGCTTGCACCGATCTCATTGAGTCCACTCTGACAAATGGCTGCGAAAAGCCGCTCTTTTTTCGTCGATGACGATTCTCTTGTTGCCTCTGCCTCTCGCTCGTCACCTTTCCCTCGCAGTATATCATAAGCCCATCGCCACCGATAGAAGCGATGGTTAAAGCGGAAATGTGCACCGGAGGCGAGCATAAAGTGTCCTTCCCGGTTGCATTCGGCGACGTTGTCGCTTGCAAGGCCGGGCGGAAGTTTCGATACGGTTTTCGTTCACCTTTTGTTGTACTCTCTCCACCAGGATGAAAGCATCGACGAAACCGGGCAAGCGCACTTCTCGCAAAGCGCATCCGCCGGAAAAGATCTGTCCGGTCTGCGGGCGACCGTTCACCTGGCGCAAGAAGTGGGAGAGGTGTTGGGATGAAGTCCGCTATTGCAGTGAACGTTGCCGCCGACGGCGAAACTTCCGCTGACATGCGGCGCTCCTTTCGCGATCGCGGCGAACTGATCGATTATCTGCGCTGCGCCTTTCCGGCAGCCGCCGCAGTGGACGACGCCGTCACGGCGACGGTCGGGGGACGACGCGCCGCCGAGGCGCTTCTGGAGCAGATCGACCCGGTTCGCTATGCGGCGACGCGCAATTCTCTCGCCGGCGCCGTCACCCGCCTCTCGCCCTATCTGCGCCATGGGGTGTTGAGCCTGGCGGAGGTGCGCGACGTCGCCCTGCGCAAGGTGGACGCGACCTGGAAAGCCGCCAAATGGATCAACGAACTGGGCTGGCGCGATTATTTTCGACGCGTCTACGACGTCATCGGCGGACGCGTCTGGCGCGACCTGGAGCCCCTCAAGACCGGCCTGGCGCCCTCCGACTACGCCGACGCCCTGCCGGCGGACATTGCCGCAGGTGAGACGGGGCTGGCCTGCATCGACGCCTTCAGCCGCGAGCTGCGCACCACCGGCTATCTGCACAATCACGCCCGCATGTGGCTGGCGGCCTACGTGGTGCATTTCCGTCGCGTGCGGTGGCAGGCGGGCGCGCGCTGGTTCCTGACCCACCTGCTCGACGGCGACCCGGCCAGCAACAACCTCTCCTGGCAGTGGGTGGCGAGCGCATTTAGCCACAAGCCCTACATCTTCAACCGCGACAATCTGGAGAAATACACGGACGGCGTCTATTGTCGGGGCTGCCCGTTGCGAGGACGCTGCGACTTCGAGGGCGGCTATGCAGAGATCGCAGCCCGACTCTTCCCTCAGGCTCGTGCAACGGAGCCATCCTCTTCTACAGTCGAGACGCTGCGCAAGGTTGAGGTCGACCGATCGGACAGTTCAGCGATGCGCGAGCTGCACAAATTGAAAAATCCGGTTCTCTGGATTCACGGCGACAACCTCAACCCCCACAACCCGGCGTTCCGCGCCTTTCCCGCCGCCCCGGCGATTTGGGTGTGGGACGACGCCCTGCTCCAACAGAGCCGAATCAGTCTCAAGCGCGTTCTTTTTATCTACGAATGTCTGCTCGAGCTGCCTCTCGTGATTCGGCGTGGAGAGGTGGCGACGGAGGTGCTGCGCTTCGTCGCCGAACATGGCGCCGACGGCGTGGTCACCGTTGCCAGCCCATCGCCAGGCTTCAAAAGAAGATGGCGGCGGATCCAACAGGCGCTGCCGGCTGCGGCCTTGCCGGACGCTCCTTTTGCGGCGCCCTCCTCCCCGCTCGATCTGCGCCGCTTCAGCCGCTACTGGCGCAAAGTCGAACATCTGGCCATGCAGCCGACCGCTGCGCAACGCACTTTGTGATATACTGAACGAAGTTGACTCTGGCGGATGGTTCTGAAGATGAGGAGCAAGTGTCCATGAACGGCAATCTGCGCTTCGCCCGCTACGCCTGGGGCGTGGTGGCGTTCAACGTGCTGGTGATCATCTGGGGCGCCTTTGTGCGGGCGACCGGCTCCGGCGCCGGCTGCGGCGACCACTGGCCGCTCTGCAACGGGCAGGTGATTCCGCGCGCCGAGCAGATCGAAACCCTGATTGAGTTCTCCCATCGCGTCACCAGCGGCCTGGCGTTGCTGGCGGTGGTGGGGCTGCTGGTTTGGGCCTTCCGCGCCTTTCCCAAGGGACATCTGGTGCGCAAGGCTGCGGTTGTTTCCATGGCGTTCATGATCCTGGAGGCGCTGATCGGCGCGGCGCTGGTGTTGCTGCAGTATGTCGCCTTCAACGTTTCGGTGGGCCGCGCCATCTGGATGGCGGCGCATCTGGTCAACACCTTTCTGCTGCTGGCGGCGCTGGTGTTGACGGCGTGGTGGGGACAGGGGCGTGAGCCGGTGCGCCTGCGCAATCAAGGCGTCGTCGGCGGGTCGCTGCTGCTGGCGATCGTCGGCTCGCTGGTGCTGGGCATGAGCGGCGCCATCACCGCGCTGGGCGACACGCTGGTGATCACGGGCGGCATTTCTCCGGCGGAGCATGCGCTGGTGGCCACGCTGGTGGAGCTGCGCATTCTCCATCCTGTGATCGCTTTCATCGTGGGCGCGCTGGTCGTTGGCGCGGCATGGATCGCTATGCAGCGTCGTCCCTCCACCCTTACGCAGCGGCTTGGCCGTCTGCTGATCGGCCTGTACATCGGCCAGCTTCTGATCGGCGCCTTCAACGTAGCGCTGCGCGCGCCGGTTTGGATTCAGATGGTGCATCTGGCGGTGACCTGCATCCTTTGGATTCTGCTCATCCTGCTGGCGGCCAACGCTCTGGCCGTGGGCGCCGCGCAGCCGGTGGAGCGCAAAGGCGCTCGCCATCTGGAGGCTTCGCGTCCAGTTTCGTAGATTGTGAGGGCTCTTACACTGTTGCTGAAAATTTTGACAGTGTGGGGACAATCGTGTATGATTGAACTATCAGCTCTATGCTGCTCCAATCTCTCATTCCTCTAGTCTGTCAGATCAGCCCTCCTGATCACTTGATAGACGATAGGAAATGCCCCTCCTGGTGACAGGAGGGGCGATTTTTTAGGCGAGCAATTCCCGAAGGGCGCGCCTCCGGCGTGAGGTGGGGTGCGGCGAAATCTGCGGCTACGAGCCGCAGCTACGATGCCCCGGAGCTTCTTTAGCGCAGATCGCCGCTGTGCTTGCCCGAATCATCCAAAAATTTTGTGGTCTGGCGAGAGCGTGCGGCTGAGAGCCGCACCTACGGAAGACCGTCGTGGTTGCGTATTTCGTAGGCGCTGCCCGTAGCAGCGCTTCGCCGGTTCATCCCGTGTCTTGGGGGCCTGTCGATGACGTGCGGCTGGGAGCCGCACCTACGGAAGAGCGTCGTGGTGGCGTATTTCGTAGGCGCTGCTCGTAGCAGCGCTTCGCCGGTTCATCCCGTGTCTCGGGGGCTGTCGAGGACGTGCGGCTGAGAGCCGCACCTACGGAAGAGCGTCGTGGTTGCGTATTTTGTAGGCGCTGCCCGTAGCAGCGCTTCGTCGGTTCATCCCGTGGCTCGGGGGCCTGTCGAGGACGTGCGGCTGAGAGCCGCACCCACGGAAGAGCGTCGTGGTTGCGTATTTCGTAGGCGCTGCCCGTAGCAGCGCTTCGCCGGTTCATCCCGTGTCTCGGGGGCTGTCGAGAGCGTGGGGTTGAGAGCCGCACCTACGAAGAGGCCGAAATGGTTTTGTGAAAACCATGAAGCGGAGCTGTGTTGTTTCCCGACGCAACGCGGCGGCTCATTCGATGGGCGCGCATCGCTCCGCCGTCAGCTCTGGGCTCTCTGCGAGAGCTGCGGCGGGCGTCAACCAGACGCTGTGCACGAGCAGGCCATCGTCGGCCATCCACAGCGCCAGGGTGTGCACGCCCTCGTCCAGCGAGAACAGAAAAGGCGCGTCGCCGCCGCTGGCCGCCGGCAGCGGTCGCCACACAAAATCGTTCGCTCCGGCGAAGCCAACGATAGGGATCGCCTTGTCCTCCTCAGAGCGTGGAGAGAGATTGTCCACTTCTCCGAAGACGGCCTGGTTGTTGACCGGAGGGCTGACGCGCTCGCCCGCGGCGTAGGTGGGCGCGCAGCCGCAGACCAATAGCGCGTAGTCGCCGGCGGGCAGCGCCACCTCAAAGAGCAGACCCGGCCCCAACGTCGGCGCGTCCAGGGTCAGGTCGTCGAGCAGCGAGGCGCCCTCGTCGAGCGGCGCCGGCGTGAGCGCATCCTGCACAGGCGGGCATCCTTCATAGGGCGGCGGCGTCTTCCAGGCGTACGCCAGACCTTCCTGGCCTGGCGGCAGGCGAAGCGCCTGACTGACAGGCAAGAGAACGCCGGGGATTGCGCCGAGCGTCGCCTCTTCCCCATTGCCGTCCCCCTCCGTCGGCGCAAGGATCACCCAGACGATCTCATGCTGCGTCTCCGCGCCCTCGTCATCGACGGCGGCGACCACGGTCAGGTAGGGGCCGCCCTCCAGCGCTTCGGGCGCCGCCTCGCCGACGATGACGCGGCCCTCCTCATCCTCGACGAACGTCAGATTGGGCGGCAACCCTTCCACCGTGACGGTGAAAACTGCGCTGTCGACGTCGGTCACGACGACGGTGACCGTCACAAGTTCGCCGACGGTCACCGTGTAGACGTCGGCCATTTCGATGCGCGGCGGGTCATTGACGGCGTTCACCGTGATCGTCACCGGCGCAGTGATGACGCGCTGCAGGTCGTCGCTGAGCTCGACGGTGAATCCATCTTCGCCGAAGAAGTCCGGCTCCGGCGTATACAGGAAGGCGCCGGTCTCCGCGTCGAGCTCGTCGACGACGCCGTGGCGCGGGTCGTCCACCAGGCTGAAATAGACCGTCCTCCCTTCGGCGTGACGCACCTCCAGAACGCCTTCCAGAGGCTCATCCTCGTCGGTCTCGAACACAAACTCCTCGAAGCGGAAGGGCGCCGGATCCAATTCGACGGTGATGGTGAAGCTTTGCGTGATCACGGCGCCGAAGGCGTCGGTCGCCGTCAGCAGCACCGGATGGTCGCCTTCATCTTCATCCAGCGGAACGCCGGTGAGCAGGACGCTGTTTGCATCCTCTTCAACGGCGACGAGCCGCAGCCAGTCCGGCAGCACCGGCGCTTCGACGGTCAATGCGCCGCCTGCGAGGATCACCGGCCCGGCGGGCGGCGTCTCTTCTTCGCCGGCTGCGTCTTCTTCAGCTGCGCCCTGCTCCAGGAGATTCTCGCCCTCTTCGGCGGCAGGCCCGGCCGCTTCAGCGCTTGTCGTCGAGGCTTCGGTAGTGGCGTTGGACGACTCTTCAGGTTGCGGCGGACCCGCTTCTTCTGTTGACAGCGGCGGCTCCATGTTTTCTTCATCGGCATGCTCGTCGGCATGGACGTCGGCCAGCGCAAATGTGACCGTGTACATATACGTCTGATTCAAATAGGCGGTCGTCACCGGTTCGCTGGCGAAAACCCACTGAACCGTGGGCGTCGGCGTGGCTGTAGGGGTCGCCGTTGCGGTGGCCGTAGGCGTGGCCGTCGCCGTGGCGGTGGGCGTCATCGTCTCGGTGGCGGTCGCCGTGGGCGTAGGCGTGAGTGTGGCCGTGTGGGTCGGCGTCGCTGTGGCCGTTGCGGTGGCGGTGGCCGTCATCGTGTCAGTTGCAGTCGCCGTGGGCGTAGGCGTGAGCGTGGCCGTGTGCGTCGGCGTCGATGTGGCCGTCGCCGTGGCGGTGGGCGTCATTGTCTCGGTAGCGGTGGCCGTGAGCGTGGCCGTAGGAGTGGCCGTCGCCGTGGGCGTGGGCGTGAGCGTGGCCGTGTGCGTCGGCGTCGCTGTGGCCGTTGCGGTGGCGGTGGCCGTCATTGTCTCGGTTGCGGTCGCCGTGGCCGTGGGCGTCGCTGTAAACGTAGCTGTGGGCGTGCCGGTGTTCGTCGGCGTCGGCATCAACGTGGCGGTCGCCGTCGCCGTCGGCAGCGGCGTCCAGGTGGGGGTGAAGACGGGCGTCCAGGTCGGCGTGAAGACCGGCGTCCAGGTTTGCGTCGGCGTCGGCGAAGGCGTGTTCGTGGGCGGGACAGGCGTGTCGGTCGGCTGCGGCGTCCAGGTCATCGTAAAGGTGGGTGAAGGCGGCGCTGTCACCACGATCAGGATCGGCGTGGGCGTAGGCGCCTGCGTAAACGTAGGCGTCGGCTGCGGCGTGAAGGTTGGTGGCTCCGTCGGCGTTGACGTCGGCGCCACCGGCGAAGGCGTGAAGGTGGGAATCAGCGTGACTTCAGGCTCTGGCGTGATCGGGGCGGCCGGGGTCGGCGCTTCCGAGATCGGGAAAAGCGTTGCGCCGATCACATAGCCGATCAGCAGGAGGATGAGTGCGCCGCCGCCAAAAACGACGATGCGCGCCCATCGCCGGGTGGATGGCCTGTCATTTCGCATGCTCATGTTGACTCTCTCCTCTTCTTCGCCCTGCCATTGTCACAGAAACGTCGTCACCGACAAAGGAAGCGCCCACAAACGGTCCTATCAAAGGTTCTGTACGCCAGCTTCTCCAGGTTGACGAACTGCGCGCTGCTTTGGTTCCACGTTGGGTCGTTGATCTGTTCCGGATTGTCTGATGGCCCTGGTTTGGGCTCTTTTGGGCCTCTTGTGTATTGAAAGCGCATATACTATACTACAAGGGTACTGGGAAAGCAGCGCATCTCCGTCCTTTAATTGCAAGATTCTCCATATCCATTTTTCAGACAACAGAGGAGTCCTCCTATGGCAACAGCAGCGCAGGCAAAGCCGCCGATTCAGTGGTGGCTGGTGTTGATTCAGGGCATTGCAACGCTTCTTGTCGGCGTCTTTCTCTTGACCGATCCCGTCCTCATGTCCCGCATGATCGTTTTTTACATTGGTTTATACTGGTTGGTGACCGGCGTCCTGTCGATCGTTCGCATCTTCACCGACCGTGGCAACACGGTCTGGAAGTTAATTAGCGGCGTCATCGGCATTCTGGCCGGCTGGTATCTGGTCGCCAATATCACGGATGGATCGGCGCTGGTGTTTGGCGTCGCCGTCGTCATCCTGTTAGGGATTCAGGGCGTCATCATGGGCGTTTTCGGCCTGCTCGAGTCCTTCCAGGGGGCGGGTTGGGGGCCTGGCGTCATCGGCGCCATCTCGGTGATCATCGGGCTTTTGCTGCTCGGCAGTCCGCTGGGCTACGTTGCGGCGCTGCCTCTGGTGATCGGGATTTTCGCCGTCGTCGGCGGCGTCTTCACCATCATCTTTGCGTTCCGGCTGCGCAGTGCGTAAAATAAAAAGTAGGGTCGAGGAGGTGGCGGGTAACCCGCCACCTTTTTATTTGGCGGCTCTATGATGTTAAGGCAATGCGAGGAACGGTGAGGGAGCGCATCACCTATATCGGTCACGCCACGGTTTTAATGGAAGTGGACGGCGTGCGCATTTTGACCGATCCGGTGCTGCGCTACCGTATTGTCCACCTGCGCAGACGACGCACGCCGCTCTTGCCGCGCTGGCAGGAGAATATCGACGCCGTCCTGATTTCGCACCTGCATTATGACCATCTTGACCTGCCTTCGTTGCGCAAGCTCGGCAAGGGGACGCGCCTGATTGCGCCGTTGGGCGCCGGCGCGCTGCTGCGCCAACATGGGTTTACGAACGTGGAGGAGATGCGCGCAGGAGAGCGCACCAGTGTGGGCGGCGTAGCAGTGACGGCCACCCTGGCCGTGCACAACGGTGCGCGCGGCCCTTTCGGCCCGGTCGCAGAGTGTGTAGGGTATGTGGTCAACGCGCAACGGCGGCGCATCTATTTCGCCGGCGACACCGATCTCTTCCCAGAGATGGCGCAGATGGCCGGCAGGATCGACGTGGCGCTGATGCCGGTGTGGGGCTGGGGGCCAACGCTCGGTGCGGGCCACATGGACCCCTATCGCGCCGCACAGGCGAGCCGCCTGATCGCGCCGCAGGTCGTTATCCCGATCCATTGGGGCACGCTCTATCCCCTGGCGATCCACCGGCTGGCCCGCACCTTTCTGGTGGACCCGCCGCTGCAGTTCCGGGAATTCATGCTGCGGATGGCGCCCCAGGTGGAGGTGCGCATCCTGCAGCCAGGCGAGCACAGCGATCTTTGAGCACCCCGGATGCGCCTGTTCATGAGTAGCACATTCTCGCCAGATTACAAGTAGCTGCGGCTCGCAGCCGCAGGTCCCTGGTGGGGCGGGCCCTCACCCCCTGGCCCCCTCTCCTAATGTCGGGAGAGGGGGAAAAAGGAAGCCTCGTAGCTGCGGCTCCCAGCCGCGCGTTCTCAGAGAACCGTAAGGTCTTGCAGAATTCAGGGAAGCGCAGCTACGAGCAGCGCCTGCGAGAAATACACCGGGCTCATCGTAGGTGCGGCTCGCAGCCGCACGTTCCCGATGGGCCCGGGTTGGCCCTCACCCCCTGGCCCCCTCTCCCACCATTGGGAGAGGGGGAGAAGGAAGCCTCGTAGGTGCGGCTCCCAGCCGCACGTTCTCAGAGAACCGTAAGGTCTTGCAGAATTCAGGAAAGCGCTGCTACGAGCAGCGCCTGCCGATTGCCAAAAATCGTTAAACGCCGTCAAACTTCCTGGAAGCACCTGTTTTACGCGAAAGCTTCACCTGACTGCGCAACTCCCAAGGACGACGGAATGTTCAACGGTCTCGAGGCTGGGAGCATGGCGAATTTTCCAAAGTGAAGCGAATGCACAATAATTCAAGGGTGCGAAGAAATTTTTGAATGATTAGAAAGTGCGAAACCATCATGCTTGACTTAACGCTTGACCACGCCACCGTGG